>Ga0137369_10002818_pt1 | contig 17757 bp, 16 predicted proteins | sample SagtaG_12_FD_104918 | JGI IMG/M metagenome (GOLD analysis project Ga0137369, IMG submission 104918) | Vadose zone soil microbial communities from Sagehorn Ranch, Mendocino, California, USA - Sage1_L_113_16 metaG | ecosystem: Environmental > Terrestrial > Soil > Vadose zone | place: USA... | reverse complement strand
GCAATCGCTCGTTCCAGAACACGTTCAACGGCATCGGGCTGGTGAACGCGGACAACAACACGATCCGCGGCAACGACGTGTCGTTCAACGGGTTCGACGGGATCAACGTCGGCAGCGAGCAGGAGGCGCGAGACCTGGTCGCTCAGATCCAGGACGATCTCGAGGCGGCCGCCCCCGCGGGAGGGACGAGCCCGTGAGCCACGCAGCGGCACGGCCGGCGCCCGATCCCGCGCTCACGCGGCGGGCGCGGGCGCTGCGCGGGGCCGAGCTGGCCATGATCGTGCTCGCGGTCGTCCTGGCCGTCACCGCGTACGTCCTCGCCGGCATGGGGCGCGACGACCACGCCCCGCCATCCGTGGTCGCCTACGGGGCGCTGTTCGCGGTGGGGTACGTCGCCGCGCACGTGGCGGTCCGCCGGCTGGCGCCGGCCGCCGACCCCGTGTTCCTGCCGACCGCCGGGCTCCTCGCCGGGCTCGGCTTCGCGATGATCTTCCGGCTCGACCCCGACCTCGCCGCCAGCCAGGCCGGGTGGCTGGCCCTCGGCCTGGCGGCGTTCCTGCTGACCCTGCTCGTCGTCCGCGACCACCGGACGCTCGACCAGTTCACGTACACGATCGGCCTGATCGGGATCGTGCTGCTCCTGCTGCCGATCGTCCCGGGCCTCGGCCGGACGATCAACGGCGCGCGCCTGTGGATCCGCATCGGTCCGCTAACGTTCCAGCCGGCCGAGGCGGGGAAACTCTTCGTCGTGGTGTTCCTGGCGTCCTACCTGAACGCGAAGAAGGAGCTGCTGGCCATCGCCACCCGGCGGATCGGGCCGTTCCACCTCCCGGAGCCGAAGCATCTCGCGCCGCTGCTGCTGGCCTGGGGGGTCTCGCTGGCCGTGCTGTTCCTGGAGAAGGACCTCGGCTCGTCGCTGCTGTTCTTCGGGATCTTCGTCGTGATGCTGTACGTGGCCACCGCGCGCGGGGCGTACCTGGTGTTCGGCGTCGTCCTCTTCGTCGTCGGGGCGTACTTCGGCTACCTGGCGTTCGCCCACGTCCAGGACCGGGTGTTCATCTGGCTGCACGCCCTGGACGCCGACCTGATCTCGCGGGAGGGCGCCAGCCAGCTGGCGCAGTCGATGTTCGCGATGGGGACCGGCGGTATCTCCGGCGTCGGGCTCGGCCAGGGGAGCCCCGGGCTGATCCCGTTCGCCCCCACCGACTTCATCTTCGCCGCGATCGGCGAGGAGCTGGGCCTGTTCGGCACCGTCGCGCTGCTGATGCTGTACCTGGCGATGGTCAGCCACGGCTTCAAGGCGGCGGTGGAAGCCGACGACGGGTTCGGCAAGCTCCTGGCGGTCGGCCTGTCCACCAGCCTGGCGCTGCAGACGTTCGTCATCGTCGGGGGCGTGACCCGCCTGATCCCGCTCACCGGGATCACGCTGCCGTTCGTCTCCTACGGCGGCTCGAGCCTGGTGGCGAACTTCGCCGTGATCGCGCTCCTCGTGCGCACCTCGGCCGCCAGCCGGGTCCGGGAGCGGGAGGGGGCGAGGTGATGGATCGGCAGATCCGGCGGCTGGGGGCGGGCCTGCTCGTCCTGTTCCTGGCGCTGTTCGCGCAGGTCAACTACATCCAGGTGATCCGGGCCGACGATCTGGCGAACAACCCGGGGAACGGCAAGCGCCTCCTGATCGCGGAGTACGACGTGCAGCGTGGCGCGATCCTGGCGCGCGACAAGCGAACGGTCCTGGCGCGCAGCCGTCCGACCGAGGGCGAGTTCCGCTTCCTGCGCGTCTATCCCCACGGCCCGCGCTACGGGCAGATCACCGGGTTCTACTCGATCGCCTCCGGGCGCAGCGACCTCGAGCTCACCTTCAACGACTACCTGTCGGGCCGCGCGGGCGAACTGGCCCCACAGCGGCTGGTGGACGAGATCCTCGGCCGGCCGAAGCGCGGCGGCACGGTGGTGACGACGATCGACGCCCGGCTGCAGGAAGCGGCGGAGCAGGCGCTCGGCAACCGCCGAGGCGCGGTGGCCGCCATCGACCCGCGGACGGGCGAGGTGCTGGCGCTCGTCTCGAACCCGTCGTTCGATCCAAACCCGCTGGCCACGCACGACATCGACGCCGCGCGGCAGGCGTACCTGGATCTCGAGGGGCAGAGCCCAACCCCGCTGCGCTCGAACGCCTACCAGCAGCTGTTCTTCCCGGGCTCAACGTTCAAGCTCGTCACCGCCGCGGCGGCGCTCGAGAACGGCATCCGGCCGGACACCTCCTTCCCGAACCCGCCGACGCTCGACCTCCCCCAGACCGACCGCACGCTGCAGAACTTCGGCGGGGGGCACTGCCTCGGCGGGGTGGCGCGGATCACGCTGGCGCAGGCGTTCCAGATCTCCTGCAACGTGACGTTCGCCGAGATCGGGCTGCAACTCGGGGCGGACCGCCTGCTCGCCCAGGCCGTGGCCTTCGGCTGGAACGGCAGCCTCCCGTTCGACGCGGAGTTCAGCGAGGGCCTGTTCCCACCGGAAAGCGTCGGGCCGGACCGGCTGCCGGCGGTGGCGTTCTCGGCCATCGGCCAACAGGACGTACGGGCCAACCCGATGCAGATGGCGCTCGTCGCGGGCTCGATCGCGAACGGCGGGGTGATGATGCGGCCGCGGCTGGTGCGCGAGATCCTCGACCCCTCCGGGCGCGTGATCCGCTCCTTCGGCCCGGACGAGATCGGCCGGCCGGTCTCGCCGCAGACCGCCGCCGAGCTGACCGCGATGATGGTCAGCGTCGTCGAGGGCGGCACCGGGTCGGCGGCGGCGATCCCCGGCGTCCGCGTGGCCGGCAAGACCGGCACCGCGCAGGCTGCCGAGGGCCAGGCGCCGCACGCCTGGTTCGTGTCGTTCGCGCCGGCCGACTCCCCGCAGATAGCCGTGGCGGTCGTGGTCCTCGACGGCGGCGATCTGGGCAGCGAGGCGACCGGCGGCGCTGTGGCCGCCCCGATCGCCAAGCAGGTGATCGAGGCGGCGCTGGGAGGCGGCGCGTGAGCCCGCCGGCCACCGAGTCGCTGGCGCGGGGCCGCTACCGGCTGAGCGAGCGGCTCGCATCGGGCGGCATGGGCGCCGTCTGGCGCGGCGAGGACATCGAGCTCGGCCGGCCGGTGGCCGTCAAGCTGCTGCACGAGGGGCTGCTCGACGATCCGTCCTCACGCGAGCGCTTCCGGCGGGAGGCGCGAGCCGCGGCCGCCCTGGCGCACCCGAACATCGCCGCGGTCTACGACTTCGGCGAGGACGGCGCCCGGCCGTTCCTGGTGATGGAGCTGGTCGAGGGCGAGACGCTGGCCGCGCGCCTGGCCCGGGAAGGACCGCTGGACCCGGCCGAGGTGACCCGGATCGGCGCCGCCGTGGCGGAGGCCCTGGCCGCCGCCCACGAGGCCGGCGTGGTTCACCGCGACGTCAAGCCGGGGAACGTCATGCTCGCCACGTCCGGCCAGGTGAAGGTGCTCGACTTCGGGATCGCCGCCACCCCCGACGCGACGACGCTGACGGCCTCCGGGTCGGTGCTCGGGACCGCGCCGTACCTGGCGCCCGAGCGCGTGCGCGGCGACCGCGCCACCCCGGCTTCCGACCTCTACGCGCTCGGCGTGATGCTCTACGAGATGCTGGCCGGCGAGGCGCCCTTCGCTCGCGAGACCCCGGCCGCCACGGCCCTCGCACACCTGCACGACGAGCCCCCTCCCCTGCGCGCCCGCCGGCCGGACACGCCGCCGGCCCTGGCCGCCCTCGTCGCGGCGCTCCTGGAGAAGGACCCCGCGGCCCGGCCCGCCTCGGGGGCCGTGGTCGCCGCGAGTCTCGGCGCCGCTCCCCCCACCCGCCCGATCGCGGTCCCGGAGCCCGCGACAGCACCCATCCCGCTGGGACCGGGGCGCGCACCCTCGGGCCGCCGCAGCCGGTTGCCGCTCGTGGCCCTGGCGTTGCTGCTGGCCCTCGTCGCCGGGGTCATCGCCTTCCAGGGCACCGGCGACCGCCTGGAGCCGGTCCCGCCCGCATCGCCCCGTCCGACCACGACCGCTCCCGCCCTCGTGCGGGTCCCGGACCTGCGCGGCCCCGCGGACGAGGACCGGGTCAGAAGCGTCCTGGCCGCCGCCGGGCTCGACTTCGGCGGCATCCGCGTCGTGGACGAGGGTCCGGCCGGTATCGTGGGCAGCGAACCGAGCGCCGGAACCCTGGTCCCGAAGGGGACCGACGTCGTCGTCCTGGTCAACCTCCCCGGACGCGACGGCGGGAAGGGCAAGGACAAGGGCGGGGACCAGGGCCGAGGAAACGAGGAGGGCCAGGACTGAGCGGAGAGCGACGGCGCGTGCTCGGCGGCCGCTACGAGGTCCACGCGCCGCTCGGTGAGGGCGGGATGGCCACCGTGTTCCGCGGGGTAGACACCGTGCTGGGGCGCCCCGTGGCGGTGAAGGTCCTCGCCCCCCGCTACGCGAAGGACGCCACGTTCGTCGCGCGGTTCCGGCGCGAGGCGCAGTCGGCGGCGGCGATGAACCACCCGAACGTCGTCAACGTCTACGACACCGGCTCGGACCGCGGCGTGCACTACATCGTCATGGAGCTCGTGGAGGGCCGGACGCTCCGCGAGGTCATCCGCGAGGAGGGACCGCTCCTCCCCGAGCGCGCCGCCGAGATCGCGGCGGCGGTCTGCCAGGCGCTGGCCTTCGCGCACGAGCGCGGCATCGTCCACCGCGACGTGAAGCCGGGGAACATCATGCTCACGCCGACGGGCGAGGTGAAGGTGATGGACTTCGGCATCGCCCGGGCCACGAGCGGCGAGGCCCTGACGCAGACGGCCACCGTCCTCGGCACCGCCTCCTACATCTCCCCCGAGCAGGCCCAGGGCGAGTCGGTCGACGCCCGCTCCGACATCTACTCGCTGGGGGTGGTGCTCTACGAGATGCTGACGCGCCAGGTCCCGTTCAGCGGGGACAACCCGGTGGCCATCGCCTACAAGCACGTCCAGGAGGAGGCGATCCGCCCGTCGCGGCTGAACGCCGACGTGCCCCAGCCGCTCGAGTCGATCGTGCTGAAGGCGCTGGCGAAGAATCCGGCGAACCGCTATCAGAGCGCGGCGGAGATGCTCGCGGACCTGCAGCGCTTCCTGGCCGGCCAGTCGGTCCAGGCCACTCCGCTGCTCCCGCCCGAGCCGACCGAGGTCATCGCTCGCGAGGCGCGGGAGACGCTCGTGCTCCCCGCCACCGAAGCCGGCGCCGGACCCGCGGGCCGCAGCGCCGGCCGAACGGCGGCGTTCGTCATCGCCGTGATCCTGCTGCTGGCGACGCTCGGCGTGCTGTTCTTCCTGCTCGCCCGCCAGATCATAGGGGACGGGGATGTGGCGCAGGTCACGGTCCCGAACTGCGTGAACCGCCGGCTCGACGCCTGCCGGTTGCTGCTCCGGCAGGAGGGCCTGAAGGCGAACGTCTCGGAGCGCCGCGCCAACCCGGACATCCCGGCGGGCGTGGTCATCGAGCAGGATCCGGCGGCGGACGACACGGCCGACGAGGGCGCGACCGTCGACCTGGTCGTCTCGAACGGGCCTGTGGAGGTGGAGGTCCCGGATCTCACCGGCAAGACGGAGGATCAGGCCCGCCAGACGCTCGAGGACAACGACCTGACGCTCGGCTCGGTTGACCGGGCGTTCAGCCCGGACGTCGAGGAGGACCACGTCTTCCGCCAGGACCCAGGGGCCGGCGAGAACGTGCCGCAGGGAAGCGCCGTCGACATCACGCTCTCCGCCGGCCAGGAGCCCGTGGACGTCCCCGCGCTGACCGGACTGTCGCCGGACGACGCGCAGCAGGTGCTGGAGACTGCGGGGCTTCGGCTCGGCACCGTCGAGGAGGGGACCTGCACCTCCGACGGCGGGCCGGGGACGATCTGTGCCCAGGACCCCGACCCGAACGTCCAGGTGAATCCGGACACCGAGGTCGACGTGACGGTGCAGCCGCAGAACATCGAGGTCCCCGACCTGACCGGGATGACCGAGACCGAGGCCAAGCAGGCCCTCAAGGACGGCGGGCTGCAGCTCGGCGACACGACCACCGGCGGTGCGACCTGCATCTCCCCGAACGGCTCGGGCACGGTCTGCGCCCAGGAACCCGACGACGGCACGCAGGTCCCTCCCGGGACCTCGGTCGACATCGCGCTGCAGGCCTGACGCGTCCCCCCCCGCATGTAGCATGACCCCGCTTTCGGAGGGGCCGGCGATGCTCGAGTTCGTCCACGAGGAGTTCAGCGACGAGGAACGGCGCCTGCTGGCGCCCTACGTGACGAACCTCGACGGGCCGGTGTTCGCGCTGGCCAACCTGTCCGAGACCGTGAAGGGGGCGCTCTTTGCCCGCTACTCGCGGTCGCCGAAGTCGCTCCGGCGGCTGTTCCTGGACGAGTTCGCCGAGCCTGCCGAGCGGTCCGCCGGCGCGGCCGAGGCGGCGGTCGGCGAACGCCACGCCGAGGAGCTGTACGGGCGGATCTTCTTCGAGTACGGCGACGACTCCGTGGCCCAGCTCGGCGGCGTTCACCTGGCCTGCGAGCAGGCGTCGCAGTTGCTCGGCAGGGTCCTCGAGCGCGGGCGCCTCGCCGCGTACCTCGAGCAGTCCACGCGCTACGTCCCCTACGACGACCGCCCGGCCGGGCGCTGGCGATTCCGCACCCCGTCGGAGCTCGAGGACACGGCGCTCGCCGCGCCGTACCGCGCCGCGCTCGACCGGGCGTTCGAGACCTACGCCCGCTGGCTCGGACCGTTGCAGGCCTTCTTCCGCGAACGCTTCCCACGCCAGGCTGAGGACTCGGACTTCGTCTACCGGATGACGATCCGGGCGAAGGCCTGCGACACGCTGCGCGGGCTGCTCCCCGCCGCCACCGTCTCGAACGTGGGCATCTTCGCCACCGGCCAGTCCTACGAGCACCTCCTGCTGCGGATGCGCGCTCACCCGCTGCGCGAGGTCCGCGAGTACGGCGACCTGATGCTCGTGGAGCTGCGCAAGGTGATCCCCGCCTTCCTGCGCCGCGTGGACCTCGAGGGTCGCGGCATGGCCTGGTCGCGCTATCTGGAGGAACGCCGGAAGGCGACGGCCGAGCGCGCCGAGACGTTCCTGGCGGACGTGCCCGACCCGCCGCGCCCGCTCGTCACACTGACCGACTTCGACCCCGACGGCGAGCTGAAGGTCACCGCCGCATGCCTGTACGAGGAGACCCACCTGCCCGACGACGTCCTGCTCGAGCGCGTCCGCGCCCTCTCCGCGGGCGAGCGTGGCGCGATCCTCTCCGCCGCGGTGGGGACGCGCGAGAACCGCCGCCACCGTCCGGGGCGGGCCTTCGAGCGCACCGGGTACCGGTTCGAGGTGCTGTGCGACTACGGCGCGTTCCGCGACCTGCAGCGCCACCGGCCGCTGACGATCCAGTGGCAGGAGCTCACGCCGCGCCACGGGTACGAGACCCCGCCCGAGGTGGACGAGGCCGGAGCGCGCGCCGAGTGGGACGGCGTGATGGCCGAGTGCGCCGACCTGTCCACGCGGATCCGGGAGGCGGGGCTCGGGCCGGCGGCCCAGTACCCGGTGCCGATGGCGCACCGTATCCGCTTCGTCATGCAGATGAACGCCAGAGAGGCGATGCATCTGATCGAGCTGCGCTCGTCGCCGCAGGGCCACCCCGCCTACCGGAGCGTCGCGCACGAGCTGCACCGGATGATCGGCGAGGTGGCGGGGCATCGCGGCATCGCGGCGGCCATGCGCCACGTGGACCGCTCCGCCGTGGACCTGGAGCGTCTGGCCGCGGAGCGCCGCACCGACGAGCGCCGCCGCGCGCGACGAGCCGGCACAGCCGGATCGTCGCCATGAGAGGAACCGCGCCGAAGCCCCTCACCGTGCGGGGGGGACACGGGGGGCAGAGCCCCCCGTGGTAGCAGTGCTCGACCGTCAGACCGGCCTCCTGATCGCCCTGGCCGCGCTGGCGGTGGCGGCCGCGCTCGTGTCGTGGGGCGCGTGGGTGCTGCTCAGGCGGGAGCGCCGAGCCGCGCGCAGATCGTCAGGAAGTTCCGAAGGAGCGCCGGACCGTCGGGTGTGAGGATGCTCTCGGGGTGGAACTGCACCCCGTACAGCGGCGCCTCGCAATGACGGATCCCCATCACGATCCCCTCGGCGGTGGTCGCGGTCACCGAGAGCGCGTCCGGCAGGCTCGCGCCGTCGACGACCAGCGAGTGGTAGCGCGTCGCCGGGAACGGGTCCGGCAGGCCCTCGAACAGGTCGCGGCCGTCGTGGTGCACCTCGGAGATCTTCCCGTGCAGGATCTGCGGCGCGCCGACCACCCGCCCGCCGAACACGTGCCCCAGCGCCTGGTGCCCGAGGCAGACCCCGAGCGCCGGCACCCGCCGGTCGCCCGCTGCTCGCAGCAGGTCCTCGGACCGACCCGCGTCCTCCGGCTGCCAGGGCCCGGGCTGATCACCAACCCGTCGGCGCCGTCGAGGTCGCCGCGGTCCGGCTCGTCGTTGCGCACCACCCGGCATGTCGCTCCGAGCGACTCGAGCGCCTGGACCAGGTTGTAGACGAAGGAGTCGTAGTTGTCGACGACCAGCAGCCGGGGTCCACTCACGGTTCGCAGAGCATGGCATCCCGACGGCCGTCGCGCTCGCGACCGCCGGCGCCTAGGACGGTGCCTTCGCCTGGGCGATCTTCTGCTTCTCCCCCGCGAGGAGGACGCGGCGCAGGACCTTGCCGACCAGCGGCTCGGGGAGCTCGTCGCGGACCTCGATCAGCCTCGGCGCCCGGTACCCGGTCAGGCCGTGCTTCTCGTCGCGGGTCCACTCGAGGATCTCCTCGGCGGTGGCGGTCTCGCCGTCCTTCAGCACGACGAACGCCTTGACCGCCTCCCCGGTGGTGTCGTCGGGCACGCCGACCACGCAGACCTTCTGGATCTTCGGGTGGCGGTACATGACCTGCTCGACGTCGGTCGGGTACACGTTGAAGCCGGACACGATGATCATGTCCTTCTTCCGGTCGACGATCGAGAAGTAGCCGTCCTCGTCGACGCGAGCGACGTCCCCCGTGTACAGCCAGCGAACCCCGTCGGCGTCGGCGCGGATCATGTCGGCCGTCTCCTCGGGCCGGTTCCAGTACCCCTTCATCACCTGCGGCCCGGCGATGGCCAGCTCCCCCTCCTCGCCCTGGGCGAGCGCCTTCCCGGGATCGTCCAGGTCGACGATCTTGCAGTCCGTGTCGGGGATCGGAAGCCCGATCGACCCGGCCTTGCGCTTGCCGTAGATCGGGTTGATGTGGGTGACCGGTGACGTCTCGGTCAGTCCGTAACCCTCGACCAGGCGCCCGCCGGTGATGCCCTCGAACTTCTCCTGCACCGCCGTCGGCAGCGGCGCGGCCCCCGAGAAGCATGCCCGGATCGTGGAGATGTCGAAGGCCCTCGTCTCCGGCGACTCGTTGATCGCGATGTAGATCCGCGGCACGCCGGGGAAGAGCGTCACCTTCTCCTTCTGGATCGCCTTCAACGCCATCTTCAGCTCGAACCGCGGCATCAGCACGAGCTTCATCCCGCGCGAGATCCCGAGGTTCATCACCGCAGAAAGCCCGTAGGAGTGGAAGAACGGCAGGACGCACATGATCGCTTCCTCGCCGTCCTTCACATCCACGAACCACGACCCGGTCTGCAGGGCGTTCGTCACCAGGTTGTGGTGGGTGAGCATCGCGCCCTTCGACAGCCCGGTGGTCCCGCCCGTGTAGACCAGCGCGGCCACGTCCTCCGTGGCGTTCACCGCCGCGACGGGCGCCTCCGGGCCGCCCGCCCTCATCAGATCCTTCCACCACTTCACGTCGGTGTCGGCGGGGACCGGCGGCCACGCGTGGCCCTCGGCCCTGGCGTCCTTCTTCAGCTTGATCGGTGCGAGCTGCTTCAACGGGAACTTCATGTACTCCGGGATCGTGGTCACGATCACCGTGGAGAGGCCCACCTCGTCGCGGATCGCGCCGATCAGGGGGTAGAGCGAGTCGAGGACGACGACGACCTCGATGCCGGCATCCTTCAGCTGGTGGGTCATCTCCCGCTGCGTGTAGAGCGGGTTGTTCCCCACCGCCACCAGGCCGAGGCGCTGGCAGGCGTACCACGCGATCACGAACTGGGGCGAGTTCGGGAGGACGATCCCGAGGCGGTCTCCCTTGCGCAACCCCTGGGCCGTCAGGACGCGCGAGAACCGCTCGACCTCGGCGAGCAGCTGCCGGTACGTCATCCGGTTGTTGAACCAGGCCAGGGCCGGACGGTCGGGGAACCGGCGTACCGCGTCCTCGAGCATGGTGAACACCGACTGCTCCGGGTACGGCGCGAGGGTGTGCGGGACGTCCGGGGGGTAGCTGGCGAACCAGGGCCGGTGATCCATCCGACTCTCCTCCTGGGGGCCTCGGGGATGCAGGTGGATTATCCCCGCGCCTTCACCGGCCGCTCAACCGCCGTTCGCCCCGCCCCGCACGGGACCCGGCGTTTGCCCCGCCGACACAGTCCCTCTACGGTGCCGCTTCACCGATGACCGAGCCAGGGACGACTCGACGGGTGGGGGGTGGGGAGGGTCTCCTCCCCACGTCGACGAGATGACGCAATGGGCTGAGAGGGTGGCGACGGCCGCCCGGGCCGCGCTGGCCCCGGTGGAGGGCGAGCTGCGGCTCCCGGGGCTGCGCGAGCCGGCCGAGGTGATCCGCGACCGCTGGGGCGTGCCGCACATCTACGCCGGCAGCGAGGCCGACCTCTTCCGGGCGCAGGGGTTCATCGTCGCCTCGGACCGCCAGCTGCAGCTCGACGTGATGTGCCGCATCGGGAACGGCCGGCTGGCCGAGCTGTTCTCCGAGCTGACGCTCCCCCTGGACCGGTTCATCCGAACGATGGGCTGGAACCGCGTCGCCGCCCGGCTGACCGAGCGCCGCGGCCAGGCCGAGCTCGACGCGCTCATCCCGTTCGTCGAGGGCCAGCTGGCCTGGGCCGAGACCGCCCCCGCGCCGGCCCCCGAGTACGTCGTGCTCGAAGCGGAGCCCTTCGTCCCTGCGTCGGTGGAGGAGGCGCTCGTCTGGGGCGCGGGTGCTCAGGTGGTGATGGCCTTCACCCTGTCACGGAACTGGGACATCGAGCTGCTGCGCGCTGCCATCGCCGAGCGGCTCGACGCGGAGGCCGTCCAGGAGCTCTTCCCCGACCTCCCGTTCGAGCCCGGTGTGGTTCAGGGCAACCGGCGCGCCGCCTCCCCGCTCGACCTGCTCCGCGCGGCGTCCCCCGAGCTGACGTCGAACGGCGGCCAGGGCTCGAACAACTGGGTGGTGGCCGGCAGCCGGACGGCGAGCGGGAAGCCGCTCCTGGCGAACGACCCACACCTGCTCGTCCAGCTGCCCTCGATCTGGTACGAAGTTCACCTGGTCTGCCCGACGATGAACGTCTCGGGGGTGGCGCTGCCGTTCGCGCCGGGCGTGGTGATCGGGCACAACGAGCGGATCGCCTGGGGCTTCACGAACACGGAGGGTGACGTCCAGGACCTGTACCTCGAGCGGCTGAACGATGACGGCACCGCCGCCCTCTACGACGGCGCCTGGGAGCCCGTGACCGTCCATCGCGAGGAGCTCTCGGTGCGCGGCCGGTCCGCGCCCGAGGTGCTCGAGGTGCGCGAGACCCGCCACGGGCCGATCCTCGACTCCTACCTGGTCGGCATCGCCGACACCGAGGTGGTCACCGGTGGCCTCCACGACTCCTACGCGTACCGCTGGGTGGGCGCCGAGCACGGCATCTCGCTGGAGGCGGTGCTGGGGATCGACCGCGCCCGGACGTTCGACGAGTTCCGGCTGGCCCTGGCCGGGTGGTCCTGCCCGGGCCAGAACATGGTCTACGCCGACGTCGACGGCAACATCGGCTACCAGCTCACCGGGCTCTACCCACGCCGCCGTCGCGGGGACGGCTCGGTCCCGGTCCCCGGCTGGACGTCGGACTTCGAGTGGGACGGATTCGTCCCGTTCGAGGAGCTCCCCTGGTCCTTCAATCCGGAGCAGGGGTTCATCGTCACGGCGAACAACCGGATGGTCGACCACGCCTATCCGCACGTGATCACCCGCGACTGGATGCCGCCCCACCGGGCGCGGCGGATCGCCGAGCGGCTCACCGCGACCCCGCGCCACACGGCCGAGACGTTCGCGGCGATGCAGATGGACACCGTGTCGCTGACGGCGCGCGAGGTCCTGCCCCACCTGCGGGCCCTCGAGCCCGCCGGCGACCGGCAGAAGGAGGCGCTGGCGCTGCTCGAGGAATGGGACGGCGACCTGGGCGCCGACTCCGCCGCCGCGGCCCTCTACCAGGTGTGGACGGTCCGATTCGCCGAGCACGTCCTGCGCCCGCGCCTCGGCGAGGAGCTGTACCGCCACTACTTCGCCAAGCGGCACTGGGCGCACACGTTCCGCCACCAGGTGCTCCCGGAGCTCCTGACCTACCCCACCGCCCGCTGGTTCGGGGCCGAGGGGCCGGAGGCTCGCGACCGGGCGATGCGCGCGGCGCTCGAGGCGGCGATCGAGGAGCTGACGGCGCGGCTGGGCGAGGACCCGGCGGCGTGGCGCTGGGGCGCGATCCACGAGGTGCGGTTCTCCGGGCGCCTGGCGATCATCCCCGACCTGGCCGACCTGTTCACCGCCGGCGCGGTCGAGATGGGCGGCGACGACAACACCGTCTGCCAGGCGCTGTACGAGCCCCAGTCGGGCTACGGGGTGGCGGTCATCCCCTCGTGGCGGCAAGTGATGGACCTCGGCGACCCCGACGCCAGCCTCGGCGCGCATCCCCCGGGCCAGTCCGGCAACCCGGCCAGCCCGCACTTCGCCGACCTCCTGCCGCTGTGGGCCGAGGGCCGCGGCCACCCGCTGCCGCTGTCGCGTCCGGGCGTGGAGGAGATCGCCGCGACCACCCTGACGCTGGCTCCGTGAGCGGCGGCTCCCTGAGCGGCGCCGCGCTCAGAACATCCCGCCGCCGGGAAGGTACGCGTCGACCAGATAGAAGAGGGCGAACAGGACCACCAGGCTGACCAGCGCGAGCCCCGCCCAGTACAGCACGGCGAGCGGGGTGGGCTTCGGCTGATGGCGTCGCAGGAACCGGAACACCTAGGCGCCGTCCTCCGGCTCGTCGGAGATCCGTTGTGAGGCGAGCCGGGTCCCCGGCGGATGCGGCCCAATCACCTGAACCGCCCGAACCACCAGGCGCTGGGAGGCGGAGAAGCGCGGGGTGCAGGTCGTCAGCGTGATCGACAGGCGGACCCGCGTCGGGTTCAGCACCCACACGTCGTCCGGGGCAACCACCTTGACCCAGATCACGCGGTAGACGAATCGGCCGCGGGCGGTCTCCACCGCGATGCGGTCGCCGCGCCGCAGCCGGTTGAGCGCCCAGAACGGCGCGCCGTAGGTCGTGCGGTGCCCGGCGATGCCGACGTTGCCCTTCTGTCCCGGGAGCGGGGTGTCCTCGTAGTGCCCGGGACCCTTGCGCAGGGCATCGCGATCGATCCCCTCGACGAACACCTTGTCGACGCCGATCTTCGGGACGCGCAGGTAGCCGATCCCGTCGCCCGGCTTCACGAAGGGCCGCGCCGTGTTCGGCCGGGGGTGTGCGTCCCGGTCCTCGACGATGTCGTAGCCCGGCAGGCCCTCCGCCTCGAGCTCGGCTCGCAGGGCGGCCTGCGACCGCGCGGCCAGGAAGTTGGTGCCCACCAGCTCCCAGGCCACGAACAGCAGGAGGAGGACGCCGATCGTGATCAGGGCCTTCCCCAGCCGGTTCAGCCAGCGGCGGCGGCGGGCGGCGACCCGGCGGTGACCGACCAGGGGCGTGGCGTCGACGGCCATTCGGGTTCGGGGCAGTCTAGCGCCCGCGGTAGGATGCCCGGGCGATGCCCAGATCGAAATCGAAGCGGCAGCGCTACCAGCCGCCCCCGCGCAAGAAGCCGAAGCCGTCGCCGAAGTGGTTCGGCGGGCTGATCCTGGGGCTCCTGCTCGCCGGCGTGGTGGTGATCCTCGGGTACTACGGCCTCGTGCCGGGGTTCCCGTGGGCCGGCGACCAGCCGGGCGCGAATCCGGCCCTGCTCTTCATCGGGCTGGGGCTCATCGCGGTCGGCTTCGGCGCGGCCACCCAGTGGCGATAGCCCCGGTGGCCCCCATCGCTGTAACTACACGCCTGTAACCATTCCACACAGTTGTCCCCACCTGTGGAAAACGCCACGGCGGGACGCCGGAGCCCTACGGGCCGCGCAGGAACTCCAGGGTCAGCGCGACCGGGACGTCGCTCTCGGTGAACGCGGTGGTGTGGTCACGGTCCTCGAGCTCCGCGAGCACGGCCCGAGGGGCCGTCGCGGCGGTTTCGCGGGCGAGCGGCAGGAGCGGGTCCCGGTCCCCGATCAGCATCAACACCGGGACCGTGAGCCGGGGCAACGCGTCCGCGATCCCCCGGTAGCCGGCGTTCGCGCGGAGCGAGGCCACGATCGCGGCGGGGTCCGACTCGAGCCACTGCGCGCGCAGCCACGCGGGCGCGCGCGTGTTCTCGCTCCAAACGGCCACGACGTCCTCCATGCCCCGGTCGAACAGCGCCAGGTGCTCTTCCAGCTCGTCGGGGTCGGGCTCGAACCCGTGCCCGGTGGCGCCGGTCGCCACCAGCGCGACGAGCCGGTCGGGATGGCGCGCGGCGATCTCGAACCCGACGCGACCGCCCACCGACCACCCCCAGAACACCGCCCGCTCGACGCCCTCGGCGTCGAGGACGCGCAACACGTCGGCGGCGTGGCGCGGGATGCCGTACGCCGCGGGGTCGTGGGGGCGGTCGCTCTCGCCGCGCCCCAGGGCGTCCACCAGCACCACCCGCGTGTTGGTGCGGAACGCGTCCACGTAGCCCGCCGACCACCACTGCCGGCGGTCGCCGCCCAGCCCGTGATGGAGCACGAGCGGCGGCCCGCCCTCGCCGGCCACCTCGTAGGCGATGCGCAGCCCGTCCGGGGCGGTCACCAACGGCATCGCGCGAGGATAATCGGGGCGTGCCGGTCTACGAGTACCAGTGCCGCGCCTGCGGCCGTCGCCTGGAGGAGGTCCAGGCGATGGGCGCCGCGCCGCCGGGCCCGTGCCCGCACTGCGGTGGCGAGCTGCGCAAGGTGTTCTCCCGCGTCGGCGTCCGCTTCCGCGGCTGGGGCTTCCGCTCCACCGACAGGCTGATCCCCGGCGATCGCCCGCGCAAGGACTTCGACACTCTCCAGCGCAAGGCCGACGAGATCGCCGAAGGCTAGTTCAGCTCGGGGTGTTGGACGGGCCGCCGCACGACCTCCATCGGTTCGCCGCAGTGGCGCGGCACCGTCAGCTCACCGAGCCGGGTGACCTTGTACTCGGTCCCGCACTCCGCGCAGACGAAGAAGACGTCGAGGTCCCCGACGTCCTCCGGCTCCTCCTCGCGAGCCTGCCCCACCCCGGCGCCGATGGCGCGCAGGAAGCGGTATCCCACGAACAGGATCACCCCGCCGATGGCGAACGCGATCAGCACGCGCAGCGCGAACGGCACGGACCCATCGTACGCGCCGCCCGAGCTGTGGCCGCGTGGAGGTTCCTACAGCCGTTCGATGATCGTGGCGTTCGCCATGCCGCCGCCCTCGCACATCGTCTGGAGGCCGTAGCGCGCCTCGCGACGCTCCAGCTCGTGCAGCAGGGTGGTCATCAGGCGCGCGCCGCTCGCCCCGAGCGGGTGTCCCAGCGCGATCGCCCCGCCGTTCGGGTTGACGTTCTCCTCGAACCAGTCGTCGGGGATGCCGAGCTCCTTCTTCCACGCCAGCACCACCGTCGCGAAGGCCTCGTTGATCTCGACCACCGAGATGTCCTCGAGCGACAGCCCGGCCTTCGCCAGCACGCGCTGCGTCGCCGGGATCGGGCCGGTGAGCATCGTGATCGGGTCGACGCCGGCCAGGGCGAACGCGTGGAACCGCGCCCGCGGCCGCAGGCCGAGCTCCTCGGCCTTCTCGCGGCTGGTGATCACGAGCGCCGCGGCGCCGTCGGTGATCTGGCTGGAGTTCGCGGCGGTGACGACGCCGTCCTCCTTGAACGCCGGCGCCAGCTCGGCGATCTTCTGGCGGTTCGGCGGGTAGCGGACGCCCTCGTCGGTGTCCATCAGCTCGACCCCGCCGTCCTCGGTCTGCACCTTGACCGGCTGGATCTCCTGATGGAACTTCCCGGCCTGGATCGCCGCGCCGGCACGGGTGTGGCTGCGGGCGGCGAACTCGTCGAGCTCCTGGCGGGTCAAGCTCCAGCGCTTGGCGATGATCTCGGCGCTGATCCCCTGCGGGACGAGCCCGCCCTCGTAGTGGTCCATCAGCTGCGGGCTGAACGGGAAGCCCGGGCCCTGCGAGGCGGTCACGCCCATCGGGACGCGGGTCATGTGCTCCACGCCCGAGGCGATCACCACGTCGTAGGCGCCGGCGATGACGCCCTGCGCAGCGAAGTGGGCGGCCTGCTGGCTCGAGCCGCACTGGCGGTCGATCGTGGTGCCGGGCACCTCCTCCGGAAGGCCGGCCGCCAGCCAGGCGTTGCGGGCGATGTTCAGCCCTTGCTCGCCGGTCTGCGAGACGCACCCGGTGATGTGGTCCTCGACCAGGTTGGGGTCGATCCCGCTGCGTTCGACCGCGGACCTCACCACCTCGGCCAGGAGGTCGACGGGATGCCACCCGGAGAGCTTGCCGCCGCGCTTCCCCATCGGGCTCCTCACCGCCTCGACGATGACTGCCTCAGGCATCTCGGGCTCCTTTCGAGAGCGTCGTGGCGCCGAACGGGTCCGGCCTCGGTGCCGGCCTTGGCGCATTACCTACCGATCGGTAACCTCAGTACGGGACAGGGTATTCCCGGTCAACGGGAGCGTCAATCCGAGGGACGGTCGGCCTCGCGGTCGGCCTCCCGCAGGCTCCTCCCCCGCTCGAGCATGGCCGCCCGCACCCGGTCGGCCAGCGCGGGCATCTCCTTGGCCATGCGCTGGAACTCCCGGGCGAAGATCACGATCAGCCGCATTGGGGTGCCAGCGATCACCGAGGCCGTGCGGCGCTCGGTCTGCAGCAGCCCGATCTCCCCGAAGAAGTCGCCCGGGCCCAGCGTGGCCACCTCGGCGCCGCCGTGGACCACGCTCGCGGACCCCTTCTCGATCACGAAGAACTCGTAGGCGAAGCGCCCCTCGTCGACCAGGTGCTTGCCCTCGGGGACCTCCACCTCGTCGGCCCACCGCGCCACCGCCTCCCGGTCCTTCTGGGAGAGCCCTGCGAACAGCGGAAGAGCCATCAGCCGGTCCGGGTCCATGTCGCTCCTCTCCTCGCCCCGGGGGGGAGCCTACCGCCGCCCGGTGAACGCGAGGAAGCCGCCGAGCCTCGTCAGCGGGCGTCGGTGATCTCGGCAACGTGGTTGTACGTCCCTCGGTTTCTGCCACGGGATCTCGGGCACGCTGTCGGCACCCTGCGCCTCGAAGCGGATAACGTCCGCCGGCCAGGTGTAGCCGGTCAGAGTCGCTCCCTGCACGGCGGCCAGCGACGTCGAGCGCGGCCCGCGAAGCGTCCACGATCGCGCGGCGACAGCCTCGGTCGCCGCGGTGGACACGTCGTCGCAGTACGGACGCGACGGGTCGCCCAGCTTCACGACGTGGAACAGGTAGGTGGCGAAGTCCGCGAAGGAGGACGAGTGGTTGTTCACGGTCGGGTTGTCGAACACCGGGACGCCGGCGAGCCCGATGGTC
>Ga0137369_10002807_pt1 | contig 17790 bp, 10 predicted proteins | sample SagtaG_12_FD_104918 | JGI IMG/M metagenome (GOLD analysis project Ga0137369, IMG submission 104918) | Vadose zone soil microbial communities from Sagehorn Ranch, Mendocino, California, USA - Sage1_L_113_16 metaG | ecosystem: Environmental > Terrestrial > Soil > Vadose zone | place: USA... | reverse complement strand
GGGCGTAATGCAATTGTAGATTGCAGATTGCAGAGGAGCGCCACCACAATCTCGCGGCGGATTTCTTTCCGCACCAAAACAAACCGCACCACTTATACGTCTTATTATCTAGACGAATTGATTGACGCGCGCAAACATGCGTGCTATTCTGACATCGCCACGGAAGCATCCACTTGAGCAACCAATCAACAAAGACGAGGACGTCTTGTGAACCCTACGACTGCAATCGATTTGAAGCGCGCGGTCCAGCGCTATGGTGATGACCTGTACCGATTGGCGCTGCTGCTGAACGATAATCCCTCCCGAGCCGCACACAGCCTGCTGGTCGCAACGCGGCAACTCGCCACCACCGCTGGCGCCGCCAGCGAGCCAGTGCTGATCACCGCGCTCACGGCCGCATTGCCGCGCGAAGCGCCCGCATGGCGACCGCAGCGCACGCCGGCTTGGGCCAGGCCCGGCGGCCAGCGCGCCGAGCAGGCTCAATTGCTTGGGGCGCTGGCGCGATTGCCTCGCTCGGCGCGGTTAGCGCTGGGGCTCGCGATGCTGCGCGCGTACGAGCCAGCTCAGATTGCCCCGCTCCTCGGCTGCGACGAACACGGCGTACGCGAGCAGATTCGTGATGCGCTGCTGAAACTCGCTCTGCATATACCAGCCAGCCGCGCGGCCAACCTAGAGCAGGAGACCAATGTACCCGAGGAATGCCGCCCGACCCGCGCCGCACTGGCGCTGGCCGACCCGCGGATTCATACCGATTCGACGATTCGCGGGCATTTGGCGCTGTGCAGCGCCTGCCGCGCCGCCGAGCAAGATTGGCTCAGGATTACGAGCACGGTCGAAGCGGCGCTACGCGGGGCGCTGCGCGAGGTCCGGCTCCCAGCCGCACTGGCCGACCAGCTGCAAGAAGCCGCACAGCCTCCCTTGGCGAGCGGCCGGCAGCATTGGCTGGCTAGCCTGCGCTTTCGGATAATGCTGGTGACGCTACCGGTGCTGGCGCTGATCGCGGTGCTCGTGTGGCCGCGCGGCACACCGCCGAGCTCCACCGGCGGGTCGGCCAGCGGACCGAGCGCAGCACAAGCGCCCGCGCCACTAGATCTCGTGCGACGAGCCCAAGCCCAACTGTACGCGCCCCCGGAAGGCAGCGGCGTCTGGCACAGCCGCTATGCGATCCAGTGGAGCTTTCTGGACGGCAGCTTTGCCTTGCTTCATGCCGACGAATGGCTCGACACGGCCGGCAGCCGCCATCGACTCCAGCTGGTGCATCATAGCGGTGGCGGGCCATACGAATATGAGCTAGCCAATGGCACGCAGAGCCTCTGGTATGCGATGGGCCAAAGCTACGCCAATTCCGTCTACACAGTCGAGATCAACGATGCATCGCTGCGGAACAAATTTCAGGTGTCGGCTGAGCAGCGCGACCAGCTGTTCCAGGCGCGCTTGCAATCGGGCGCGTGGGGTATCGCCGCGCAATACTTACGCCAGGCCGCCACAACCGATCTGCATACCTGGGGCCGCCAGCGCGACGCAGATGGCCGGCTGCTCGACCTGATCAGTTTCGCCGGCGTCAGCCCGCTGGCGCTGCCGGCCGACGCGCCGACCGCGACGACGAGCCGCATCACGGTGCTGCTGGCGATTGATGAGGCCAGCGGGCGGCTGCGTGAGGTGCGCGAGCTCTTCGGTGTGGCCGGCGCTGAGCAGACCACCCGGACTACATGGCAAGTTCTGAGCGAAGAATGGATCGCCGGCCCGAATGAGAGTAATGAGATCTTTGACCACCAGCGCGCCTGGAATGGCGTGGGCGAGTTCGTCGATCGCGGTGCGCCTGCCGATGCAACCCTCCCGTTGATCAACGGCGACAATTTAGCGGCGCCAACACTGCTGCTGCGATTGAACCGCCACGAGACGCTGATGCCGACTACGCCGCCAGCCGGCACCACCAGTGTGATGCTGCTTGATCAGACGCCGGGAGATCTTGGTCTCGGCAACGGCGCCGACATATTGACGTTGGTGTATAGTGGCGTCGGGCGGCAACTCGCAATTCGATCGTTATCATTTGATACACCGATCACCAGACTGGGTCCGGGCGAAAGCATTGTAATCGACAACAACAAGGCGCTTTTGACGCCGCTACCGGCGCAGGGCTACCTGGCGCTGCTATTTCGCACCGGGCCGAGCAGACAGGATTCGCTCGTCACCCAGATCCGCGCGCAGGGCTACACGCGCGACGAGCTGATCGCGCAGCTCCAGCGGCTCGGCGAGCCGACGCTGGCGACCATTCGCGCCCAGGCAGCGCTATTCATCGAGCGGCGACCACACGACCAGGCCTGGCAAGCGCTGATTGGCGCGCTCGCCGACCCGCCGCAACCACCCGAGGGCGGGGCGCGCCACTTCGTCGAGCAAGTGTTCAAGCGCCATGCCCAACTGCCGGATCACCTACCCGATCCGTATCACCGGCCGCCCTACAGCGGCTGGCCCGAGCGCTACCTCCAGGAGAACTGGGCGCGCGGCACGGTGATCAGCGGCACGGTCGAGACCGCCGCCACTACGCGCGACGCCAGCGGCCATATCTACGCTCGGCAGTATCGCAGCACGGCGTTGGGCTGGGATTACGACGCGGGATCGAGCCGGGTATCGCAATTTTCTAGTGAGGGCCTGACGCCTGGAATAAATGAAGATCAGTATACCGTGCTCCAGATGCTCGATTGCGACGGCGCGCAGCTGCGGATCGCGCCGGATGGCGCACGGTCGCTGGTGCTGATCGAGCGCGACTGGCGCCGCGCCTCGTGCCAGAATCCACGCTACCCTTCCTTGTGGGATGTGCAGACCGGCGAGGTGGACGGGCGAGTCGACGAGTCGCCTTTTTTCGCCGACTTGGGCGAAGATGAGCTCACGACAATTATTAGATTAGGAATCGATGGCCGGCCAGTGCGCACCGAAATCTGGGCCGGGAACCCCGAAAATGGCGTGCTGCTCGAATCGTGGGAGCGCGTCAGCGAGGAGATTATCTCAGCCGACCGACTTCCCGCCGACACCTTTAGCCCGCAGCCGCCCATATCCGACATTCGCCTGGTCTTCCCGCGATCCGACGCCGTTCAGATACTTGACACTTCCCTTCCGGGTGGAACCGATCTGGACGAAGCTATCCGGCGGGCCCGGGCGCCTTTCTTTGGCTTCGGCCAGGGGCCAGATCAACCGCGGCTCGTCACTATCGTACTAGGTAACCAACCTGAGCAGATACAAACGCTCTGGTGGGCGATCGACAACAGCGTGTTCAACAGCGCCTTGAACGCTGGCTACGCGATCTACTCAACGTACACCACTACTCAGGAGACCGGATTCCAGACGATCCACTTCTACCAGGGCGCGGCGAAAGAGCTGCGCGCATACCTGCGCGACACGGCGGATTGGACGGATAGCGCCGCCGTGACGCTGCAAGTTGGCGGGCAGACGATCAGTGGCTGGCAAGTAATTGAACGCAACGGTGGTTTTCCCTGGCTGCTGTTCGAGCTCGACGGCACGCTGATCGCGATCGATAAGGTGACTCCTGACACGCTGCCGCTGTTTGAGAAGTTGCAGCGGCTTGATGGGGCCGCGCCGTCATAAGGTTCTGTTGGAGCTGTATGGACAGTGGCTCGTGCACGAGGCCGCGCGCTACGACCTCGCCGCCCTGCCCGCGCGTCCATGGGAGAACGTGCTGGAACGCATCTGCGCGGCGATTGAGTGATTATTGAAGATGATCGGTCGGGTTGCCATGAGGCATGGACGCCGGGCGTTGGAGATGTGCTATCATCACTTCCCTGAAGGGGAAAACAACCACCCTAACCGAAAAAGGAACAACCATGTCCAACCAAGCCCCACTCCTATCAATCGAAGACCAGCACTTCCAGGTGATCTGCGCCGCAGCTGTCGAGGCTATGGATCGGCTGCATGTGCCGGGCGTGGCGATCGGCATTGCCTATGGCGATGCTGAGTATACTGCCGGCTTCGGCGTCACGAATATCGAGCATCCGCTGCCGGTCGACGCCGCTACGCTCTTCCAGATCGGCTCGACCACGAAGACCGTCACGGCTACCGTGGCCATGCGTCTGGTCGAGCAGGGCCGGCTCGACCTCGACGTACCAGTTCGTACCTATCTGCCCGATCTGCGCCTGGCCGACGAACAAGTTGCGGCCAACGTCACATTGCGGCATCTATTCAACCATACTGGCGGCTGGGCCGGCGACTACTTCGACGATATGGGGCATGGCGACGACGCGCTGGCGCAGATTGTCACGCGGCTGGTTGCCCTGCCGCAGCTCACGCCACTCGGCACAGTGTGGTCATATAACAATGCCGGGTTCTATCTGGCCGGCCGCGTGCTGGAAATTATCGCCGGCAAGCCATATGAGACGATCACGCGCCAGCTGGTGCTTGAGCCGCTCGGCATGGACCGCTCGTTCTTCTTCCCTGGCGACTTGATGACCTATCGCTTCGCCGTCGGGCACGAGAACTCGTTTCAGGCGGGCGAGCCGCCCGTTAGCGTCGCGCGGCCGTGGCCACTGGCGCGCACTGCCCACCCGGCTGGCGGCATCAGCTCGACTGTGCGCGACCAATTGCGCTACGCCCGCTTCCATATGGGCGATGGCACAGCTGCCGATGGCGCCCGGCTGCTCACGCACGAGTCGCTTGCGCAGATGCAGACGCCGAATGTGCCGGCCGCTAATGGCGAGTTCTTAGGTATAACCTGGTTTATCAAAGATGTCGACGAGACGCGAATCGTGCGGCATGGCGGGGCAACTCACGGCCAACTTTCGGCGTTTGTCATGGTTCCAGCGCGGCGTTTTGCGATCACTGTGCTAACCAATGCTGAGCGCGGCGACGAGCTGAACAAACAAATTGTGCGCTTGGCGCTGCATGAGTTTCTGGGCCTCGACGAGCAGGACCCTGTGCCGCTGGATGTGCCGGCCGATCAGCTGACTGCGTATACCGGCCGCTACGAGTCTTTGGGGGTGATCATCGATCTGAGTCTACGCGATGGTGCGCTGGTCTTGCAGTTAACCCCCAAGGGCGGCTTCCCAACTAAAGATTCTCCGGCGCCGCCCGCGCCACCACCTACGCGTCTGGCGCTATGTGGCCAGGATGAAGTGATCGCGCTCGACGAGCCGTTCAAGGGCACCCGTGGCGAGTTCCTGCGCGATCCTGATCGAATTATCACTTGGCTGCGAATCGGCGGTCGGGTGAATCGACGCGATACGCGGCCGACAGGCAACAAGCAATAGGTACGCTGCGCGCGCAATAGGCGCTAAGCAATGGGCTATAGCAACAATAATGCTCATCGCCTATCGCCCCGCTACGCCAGCCTTAAATCATAATGCAGCGCCTTGACGACAGCGTCGACCTCGCCTTCAGGCAGAATAAACGATAGGTGCTTCGACGATGCGCCCTGCGCCAGCGCCAGCACGTGCGCGCCCGTACGGCCAAGGCTCGTCAGGGTCTGCGGCGTAAGATGGCCGTTGTCTGAGGCACTAATTACCGCCACCAGCCCGATCGGCGCCGTCAGCGTAATCTCGCGCAGCGTATCGCTCTCGTGCTCGCGGCCGAAGGCCAGCGTGAGGTATTCGCGCGCGAACGCCGCGTCGACGCCGCGCACGGTTAGCGTCAGGCTGCGCTCGCTGAAGCTCTGCGCAAAGTTCAGGATCTCGACGCCGCTGTCGGCCAGGCGCGCCAGCACTCGCGCAACCACGTCGGCCGACCAACCGGCGCTGCTGCCGAGCGTCGCCGCCACGCTGAGCAGGCTCAGCCCGCGCGCCGATATGATCGTGTGGGCGGCATGGGCGGTTGGTTGGGGGTTGGCGACCACCAGCGTACCAGGTTGGTCGGGCCGCAGGACGTTGCGAATACGCAGGACAATGCCCTTTTCAGCCACCGGCGCGAGCGTGCGAGGATGTAAAATCTCGGGGCCGTATGTGGCGATCTCGGCAGCCTCGGCGTATGAAAGCTCGGGTAGCGTGCGCGCCTCCGGCACGATCTTAGGATCGGCGGTTAGAATGCCGTCGACGTCCGTCCAGATACTGACCTCTTCCGCCCCCAGCGCCGCACCGATCAGCGTGGCCGAATAGTCGCCGCCGCCGCGCCCGAGCGTTGTGACGATGCCCTCACGTGTCGCGCCAATGTAGCCGGTGATCACCGGCACGATCCGCGCTTGCATGAGCGATCGAAGCCGCGTGCGGATCCGCTCGGAAGACTCCTCGGGGTAGGGCCACGCCGCGCCATAATGGCTATCGGTGACGATCAGCTCGGTGGCGTCGACAGTGCGCGCCGATACGCCAACCTGTCGCAGCGCGGTCGCGACCAGATGCGCGGCGAAGCGCTCGCCCAGCGACGCAACGGTGTCGATACTACGCGGCGAATGCTCGCCAAGGGTTGCGATCGAACGAGTGAAGCGATCGAAAATCTTGAGCAGCTCGGCCCACTCGCGGTAGAGCGCCTCGCGCTCCCACTCGTCGCTGGCTAGCTTCTCGGCCAAGGCGCGATGGCGCCCCCAGAGCTCACGCCGCACCTCTTCGACGGCGGTCTCCTGACCGGTCGCCGCGCCGCGCGCCGCGCTAATCAGCTTGTCGGTGATACCGCTAATCGCCGCGCAAACAACCACCAGCGGCTTGCCGTCGATATGCGCCGCGCGCACGATCTGCGCCATCTCTCGTAGTCGCGTGGCTTCGCTGACCGAGACGACGCCGAATTTCATAACATGCATCAGATTGCTCCTGCTATGTTTTCGATCGCAAAACCATGAAGAGCCGCGGGTAGCTGGTTGTTCAGGTGAATGATCAACCGAGTCTGAGCCAATCAGGGATACGCTGCATACGCGATCTAACTCGCGCGGTGGCGCTGCGTCGACGCGCTGCCGCGATCGGCCAATTGACATGACTTCTTGGTCGTTCCGCATCGCTGCGGCGCTGCTCTGCTCGGCGCTGAGTTTCTGCTAATGTTTGGCACTAGAACTTCGTCCAAGAATTCCGCGAATTGCGCGAATACCGGCGAATGGTTGTCATATATTGGTGTAGATTAGTGTCATTCGCGGATAGTTCCCAAATACTTGACCGATGCTCTAGCTTATTCTGCCGGCGCGGGCGGGCGCGGGAGGAGTCCCGCCGCTTCCACAACCCATGGGATCGCTTTGGACCAGCCGACCGACATGATATGGATGCCACGCACGCCCTCGATCGCCAGCAACTCTTGCGTCAGCTCGGCCGCGATGCGCACCCCCTCGTGCTCCGCGTTGTCGGTGCGCGCCATTCGCTCGATCACCCAATCCGGCACGCGCGAGCCGGGCAGATGGTCGCGCAGAAACTGCGCCGAGTCCGCCGAGCGAATGATCATTACTCCGGCGAGAATATGCGCCTGTTGGTGCAGCCCAGCCGCGCGCGCGTCGGCCATCCACTGCTTGAACCGATCGATATCAAAAATGATCTGAGTTTGGATGAATTCGGCGCCACTCTGAATTTTGCGCTCCAGGCGGGCAACCTTCTCGATATTTGGGTTCGACACGCCGCCGAGAAAGAATTGCGGCGCATCCTTGAGCGGCGTGCCGGATTGGAAGCGACCTTCATCACGCATCATTCGCAGCGCGCGAATCAGCTGGAATGAGTTGAGATCAAGCACGTTCTTTGCGTCGGGGTGATCGCCGATCTTGGGGTGATCGCCGGTCATGCATAAGAAATTAGTGATTCCGCAGGCCGAGCCGCTGAGCACATCGGCCTGGAGAGCGACACGATTGCGATGCTGGCACGTCATCTGGACGATCGGCTCGATCCCGAGCTGCCGGGTAATAATGCCGGCACCAAGCGCCGACATTCGCCCGATGCCGCGTTGATTGTCGGTGAGATTAATCGCATCGACGTGCTCGCGCATGGCCAGCGCCAATCTTTCCAGCCCGGCGCGCCCGGCGCCTTTGGGCGGGGCCAGTTCGCCAGTCACAACAATCTGACCGGCTGCGAGTCGACGTTGAAACGTACTATATGCTGACATAGTGACTACATCTCAGAGTGATTGCATACAAAAAACCCCTCATCAGCACTCGGCGATGAGAGGCGACGATAGCAGAATACAAGTGCGCCCTGGGCGCGAATCAGAGTAACGGCTGATGCGCGGGAGTATAGCATGGCACGTTACCACTGTCAATTCTCCTCGGCTATAGGTTATAGGCAATAGGTCATAGGAAAAAGTTTACAGGATTTACGCAGTCGCTTCTTCAGCGTGGCTCATGGCCTGCCCTTCGACCCTTCGACAAGCTCAGGGCAGGCAAGCTCAGGATAGACGGCAGCATGGTACTCCTTATTTTTCTGTTTTTGTTTTGCGCTCTGCGAGCGCAAAACAAAAACATTTTACGATAAAGTACCGCGGTTCCGGTTCCTGAGCTTGTCGAAGGGGAGCTTGCCGAAGGGCTGCCGAAGGCTAAAACGCCACGTGCGTAAGGCCTAAACCTATTGCCCGCGCTAAAGCACATGTACTGGGTCGACATCGAGGGCCCATCCCGGCGGCACGTACAGCGCTTCGAGCAGCGGGGCTAGGTTGGCGGCGCGGACAATCAAGTGCCAGCGGAAACGGTTGCGCTGTTGGTGAAAAAAGGCCGGCGCCGGCCCGATCACGCCCCAATCGCCGAGATCGAGCGTGGCGGCGAGCCGTTGGATCTCGCTGGCGAGCTCATCCGCCACGCGCTGCCCGCGCTCATCGCTGCCGCTGGTGTACACCAGGCGCACCAGCCCACTGAACGGCGGATAGCCGGTTTGCCGACGGAATGCAATCTCTTGATCGTAGAATGCCTTGTAATCGTGTTCTTGCGCCGCCTGCAGCGCGTAATGCTCGGGGGCGTAGGTTTGGATCACCACCTGTGCGCCGGAACTGCGCCGCCCAGCGCGCCCGGCTACCTGGGTTAGTAGCTGAAATGTGCGCTCGCCGGCACGGAAGTCCGGCAGGTGCAGGCCAGTGTCGGCTGCGACCACGCCGACCACCGAAACCAGCGGCAAATCTAGGCCTTTCGCGATCATCTGCGTGCCGACGAGCACATCGGCATCATGGCGTAGAAAACGATCGAGCAGGCGCTCGTGATCGCCCTTCCGTCCGACGCTGTCGCGATCCCAGCGTAGCGCGCGCGCCTCAGGAAACAGCGCCGCGACCTCCTCGACGACGCGCTGCGTGCCCACCCCGAACGACTTGATTCGTGGGCTCCAGCACTGCGGGCATTGCGCCAGAACCAGTTCGCGGTGGTTGCATGAGTGGCACACCAGGATAGAGGCTTGAGGCTTGAGGCTTGAGGCTTGTGCGCCGTCGCTAGCCTCTAGTCTCAAGTCTCTAGTCTCTAGCTCGTCGTAATGGACGACCAGCGGCGTCGCGCAGTTTGGGCAAGCGATCACATGCCCGCAGTCGCGGCACATGACGAACGCCGCCGCACCGCGCCGGTTAAGGAACAGAATTGCCTGCTCGCCGCGTTGTAGTGCGCCGGATAGCGCGCTCTGCAATGGCCGGCTGAAAATTGACCGATTGCCATGCTGCAGCTCGTGGCGCATATCGACGATCTTTACCGGCGGCAGCGGCAGCGCTACCGAGCGCGGCAGCCCATTGGCGTCGCGCGCGAGCCCCACTCGCTCGCTGAGTGTTATCAAGGTCATCCGCCCGCTCTGTGCGGCCGCGTAGCTTTCGACGCTCGGCGTTGCGCTGCCGAAGATGATCACGCTGCCGGCGATCTGAGCGAGCTGTCGGGCGACATCGCGAGCATGGTAGCGCGGCGCTCCATCGTGCTTATACGAAGGCTCGTGCTCCTCGTCGACAATGATGAGCCCGAGGTTCGGCAGCGGCGCGAAGACCGCCGATCGCGAGCCAATCGCCAGCATGGCCTCGCCGCGGCGCAGCCGCCGCCATTCGTCGTAGCGCTCGCCAAGCGAGAGGCCGCTGTGCAGCACTGCCAGCTTGCCCGGAAAGCGCGCGGCGAAGCGCCGCACCAGCTGGGCTGTTAGCGCGATCTCGGGTACGAGCACCAGCGTCTGCCGCCCGCGCCGCAACGCCCGCGCGATCGCCCGCAAGTACAGCTCGGTCTTGCCGCTGCCGGTGATGCCATGCAATAGGAAAGAGGCTTGAGGCTTGAGGCTTGAGGCTTGTGTGTCTCTACTAGCCTCAAGTCTCAAGTCTCTAGTCTCACGGTCAAGAGCCTCGGCGATCGGTCGCCAGGCGCGCTCTTGCGCCAAAGTGAGTTGCGGCGGGATGTCGGGCGGAGTGGCGTCGCCGGCGAGTGGGTTGCGGCGCACCTCACGGGCAGTCAACTCCAGCAGGCCGCGCTTCTCCAGCGCACGCAGCGACGTGAGGTCTGCGCCAGTGGCCGCGAGCAGTGCGGCGGCGGGGTAGGGTTGAGGGAGTTCTGAGTTAGTGCCGGCCCCTGGTTCTTGTTTCTCGGTTCGTGGCGGAAGTTCTAAATTTTGAGTTTTGAGTTCTAAGATATCGCCGGCGCCGGGCCCTCTGTTCTCTGTCCTTGGTTCTCGGTTCTCGGTCATAATAGAGATAGCGGAATCGCTATGCAGATGACTCCTCAAAAAAGCTAGAATGGCGCGCTGCTTCGGTGCGCGTTTGAGATCGACGATCGCTTGATCGAGCGCGGGCGGGGCGACCAGCAAGCGCGCCATGCGTTCGGAGCGCGGCCTAGCGCGTGGGCGGCTAATCACCGCGCCGCGGGTGGCCAGGCCGCGCTCCTGGAGCGCCATATAGATTTCACGCAGGTCGGAAGCGCCGCCGCGCAGCGCACCGCGCAGGTCGCGCTCAGTCTGCTCGCCGTGCTGGCGCAGGAAATACAGCACCGCGCGCTCGCGTTCGGGCAGCGCACCTAGCTCGGCCGCCAGTCCGGCCGGCGTCGCGCGCCAGGCCGGCTCGGCCTCCTGGGCGACGCCAGGCGGCAGCATCAGCGCTAGTGCTTCGTAGAGCGATGTACGGTAATACTCGCTCAGCCAGCGCGCCAGCCGCACCTGCGCCGGAACCAGCGCCGCATCGGGATCGGCCACGTCGACTAAGTCGCGCAATACCGGCGCGTCGGGTGCTGCTGGCGCCTCAGGGTCGGGGCGCAGCCGATCGATTGAGGGCCGCTCGGCGCCGAGCTGGTCGCCCTCCAGCATCCACTCGCCGACCTCATTCTGGCGGTAGAGATCGAGGATCACTCCCTGGACGCGCTGACTCCGCAGCGGCGCCCAGACCAGCTGGCCGGGGCGCGCCAGCGCATGCAGGCGCTTCGGGACGCGATAGGTAAATACGGCATCCGTGCCGGGAATGTTGGCGCGCACGGCCACGTCAGCGAGTAGTTCGGACGGCATGGCTCAAGTGTAGCATGTCGCGCGCGGAGTGACAAGCCGGGGCTTAAAGAACCACACCAACCGCGCGCTGAATATCCTCCTCGGACTGGATCTGCGCGAGCACATTCGCGGGCACCACATCGTCGAGCGTCAGCACCATCATAGCCTGCTCGCGCGGCGCCAGCCGACCAACATACATGCCCGAGATATTGACATCGGCGGCGCCTAACAGCATGCCGACGCGGCCGATCATGCCCGGCCGATCGCGGTGATAGGTAAACATCAGCGGCCCCGACGGCACAAAATCCACCCAGTAGCCGTCGGCCTCGACGATATGCGGCTCGTCGCGCAGCACCGTGCCGGCGAACTCGTGCATGCCGTCGGCGGTGACCGCGCGCAGCACCAGCAACCCGGCATAGCTCTCGGCTTGGGCCGATGAGTGCTCGCTATACCTCAGGCCACGCTCGCGCGCCAGCAGCGGCGCATTCACCGGCGTCACACGCTGCTCGCAGGCGTCTTCCAGCAGGCCCTGGAGCAGCGCCATACGGACTGGCGCCGTCGCGACATCGGCAAGTTCGCCGCGATACTCCAGCTCATAGCTGCGCACTGGGTCCTTTATCAGCGCGGTGCATAGCACGCCCAACTGGCGTCCCAGGCGGATGTAGGGCGACAGCACATTCCACTCCTCGGGGGCAACGAAGGGCGCGTTGACGGCGTAGCGCGGCGTGCTGCCCTTCAGCGCATCGATCACGCCTTCGGCGACATCGACACCAGTGAGCGCCTGGGCCTCGACGGTGGAGGCGCCCAGGTGTGGCAGCGTAATCACGCGCGGGTGGCCGAGCAGCGGGCTATCGATTGGCGGCTCCTTGGCGAACACGTCGATCGCGGCGCCGGCGATTAAGCGGCGCTCCAGTGCGTCGATCAGCGCCGCCTCGTCGACAATCCCGCCACGCGCGGCGTTGAGCAGATAGGCGGTCGGCTTCATCTGCGCCAGGCGTGCCGCGTTGATCATATTGCGGGTCGCGTCGATCAGCGGTACGTGCAGTGAGACAAAATCGCTCTGCACCAGCACGTCGTCGAGCGTCGCCAGCGTCACGCCGAACTGCGCCGCGCGGTCGGTCGAGACCACTGGGTCGTAGGCCAGCACGGTCATCTCGAGGCCGCGGGCGCGGCGCGCCACCTCGGCGCCGATCCGGCCCAGCCCGACCAATCCAAGTGTCTTGCCGCGCACCTCGAAGCCCATGAACTTATTGCGCTCCCACTTGCCGCTCTGCAGCAAGGTATGCGCCTGAGGAATCTGGCGTGCGAGCGACAGTATCAACCCAATCGTCAGCTCGGCGACCGCGACGCTATTCGAGGCTGGCGCGTTGACGACCACAATGCCGCGGCGCGTGGCGGCGTCGACGTCGATGTTGTCCACACCCGTACCGGCGCGCCCGACGACGCGCAGCTTGGCGCCAGCCGCCAGCACCTCAGCGGTGACCTTAGTGCCGCTACGAACGACCAGCGCATCATACTCAGGCAAAACCTCCAAGAGTCGGGCTTTATCCAGGTCGGTTCTGAAATCGACCTGCGCCGCAGCCTTGAGCGCCACCAAGCCCGCTTCGGCGATTTGTTCCGTGACGAGAATCCGATCCATGTGTCCTCCCAAAAAATTGAGCGATAAATGAAAGAGCGTACTGTGTATTGCGAAGTACGTAGGGACGCGATATATCGCGTCCGTACTACGCAATACGCAATACGCAATACGTTCAGCAAGCAATGCTGAATAATGTTAGAACGTTCTAACGTTCCCACGTTCTAATGTTCAGCGCTTCAAGCTCTTCACGACGGTATCGAGCTGCTCGAGCGTCGTCGTGAGATCTTCCTCGACGAAGAAGCCCATATGCGCGATTCGGATAATGCTATCCTTCAGTCGCTCCGGGCCGCCGGCGACCACCGTATTGTAGCGCGCGCGCAGCTCTTCGCGCACGTCTTTCGGCGAAATGCCCTCGGGCATCGTCACTGCTGTGACAATATTGGAATTATGCGGTGGGTCGGCGAACAGCCCAAGCCCCATGTCGAGCACGCCGTTGCGCACCAGATCACCCGCGCGCTGGTGGCGGGCAAAGCGCGCCGCAGCACCTTCCTGCTCCATGAGATCGAGCGCGGCGCTGAGGCCATAGAACACCGAAACCGCCGGCGTGAATGGCGTGGAGCCCTCCTTATGGGCCTCGCGCAGTTTCTGAAAATCCCAGTAGAAACGTGGCATCCGCGAGCGAGCGACGGCCTCCCAAGCCTTGGGGCTCACACTAATCATGGTGAGACCGGGTGGGCAGCCAAACGCCTTCTGTGAGGCGGTGACAACCACATCAATGCCCCAGGCGTCGGTCTCAAATGGCAGCGCGCCGACGCCGCTGATCGAGTCGACAAAAATCAGCGCCTGGCTCTCCTCGTGGATCATCTGGGCCAACCGGCCGATCGGGTTGGTGACGCCGGTGGAGGTTTCGTTATGAGTCAGGTACACCACCTTGACATCCGGGTTAGCGCGCAGGGCGTCGCGCAGAGCGGTCGCGTTGCATGCGCTGCCCCAGGAATGCTCCAGCCGGGTGACGTTCACGCCGAATGTCTGAGCGATCGTGGCGGCGCGCTCGCCAAAGATCCCGCCAATGACCATCAGCGCGCGGTCGCCCGGCGAGAACAGATTCACAATCGCCGCTTCAAGGCCGCCGGTGCCGGACGAGGTGAAACACAGGATCTCACTCTGCGTAGCAAAGATACTGCCAAGGCGGGCACGTACTTCGCCAAGCAGCAACTTAAACTCGGATCCGCGGTGGTTGATCATCTGGTTTGCGAGCGCCGCACGGACGGAGTCGGGCATTGGCACCGGGCCGGGAATACGGAGGTTCTGCGCAGCCATGATCGCTCCTAACAATCAAAATAAAGCAACGTTATCTGTTTATTAAAACGACCGCGGATGCCAAACAGTTATCTTTTCGCGCAAATACGCGCCAGCGCGAAACAGCACTTTATCTTCGATCCCAAAGTAGGCCTCGTGCCCGATCGCCGCCATTATAGTCGGGGTTGACACGACGAGTCAAGCCGACGCGGCCCGGCTATCGCACGACTGCAACACCGCATAGTACGTAGTGCGTAGTGCGTAGGGACAGGATATATCGCGTCCGCACTACGCACGACGTACTAAAGGCTCATATAATGCCGATCGGGAGGCCAGAAAACCCTTGAGTAGCTCTCTGCGTTGGCGCTCATCTTTGCTTTTTCGCTGTTCCCTGCTATAATACCCTGGTCGTCGGCCCCCATCGTCTAGCGGCCCAGGACAACACCCTTTCAAGGTGTAGATCGCGGGTTCGAATCCCGCTGGGGGTACCACCTATGATTTTGCTTCTTTTGGCTTAATCGCTTCTGGCTTTCTTTTCCTCGTTCGCCGCCAGAAATCAAGCAGCCAAGTTTTACCGCATCCATGACTATCGGCGCATCGCTTATGGCTGCCGGCCTGATTGGTTGGACGTTTGCGCCGACCCTGCTGCTCACGATCATCGCGTACGTGGCGATGGGCGTGGGGATGACCTTCCTCTCCGGCGCTGAGGATGCGTTCTTCTATGAAACCGTGCGTGCCAGCGGGCGCGGAGATGACTATCCGCGCCTGCTCGGGTGTGTCAGCGCGACCTTTCCGGGCGCGCTCGCGCTCGGCAGTGTGGCCAGCGGCTTCCTCGCCGCAATCAATTTGATACTGCCGTTCGTCCTTTCTGGTTTGCTGCTCCTGGCCGCGCTCGGGATTGTCCTGACCTTCACAGAGCCGCCCTCTGCGCAGCGATCGCACGAGCAGGCGCGCCCATCGCTTCGGGCAGTGCTCCAGCAGTCGCTCGCCGTGATGCGTGCTCGACCCACACTGCGCTTCTCGATGGTGTACCTGGCCGTTGTGCCGTTGGCCTCGTTCATGATCGAGAGCGTCTTCGTGCAGCCCCAGGCGCTGGCCCTGGGTGTGCCGCTGGCTGGGATCGGGGTCATCGTCATGGCGGTACAGTTCACCGCGATGGCCGGATCGGCCTGGTCAGCGCGGCTGACGGCGCGCCTGGGGGAAGGGCGTACCTTGTACACCGCTCCGATCGTGATCTGCTCCAGCCTGCTGCTGTTGGCGGCGCTGCAGGTGATGCCGGCGCTGCTGCTCATTGGGGTCATGGGATTTGTGACGGCCGTCGTACGCCCGATTCTGGTAAGCCGCATGCAGGATGCGCTGTCAGACGACAGCCGAGCGACCATGCTGTCGATGCAATCGCTCACGTTCACGGTTGTCACGGCGCTGAGCCAGCCGACCCTCGGCGCGGTTGCCGACAACTTCGGATTACCGGCGGCGTACATCGCACTGGTGGGCGTGCTCAGCGTTGTGATGATGGTAGTCTTCTGGAAAGGCCGCCGGCACGTTCGCCAGGCCGGTGAGACGATGTGTGCTTCGCGGCTGGAGGCGCTGGAAGTGATCGTCGAATGAGAGAAACGACCGTAACGGTTGACCGCGTCCCCGCTTCACTGCCAAGCTATCCGTGCGGTTGAGACACTGGCGATGCTGCTTGAGGAAACCACCCGAAAACGAGACTGCTGAAAAAGTCCCTTGAGTACACAACCTGTAGTCGATTAGGTTCGCCACGACCCTACATATTGTGGTGTCATGGTAGTTTTTCAGCAGTCTCAAAACCGGGTGGTTTCCCCTATTGTGTTCCATATTGTGCGCTACTATTCGTGAGAAAGCATTCTCTCGGCACATCCTGGAGCAGCGGCTGGCCCCGCACGTGGTACAGCACGCGCCGTTCGATCGGGAACACTGGCGCGATATCATCTGAGACAGTGCGGCCTTATCGATCACGAAGCGTTGCGAACGCCGCCATATTGGGGAAGGTGCTGAGGATTTGCTCGGGTGCCAACGCCTGCGCCTCCGCCCACACGGCTGCAAAGGCGTTGTCGCCCAGCATTGATCGCGCATCGGCCACCGCCTGCTCTACCGTGGCTTGATCGACTGGTCGCACCGGGGTACCCATCTGTGCACGCAGCGCCGACGCCGCAGCGAGTAGACGGGCGGCCAGTTCTGCTTGTTGCTGCGCCACCACTACGTTAGCTAATCCTTCCAGCACCGCCGCCACCAACAGGCGCGGCCCCACCGCCAAGGCCAACTGCAGTGCTTCGGTCAACGCTCCGTAGGCCGCCACGTTGTCTCCTTGCGCTCGCACAATCTGCCCCTGCGTGATCAGCACTTCTGCCAGGCTTGAATCGGCGTGCAAGCTCCGAAACAGCCGTACGCCCTCCTCGACGAGACAGAATGCGTGTGCCAGGTTGCCCTCGAGATAGGTGGCCAGGGCCAGGTTGTTGAGGGCAAAGCCAATGGCCCATTGCACACCGAGTTCGCGGAACACCAGCAGGCATTGCTCGCCGTACGTCCGCATCTGCAAGACATCGCCCTGATCCCGCGCGATATCGCCCAGCGCCAGCTGCGCCTGAGCGATTCCCTCGCGGTCGCCAAGCGCACGATGGAGCTCCACGCACTCTTCGAACAGCGTCGCGGCGCGGGCGAACTCGCCCTGCTCACGCACCAGCAGCCCCAGCCCGTAGAGCGCCAACCCCAGACCGCCAGCGCTCAAGCTGCCACGATCACCCCTGGCGCGGTGCTGAGCGACTGCCTCTTCCAACAGTCTGATCGCCTGCTGGTAGTGCCCCAGCGCACGCGCCTGAAGCGCCGCGTTGAAGAGCAGTTGTGTCTCCCCGGCTGTCTCTCCCAGAGCGCGCTGTAAGCTGATACTTTGCTCGAACAGCTGCCCAGCGTGCGCGAAATCGTGCTGATTCGAGGCCAGCCAGGCAGCCGCCTGTGTGGCTTGCAGTCGTGCGACCATTCCGGCTGCCTCCGCAGTCGTGTCAGCTCTCGCCAGCAATACTGCTAGCCAGGCCCGGCCCTCGCTGATCAAGCCGCGGCTCTGCCAGTACTTTCGAAGCGCCCCGGCAAGCCGAAGCCCAATCGTATGGTCACCGCCATCACACGCCCAGCCCAGTGCTACTCGGAGATTGTCGTGTTCACTGTCGAGCTGTTTGATCATCGTTTCTGCCGTTGGACTGTCCCACTGCGCCGCGGCTGCTTCGGCCAGCGCTAAGTAGTAGCGCGCGTGAGATCGCTGGAGCGCTTCTGTCTCGCCACGCAGCGCCAACTGCTCCAGGGCATACTCGCGAATCGGCTCCAACAGGGTGAAGCGAGAATCTGCCGTCGCGTGCGGCAGGGCAGTCGCTGGCGCTCCGGCACGCACCAGCCGCACGAGTGACTGATCGACCAGCGCGATGAGTGCGGGGAGCGTGGCCCCGGCCACCTCCGCTGCGGCTTGCAGTGTCCAGCCGCCGCGGAAGACCGCGATATGACTGAACAGCGTGCGTTCCTCGTCGGTCAAGAGATCCCAGGAATGATCGAACGCCGCGCGCAGGCTGCGGTGCCGTGCTGGTACATCGCGGAAGG
>Ga0137369_10002795_pt1 | contig 17812 bp, 18 predicted proteins | sample SagtaG_12_FD_104918 | JGI IMG/M metagenome (GOLD analysis project Ga0137369, IMG submission 104918) | Vadose zone soil microbial communities from Sagehorn Ranch, Mendocino, California, USA - Sage1_L_113_16 metaG | ecosystem: Environmental > Terrestrial > Soil > Vadose zone | place: USA... | reverse complement strand
CTCCCGGTTTCCCCGTACGCCCCTTCCCCCGCGCATCGGCCACAGGTCGGCCTATGAGCGACGAGGAGGCACGCCGGGTCTACGACGCTGCAAGGCTCGGCCAGGCGGTGACGATGGGCGAGAGTCCCGGGGTGCTCGTCGTCGACTTCTCGTGCGGGTTCACGGATCCGGAGTGCCCTCTAGGCTCGGAGCTGTCGGCCGAGGTCGAGGCGACGCGGCGGCTTCTTGACGCGGCGCGGGCCAAGGGACTTCCGGTGATCTTCACGACGATCGGCTTCGAGCCGTCGCTGAAGGACGGCGGGCTCTGGCTTCAGAAGGTTCCGGCGCTGGGAGACCTCCAGGTGGGCGGCCGCTGGGTGGAGATCGACCCGCGGCTCGAGCGGCGTGAGGACGAGACGATCGTGCTGAAGAAGGGAGCATCGGCGTTCTTCGGGACGAACCTGGCGGCGATCCTGGTGTCTGAGGGGATCGACTCGGTCGTGATGTGCGGAGCGACAACGAGCGGGTGCGTCCGCGCGACCGCGGTCGACCTGCTCCAGTACGGGTTCCCGACCTTGGTGCCGCGCGAGTGCGTGGGCGACCGTGCGCAGGCGCCGCACGAGGCGAACCTCTTCGACATCCAGGCGAAGTACGCGGACGTCGTCTCGCTCGAGGATGCGCTCGCCTATGTAGAGGGCGTCCGCGGCAAGGTCGGCGCGCCGGCTTGAGCCACAGCATCGCGCTGATCCCCGGAGACGGGGTCGGCCCGGAGGTGATGGCGGAGGCCCGGCGTGTAGTCGACGCGCTGGGCCTTCCGCTGGAGTGGACGGAATTGCCATGGGGCTCCGCGTTCTTCCATGAATGGGGCCGGATGATGCCCGAGGACGCACTCGAGCAGCTGCGCGAGTTCGACGCGGTGCTGCTCGGGGCGGTCGGGGATCCGTCGGTGCCGGATCACGTCGCGCTGTGGGGATCGATCCTGCTGATGCGGCAGGGGCTCGACCTGTGGGCGAACCTGCGGCCGGCCCGTCTGCTCTCGGGTGTCGCGAGCCCGCTCAAGGAACCCGACGGCTTCGACATCCTGTTCGTGCGCGAGAACACTGAAGGGGAGTACTCGGGCGTCGGCGGGATCGCACACCGCGGCCTTGGCTCCGAGGTGGGAATCGAGACGAGCGTCTTTACGCGCGCCGGCTGCGAGCGCGTGATCCGCTACGCCTTCGAGCTCGCCGAAGAGCGACGGAGGGTCGTCACGAGCGCGACCAAGTCCAACGCTTCCCGGTTCGGCTACGTGCTCTGGGACGAGGTGGCGGACGAGGTGGCGGCCGAGCACCCCGACGTGCGGTATGAGCGGGTGCTGGTCGACGCGCTGTGCGCCCGGCTCGTACGCTCTCCCGCCTCGCTGGACGTGGTCGTCGCGTCGAACCTGTTCGCGGACATCCTCACGGACCTTGCGGCGGCGATTCAGGGCGGCATGGGCATGGCCGCCTCGGCCAACATCGCGCCGGGATCGGACGTGCCGGGCGTGTTCGAGCCGGTGCACGGCTCGGCGCCGGACATCGCCGGGCAAGGCATCGCGAACCCGTGCGGCGCGATCTGGAGCGCCTCGCTGATGCTCGAGCGTCTGGGCGAGGAAGAGGCAGCGCGCAGCGTCATGACCGCGCTCGAAGCGGTCTGCCGCGACGGCCCACGAACGCGTGACATCGGTGGCAGCGCCGGCACCCGCGAAGTCGGCGAGGCGGTGGCGCGCGAAATCCAGAGGCAGGTCGAGTAGGTCCTCACAGAGCCTGGCGCTGTGGGGTCAGCGGAAGATCCCGATCAGTGCGCCGCCGGCGACGACGAGCACGGCCGCGAGGATCACCCGCCGGCCGATCGCTTCGCTCTGGCGCAGGAACGCGGCCGCGAACACGACCGCCCAGAGCGATTGCGTCGCGTTCAGCGGCGCGACGACCGAGACGCGGCCGCGGTCCAGGCCTGCGATCAGCGCCGAGTAGGCCAGCCCGAGGCAGAGGCCGGCGACGGCGAAGCCCGTGACGCCGCGGCCAATACGCTCCCGCACCGTGCGCCGGCGCGCGACGACGAGCCACGCGAGCACCACCGCGGCCGCGCACACGAGCGACGTGGCGGTCGCGACGAGCGGCGGCGGGTGCGCCTCCCGAGAAGCCCAGCGCACCAGGTTGTCCCGCCCCGCGAACATCGCGGCGCAGAGGAGCGCGAGCACGCCGCCGAGGAGGCGGAAGTGCTCCGGCCGCGCCTCGCCCGCGAGCGCGATTCCCGCCGCGACGATGAGCACGGTCCCGATCGTCAGCTCGAGCGTGAACGGCTCGTCGAGGAGCACGAGTGCGAGCAGAACCGACAGGAGCGGCGCCGTGCCGATCAGGATCAGCGCGCGCGACGCACCCGCGTGCCGGATCGCCTGCACGAACACGAGCTGAGACACTCCCGGTACGAGCCCGCCCGCGAGCGCGAACGGCCAGAGATCGCCTGCGACGACCTCGCCCCCGACCGACGCAGCGAGGAGGAGTGCCACGACGGCCGCCACCGAGGCGACGATCGTGGCGCCTCCCTCGGCGTCGCCGCCCCGGCGCAACGCCACCCGCACGGCCACGCCCATCGCCCCGAAGAGTGCGCCCGCCAGAGCGCCGTAGAGCGCAGCCACGCGGTAGGGTCAGCAGGTGCCGGGGACGCTCACGGAGAAGATCATCTCCGAGCACCTGGTCGGCGAGAGCGAGGAGGAGCTCGAGCTTCGGGTCGACCAGATCCTGCTCGAGGACGCCACGGGCACGATGGCGTGCCTCCAGTTCGAGTTGCTCGGCCTGGAGCGCGTTCGCGTGCCGACGGTGTCCTACGTCGACCACAACGTCCTCCAGTTCGACAACAAGAATCCCGAGGACCACGCGTACCTGCGTAGCTGGGCGGCGCGCTACGGAGCCCTCTACTCCCGGCCGGGGAACGGCATCTCGCACTACCTTCATCTCGAGCGCTTCGCGCGGCCAGGTCGGTTCCTGCTCGGCGCGGACAGCCACACTACGATGGCCGGAGCGCTGGGGATGCTCGCGATCGGCGCCGGCGCGACCGAGGTTGCGGTTGCGATGGCTGGTCGGCCGTACGTCGTCGAGCGCCCGCGGATCGCCGGCGTCGAGCTGCGCGGCCGGCTGCAGCCGTGGGTCCAGTCGAAGGACATCGTGCTCGAGCTGCTGCGCCGGCGAGGCGTCCGCGGCGGGCGGGGCCGCATCTTCGAGTTCTTCGGCGACGGCGTCGCCACGCTTTCCGCGACCGACCGCGGCACGATCTGCAACATGGTCATGGAGACCGGCGCGACGACCGGGATCTTCCCGAGCGACGAGCAGACGCGGCGCTGGCTCGAGGCGCAGGGTCGCGATAGCGAGTTCGCCGAGCTCGCCGCCGATCCCGGCGCCGCCTACGACGAGCACGAGACAATCGAGCTCGGCGAGCTCGAGCCACTGATCGCCCTACCTTCCTCGCCCGGAAACGTCGTGCCCGTGGCGGAGGCCGCGGGGACGCCGACGCGGCAGGTTTGCGTCGGTTCATCCGTCAACTCTTCATACGAGGACGTCGCGGTGATCGCCGCCGTCCTGCGCGGTCGCACGCTCCCGCCGGGGCTGGACCTGACCGTCAGCCCCGGGTCGCGGCAGATCCTCGACATGATCGTGCGGAGCGGCGTCTACTCGGAGCTGCTGGCGGCGGGCGCGCGGATCCTCGAGCCGGCCTGCGGCCCGTGCATCGGGGTGGGGCAGGCCCCGGCGGCCGGCGCCGCCTCCGTCCGCACGTTCAACCGCAACTTCCCCGGCCGGAGCGGCACGCCCGACGACTGCGTCTACCTCTGTTCTCCGGCCACCGCGGCGGCCACGGCGCTGGGGGGCGCGATCGCCGATCCGCGCGAGCTCGGCGCGACGCCCACGCTCGTCCCGCCGCCCACGGATCCCTCCGTCGGCGACCGCCAGATCGTGCACCCGCCCGAGCACGGCGGTGACGTCGAGCTCGAGAAGGGGCGCAACATCGTCCCGCCGCCCCCCGTGCCGCCGCTTCCGGAGACGATCGAGGGCCGCGTGCTGGTCATCGTGCCCGACGACGTGTCGACCGGCGACATGGTTCCCGACGGCGCGCTCGGGCTCGCGATCTGGTCGAACATCCCCGCCTGCGCCCGCTTCATGTTCCGCCGCTTCGATCCCGCCTTCCCGGCCCGTGCGGAGGAATGGGGCGGCGGTATCGTGGTCGGCGGCCACAATTACGGCCAGGGCTCGAGCCGCGAACAGGCGGCTTTCGCCGCGCTCTACCTGGGCGTGCGCGTAGTGGTCGCCAAGAGCTTGGCACGCATCCACCGGACGAACCTGATCGCGCAGGGGATCCTGCCGCTGGTCCTCACCAACGAGGAGGACTATGACCAGGTCGAGGTGGGGCAGCGGTGGACAGTCGCGGTTGACCTCGCGCGGGACGTCTGGGAGGCCGACACGCCGCAAGGGCCGGTGCTCCTCGAGCCGCGCCTGACTGCCCGCGAACGGGAGGTTCTGCGGGCGGGCGGCCTCGTCGCCTACGCCGGGGCCGCTGCTACTCCAGGGCCGCGATCGCGTTGAGGATGAGCTCGGCCGCGAGGGCGGCGTCGCCAGGATCGGCCTGCTCGGCGGGATCGTGGCTGATCCCATCCTTGCAGGGCACAAAGACCATCGCGGTCGGGACCCGGTCGGCGACGCACATCGTGTCGTGGGCGGCACCGGAATGCATCTGCATGTACGGCTCACCGCTCGCCGCCGCGGCGGCCTCGAGTGCGCCCACGATCCGGGAGTCCATCGGCGTCGCCGCCAGCGTCTGGCGCTGCGTGAACTCGGCGCGCATGCCGCGCCGTTTGGCTGCCTGTTCAACGAAGGCCGCGATGTCGCGCGCGACGCCGCGGTAGGCGTCGTCTTCGGGGCCGCGGATGTCGAGCGAGAACCGGACGCTGCTCCCGATCACGTTGATGATCCCCGGCTCGACCTCGATCTCGCCGACGGTGCCGACGGTGCCTTTCCCCGCCGCTTGCGCAAGCCGCTCGAGCTCGGCGACCGACTCCGCGAATGGCAGCGTCGGGTCGAGGCGCATGTCCATCGGCGTCGCGCCGGCGTGGTCGCCGCGTCCGTGCACAACCACGTCGGCGTGGACGTAGCCCGCGATCGCGTTCACGATCCCGATGCGGTTCCCGGTGTCCTGGAGGACGCGCGCCTGCTCGATGTGCATCTCGATCCAGCCGGTGAGGTCGTCCAGCACGTGACTGCACTCGCGCCAGCGCTCCGGCTGGTAGCCCGCCGCCTGCGCGTGCTCCCAGAAGCTGCGTTCGTCGTCGAGCGCGCGAAACGTCTCCTTCAGCTCCGCCTCGGTGACGCGCTGAGCGACGATCCGGCTCCCGAGCAGCATCTGCCCGAAGCCGGATCCCTCCTCCTCGAGGAACGAGATCAGCTGGAGCGGGAGTCCTAGCCCGAGCTCCTCGTTCAGGCGGCAGACCTCGAGCGCCGTGACGACGCCCATTGTCCCGTCGTACTTGCCGCCGTTCCGATTCGAATCGCAGTGCGAGCCAACCCCGAAGGCCGGCTCGCCCCGCGGCCGGTTGCGCGCCACGAGCGTTCCGACCGGGTCCTCGTAGACCTCGAACCCGAGCGTCTCGAGTTCGCGGGTGAAGTAGTCGAGCGTCCTGCGGTAGACGTCGGTGTAGGCGTAGCGGCGGATCGCCTCGTCCGAAAGTGTGTAGTCGCGGCCCGCGAGCGTCTCGATGTCGCGTTCGATGCGCTCCGCGCTGCGGGTACGCTCGATCGTCGCCATGCAGGAGGAATCTAATACCGACGAGTGGCCGCCGCCGCAGGCGCGTCTCCAGGGCATTCTCTGGCGGGCGGAGGGGCACCTGCTGCGGACGGAGTACGGCCAGGCTGCGGCGGCGCTGGCGGAGGCGGCGAGGCTTGGCGAGAACGAGCTTGTGGCGGGATTGCGGCACCTGGCCGCTGCGGGCTGGCGGGCGCAGAACGGCGAGCCGGAGCGGGCGCGGCGTCAACTCGCCCACGCGCAGCGGCGCCTCGGCCCGTTCTTGCCCGAGTGGCGTGAGGTCGAGGTTGCACGCGTGCTCGCGGCGATCGTAGAGTCGGTGCGTGGAGAGCTGGCGGAACCGTAAGACGCTGATTCTCGGCCGCACGGACATGATGGGGCTGCTGACGCCGTCCGAGTACAACGATTGCGTCGAGCACGCCTTCCGCATGCACGGGCTCGGGCGGGTCTACCTGGAGCCGAAGGGCCACATCGTCCTCGACCGCTACCAGGGGGAATGGGAGGTGATGCCGTCGTACATCGAGGACCCGGAGGCGGCGGCCTGCAAGTGGGTCTCGATCCGCGAGGACAACGCCAGGTACGAGCTGCCGGCGGTCTTCTCGATCCTCATCTACACGCACCCCGAGACAGGCTTCCCGCTGGCGATCTGCGACGGCTCGTACCACACGCTCATGCGCACAGGCGCGGCAGCAGCGGTATCGGCGAAGTGGCTCGCACGGAAGGACTCGAAGGTGCTCGCCATCCTGGGCACCGGGAGCGTCGGTCAGGGCACGCTCGCCACCTGCGACCCGGTGTTCGCGTGGGAGGAGGTGCGCATCTGGAGTCGCACGCAGCAGTCGGTCGACCGCTTTCTGGCGAGCGAGGCGCCAAGGTACCCGCACCTCCGCCTCAGCGGCACGACGGACGTGGAGACCGCGGTGACGGGCGCCGACGTGATCGTCACCGGCACGCACGCCCGCAGCTGGCTCGTTGACGATCGGTGGGTCGCGCCAGGAGCGCACATCGCCGCGCTCGGCGCCGATCTGAAGGGCGAGCAGGAACTCGACCCGGGAATCCTCCACCGCGCCCGGATCTTGGTCGACGACATTCGCCAGTGCCGCGAGGACGGCGAGATCAACGTCGCGCTGTCCGAGGGCTTGCTCACCGAGGACGACGTCGCGGGTGAGATCGGCAAGGTGATCGCCGGACAGCTCGAGGGCCGCCAGTCGAACGACCAAGTGACCGTCTTCGACTCGACGGGGATCGCGCTGCAGGACTCCGCGACGGTGCCGCTCGAGTACGAGCGGGCGCTGGCCGCCGGCGTAGGCGTCGAGAAGAAGATGATCTCGACCTGAGGGAGGCTACGCCCGCGGCACGAGGGGGAGCCCGCCGAACAGGCGCTCGAGGCCGCCCATGCCCCAGTGCGTCTGGCCGTCATCAGTGAGCACCGACGGCACGCCCGTCACTCCCGCCGCCTCCGCCTCCGCACGGATCTCGCGGATGCGTGCGAAGCGCTCCGCGGAGTAGGCCGCGGCCACCGCCTGGTCCGGATCGAGCCCGGCGCGCTCCGCTGCTCGCGCGAGCTCCTGGTCGGTCGCGATGTCCATTCCCTCGCAGAAGAACGCCTCGTAGAGAGCGTGCTTGAAGTCGCGCAGGTAACCCTGCTCGCCCGCCCAGAGGCATGCAGCCAGCGGGAGCGTGGAGCGCGGCTGGTAGCGCGGTAGGTGGATCTCGATTCCGAGCGACTGCGCCCTGCGGTACACGGTTTGTGTCCAGTCGACACGCAGGTGGTCGCCCCGCGGCTCGAGCAGCGCCTTCGGGGCCGGCCGGAGCTCGAAGGGCAGCCACTCGATCTCGACGTTGCCGGCGTCCTCCGCCGCCTCGACCGCGTGCGACTCCATGTACGAGTAAGGACAGACGACGTCGTAGTAGAACCGCACCCCTCGCATCGAATGTCAGACTATTAAACTCACCGCAAATGCGGCCCGCAACCTAGGAGGCTGAGATGACAGCGGTGGAACAAGGCTTCACGTTCGAGACGGATTTCGAGCGGGACGGGCTGAAGGTCTCGAAGAGCCCCTGGGGCCCCGACGACGAGATCGGCCGCCTCAACTGGATCACGCCCGACACAAACCGCGCCATCCTCGAGCACCTGGACGGCGCACACCTCTTCGATCTCAACGTCGAGTACTTCATTGGCATGCCGTCCTGGGTCGCGGCCGGCGATCCGGGTTACGGGATCTGGATGACCCACACGCCGCAGGGCTCGGTCAACGACAACCTCTCCGGCGTGGGCAGCGAGGTGCACGAGAAGTACTCGTACTGCGGCGATTCGATTCACATGTACACGCATTGCGGCACGCACGTCGACACGCTGAACCACCTCGGCTTCTATGGGAAGTTCTGGAACGGCTGGACGGCCGACCGGGATCTCGGCAGCCGGCTATGGAATAAAGGCGGTCTCGAGAAGTACCCGCCGATCATCGCGCCCGGCGTGCTCCTCGACGTGGCGGGTCTGCACGGCGTCGACTGCCTTCCCGACAGTTACGCGATCACGCCGGACGACCTCAAGAAGGCCGCGAAAGAGCAGGGCGTCGAGATCAGGCCGAAGAGCGTCGTCCTGGTCCGCACGGGCGTGATGACGAAGTGGCCGGACTTCGACGGCTACCTCGTGAACCCGCCGGGTATCGGGCTGCCGGCCGCCAAGTTCCTCTGCGAGGAGGCCGGTGCCATGTGTATCGCCGGCGACTCGATCGGCCTCGAGGTGCTGCCGTCTGAGGAGCCGGACGTCTTCCTGCCGGTGCACGCGTACATGTTCGCGACCGCGGGCGCGCAGATCATCGAGGTCGTGGACATGGAAGAGCTCGCCGCGGAGAAGCAGTACGAGTTTGCCTTCCTGGGATTCCCGCTCAAGCTGCGCGGAGCCACGGGGGCGCCGATGCCGTCCTACGCGGTGCCGCTCCGCGACTGACCGGGCCCGCCCTGGTCGAAGACGTCGAGCGGCAGCAGCGCCGAGACGAGCGGATACGGCACGTCGACCGCCTCGGAGATCCGAAGGTCGGCGACCGCGCTGCAGAGCGCGTACGCGGTCTCGCGCTCGAAGCCTCGCGTCGCTTCGAGGTAATCGATCATCTCGATGAGGGCCGCGCGCGCCGCGACCGTCAAGTCCATCGCGGCCGCGACCGGGATACCGGTCGTCGCGAAGGACCGCCGCTGCGGTCGCGCCGGCGTCTCGTAGGCCGGGTACCGCGGCCGCCAAACCGGCTGCTCGTGTAGGCCGACGCGGACGGTGACGGCGCCCGCGACCTCAATCGCGGTCCCGCACACTTCGCCGTCTCCCTGCGCAAAGTGCAGGTCGCCGACCGAGAGAAGCGCGCCGGGGACAGTAACCGGGAGCAGCAGACGGCTGCCGGCGACAAGTTGGCGGATGTCGATGTTCCCGCCGGTCTCGCGGGGCGGGATCGTCCGGAGCCCCGCCGCCGCCTCGGGCGGCACGGCCGACTCGGGCAGCGGCTCCGCGACGGGGCCGCCCGTCCGGGCGATCTCCTCCTCGCGCGCGCGCATCGCCGCCAGCAGTTCGTGTGACGGCGCGACGCCGACGACGCCGGCGAAGGTCTCCTCCGGCACGGCCACGCCCGGCAGCTCGGCCGACCGCGCCAACCCGCCGTGGATCTCCCACTTCACGACGTACGGCTCGGGGAAGAAGTCGGAAAGGAAGCCGAAGCCCGGGATGACGGCCGTGACGCCGAAGTCCGCCGGCTCGTAGGAGACGAACTCCACCTCGAGCACGTCGCCCGGCTCCGCTCCTTCCACGTAGACAGGCCCTGCGAGCGGATGGCCGAGCCCGAGGTCGAGACGCCCGGCGTCCGCGTGCGTGCTCTCGCGGGTCAGCTGTCCCGCGAGGCCGTCCTCGCACTCGAGGCGCACCTCCTCGCCCGCCACGATCCGTACCGCGGGTTCGAGGTCCGGATGCCAGCGGTTGTGCATCAGAGCAGCTCGGCCAGGCGCGCCGCCGCCAGTCGGCAGGCGTACGCCTCGTCCTTGCTCCACCGCCGAGGCGAACCGAGCTGGTGTACCGAGACGATCGCCGCCAAGCTGCCCTCCGCGACCACCGCCGTTACGATCTGGGCCGCGAGGCCGCCGTACGTCTCGAGCATCTGCTGGAACGCGGGATCGTCGTTGGCCGCTAAGCAGTCCTCCTGAACGACTTGTCCGCGCCGCTGCACCTCGCGCACGACCGGTTGCGCACGTAGGTCGACCGTCCGCTCCTCCTTCAGCGACGCGACGCCCGGTGCGAGGGCCTCGTCCGTGACGGGAAAGACGTAGCCATCGGAGACGCCGCGCCGCAGCGTCACGCGGCTCGCGCGTGTCTCCGCGAGCAATGCCTGCAGGATCGACTGGACCTCGGTCACGATCGCACGCGAACTAGAGGCCTGATATGAAATTCCGCCGGGCCGGATGACGCTCCAGACACGGCGCCGGATCCGCACGTCCGCCCGCGGCACGTAGCGCCGCTACGCACCGCGAACGACCGCACGGCCCGGCTTGGTCTGGAGCGCCCGCGACGGCGGCCGAATCTCACATCAACCCTCTAGCACTTGAAGCCGACCGAGCGTCTGAGGCGCTTTGCGGCGTCACGCGACTTCCCGAAGGCCGCGAGCGCCTGCACCATCGGGAAGAGCTCGCGCCGGCCGGCGTGAAGCCGAGTGCGCTGGAGGTGGCCGAGCGACTGGTCGGTGAGCGCGAAGAAGCGGTTGACGTTCGCCTGGAGCACCCTCGGCGGAGCCAGCGCACGCACCTGCGCCGACTGCTCGCGCAGGAGTGGCAGCGCCAGGCCGATGGACTCGTAGACGGCGCCGGGACTCGCCGGGTCGAGCGGCGGCGGGATCCGATCGAGCCGCTTGGCGTACGTCTGGCAGATCGCATTCGCGCGCTGGAGGTACGCCGAGCGCGTCAGCCGCGAGGGGTCGCCGCCCTCGAAGGCGAAGACGATGCCAGCCCCTGCGCCCGTGGCGACGAGGCCCAGGGCCAGCACCAGGAGGAGGGCCTTCCGGCTCATCCTCGCTCTCGAGCCCGAGGCCGTACTCGTTGCGGCGAGTGGACGTTCACTGGACCGTCGAGCATGACGGGGGCCGTCGAGCGGAGCAACAGGACGCTTACGGTGGTGAGTCGTTCCAAAGATGCCGGTTCGGTTCACATTGCTGCTCGGGAGTACTCGTGGATGAGTCCGCCGCTCGTTCGGTTGAAGAGGCGCAGGCTCGCTGCCTTCCGCGCTGGCTCGAACCGAATTGTGTTGTCAGAACTGACGCGAATTGTGTACCCATTTTGTACCCATCTGAGCTGATCTCACGTGATCGAGCATACTCGGATATGGCTTAGATAAGCCAATCTCAGGTCAGATCAGGTGGATTGACGCGTCTCATGACCGTCCCGACGTCGCCCGTCTCCTGAGCGACCGCCGGCGGATCGCCCAGGAAGCCGTCGGCCACGAGCTCCTCTCCCGGCAGCCGGAACTCCTCATGAGCCTCGCAGCGAACAGCGCGACGCTATGAACCCGCGACGTCCGGGCTTTTCCGGTGTTGGCCTGCCAACGGGTGCACGTTCCCGAGAAGCTCTGAGCAAAGCAGGTCTGCAAGCCACTTCTCGTGCTGATCGGACGTCCAGCCGCGGTCGATGACGAGCAAGCGGTACAGGTTGGGGTGGTTGAGCGTCCAGAGGATGTCGGTGGCGCGGGCCACTCCGAGCCCGGGTTTCAGCGCCCGCTTTCGGTGCAGAGCTTCAACGACCGAACGTTGGTTGTCGTAGAACTCAGTCTGAATGCGGGTCCAGAGCGCGTCGATCTCCGCGTCGTGCGCGGCCGCGCTGCGGATCACCTCGAGTAGCGGCCCGAGTCGGGCCCTGACCAAGTCAATACGCAATTGGTGCATGCGGAGCGGTCCTCGCGGCCGACTTAGTCGTGCGTCAAGTCGCGTGGCGTGGATCCGATAAGGCGCGGGACGATCAGAGCGCGTCGCAATATCGGCACTGAGTGGAGGTCGACGCTTGTCATTCAAGGCACGACCGCTCACCGTAAGGGGAAACCTCGAGACGTGAGCGCCTCTCAGCGCACGCGCTCAATGGGCGGCAGGCGTCTGCGCTGCGCGACGCGCCACGTGGAGGATTGCGTACCAGTGGCGCCGCACCCGCGGATCGGGACGGAAGCCGATGCGCCGTCGTATCTCTCGGTTGAGCTGCTCCCGCTTCGCTGCCTCCATCGCGATGTGGCCGGAGAACGTGTTCAGGAGCGCGATGTACTCCTCGGCCGTGTAGTGCTTCTCCCAGACGTAGCGGCGGACCTGGATCTCTTCGAACAGGCCAGTGGCTTCGATCTCGGCGGCGTCATCCGGGAGCTGCTCTGGCGGAGCCGGCGGCCACTCTCCTGGGCGGCTCTCGCCGATCGCGTCGTAGACCTCCTGAATCTCGCCGAAAAAGGGATCGAAGTCGGCGGGGAACGCGTGTCCGGCGCTCCAGAACGCCAAGTGGCCGCCGGGGCGCAGGAGCCGATGAGCCTTGCGGTACCGGATCGCCGGATCGACCCAGTGCCAAGCGGTCGCGGCGTAGACGAGTTCGAACGCTTCAGGCTTACCCTCCCAGGCCTCGAACGGCGCGACGTGGATTTCAACCGGAAGGCCGGTCAGGTTGCCGCGGGCTCGCTCCGCCAGTTGCGCGCCCATCTCGACGCAGACCACCGAGAAGCCGCGCTCGAGCAGAGGACGCGTCGCTTTGCCGGTCGCGCAGCCAATCTCCAGCAGGCGAGCGCCGGGTTCGAGCTCCGCAAGCGCGACGAGGTCGTCGAACAGCTCCTCCGGATACGAGGGTCGCGCCGCCTCGTACAGGTCGGCGGCCTTGTCGAAGGTGCGCCGAAGCGGCTCGCGCGTTTCGCTCATCGCATCAATCGTCCCGAAAAGCGCCAAGTCCTGCGAAACCCGCGGTGCGTTCCAATGCCGGTGGCATCATGGCCGCATGCGGGCTCCTCCGCGCTACGACGGACTCGCCGCCTCTATTTGGCGTCGAACTCGCGCGCCGCACAGGCTGGGCAGAAGAACGCCAATGCCGGCTCAAGATCAAGCTCGGGATCATCCGTCCGGACTCCGCGCCAGCCGCTTGCAGACAGGCCGCTGAGCGATCCGCACTGAGCGCAACTCAACAGATTCACCTCTGCTCGAGGCTGTCGCTGTTCTGCAGATTCCGCCATTCCTTGCTTAGCGTCTCCCAGAGACGAGCTCCTCGCGCCGCCCTATGGCGCGGGGGATACTGGCCGGAGGTCGAGTACGGCGGGGCTTGACGCGGCATCGCCGCATGGTGTTCGGCAGAGGATCGCGACCCAGTTCACGGTCTCCGTGCTGACGCTTCCGACGGCAGGCCCGCCGCAACCGTCGCGCCCAGGCCGCAGCCGGCATCGAGCGCAGCGCGCAGGCCGGCCCCCCGGGTCAGTGCAACGAGCAGGCCTGCGGCGAAGGCGTCGCCGGCGCCGACCTGGCTCGCGCTGTCGACGGGCTCCGGTCTACTCGTCTCGAGGCGACCGTCGAGCACGGCCACGGCGCCGTCGGCGCCGCAGGTCACGCACGCCAGCCGGAAACGTTCGCCGAGCATCCGCGCCGCCTCATCAGGCGCTGAGCCGGTAAGCCGCCGGGCCTCGACGTCGTCGACAAGAATTGCGTTAGCTCCGGGTGGGAGAGGATCGAGCAGCGCCGGTGCAAGCGCAAGCCACGTTGCCTCGGCTCGCTCGAGCGCCTTTGCCACCGTCGGGCCGGGCAGGTAGCCGGAGACGAGCACTACGTCCGCCTCGAGCGGATCCGGGAGATCGTCCGGCGAGAAGCGCGCGTTCGCGCCGCGATCGGCGCGAATCTCGCCGTCGACGACGAGGAAGGTCCCGGTCGCCGCTTCGAGGTCGACCGAGAGTTCGCTCCCGACGCCGCGCTCCTGGAGCGCCATACGGAGAGCGCGGCCGCCGAGGTCGTCACCGACCCGGCCGACCACCGTTGCGTCGGCGCCGGCGACGGCTGCCCAGATCGCCGCATTGACGGCAGAACCGCCGGGTGCGAGCGAAATGCGCGCGGCGTGACCCAAGCCGGCTGCGGTGACGTCGACCATCACGTCACCAACGGCGACGAACCTCGTGTCCGACACGCTCGCGTGTCGCTTGGCCGCCATAGTCAGCGGCTGCCTTCTATCCTCGACCCACCGGATCGATGTTGTGATTGGTGTCGGAGAGGCTCGCCGAGAGAGTGTCGATGCGATCGGCGTCCAGGGCTGCCAGAGTCGTCATCAGTCACCTCCGATTCCGGTAGATCGCCAAGTCTAGAACGGCAGTCGAAGCCGCGCGCGCGATCGGCTGAGCCGTCAGCGACGGCGGCTGCATACGAGGGCAGTCTCCTCCATCGAGCAGGTCTCCGCCCACCGTGGCAAGGAGAGCTAGTCGCGCTTGAAGCGCGGATCGTTGTGCACCGCCAGCGTAAGCAGTGCCTTGTGCAGCAAGTCTCGTGATCGCGGCTCGAGCGGTTCCAGAACCGCCTCCTCGATTCCCTTGACGAGCTTGCGCAGCTTGACAAGCTGGCGTTTGCCCTCAGGCGTGAGCTTGACCGCATGGCGGCGGCGATCGCTCGGGTCGCGCTGCCGCTCGACGAGCCCTCGTTCTTCGAGTTCGTCGAGCACGCCGACGAGCTGGCTGCGGTCGAGGTGGAGCACGTCAGCGATCATTGCTTGGGTTCCGCACGCCCCTTCACTCAGGGTCGCGAGCACGCCGTACTGATAGAGGCTGTACCCCGCCTGCTCGAACTCCTCGACCAGGCGCGCCTTGAGCGCGTAGCCCAACCGCGCCAGCAGGAAGAGCGGACTCCCCAGGAGCTCCTCTGGGATCTGGGTTTCGCGGGGCTGGATCTGTGCAGTGCTCATTGGCACCAAATAAGAGTAGCGCAGCCAATCGTTGTTGTGTATTATCGTGGAAGTCTTCAACGATCGGAGTGACAAATGACTCAATTCGACATGCGCAAACGATGGTTCGCCCTGGCTTTGATCGTGACGGCCCAGTTCATGGTCGTCCTGGACGTGGCGATTGTGAACGTCGCCCTTCCGTCGATCAAGACCGACCTCAACTTCAGCCAGGAGAACCTCCAGTGGGTGATCACCGCCTACTCCATCCTCTTCGGGGGCGTGCTCCTGCTCGGCGGCCGGCTCGCCGACCTGCTGGGACGCCGCCGGCTCTTCATCGCCGGGATCCTCCTATTCACGGTCAGCTCACTGCTTGACGGGTTTGCCTGGTCGGAGGGCTCGCTGATCGCGTTTCGCTCTCTGCAAGGGCTGGGCGCCGCGCTCGTTTCTCCCGCGGCTCTGTCGATGCTGACCACCCTGTTCCGCGAAGGCCGGGAGCGCAATGTCGCGCTCGGCATCTGGGGTGCCGTGTCGGGCAGCGGTGGTGCGGCCGGCGTGCTCCTCGGGGGCGCTTTGACGAGCGCTTTCAACTGGTCCTGGATCTTCTTCATCAACGTGCCGGTCGGCCTGCTGGTGCTCGCACTGAGCCCGGTGCTGCTGCGCGAGAGCCGCGCCGAACTCGACCATCGTCACTTCGACTCGGCGGGTGCCGCGTCTATTACCGGTGGACTGATGGTGTTGGTGTACGCCATGACCCGCGCCACCCAGCACGGCTGGGCCACCGCCGAGACGATCGGCCTGCTCGTAGCGGCCGCAGTGCTCATCGTCGGGTTCGTCGTGATCGAGTTGCGCTCGAAGGCGCCGCTCTTGCCGATGCGGATCTTCAGGTTGCGGTCCTTGACGGCGTCCAACGTCAGCGGCTTGCTGCTCGGTGGCGCGATCTTCGCGCAGTTCTTCCTGCTCACGCTCTACATGCAGCAGGTCTTGCACTACTCGGCGCTCAAGACCGGCGTCGCGTACATCGCGCTGACGCTCACGATCATCGCCTTCTCGGGAGTTGCGCAGGCCCTGGTCACGCGCCTGGGTGTTCGTCGTGTCCTGACGACCGGGATGGTGGTGTCGGCAGCCGGATTGGTCCTCTACGCGCGACTACCGGTAGACGGCCATTACTTCTGGAATCTCTTCCCGGCGTTCTTGCTCAGCGGCGTGGGCTTGGCGCTCGCCTTCGTCCCGATGTCGATCGGGGCCCTGACCGGCGTGGCAGCAGCTGATGCCGGCATCGCGTCCGGACTCATCAACACGAGCCAGCAGATCGGCGGCGCGATCGGCGTCGCGGTGGCGACGACGATCGCGACGACGTTGACGGCGAACTACGTCGACGTGCACCCGGGCACGAACGCGCTGGCCGGCGGAGCGCTCACGCACGGATTCCAGGCGGCGTTCTACGTGCTCGCGGGAATTGCAGTCTTCGGAGCGGTCGTTGCGGCGGTCTTCACGGAGTCGCACTCGCGAGTCGCCGACGCCGAGCCGTCCGAGGAGCCTGTTTTCGCGGAGGCCGCGTAGCACCGAAGGCGCCGGAAACGGCGCCTTCGGCGTAACTCACGTGTTCCGCAGATAGGCGTCCGATCCGTCAAGCCAGTCCTGCCGTGGTGGGCAGAAGATGTCGACGTCGAGCGTCGCCTCGAGCGCCTCCGCCTTGTGCGGTAGGTGCGAAGGAATGTGGAGGACCTCGCCCGCGGCGACGTCGACGACCTCCGCCTCGTCGTCTCCGAGCCAGAAACGGAGGAGACCCTCGAGGATGTAGGTCAGCTGCTCGTTCTCGTGCGAGTGCGTCGGGACGACACAACCCTTCTCGAGGTAGACATGCGCCAGCATCAGCCGCTCCGTGGAGATGAGGCGCCGTCCCAGATCGGTCTTGAGCTGCTCTTTCGGCAAGTCCTCCCAGCGGTACAGGGTCGCACTGGCACTGTTCACGACTTCTCTCCTCTCGTCTGCTGAAGGGCCGGTCGAGCCCACTCTTCTATATTGGGTCACATGGCAGTAGCGCGCGAGACGCCTCGGTGGGATCGGCTCTTTGCGGAGCGGACGCGCGGCGACGTCGGTGAAGGGATCGCCGCTGTACTTGCATTCCTGGGCCGGCCGGACTTGACCTCGTTCGCCGGTGGTTTCCCCGACCCGTTGACGTTCCCGCGTGCGCGCGCCTCCGCGCTGCTCGAGGAGTTCGCTGCCGCGGGCGAGTCTGCCGCCTTTCAGTACGCGCCCACGCGAGGGCTCGCCGGTCCGCTCGACGCGATCGCGGGCAGGCTCCACGCGCTGCAGGGCCGCCGCCCGGCAGAGGACGAGCTGGTGATCACGAGCGGCGCGATCGAAGCGCTCGAGCTCGTCGGCAAATCGTTCCTCGACCGCGGTGACCTGGTGGTCATCGAGGGCCCGACCTACCTGGGAGCGATCATGGCGTTCCGGAGCTTCGAGGCCGAGGTCGTCGCCATCCCAATGGACGAGCACGGGCTCGAGGTCGACGAGCTGGAGCGGCGCCTCGTTGACGGGCTGCGCCCAAAGCTCGTCTACACCATCCCCGATCACCAGAACCCGGCGGGTGTCAGCCTCTCGCGCGAGCGGCGCGAGCTGCTGGTGGAGCTCGCGCGCCGTCACGGCTTCCTGATTGTCGAGGACGTCGCCTACCGTGAGCTTGGCTTCGATGACGAAGCTGAGCCGAGTCTCTGGAGTCTTGCGCCCGACGTAGTCGTCCAGGCGGGAACGACATCGAAGACCTTGTTCCCAGGTGTGCGGCTCGGCTGGGCGGTTGGTCCGGCCGACGTGTCGGCGCAGCTCGTTTCGGCGAAGCAGAACACCGACCAGTGCGCAGGTGCGCTCGGACAGCGGCTCTTCGAGGAGTACGGCCGCCGCGGCTGGATCGAGGAGCAGCTCGCCCAGTCGCGATCGCTGTACCGGCGCAAGTGCGAGCGGATGCTGGCGGCGCTCGAACGTTGCATGCCGGTGGGGACGCGTTGGACATTTCCGAAGGGCGGTTTCTTCTCGTGGCTGACGCTGCCGGACGGCGGGGACGCCGCCGATCTTGCGAGGCGGGCTGTCGAGCGTGGCGTCGCCATCGTCCCGGGTTCGCTGTTCTTCCCAGACG
>Ga0137369_10002791_pt1 | contig 17823 bp, 13 predicted proteins | sample SagtaG_12_FD_104918 | JGI IMG/M metagenome (GOLD analysis project Ga0137369, IMG submission 104918) | Vadose zone soil microbial communities from Sagehorn Ranch, Mendocino, California, USA - Sage1_L_113_16 metaG | ecosystem: Environmental > Terrestrial > Soil > Vadose zone | place: USA... | reverse complement strand
GAGGTCGCTCACATCCTCGGCACCAGCCGGGCCACCGTGTACGTCCATCTCAGCCAGGGTCGCAGGCGGCTCCGAAAGCTCCTGGAGGATCATGATGCGTGACGCCAAGCAACTGCTCAGACCTCTCGACCGATTGGCGATGCCCGATCTTTGGGCTGATGCAGCAGCGAGGACCCCTGGCGCCTGGCCTCCTTCCCCACGAGGCGGGCTGGTCAGGGTGGTGACGGTGATCCTCGCCGGCGTTACGGCCGCGATAGGCGTGATCCTGCTGGTCCGGGCCTTCGGTCCCAGCAGTGGAACCGTGCCGGGTGGGTCCTACAGCAACGGAAAGCTCGCGGTCGTCCGTGAGGCATGCGCTGGGGACGCCTTCGCCTGCGGCGGGGGTCATCTGGTCCTGATGAACGCGGACGGGACCGACGCGCGGGAGATCGCGGTCGGTTCGATGCCGGCGTGGTCCCCGGACGGGTCCCGTCTGGCGTTCACTACGGGTGGCGCCGACGCCATCCAGGTCGTCGACGATGATGGAGCGAGCCTCACGACAATCGTGCGCTGTGAGGAGCCCGAGTGCCTCAGTGTCAGGGAGCCGACGTGGTCTCCCGATGGGAGCCAGCTCGCCTACGTGGTCGAGAGGCACGTTGGGGGGGAAGGGGAGGTGGACATCTGGGTCGTGAACGCGGACGGGACCGGAGCACACCCGGTAACCGCGTGCCGCTATCCCGATTGCTCGGGTAACTTCGCGCCCGCCTGGTCACCGGTCGACGACCGGATAGCCATGTGGTCGATGGTCCGGTGCGGCGACAGGTGGGGCCCTTCCCTTCGCCTGCTCGACCTGACGACCGGCGGGATCCGCCAGGTCGTGCGGTGCGGGAAGTGGTCCACGGGCTCGCGCATCGGGTGGTCCCCCGACGGGCGCACCCTGGTGTTCGAGCTCAGCACGCCCGATCAGACGTCCAACATCTTCACGGAATCAGCCGAGGGTGGCCCGCGCACTCAGGTCACGTTCTGCGATCGAACCGACTGCCGCTGGGCGGACTACCCGTCCTGGGCGCCCGACGGGCATTGGCTCTTGCTCGCAGTGAAGGCCGCGTCGGAGGAGACCTTCGCCGTCGCGAGGGTCCGTCCTGACGGCACCGAGTTCACTCGTCTCGGTATCAAAGGGTTCATGCCAGTATGGCAGCCCGTTCGTCGGGAGTGACCTCGGAAGGACGGCACCCGGCCGAGGTCCCCCTCCCCGAGGTCACCACCCTCGGACGCAGGCCGGCAGACCGGGATCGGCTCAGGCGCTGGACGGTGCGCGTCGGAGCACCAGTTGACCCGGCTTCTGAACATTCCGGAACGCTGGGGTGGCGCGCCGCGTCGGCATCTGGTGTGGATGGCCTCGGGGCCGGGTGCCGGTGTCGTTGCGCGGCGCTGATGCGGCTCAGCCGTCAACCTGATGTGAGCGTCGCAGCAACGGAGATCTCCACGTTTCCTCGGAGCGCATTCGAGATCGGGCAGCCGGTCTCGCCCTCGAGGGCCGCTTGCTCGAACGCCGCCTGGTCGATGCCGGGGACGTCGCCCTGCACGCTGAGCTCCATCGTGCTGACGTGCATGCCGCCTCCCTCCTTCGGCGCGAACGTCGCGGTGGCCTCGACCTCGAGCGACCGGGCCGGCGTGCCTGCCGTGGCGAGAACGTTCGAGAACGCCATGGCGTAGCAGGCTGCATGGGCGGCGGCCAGCAGCTCCTCGGGGCTGGTCATGCCGTCCGGCGACTCGGTCCGCGCCTTCCACGTCAGCGGGGCGTCCGCGAACAGGTCGCTGGTCCCGGTACTGACCGAACCCCGCCCCTCGAGCAGAGTGCCTTCCCACCGCGCCCGAGCCGTCCTCGTCGCCGCCATCGTTCGACCTCCTGTTCCGGGATCGGTCCATGCACCCTCGCGCAGGAGGTGGCGAACCGTCAAAGCGGCAGGTCGCAGATCGTGCTCGACCAAGGTTGGTCGGCGGGGTCGCCGGCGGAGCGCAGGGGAGCGCCAAGTCCGGAGGCCGGCAACGGACCGCAAGTGAGCAAGATGGGATTCCGGCCGGAGGACGGGAGTGCGACCCGGAGCGCAGCGTAGGCGTGCCCCCACGGCCGGCCGTGCAACCTCGGGCAGACATGTTGGAGGAGCCGAGGCAACGGCCTCGAGCAAATGGGGTCAGGCGGGCGCGCCGAGGTAGGCGCTACGGAGGGTGCCGTGCTCGAGGACCTCGGAGCCCTGGCCGTCGAACGTGATGCGGCCCTTCTCCATGACGAACGCCCGGTCCACGTAGCGGAGGATGCCGGCGTTCTGTTCGACCATGAAGACCGTGACTCCCTCGCGGGAGATGCGGCGGACGGCCTGGAACACCTCCTGGGCCAGCTTGGGCGACAGCCCCAGGGAGGCCTCGTCGATGAGCAGGAGCCTGGGCCCGGCCATGAGCCCGCGGGCGAGCGCCAGCATCTGCTGCTCGCCCCCGGAGAGGGTCCCGGCGAGCTGGTGCCGGCGCTCCTGGAGGACCGGGAAGATCTCGTAGGCCATCTCCAGGCTCTGCTTGAACCGGCGGCGGTCGCGGCGCCGGGGCCACGCCCCCAGCCGGAGGTTGTGGAACACCGACATGCCCGGGAACACGTGCCGGCCCTCCGGCACGAGGACCAGGCCCCGCCGCACGAGGGTCCGGGCATCGGCCTTCGTCACGTCCTCGCCGTCGAAGGAGATGCGGCCGCTCCAGGGCTTGAGGAGGCCCGCCACGGAGAGCAGCGTGGTGGTCTTGCCCGCGCCGTTCAGCCCGAGCATGACGGCCGTCGAGCCTTCCCCCACGGAGAACGAGACCCCGTGGAGCGCTGGCACCGCTCCATATCCGGTGCGGAGGTCGTCGACCTCAAGAAGCGACATGGGCCTCCTCCGTCCTCGCCGACGTCCCGGCCGCGGCGGGCTCGTCGCCGGCGGGGGTCTCCTGGGACTCGGGCACCCCGATGACGTCGGCCTCCTCGCCGAGGTAGGCCGCGATGACGTCGGGATGGCGCTGGATCTCCGAGGGCTCGCCCTTGGCCAGCAGCTCCCCGAACGACAGGACGTACACGTAGTCGCACACGCCCACCACAAGCGGGACGTGGTGCTCGATCATCAGGATCGTGAGGTTCAGCGAGTCCCGCAGGAACTTCAGGGTCTCGCCGAGCCGGTGGGCCTCGTCCGGTCCCATCCCCGACGACGGTTCGTCGAGGAGCAGGATCTGGGGGTCGGTGGCCAGGGCCATGGCCAGGTCGCACAGCTTCTGGGTCCCGTAGGGCAGCCCGCCGACGGGCTCGTCCGCCAGTGGGATCAGCCCCAGGAAGTCGAGGATCTCCTCGGCGTTGCGCCGCAGCTCGCGCTCCTCGAAGAACGTGCCAGGCGCGCCGAGCAGCCCGGTCAGCGCGCTGTACCGCACGTGGGCGTGCTGGGCGGTGAGGAGGTTCTGCAGGATCGTGAGGGTCGGCACGACGCCGAGGTTCTGCCACGTCCGTCCCATCCCCAGGCGGACCCGCTTGTGGGTCGGCATGCGGGTCACGTTCTGCCCCTTGAACGAGACGGTCCCGCGGTCGGGACGGTAGATGCCGGTGACCACGTTGAAGAACGTCGTCTTCCCCGCGCCGTTCGGGCCGATCAGGCCCACGATCTCCCACTCCCCGACGTCGATCGAGACGTCCCGGAGAGCCTGGAGGCCGCCGAACCGCAGGGACACGTCGCGGACCTCGAGCGCTCTGGTCACGTGCGGCCTCGCTTTCTCCGGAACGCGCCGAGCTCCCGGCGCGGTCGTTCGGACGGATCTCCCGCGGACGGAACCTCGGTCTCACCCTGGTCGTCCGTCACCGCCGGGATCCGGGTGGTCGGGGCGTGCTCCGCATCGGAATCCTCGACCGCCTGGGCGGCGTCCGCGGTGGCGACCGCCCCGGAGGCGGCATCCGCCGGCACCGCCGGCATCGGGAGCGTGGGCTCGTCGGAGGCCCGCCTGGGCCGGGGTCCGATGGAGCTGGGGAGGTGGCCCAGGGTCTCGTGCTCGACCTCCTCCTGCTCGGCCTCCAGCTCGGCCACGGTGGCCCGGCGACGCTGGAGCTCGGGGCGGGTCAGCACGTGGGCCCGGATCCCCGCCCCGGCGGCCACCGCACCCAGCGCCCCCACGAACAGGCAGAACTGCCAGGGCAGGTGGAACGCGAACGGCACCATGAACCCCACCAGCAGGACCTGGCCGGGGATCCCGAGGGCCTCCTCCCGGTGTTCCAGGAACCGACCGCCGGCCAGCCATCTGCGGTAGGGCAGGATCTGCTGGCCGAGCCCGCCCTGATAGACCGTGATCGTGAACAGCAGCAGCACGGCCCCGATCAGGGGCGGCAGCTGCTGCGCTCCCACCGATCCGATGAACGGCACGGTCCACGGCTTCGCCGACGGGAAGAAGTACGAGAACGTGGCGAAGAAGCTCGAGGCGATGACCACGCCCGCCCGCGACCCCAGCCCCCCGACCACGGCCATGATGACCCAGGGCAGGGCGGCGGTGAACAGGTCGAAGTTGTTCGCGTACACGAACTTCTCGTGGTGGGCGAACAGCGATCCCGCCAGCCCGGCCATGAACCCGCCCACCGCGAACGCGAACAGCTTGTACCCGGTGGTGTTGATCCCGAGCGTGGCGGCGACACGTTCGTTGCTCCGCACGGCCACGATGGCCCGGCCGGCCTTCGACTTCGACAAGCGCCAGTCCACCATCACCATGAGCGCCAGCGCGATCAGGCACAGGTAGGCGAAGGACTCGTTCGAGGCGAACTGCGCGGGGCGCGGCGCCTCGGAGCCGGCCCCCCCGCCCGTGAACGAACGCCAGTTGAAGATGGTGTCCTGGGCCATCACGCCGAAGGCCAGCGTGACGAGCGCCATGTACAGGCCCCGGATGCGCAGGGCCACCAGGCCGAGGGCCAGCGCCATCACGGCCCCGATGGCCGAGGCCGCCACGACTGCCGCCACGAAGCCGAACTTGTGTTGGACGACGAACGCGGACATGAACGCGCCGATGCCGACGAAGGCCTGGTGCCCCAGCGAGATCTGGCCCGCGTAGCCGGTGATCACGTTCACCGACAGCCCGATGATCCCGTAGATCGCGGCGAGCGAGACGATGTTGTCCCACACGGAGGTGGTGAGCAGCGGGATCGTGAACACGACCAGGGCGAGCGCGAGCGCCGCCACCGCCCGCCCCACCAGCCCCGACGATGTCACCACGAACCGGGGCCGGCCGATCACGTGGACCTCGGGGGCCTGCGCGGCGACGGCCATCTACGCGGCCACCTCCTTCCCCAGGAGCCCGCGGGGCCGGACCATCAGGACAATGATCAGCATTGCGAACACGACCAGACCGGACCCGCCGGGGATGCCGGCCTTGAGCTGGAGCTGGTACTGGCCCACGCTCTGCACCACGCCCACGGCCAGGCCGCCGACGAACGCCCCGGCCAGGCTGTCCATCCCGCCGATCACCGCCGCCGTGAACGCCGGGATGAGCCCGGTGATCGTGAGGTACCCCGGGTAGAACGAGCCGGTGATGGGCGCCTGGAGCAGTCCGGCCAGGCCGCCCAGCAGCCCCGCGGAGCCCCAGATGATCCGGGAGACCGCCGGGACGCTGATCCCCACCACCCTCGACGCGAACGCGTCCTGAGAGGTGGCCGTGACCGCGTGGCCGTAGTCGGTTCGCAGGAACAGCGCCAGGAGGATGCCCACCGCGGCCAGGACCCCGATCAGGAGCCACTGCTGCGGGAGGATCCCCACCTGGCCGATCACGGTGGGGTTTCCGTTGACGGCCACGTCGAGGTTCTGAGGCTTGGGCTCCGCCACGATGAGCGTGGTCTGGATCACGGCCAGGGCCACCCCGACGGTCGCCACCAGCAGCGTGATCCGGGACCGTCCCATCAGCGGGCGGACGATGAGCCGCTCCATGACCATTCCCAGCGCGACGGCGCACGACAGGCCGATGACGGCCGCGAGCCAGTAGGGGAGGTGCTGGTAGCCCAGCATGCACCAGGTCACGTACACGGCCAGCGTGCCGAACTCACCCTGGGCGAAGTTGAAGACCTTTGCGCCCTTGTAGACCAGGACCAGGCCCACGGCGAGCATGGCGTACGTCGCCCCCTGGAACAGGCCGAGAACGATCGCCTGGAACATCGCTCGCCCCCTCTCCCGGCCCGCTCCCTAGAACCCGCTCACGTTCGCGTACTTCGTCACGTAGTGACCGCCGTTGCTGTCGCACACGTTGGTGAGGACGTTGAACGTCCGGCCGCCGAAGTGGTTGTCCGGTGAGTACTGCACCGCCGAGAACCCGGCCTGGCTGCCGTGGTACGTCGAGACCGCCTGCATGAATCCCTGCTGGGTGAGGTTCGGGCCCGCCGCCTGCAGGAACGAGTACACGGCCCGGTTGAACCCCCACAGGAGCCATCCGAAGTCGTCGGGGTCCACCCCCGCCTTGTGCGCGGCCGCCACGAACCCCGGGTCGTACTTCGTGGAGTCGGCGAACGCCGTGGCCGGAGAGAAGAACTGGAGCTTGTCGTTCGACCCGTAGTCGCAGTAGGTGTCGGCGACCGTGTCGATCCCCATCGTGATGCCGATCCCGGTGTACTGGGGGTTGCACGACCGTGCGGCGCCGGCCATCTGCAGGAAGTACACGGGCGCCAGCAGCGGGAATACCGCGTCGTACCGGGGGATGGTCCCCGTGCACAGCTGGCCGCCGACGGAGCCGGCGTCGTTCCCGTTCTTCGACACCCGCTGGATCGCCGCGCCGGAGCACGCGGAGCTGAACGCGTTGACCGCGTCGTCGAAGTTCGGTGTGTCCTCGGCGATCATGATGACCTTCGAGCAGTCCTGGGTGAAGTTCCGCTTGATGTAGTTCGCCAGGGCCGGGACCTGCTGCGGGTAGGACTCGGACACCGCGAAGTAGTCCGACAGCGGCGCGAGGTACTGCTGGTTCACGCCGGCCGAGAGGTACGGCTCGCCCACGCTCTGCGCGTAGTTCGCGCAGGCCACGATCTGGTCGGTGCCGGCGCCGCCCACCAGCAGGAAGGCGTGGTTCTGCACCACCATCTGCTGGCACACCTGCTGGGCGTGCGAGGGGTGGTACTGGTCGTCCTGGACCACCACCTGGACGTGCCGGCCGTACACCGTGACCGGACCGCCGTTGTTCCCGTACCGCCAGAACAGGTCCTTCTCCGTGTAGAACGAGTTGATGGTGACCGGCGCCGCGCCGGTGATCGGGGCGTGGATGCCGATCACGATCGTGTCGCCCCACGTCTCGCCACCTCCGGAGCCGCCACCCCCGCCACCCGAGCCGCCACCCCCGCCACCCGAGCCGCCGCCTCCGCCACCGGAGCCGCCTCCGCCACCTCCGGAGCCGCCACCTCCGCCGGAGCCGCCGGTCCCCACGGGGTTGCTCGAGCCGCTGCCGCTGGTCCCGGAGCTGTCGCCGCCGAAGCTGGTGTCGCCTCCGCCCAGCGGGCCCCCGAGGCCTCCGTTGTCCAGGCTGCCGTTCCCGCCCGGGTTCGCCACCGTGCCGTTTCCGTTGTTCCCGGCGACGCCGGCGTTGCCGTAGGCGCGCTCGTGCACGTTCGGGTACTGGCCGCAGGCGGCGGCGATCAGGGCCACCGCGGCCACGACGATCAGCGGGCGGGCGGTGCGTCTCATGGTTCCCAGCTCCCTCGGTTCCCTCGTGTGGGTGCGTCGAGTCGGTCTGGTCGTCTCGTCATGTCCTGACCGTTCCCCGGGCCATCCCCTCGCGCGCGGCCTGACGCATGCGCTGCAGCACCCCGCCGCCGGCACCGGAGCCTCCGGAACCGGCCGGCTCCCCGCGGGCCGCCGCGTTGCGGGCCCGGATCGCGGAGATCACGCCGCCGGGGCGGACGCCCTGGGCCTGTTCGAACAGGATCGAGCGCACTGCGGCGAGCGCCAGCAGGGCCACGGGCAGCACCAGCCAGGCGTACCAGGGGAACCTCACCGGCAGGAACCCCGACGGCGCCGACTGCTCCACGGGCGTCGTGCCGGAGTTGCCGCCGCCACCGAAGTCGGTGTTGCTCCCGCCGGTGACCGGCCCGGTCCCGCCGCCGGTGGAGCCGCCGGTGTCACAGCAGCTCGAGCCGCCGCCGGTGCTGGAGCCGCCGCCACCGCCGCCCACGGGAGGCGGGGGAGGAGGCGGAGGCTGCGTGGTGGGCTTCGGGGGCTTCGGCGAGTGGGGGGGCTCGGGCTTCGGCGACTGGGTCGGGGGCGGGGACGGCACCGCCTGCTGGTAGCTCACCGTGACCAGGGTCCGGCCCTTCGTCGAGTCGTACTCGTTGACGGTGGGGGTGGTGCTGTCGTCGCGGCTCGGGATCTTGAAGTTGATCTGGTAGTTCGAGTCGGCCGGCCCCCCGGAGCTCCGGGGCACGAACACGACGCCGTTTGAGGTGAACGGATCCGACGCCCATTCGGTGGCCAGCGGCGTGAGGTCGAACGTCCACGTGGGCGCCTCGGTGGAGTCGTCCACCTCGCCCTTCACGCACCCGGTGTCGGACCAGGTGGGCTTCGTGTCCCACAGCTCGGCCGCCCCCGCCGCCCAGATCTTGGTGGCCGGGCAGGCCTCGACGATCTGGCCGGAGGCGTTGTACTCGGGCTGCTCCGGACCGGTGGGGGCGGCCCCCTCCTGGATCTGAAGGACGAACTTCGTGATCGTCGCCCCGACCGGGACTCCGTGGCCGACCAGGTTGAAGTAGATGGCCGAGACCCGGTCCAGGTCCGACTGCATGATCGTCACCGGGATGGTGTCCTGCGCCTGGGGGTCGGGGAAGGTCAGCTGCTGGTTCACCGGGCCGGGGTTGACGTTCTGGTACTGCTGGTCCTTCCAGTACCACGAGGTGCGGTCGAACCCGTGCTGGTAGCAGAACTGGATCGTGGTGCCGGTGACCTTCGGGCAGTCCGTCGTGGGACCGGTGGGGAGCTCGGTGGGCGTCCCGCTGGGCGAGGGGGACGGCGACGGCGACCCGGAGCCCGCCCCGCCCGGGATGGGGAGGGTCGGGAGCGGCGAGGGCAGCGGCGGGAGCGCGGGGAGGGTCGGGTCCGGCGCCGGAAGAGGAACCTCGGCCGGCGCCGTGGGCGGCGGCGGGATCGGGTCGGCGGCGGCGGATCCCGCTCCGGCCAGGCCCACCAGGCCGAGGCCGAGCGCGACGATGATCGGTGCGGCGAGCAACGGCCGTTTCATGCTCCCCCTCTTCATGGTTCCCCTGATGTGCCTGATTGCGGGCCCCTGATCAGGCCGGGGGAGACCGCGCGGGCTCACGCGGGCACCCGGCTTCCTACGCTCGAGTAGCACTTTTCCCATCTCCGCGGCCCACAAACCGCCGTCCGAACGACGTCCGGCGGCCGCCCCGGACGCGCCCGAGGTTTCGGCGCCGGCCCGGGCGGGAATCGTGACCGCGCGATGTTCCGCCTGACCCGAGCGGGACGGGGGGGCGACTCCACGAGGGGGCCCGCCTTCACCGTGTCATCCGAAGCCCACCGCCAAGAACGGATCCGGGGCGCGCATCGGCGTGCCCGGGGCCGGCTGGCCGGCGCCGCCGTCGCGGCCGTGGCCGTCGTGCTCCTGGGGTCGGCCTGCGGCCAGTATGCGTACGCGCACCGTGATCAGACCACGCCCGTGGCCCAGGTCACGGCGCCGAGCACCGACCCGCAACAGCCGGCCACCCCCGCCACCACGTCCTCTCCGGGGACCGCGGACCGGTCCGCCGGGGCGACCGGCAAGACCCGCATCCCGCGCGCCGACGACGGGAAGACGGGGCCGAAGGGGGCCGACATCAGGGGCGGCACGAAGACCGTCGACCTCAGCAAGCGCTTCCGGTCCGGCAGCAACGTGGGAGTCCGCCGGACCGGCAAGGATTCGAAGGGCGGTTCGACGACGAACACGCGCGACTCCCGCAGGGACAACACCCGGACCGGGAAGGGAACCGGGACGAAGCGCGGCGACGGCGCGCATCCCGGGGCCGGCGACATCCAGGGACAGGTGCCCGGCCCCCTCCCGACGGGGTCCCTCGACCTGGCCCAGCTCATCTCGCAGGAGACCGAGCAGGGTGCGAAGTACAACTCGACGATCCTGCCGGAGGGCTTCCCGTTCACGATCTGCCCGGTGATGGGGCAGTACTCCTACTCCGACGACTACGGCGCGCCGCGCTACGCCGGCGGGTACCACCCGCACGCCGGCAACGACATCTTCGCGGACATCGGGACGCCGATCGTGGCTCCGTTCGCCGGCTACGTGGAGAAGGACGGGAACACCCTGGGCGGCAACGCCGTGAAGGTGACCGGGGCCCAGGGGTACGTGTACATGGCCCACCTGGTGGCCTACGGGATCACGGACCAGAACGTGAAGGCCGGCGACGTCGTGGGGTTCGTCGGGAACACCGGCGACGCCCAGGGCACGAGTCCCCACGACCACTTCGAGTGGCACCCGAACGCCGTCGCCTCCTACGACCGGCAGCTCGCCGGGACGAACGGGGCGGTGGACCCGTTTCCGTACCTCCAGGTGGTCTGCCCGCCCGACTGATCCCGCCGGCCGTGTGATCCTCCGGCCGGATTCCCCTCCTCCCGTGCGCCGCCTGCCCCGCTGCTACAGTCGCCGGACGTGAGCCGAAGCCGGTCCCGGCCCGCGCTATCGGCCGATCTCGCGGTGGCCTGGGCGATCGCCGCCGTCGTGGCCGTCGCCGTGGTTGCCGGGATGGATCCCTCGCCGTTCAGTCCGCCCCTGCTCGCCGGCGGCGGGCCCGTCGCGCCGCTCACCGGCCTGGCCCAAGGTCTCGGTCTGGGTGGGCTGTCCGGGCACGGCGCCGCGTTCGGTGGACTGGCGGTCATGGCGTTCGCCGTGGGGGGGTTCCTGTTCGGGCTGCGGGAGGCGTGGCGGGGTCGACTCTCGGTGCGGTTGGTGCTGGGTCTGGGGATCGCGTTCCAGGTGGCCGCTGCGGCGCTGCCGCTGCTGCTGTCGCGCGACGCGTACAGCTACGCGATGTACGGACGGATCGACGGTGTGTACCACGCGAACCCGTACGTCGTGACGCCCGTCCACTTCCGACAGGACCCCGTGTTCCCGTTCGTGGGCCCCGCCTGGCGGGACACGCCGGTGGTGTACGGCCCGGCGTTCACGCTCCTGACGGGGACCCTGGCCCGGGTCATCTCCAGCCCGGTGGGGCTGGTGTGGGCCTTCAAGGTCGTCGCCGGCCTGGCCGGGATCGCCACGCTGCTGCTGGTGGCGTGGGTGGCCCGGCGACTCTTCCCGGGGCGCGCCGCGTTCGCCGTGGCCCTGTTCGGGTGGAACCCCGCGGTGTGGGCCTACGCGGTCGGCGGCGGCCACAACGACATGCTGGTGGCGGTGTGCATCGCCGGGGCTCTGGCGGTGCTGGTGCGAGGGGGCGTGTTCGACTCCCGGGGCGAACGTTCGGCGGGACCGGCCGTCCACGAGCTGGCGGCGATCGGCCTGCTCACCCTCGGCGCGCTGGTGAAGGTGGGCGCCGGCCCGGCGCTCGTGCTGGCGATGGTGGGGACCGTTGCCCGCCGGCCCCGGGGGCAGCGGGCCCCGCTGCTGGCGGCCGAGGCGGCGGTGGTCCTGGTCCTGGTGGCGGTGTTCGCGGGGCCGTACTGGGACGCGGCGAACCCCACGCTCGGGCTGGCCGAGCTGTCGAAGCACCGTGAGTGGATCAGCCCGGGGAGGCTGCTCATGGCCACACTGGGAGGGCTCGGTGAACGGCTGTGGGGGGCCGGAGGCCGCACGGCGGTGGAGGCGGCCATCCGGGCGATCCTGGCGCTGGCGACCGTCGCCGCGGTGGTCGTGGTGGCCACCGTCGTGGCCCGGCGGGCGGCATCGGACCGCCCGAGCGTGGCGGCGGCCGGCGCGGGGTGGGGGTGGGGCCTGCTGGTCACGCTCCTCGCGTCCCCGGTGCTGTTCCCCTGGTACATGGCCTGGGTGCTCCCGGTGGCCTGGCTCCTGCCGAAGGGGGGGCGGCCGGTGGTGATCGCGATGTCCGCGCTGCTCGCGGCGACGCGCGCCGTGGCGGAGCCCCAACGGCTCCCCGACCTGTACCGAACGATCCTGCTCGTCGGGCACGACGTGATCGGGCCGCTGTTCCTGCTGGCTCTGGTGTGGACCCTCCTCAGGGTCCGCCGGATCGGGCGGGGGGACTCACCCCTGGAGGACCCCGCGCTCCCGGCCGGCGCCGAACCGTCGCCGCGCCAGGTAGCCCCCGCCGGCCACGGCGGCTGACAGGATCACGGGTACCGCGCCGGTCAGACGGACCCCGAAGCGGTCCACCAGCGTCCCGGCCAGGACCAGCGCGGCGATGCCGGTGGCCGGCGCGGCGGCTCCGGCGGTGGTCGTGGCTCGGCGGCCGGGCCCGAGCGCCGCGGCGGCCCATCCGAATCCCGCGACCCACAGGAGCGCCAGGGCGGCCAGCGACGAGAGGGCGATAACCCAGGGAGCTGTTGGCAGGACGGGATCGGGTGCCGGGGGGAGCGGGCCGGGGTGGTGGAACGGGTTGTGCAGTCCCAGGGCCGCCACCCCGGGCGCGAGGAAGGCCAACTCGGTGCCGGGTCGGTGGAATCCGCGCTCGTTCATGGGCCGGAGCATGAGCGCCACCGGTGGGCGGGCCGCGTCGCGCAGGGCGGACCGGAGGTCATCCAGGTACTGCACCGACAACGCGTTGTGCAGCGGATTCCCGTTGAGGCTGGGCCGGCCGGCCACGTAGTCGGCGGGCCTTCCGACGAACAGGTGGACATCCCGGATCCGATCGGGCGGCAAGGCGGCGCGGATCTCGCTCCCGAACCGCGGGATCCCGAGCGCCGTGTGCTTCGGGTCGTCCACCACGAACACGATGGGTGTCCCCGGGGGCTGCTGCTGGACCACCGCCGCGGCAGCGGTGGCGGCGGCCATGTCCTGGGGGCGGATCGACTCCGCCGGATGCCACCAGGTGAGGATCGAGAGCGCGGCCACGGCGGCCGCGACGAGGACGGCGGCCGGGCGGCCCCACCGGGGACGAGCGCCCGGCCGTGCGGCTGCCGGCAGCCGTAGGGCGCCGCGCCACAGGCGGGCCACGCCGGTCGCCGCGAGGATCGGGATGGCGAAGCAGAAGGCCAGGAACCGAGCGCCGGGCAGGAGCCCCGTGGCCAGCGAGAACACGATCCCGGCGGCGGTCACGGCGAGCCAGGCCAGCAGGATCCTCCGACGGAGGCCGAGGGCCGTCTCCCCGGCCGGCGGGGCACGTTCCGTGAGCGCCCCGATCGCCGCGGGGAGCACGGGCGGCAGCAGCCGGACGGAGTTCGACCAGAACCTGCTGCGATAGAGATCGTGCAACTCGCCGGAGCGCCCGACCCGGCGGAGGAACGCGTCCTTCGACGTGTCCGGGTGGGCGATGGGCTGCACGCCCAGCCCGATCGTGGCCAGGAGTCCGGCGCCCGCCACGGTCGCCCCTCCGATGACCGCCGACATCACCCGGCGCCCCTCCGAGCCGGGGGCCGCCACGGCCCGGAGCCCACCGGCGCTCCCCATAGCGCCCATCGCGACGGCGGCGAGCAGCACGAGGATCGCCAGGAGGAGGAAGGCGACGTGTGTCACCCCGGCGGCGCCCAGCAGCGCCGCGGCCAGGACCGTGCCCTCGGGCCGGCCGGCGACGAGGGAGGCCATCGCGGCCAGACACAGGACGCCCGCGGCCAGGCTGGCCAGGTAGCCGTTCGCCAGGGTCGCCGCGAACAGGCCGGCGAACAGGCCGGCCACCGCCCACACGGGGATCGCTGGCTCTGCCGGCCTGGCCTCCGGAGTGCCCGCACCCGTCGCCGCGCCGTGGCCTCCCGCCATGGCCAGGGCGGCCGCAGCGAGGCCCAGGGCGGAGGCCAGCGCCGCCCCCGTGGCCGCCACCGCCTGGGCCGGAGAGAGCCCGAGCGTCCCCTGCAGGAGCAGGATCAGGGCCGGGACCCCGGGCCGGTACCCCGTCGCGGACAGCCCGTCGCGGCCGGCGATGCGGGCCCACCACAGGTAGACCGGCGCGTCCGCGCCCACGGCGAAGCGGTAGCCCCGGATCACGTACGGGGCGACGTAGACGGCCAGCAGGACGAGCCCAAGGCCCGCGATCAGCCACAGGGAGCGCGCCCGGCCTCCGGCGTCGCGGGGGGACGCCCGGGCCGCGGCGGGTGAGGGATGGTCGGCCAAGCGGCCGTCATGCTACCGGGGCCCAGAACCCCGGACCCGTCTCGAAGGCGCCCGCGGGCGGCCCGGGGTGCGCGGGTGCGGCCGGACTTCGCTTGCCCCGGGAGCCGGGGGCTCGCATCCTTGGGACCGTGACCGAACGGATCCGGCCGCTGGGACGGCCCACCGGCCCCGCCATCCATCCCGCTCCCGGGGGTCACGACCCGGGGCCGTCCGCGGGGAGCGAGCCCATCGGGACGCGGCGCCTGGCGGCGGTGGCCGGGCTCTCGGCGCTGTGCACGGCGCTGCTGTGGCTCCGCACCGACCATCTCACGCCGGCCAGTCCCTACTTCGGGCTGCCCTGGGACCACCACATGTACATCTTCATGGCCACCCACGGGCCGCTGTCGTTCCACGTGGCGCCGTTCAACTGGCGGATCCTCGGTCCTCTCGCGGCGTGGGTGCTGCCGGGAGGGGTCGAGGGGGGGTTCCAGGCCCTCACCGTGGCCTCCGTGGCCCTCACCGGGGTGGCGGTGTGGGCCCTGTGCTGGCGGCTCGGGTTCGGCGCTGCGCTCGCCACGACCGGGATGCTCCTGTACTTCTCGCTCGGCTACGCCACCAAGTGGACGCTCTTCGATTTCTGGCTCAGCGACCCCCTGGCGTTCCTGCTGGTGGTGACCGCCGTACTGCTGGCGCTGTCCGGCCGCGATCTGGCCTTCGCCGCGTGCCTGGTGGCCGGGGTCCTGGCCAAGGAGAGCGCGGTGTTCGCGGCGCCGCTGTTCTACACACTCCGGGCCCGCCGTCCGTGGGACCCTGCGCTGGCCGCGCGGACGGTGGCAGTGTCCCTGCCGGCGGTGGCGGCGCTGGTCGCCGTCCACCTCGGCATCCCGGCCATGAACTCGGACCCGGCCTACGTCGCTTCGCTTCCCCGCCCGATCCGCCTGAACACGATCCATCACTACACGTACGGCGCCGTCCTGCACGACACCGTGATCCGCCGCCTCCACCACTGGCCCAGGACCGTGATCGGCTCCCTGTCGGCGTTCGGCGTCCTGGTCCCGGTGCTGGCCGTGGTCGGCCTCCGGCGCCCGGCCGCCCGGTCGTTCGCCCTGCGGGGCCTGCCGTTCCTGGTGCTGGTGTACGTGCAGCTGCTGTTCGCGTTCAACACCGAGCGGCTGCTGGTGCTGGGCTTCGTGGTCCTGGTCCCGCTCGCCGTGTGGGGGGTGGCCGAGCTGATGGAGGTCCGGGGCTCGGGCCCGGCGGCGTTCGTGGCCCTGGCCGGGGTGTTCTTCGCCGCGCAGCTCGTGGGCGTCCACGAATGGGAACCGAATCCGCTGATCCAGCTCGCGCTGATCGGGGCGTTCGTCCCGCTGGTGGGCCCGTGGAACCCGTGGCGCCGGCCGGACAGCGGCGCCGCCGTCCCCCAGCACTAGAATCGCGGCCTCGTGGAATCCGACTCTCTCCTGGTCGACCCCACCCTGGCAGCCGACGTCCTGCGCGCGGCCCTGGCCCGCGGGGGCACGTTCGCCGAGCTGTTCGTGGAGGAGCGCGAGTCTCTGGGGGTCCGGTTCGACGACGGGAAGATCGAGGAGCTGGACACCGGCCTGGACCGGGGGGCCGGGGTCCGCGTGGTCCGGGGGACCTCGGCCGGCTACGCGTACTCGAACCGCCTGGACCGGGAGAGCCTGCTGGAGGCCGCGTCGGCCGCGTCGGCCTCGGCCCGCGACGGGGGGCCGACCCAGCCCGTGGGCCTCCGGCGAATCGAGCCAGAGGTCCGGCACGTCGCCGAGCGGTCCGCCGGACAGGTCCCCCAGGACGTGAAGGTGCAGTGGCTCCGGGAGGCGGACGAAGCCGCCCGCGCCGTGGACCCCGCCGTCCGCCAGGTGGTGGCGGGCTACGGCGACTCCGTGCAGCGCGTGATGATCGCGGCGTCCGACGGTCGTCTGGTGACGGAGGAGCGGCCCCGGATCCGGCTGGTGGTGCAGGTGGTGGCGGCCCGGGACGGGATCATCCAGACCGGGTTCCACGGGCCGGCGCTGGTGGCCGGGGCGGAGTTCGTGGACCGGTTCCCGCCGGCCGGGATCGCCGAACGGGCGGCCCGCCAGGCTGTGGCCATGCTCGACGGGATCGCGGCGCCGGCCGGGGAGATGCCGGTGGTCATCGGCCCGGGCGGCGGCGGGGTCCTGTTCCACGAGGCCTGCGGCCACGGGCTGGAGGCGGATCTCGTGCAGAAGGACTCCTCGATCTATCGGGGGAAGCTGGGCGAGCGCCTGGCGTCGCCGCTCGTGAGCGGCGTGGACGACGCCACGGTGGCCAACGAATGGGGCTCGTTCTCGTTCGACGACGAGGGCTGGCCGGCGCAGCGGACGGTGCTGTTCCACGAGGGGGTCCTCGAAGGGTATCTGTACGACCGGATCCGCTCGGGGCGCGACGACGTGGCCTCGTCGGGCAACGGGCGGCGGCAGTCCTACGCCCATCTCCCCATCCCGCGGATGACGAACACGTACATCCTGCCGGGGGAGTCCTCCCCCGAGGACGTCGTCGCCGACACCTCGCGGGGGTTCTACGCGAAGCGGCTGGGCGGGGGCCAGGTGAACCCGGCGACCGGCGAGTTCGTGTTCGGGGTCACGGAGGGCTATCTCATCGAGGACGGCGAGATCACCCGGGCGGTGCGGGGAGCGAATCTGGTGGGGAACGGGACCGGCATCCTCCAGGCCATCGACGCCGTGGCGAACGACTTCGACACGTTCGTGGGGACCTGTGGGAAGGAGGGGCAGGGCGTGCCGGTCGGCAACGGCAGCCCGACCCTGCGGATCGCCCGCATGACGGTGGGAGGGACGGCGTGACCGTGGTCCTGGACCTCACCGACCTGTGCGCCGAGGTTGTCGGAGCGGCCTCGGGGGACGAGGAGGTGGAGGCGTTCGCCCAGGAATCGACCCGGACCGACGTCCGGGCCCGGGGCGGGGAGGTCGAGGCCCTCACGTTCGCGGAGAGCCGGGGGGTGGGGGTGCGGCTGATCGCCGGGGGGCGCATGGGGTACGCCTGGGTGGCGGACCCCACGTCCCAGGAGGTCCGGGAGGCCGTGGTCAGGGCCCGGACCAACGCGGCCCTGGCCGGCGAGGACGAGCACAACGCGCTCCCGGGCCCGGCCCGGCCGGAGCCCCTGGAGGGCCTGTTCCGGGAGTCGCTGGTGAGCATGCCCACCGAACACAAGGTCACCCTGGGCCTGGACCTGGAGGTGGCGGCGACCCGGCTCGATCCGCGGGTCCGCAAGGTCCAGGCGGCCGGCTACGGCGACGCGGTGTCGCGGGTGGCCATCGCCAGCACGCGCGGGGTGTCGGCGGAGTACCGGCGAACCGACTGCTGGTGCTCGGTGTCCGCGCTGGCCGAGCAGGACGGCGAGACGCAGACCGGTTCGTCGTTCCGCCAGGGCCGGGACGCCGGCGACCTGGACTGGGTGGCCTGCGCTCGGGAGGCCGTGGAACGGGGGACCCGGCTCCTCGGGGCCCGCAAGCCCGATTCGGGTCGGGTCCCGGTGGTCCTGGATCCGGCCGCCGCCGTGTCGTTCCTGGGAGTGCTCGCGGGGGCCCTGTCCGCGGAGTCCGTCCAGAAGGGCAGGTCCATGTTCGCGGCGCTGCT
>Ga0137369_10002790_pt1 | contig 17825 bp, 12 predicted proteins | sample SagtaG_12_FD_104918 | JGI IMG/M metagenome (GOLD analysis project Ga0137369, IMG submission 104918) | Vadose zone soil microbial communities from Sagehorn Ranch, Mendocino, California, USA - Sage1_L_113_16 metaG | ecosystem: Environmental > Terrestrial > Soil > Vadose zone | place: USA... | reverse complement strand
TCCGGCCTTACCTGTCGCGTCGACGCGCCGAAATCGACTCGTCGCTCCGAGAACGGGTCCCTATGACCCGTTGGGGACTCGCTGCGATCATGGATGTGCACGTTCATGAATGAAGCAGGTTAGCCCTTTGCAAGCTGCTCGACTTCCTTCTTCGACATCGTCTTCAGCCGCGACAGAAGGGTTTTCACCTTCCGCTCAGACACGTGATCGGCCAGGATGAATTTTTGGGACTTCGTCCTGACGATGTAGGCTACCCAGTCGTCGAGGCTCGGCGTGCCCCGCCAGGCAATGGTGAGCCCGCTGAACGGCATACGACGACGCCCTCCGATTTTTGCCAGCGGCTTTCGGCTCGCTTCCATGAGGCTCCGCTCCTCGCCTGAAGGCTTAGCGTCTCGAGGAGAATCTGTGAATCCTCTTACGGGAGCGATTCGATCGAGATGCCCAGCTTAGAAACCACGCCATCGAGGATGTCAATGCTTCGTTTGCCCGCATCAAATGCTTATGCGGGAGCCTCGAGGCGCCCGCGACCCCATCGAATGGCCGAATATTGAGTCGGTGCTCGCGGTGAACGAATAGACCGTCGCTTTTGGCGACTATGACCGCGAGACCGCATCACACCGTGCAACTCTGGCGCCTGTGGATAACCGTGGAGATGTGGACAAGATGTGTTTGTCTCCAGCTAGGTGACGTGTGGGCGCGGCGCTGTGCTGGTGCGCGTCCGAGCGTTCGGCTAGACTCCCCGCCAGCCATCCTCCACCGAGGTGCCCATGCGGCTGATCGGGCTCGCGGTCATTCTGGCTCTCAGTCTCTTCGCTGCGCCGCTCGCCAATGCGCAACAAGCAGGGCAAATCCCTCGGATAGGGTTCTTGCGAACGGCAGCGCCTCCAGAGTCGTACATCGAAGCATTCCGGCAGGGCCTGAAGGAGCGGGGCTACATCGAGGGAAAGAACATCGCTTTCGAGTACCGGTGGGGAGGGGGTAGGACCGCTCAGCTCCCTGAACTCGCCGCCGAGCTTGTACGGCTCAAGGTGGATGTCGTTGTCGTAGAAGGCACGCCCCCAGCTCTGGCTGCCAGGAAGGCGAGCATCACGATCCCTATTGTCATGGCGTCCAGTGGCGATCCCGTCGGGACCGGGCTCATAGCCAGCTTAGCGCGGCCGGGTGGGAACATCACCGGGTTGACAAGCATCAGCGCACAGTTGGGTGGAAAAATTCTGGAGCTTCTCAAAGAGGTTGTTCCGAACCTCACTCATGTCGCCGTCTTGGGACCGGTGGACAGTCTTCTTCACGACCTCTTTCTAAAGAACACGGAGGCTCCGGCCCGAGCGTTGGGATTAAAACTTACGTCCATGAGGTTTCGAGGACCGAGAGATTTCGAGGGCCTATTTCGACGCGCAACTGAAGAACGCGCTAATGCTCTTTGCGTGGAGGTAACGCCCTTTATTTCTCCCGCTCACCGCAAGCAAATCATAGAGTTAGCAGCGAAGAGTCGTCTACCGGCGATCTATGGAACAAGGGACTGGGCGGACAACGGGGGTCTCATATCGTATGGGGCGGACCGCATCGATATGTATCGGCGTGCCGCTACTTATGTGGACAAGATCCTGAAAGGCGCCAAGCCAGCCGACCTGCCCGTCGAGCAGCCGACGAAGTTCGAGCTGGTGATCAACATGAAGACCGCCAAGGCCCTCGGGCTGACGATCCCGCAGACGATCCTCCTCCAGGCGGATGTTGACCCGGAATAAGCGTTCCGGATGTAGATCTTCGGTGCAGGAGAATGATGTGAATTGACACGAAGTTATCCTGCACTTGCCCCGTGCCTGCCCCGCCGGAACACCCTCTGAGAAGTTCTGATGCTTCTCTGATCGGTTCCTGCGCCTCTGATCCTTGTTGTTCCGTGCGCGGGGCTGGTCCTGCGGGTAGCGCATCACGGTCGCGAGGATCGGGGCGTGTCCCAGTCCCAGACTCCCGCGAGCGCTGCATGTCGAACGCCCCGACGGCAGACGTCGACGACCTGGCCCTGTTATTCGCCGAGCTGGGTGTCGAGGAACAGGTGCATGGGTTTGTATTGGAATTGCTTGTAGAGCTCGAGCTGGTCCGCAAACTGAGCGTCGAAAACCGGAGTGCCCGATGGTCCTCGCTGAATGAACCCGCTCGAGCCCAAGCTGAGGATACTCACCGCGGAGGGCATCGGGCGGCTGAGGACGACGCTCTGCGCGTAGTTCGCGCGGTTCGACACCGGGATGCTTGGAATTGCGGGAACGGTCGGGAAGAGGGTGTGCCGGAAGAGGATGCTCGGCCGGGGTGGCGACCATGCAGCGGGATCGGGGCCCAGCGTCGTCAGCACCTGGTTGAAAGCGCTGGAGATGACCGCGTTGGGATTCTGGCCATTGAAGTAGTCGCGGCTCGGAGGAACCCCCGATCCACCACCGAGTGCGTCGTCGAGGATGTGGAGGAGCAAATTGGGTCGATTCGTGAGGCGGCTGAGATCCGCGCCGAACTCGTCCGCGAAGATGTTGTTGATCACCTGCGTTTGCCACGAATCGAAGAGGACTTCCCCCGCCTCGATGGTCGTGCTGGCGAGCGTGTCCGCAATGAACCCTCCGTCCCACGCGCTCAGCACCTCGATCGCTTGCGGCGCCAAAGGATGCGTCGGCGGGACTGCGGCGACGCCGGAGAGCAAGTACGGCAGGAGATACCGCGCCTCCTTCCCCCGCCCCTGCTTGGACCGCGAAATGTCCATCGCGATGCCCAGCATGTCCTCTGGCGAGATCAGCCCAGGCGTCGCGAGGTGCTCCTCGATATCCCGAACGCGACCGTGTCGGCCGAAGCACTGTTGGTCGCCCGTTTCGTAATCGCCCGTCGGCACGTTGTTCCAGTTCGCGAGCCAACCGCGGGTGGGGTTGATCGAGCTGGCAACCGGTACGAGCTCACCGGTCCATTCGGCGCTGCCATCCCCTGGAAGCGGCAGCCGCCGATCGAAGCCCGCCGGGCGCACGGGATCCTCACCCGCGTGCCAATACCCGATGTTGCCCGACTTGTCGGCGTACATGATGTTGACCACGCCGACCATCTTCGTCTTCATCACTTCGTCGAACGCTAGCACATTGGTCACGCGGTTCATCGTGAGGAAAGACTGCATGGTCTGTATTTCGCGCATGAACTGCGTCCGCTTCCGAGAGAAGCGGACACCTGGAGCGGACGCAACGACCTCGCCGTGAACCGTGCGCTGAACCGTGTGGCTCACCGGGGCCTGACCCTTGACCAGGATGGTCTCCACGCGCGTCTCGAACGGCGTGCAGACGCCGTTGAAGAGGTAGCCCGTGCCGCCCCCGCAGAGCGTCTCGATGTAGGTATCCACGGAATCGGAGGCGAACGTCGTCGTCAAGCTCCAGGCGATGTGTGCGTTGCGCCCAACCATGATCATCGGACTGCCGGGGAAGGCCGCCCCCATGACGTTAAAGCCTTCCCCACCGTGAAGCTGCGCTTCGTGGAAGCGGTCGGGCATTTCGTAGGTGATGTCCCTCGGCGTGATGACGGTAGCCACCTGGGGTCCCCCGAAGAACTGGGCGAACCCGGTCGTGCTCTTCGCCGCGCTGACCGCCCACATGTGACTCCCGAGCGACCTCGGCACACCGAGCGCCGACCAGATCTCCTGGGCCTCTTCGTCCGGGTTGGGCGCGTCCTCGTAGGCGCCCTGGAGCTGGGCATCCAGACCCGGCGGGACTGGATGCTGCTTCTTTCCGAAGGGTCCCTCGGCAGGGACGCTGGCCGGCGAATCGGGGTCATTCAGCCAGTGGCCGTCGTTGAAAACACCGAATCCTGCGGCGACTCCGTGCTTCGCGATCAGGTTGTTGAGGATCGACTGATTGAGTCGGTCCCTCGTATCACGCTCGAAGAAGCGCTGGGCCTGATCCACGGCGAAGGCGACGACGTCGAGCGTGGTCCACGGCTCGGGTAGACCCATGTCCAGTTGGTGAAACTCGAAGGGCAACCGGCTTGCCGGGTCGGGAGCGACGACCTCGTTGATGTAGCGGTTGATGCCCTGGGCATAGGCCGCAAAGATTCCCTGTTCCTCGGCGGTCAGAAGCCCGAACTGGGCGTTGAGCTCACCGTCCGTGTAGAAGCGCGTGCGCTGCGCGCGGTCCGCGGCGAGGAAGCTCGCCCCGAAGATCTCCGCGAGGCGACCGCGTGCGATACGGCGGTTCAGCTCGATTTGCCACAGGCGGTCCTGGGCGACGGCGTAGCCGTAGCCCTCGAACAGCCCCGCGTTCGTGTCCGCCAAGATATGTGGAACTCCAAACTCGTCTCGATAGATGCGCGCCTGATCCCCGTTCACGTCCAGAGTCGTGAAGCCCTGATCGGCCGCCTGGGAGTGCCCCGGCGCAAGCAGGGCAAGGCACAGGACGAAATCCGCGATAAGCACCAGTTTCAAGCGTTTCCTATTCATGTCATCCTCCTTCTCTTTCTTGTGCGACCCGTCTCCTTACTGGATCGGCGACGACGGCACGCGGCAGTCACCTGGGGAGCGTATTCTCGGAAGCTCCCTCAGAGACAGCGCGGACAACCCCTGCCCGGGACAGCCAGCCCCGCGTCAGGCTGAACGAGCCGCCGCATCACGCCGGCTCCGGCTTCACGGGCTCGACCTTGAGCTGCGCTATCGCGAGCCCAGGCACGAGCAAGACAATCGGCAAACCGACCGACCAACTCTTGATCCACGTCATGTCCCGGTCCTCCCCTTTTGTTCAGCGACCCGCAGATTCTGTCTCGCACCGTCTGCGTACGTCTGCTAGAACAGACTCTGTTGGCACGGCCTTCTTGCCTCAATCGACACCTTTTGTTCAAAACGTCCCGAATGCTAGACTTCGGCCGCGAAGTTCTGCCATTGCAGATAGCCGGTGAACGGAGGAAGCGATCAGCGCGGATCTCCTCGACCTGGTGAGACGCTGTCGGGGTGGGGATCCAGACGCCTGGAGGGCCCTCCTGGCACCCTTCCAGGAAATTGGCCGCCGCGCCCTCCGATCCTTCCGGCTGCCGGTGGCCGATTCGGACGACATCCTCTCGGACGTGCTCACCGCCCTCTATGCTGGCGGCCTCGCTCAGTTCCGCGGCCAGACGATCGGCGAGTTCATCGCCTTTCTGAAGGCCGTGGTCCGCAATCGTGCCATCGACTTCCTGAAGGAACGGAACAGGTGGGCCCCGACCGAGTCCTCGGCCGAGCGTCGTACGGAAGAATCGGCCGTACCGCCCGCCGGGCGGGACCCCTTCGATGTCTCCTCGGGGATCGCCGATGAAGAGTGCGTGGAGTTTCTGCGACAAGAGGTGGCCAAGCTCAAGCAAGAGGACCGCGAGCTCTTTCTGATGAAGGCTCGCGGCCTGAAGGAGCGTGAGATCGTCGAGCAGACCGGCCGGCCGCCCGGGACGATTTCCTCTCAGATCGCGCGGCTCCTGGACCGCCTACGGACGAGCCTCAGGGAGCGGGGCTGCGTATGATCGCCGCAAGAATCCGGGTTCAGACGAAGTCTAAGAAGGGGGAGGAACATTGGATCGCCTCGATCGACTGACCCAGCGCCTGCTGGAAGACCTGGACCGAGAGGCCGATCTTCCCTCGAGTCAATGTCTCGGGCTGGCCCTCCTCGGGGAATTTGCGACAGGCGCCCTGGACCCCCCGGCCCGGGGACGGGTGGAGGCCCATCTCAACGCCTGCCTGACCTGTCTCGATCGCTTCGTCGAGCTCCGCGACCATCTCCATGGCATCGCCGCACCCGGGCGAGTGTCGCCCATGCTTGCGAGAAATCTCGACACCCTGCTCGGCCGGGAGCAGGGGAAGGGGTTCTGGACACGCCTCGTGGAAAGCCTGCGGCGGGCCCTCGTGTTCAGAGTCCCGGCGTGGGCGGTCGCGGGAATGGCCGTTCTGATGTTGATCACGTGGGCCGCGGCTCACAAGTTCCAGCGGTCAGGCGCTGCGGTCGAATGGCCGGTCGACTTCTCGAGCCCGGGCCAGCTCACGCCGATGCATCGACAGGTGCCGCGCACGGTCTCAGGAGTCGTCAGCTCGATCCGCGACGCGACCTCCAACGGCGTCGAGGCGCATGTCGTCAGCCTCAAGGACACCGCGGGCGCTACCTACGTGCTCTTCGCGTGGGGCCAGCCTACGGTGCGTCTCGGCGATTCCGTGGAGATCGATGGAATCTTCACCAGCACCACTCAGAGCGCGGGTATGCCCGTGTACCAGGGTGTCGCCACCCAGCTCCGACGAGCGAGGTGATCTGAAATGCGCGGGAACCGGATCATGCGCCTGAGCGCCGGCATTGGGCTGCTCTCCGTGGCGGTCTTGCCGGCGTCCGCCGAGGACCTGCAGCCCGTTCGCGTCAATCTGGAGCGCGCCTTACCCGAACAGGCCCTGGAGCGCTTCTTCGCGTCTCCGCCCCTGGTCTTCCGGGGCGCGCCACCTCGCGGCTCCATGGTCTACCGCGAGCGGGTCAATGGCGTCGTCCTCATCGCCTCGACGAATACGGTCGGTACAGGCGTCGTCGTCTCCGAGCAGGGCGACATCGTCACCAACGAGCACATCGTCCGCGATGCGCACAAGGCTCGCGGTGACGAGTGGGTCGCGGTGTGGTTCAAGCCGTCCAACGGCGTCCGCCCCGCCAAAAGCAACTTCCTCCTCGCCAAGGTTCTCCAGCGGAACCAGCGACGCGACCTGGCCCACATCCAGCTCGCCCAGCTGATGCCGCAGACCGCTACGGTAATCCCACTGGCCAGCCTGATGCCCAACGTTGGCCAGGAAGTGTTCACGATCGGTCATCCGAAGACCTACCTCTGGTCCTTCAGCCAGGGCGTCGTGTCCCAGATTCGGCAGGATTACCAGTGGCAGTATCAAGATGGAATCCAAAGAAGCGCGACCGCGATTCAGACGCAAGCCCCCGTCAATCCCGGCAACTCCGGTGGCCCGCTGCTCAACGACGAGGGCGCGGTCGTCGGCATCGTGGTCGGCTCGGCGACGGAGACCGAGGGCGTGTACTTCGCCGTCTCCGTCCAGCACGTCCGCGAGCTGCTGCCGCGCTGAACTGCTCCTCGCTCGGTCTTACCTCGCCGAGGCCTCAGCGCCCCCATCGCCGATCAGCGTGAACGGCGCCCAGAAGATCGGGTGGGCGTAGCTGAAGATCACCTTCCCGCTCGCGGCGTCCACGAATTCTCCCCGGTCAATCATCCAGTTCATGGTCTGCTGGAGAGCCCCGGCGCGGCCCGCCGCCCCGTCGCCCTGTTGGCGGCGAAAGAGATCCGTCGTGAGCACGCGCGCCGACGTGGTCTCCACGGGCCAGTTGCTCACGAGCAGCGCGCGGGCGCCCGCGTAGAAGAAGGCCCGCCCCAGGCCGGCAACCGCGTCGGAGCCCGCACCCTGGCCGCTGGCGGTGTTGCACGCGGACAGCACGATCCAGTCGGCGTTCAGACGTAGCGCCAAGATCTCGTCCATGGTGAGTAATCCGTCGCCATCTACGCCCGCCACATCCGGGGCCGACAGGGCGAGTGCAGGCTGAGTGAGGCCGTCAAGGTCGCCGGGCACGAGCCCGTGCGTGGCGAAGGCGACGATCCGGTAGCCCGCCAGGTCCAGCGTCTTCACGGTCCTTTCATTGGCGCGGGCGCCGAGGAAGACATCGCGCGCCAGGTCGGCATTTGTCGCCATGGCGAGGGCGCGGATCTCCTCGGCCGTGTCGGGCAGCCGTGGAAGCGTGGCGAGCTGGCTCGAGTCGACGCCCACGGGCGAGCTGCGGAACCTGATGGGCACCGCCCGAGTGCTCACCGCGACGACGTCGCGCTGCCGGGTCTCGCTAGCGGAGGCTCGGGTTGCCTTCTCGTCGGCGGCGAGCGCGGCCTGCTCCTTGCTGAAGTAGGGATCGCCAAAGCCCACGAATGGGCGGCGGCTCGGGTCGCCGGGAGGCATCGTCTGGAGCGTGCCCAGCGAGGCCACAGAGGGGAGCATCGTCACCGCGTGACTCCGAACGAGCCACGGCACCTGGCGGTAGTTGGAGAACATCGCGCCAGACTCCGGCGGCAGGCCTACGGGACTGATTGGCAGCAGCGCCAGGGGGAGTTGTCCCAGCGGGCCATGCGGAACGACGAGGAGACTTCGCGCCTCCTGCCAGCCGGAGCGCACCGGCTCAAGGATCGCGCTGTACAGACGATGCGCCAGGGCCAGGTCGAAGTCGGGGATGTCGCCCAAGGTCTTCGCGTGGGGCTCCAGGGCCTTGCGGAGCGTGGCGACCGTCTCCTCGATCGCCTTGGCGCTCATGGCAACCGCGGCGAACGCGACAGGTCCGCTCTGGGGCACGGCCCAGACGTAGGTCCGCTCCTGCGTGACCAGCGTGGCGATCAGGGCCTCGCCCGACCGAAGCATCATCCGAGCCTGGTCCAGGGTGACGGGCTTCGGATCGATGAGCTTGGCATACGCGGGAAACTCTTTCTCGATCTCCGCGGTAAGTGCCTCAAGGGCGCGCCGCAAGGCCTCGATCCGGCCTCTCAGGTCTCCCACCACCTTTGGATCCTGCTGATCGCTGGGATGGCTGAGGAGATTGGCGAGGAGGGCATAGAGAGCATTGATTTGTTTCCGGGCGTCTTGCTCTCGGCGAACGAGGTCGGCCAGCGCCGGGCTCGTAGCGCCAGCGCGCGCCGCGCTGGCGTTCAGCGCGCGCTGCACCGAGCGCCCTCGCGCGACGTCGGCGAGACGGAAAGCCTCCGCGTTCGCGTCAATGCCCGCCTCGCGCTCGAGTGGCGTGCCCGTGATGTCGGCGAGAAGGCCGACGTACGAGCTCAGCAGGGCGATGAGGCGGTGGTCAGCCGCCAACGGTCTCGTGGCCTCGTCGTCAACATCGGGTGAGCGCGTAAGCAAGGAGGGGGTGGCTTCGCGGAATTCGCGGAGGGCCCGTGAGGCATCGCCTTTCGCCGCGTAGGCCAGGGCGAGGGAGCCGCGGATCTCGGCGGTGTTTCGGTGGGCCTCACCCACGACCCTCTTACTTCGTTCTAGCGCGACGTCAAGGCGCTCGAGCGCCTGATCGACGTGTCCGGTTCTGAGCAAGACCTCGGCATAGCCGACGTGGCCACCGAGAAGTGCGCTGAGGGACTTGGGGTCGCTGCTGAGGCCGACGCGGATCGCTTCGTACTCCGCTAGGGCCTCCTGGTAGCGGCCCTGCAACTCGAGGGCCACGGCCACCTGCTCCCGGGCCTGGGCGAACAGCAGGGAGTCCGTGCCTGCCCCGGTCTTTTTGTAGATCTCGATGGCCGCGCGGGCGAGCGTCTCCGATTCGCGGTAGCGACCCTGTTCGCGGAGAACCCACACCAGGCTGCCGAGCATCCACGCGGTGTGGGGCGAGTACCGACCACGCTTGGCGAGCGCGCCGAGCAAGGCCTTCCGCGCCTCGTTCTCGGCCTCAAGGAGCCGGCCCTGGCGGATCAGGGTCCGGGCGAGAAACCAATGCTCCAGGTCTAGCCACGTGTGTCGGCCGTAGACCGGATCGCCCGCCAACACTGCAACGGCTCCGCGGTACAACCCCTCGGCCTCGGCATGCTTCCCTCTAGCTTCCAGCAACACCGCCTGCGCCTGGGCGAGATACGCCACATGAGCCGATTGCGATTCCGGAGACTTGGTACCCGTCCTGACGCATTCGTGATACACCCTGGAACTCTCGGCAAGCGCCTCCTCGGCCGCTTTCAGGTCACCCAGGAAGGCGTAGATCACGACCAGACCGGAATTGTACTTGAGCAGCCAGCTCAAGGATGGAACCTCCTGGAGCGCCTTGCGGCGGTGTTCGATCGCGCGCGAAAAGCTGCCACCCCTTATCTCCGCCATGCTGAGGTAATAGAGGATTTCGTGGCGAGGCGGGGGGACTCCCGGGCGAGCGTACTCCAAGGCCTTCGTCAGATCACCGATCTCCTGTTTGGCGCGCCCGATTTCCTCTGCGGCGCGCCCCCGCTTGAAATAGAACTCGGCGAGGGTGGCGCGATCGGTCGTGTTCGGCGGCGCTTTATCGGCCTGCCGACGGGCGCTGGCCTCAGGATCGGAGCGCTTCTGCTGGTCGAGGATCGCAGTGACGTCGTTGATCGTCCGGGGCGGAGGGACAAAGCTGGCCCCGCTGAAGGTCGCGGTGACCTTCTTGGCCTCCTCGATGGACATGGCACTCTGACACGCAGGGGCCAGGAGGCCAAGGACAAGCGTCAGCGCGAGGCCGGTCAAGGACCTCGGTCGGGTGCCCAGGTGCACTATGGCAGTCCCTCCCCCTGTCCCTATAGACATCCGAGCGGAACGTTTCTTGGATCGCACCCTAGGCCAGTCGGGCCGGACTGTCAACAATAGGTGGGGCGGTCTCGGTGCGGACGCGCCTCCGCATACGCCTACGGGGACACCCGTCCGGCTAAGGCCAGAGGGTGGTGGCCTCGCCGGTGGTGTGGGGCGAACCGGACCGGCGTTCTTCACGAGGATGTCGACGCCGCCGAACTGGGCCACGGTCGCCGCGACGAAGGCCTCGACCTCGAGCCCGTTCCCGCCAACTGACAGTCTGATCGTCAAAGGCAAGAACTCGGTCGCGACAGAGTCTCATCAGTACGAACATGGCCACTCCAATCCGCAGAAACGTTGCTGCCGCGGGCGCGGCGTGGTCGCTCGTGCTGGCCTCGCTGGTCGCCGCCGAGCCGTTGCCCGGCTCGCCTTCCAACTCCGGCGCCGCTCGTTCACCGTTGCCGATCGTCTTCGAGGCGAACCATGGGCAGGTCGATCCCCGGGTGAAGTTCCTGGCGCGCGGGGCAGGGTATGCCCTGTTCATCACGGGAGCAGAGGCGGTCCTGGCCGATCGCGGCACCGGGCAGGCCGTGCGCGTGCGTCTTCGGGGTGCGCGGCCGGACGTGGAGGTGACTGGCCTCGAGCCCCTACCCGGCCGTATCCACTACCTCCGCGGGCGCGACCCCGCCGGGTGGCGCACCGGCGTGCCCACCTACGCGCGCGTCGCCTACCGCGAGGCGTACCCGGGCATCGACGCCATTTACAGGACCGCCACCGAATCGCGGTTCGAGCAGGAGTTCCTGGTTCGGCCTGACGCCGATCCCGCCGCGATCCGCCTCGCGTTCGATGGGGTGCAGAGCGTGGCCGTGGACGATGCCGGGGATCTCGTGCTCTCGACCGAGGGGGCCGCGGTCCGGCTGGGCCGGCCGGTGGCCTATCAGGAGATCGACGGCGTTCGTCACGCGGTCTCGGCGGCGTGGAGCACACGTCGCCCCAAGGAGGCCGGCTTTCGGCTCGGGCCCTACGACCGCTCGCGCGCGCTGGTGATCGATCCCGTCATCACCTGGGCTACCTATCTCGGGGGAAGCAGGACCGATCAGGCGTTTGCCATCGCAGTCGACAGCGCGGGCAACAGCTACGTGACCGGTGACACGAATTCCGACAACTTTCCGACGACTGACGGCTCGCACGTGGCGCCTGGCCCCGCCCGCACGTTCCCTGGGGGATGTGGTGACTCGACTGACCAGGGGTTTGGGATCGCTGTGACCGGCGACAGCAATGGGACCAGTGACACGACGTGCACTTTCACTGTTCAAGAACCGTCGATCGACGTTTTCGTGACCAAGCTCGATGCCACCGGCCAGGCTCTCGTCTACTCGGTCTACATCGGCGGTGGCGGCACCGACGGCGGCCGTGGCATCGCCCTCGATCCCAGCGGCAACGCCTACGTGGCCGGCTTCACCGACTCCACGGACTTCCCGATCACGGTGGACGCCTTTCAGTCGCAGCACGGCGGCGACTTCGACGCTTTCGTGGTCAAGCTCAGTCCCGCGGGTACGCTCGTCTACGCCACGTACCTGGGCGGCAGGAACGGCGATGAGGCCTTCGGGATCGCCGTGGACGCGGCCGGACGGGCCCACGTGGCCGGCGGTACCCGGTCCCCTGATTTCCCGATCGTCAGCGCGTCGCAGCCTCTGCTTGGCGGTGGCGGAGGGGCACTGTGCCAAGAGAGCCCCCTCCTCTGCCCCCGCGATGCGTTCATCACCCGGCTGAGTCCCCAGGGGCTCGTCGAGTACTCGACGTTCCTCGGCGGCACCGGAGACGATGTCGCGAATGCCATCGCTCTCGATGACACCGGCAACGCGTACGTTACGGGCGCGGCTCAGGAGGCCTTCCCGACCACGCCCGGAAGCCTGCGGCCCAATTTCGGCGGCGGCGTCGTGGACGCCTTCGCGGCCAGGATCGACGCCAACGCCGCACTCGGCTGGGCCACGTATCTCGGCGGCATCGACACGGATGTCGGCATGGGCATCGCCGTTGATGCCGAGGGACGTCCGCATGTGGCCGGCAGCACCGCTTCGAATAACTTTCCCGCGACCGGCGGCGACCACTTCACGGGCACCCCCGACACGGAGGGCTTCGTGCTCCGGCTGGCGGCCGACGGCAGCGCGATTGACTGGTCGCGGAACACTGGGAAGGCGATGCCGGCGGGGGTCGCGCTCGACGAGCGGGGCCAGACCTATCTCGTCGGCAGCGTCGTCGTCACCGTGTGCACGGGGTTCACCTGCTCGCCTTCTCCCACCGACGTCACCGTCGAGACACGCTCAGTGATTGGCGAGAGGCTCTCCTTTATCTCGTTCGGGGGGCACCAGAACGACTTCGGTCAGGCCATCGCTGTCCGCGGCAGCAGCCTCTGGGTGACAGGGATTACGGAGGGCAGCGGCCAAAACGACTTCCCCACGACGCCCGGCACGTTTCAGGCGAGTTGGTCGGGTGGGCGCGACGCCTTTGTCGTCAAGCTGGGCGAGGCAGCCGTCGCGGCTGATGGCGGGATCGCGGCTAATGGCGGGATCGTGGCTAATGGCGGGAGCTCCGGCGGGGGCTGCCTGATCGCTACTGCCGCCTTCGGCTCGCCGCTTGCGCGGGAGGTGGAGACGTTCCGGCGGTTCCGGGACCGCGCGCTCTTGACCCATGCTCCCGGGCGCGTGCTCGTAGGCGCGTATTACCGGCTGAGCCCCCCGCTGGCCCGCGCGATCGCGCGGGAGCCGTTCCTGGCCGCGGGCGTTCGTGCCCTGCTGGGTCCGGTCGCCTTCGGCGCGGGCTTTGCGATGGATCGGCCTTCTGTCGCCATTGGGCTCGCAGGTGTCGGCCTCGCGGCAATCATCGGGCTCGCCGTCATGCGTGGGAAAAACGTGCGGCGGATCAGAGCCGCGGCGGTGATATGCCTGCTGCTGGGCGGAATGCTGCTCGTCGTTGCCTTCGCCCTCAAGCCTCGCGAAGCGATTTCGCCGTCCCTGGCCCCCACGCTGCAGGTGGGCCGGAGCGCGAAGGCCCAGAGTGCGCCGGGGACGCGAGCTGCGCCGCGGCAGTCGCAGACATCCGAGGCGGCGCTGGATTTCACAACCCTCCTGGGTGGCGGAGCGTCGGTCACGCCGCTCAATCCATTCGTCTCGCGCGGCGACCGCCGATTCGCCGTGACGTCGGAGTTGATCGAGGGCATTCTCAGCGCGGATGGCTTCGTCGTGACCGATCCCCGCCGCACCCGGGCTCTCGGCATCGAGGCTGGCGACACCATCGTCCGCGTCAACGGCTATCCTCCGACAGGCTTGGTCGCCGTGATCACCACGCTCCAGCGCGATCCCGACCGGGCGACGGTGGTGCTCGAGATCGACCGCACCGGCCGCAGGCTGGTCCAGTCCTACCGCGTGCGCTGACCCGCCAGCAGAGTACCGCGTATCGACCCATTATCGTGGAGTTCGCGACAAAGAACCGCCTGCCGACGATGTTCGCCGGGCGAGAGGCCGTGGAAGCTGGCGGCCTCATGTCCTATGCGCCTAACGTGCCTGACCTGTTCCGCCGCGCCGCAGGCTACGTCGACAGGATCTTGAAAGGCGCCAAGGTCGGTGACCTCCCCTTGGAGCAGCCGAAGACGTTCGAGCTGGTCATCAACCGTGCGTCCAGAGAAAGCTGACGTGTTCAGCGGGAGTCAGCCCCGCCGGGGTAAGAGCCAGAGCCCCGTAACTCGGGTGGCAGGGTGGAGGGAAACCGAGACTCTGAAGCCCACCGACCAAGCCATCGAAAGGATGGTGAGTGAGTCCCCGGGCCGTAACGGAAGTGAACGCACAGGTGGCCCCGAAATACTTGAGCCCCGGAGGCCGAGCCTCACGGTTGAGAGGCGAAGGCAGCACGGCTCGTCGCACCTGGTTGATGCGGCGGGACGCTCCGGCGGGGTGATAGCGACGGCACGGTGACGAGGACACGTCGAGCGACTGGAGAAGCCCTCCTCGCCCCGCCGCGAAAGCGGCGGAGCCATGTCCAATCTATAACCAGTGACCCTGGGAAGTGGGCGGACGGCGAGAGGGTGACGGATGGGTCCGGAGTAGCGACGAAGCGGGGTAATGCCCGTGGAGCGAAGGGACCCTACTGGTGCGCAGTGTCTCCGCCCACATGGGAGGCAGGGGCGCCATGACAGCGGCGCCCATCAGTCTGCAAGACCTGCAGCGGAGGCTCTACGTCAAGGCGAAGGCCGAGAAGGACTGGCGGTTCTGGGGCCTGTACGTCCATGTATGCAAGCCGGAGACGCTCCGCGCGGCTTACGCGACGGCCAAGCAGAATGACGGCGCCCCGGGTATCGACGGGGTGACGTTCGAGGCCATCGAAGCGGCTGGGGTGGAAGCGTCTCTGGCCCAACTACGGGACGAGCTGGTCGCACGCACCTATCGGCCATTGCGGAACCGGCGTGTCGAGATACCCAAGAGCGACGGCAAGGTCCGCGTCCTGGGGATTCCGGCGATTCGGGACCGGGTGGTGCAAGGGGCGCTCAACCTCATCCTGGAGCCGATCTTCGAAGCCGACTTTCACGACGGGTCGTACGGGTATCGACCGAAGCGGACAGCGCAGCAGGCGGTCGACCGGGTGGCCGAAGCGATCGTCCGAAACAAGACGCGGGGGATTGACGTTGATTTGGCGTCCTACTTCGACAGCGTGCGACACGATCTGCTGCTCGCCAAGGTAGCGCGCCGGGTGAACGACCGAGACATCTTGCACTTGTTGAAGCGGATGCTGAAGGCTGCCGGGAAGCGCGGGGTTCCTCAGGGCGGGGTGATCTCCCCCCTCCTCAGCAACATCTACCTCACGGAGGTCGATGCGATGCTGGAGCGGGCCAAGGTGGTCACGGCCAACGGCACGCACACGTACGTCGAGTACGCGCGCTACGCCGATGACCTGGTGATCCTCGTGAACAACGATCGTCGGCAAGACTGGCTGGTGGAGGCGGTAAACCGGCGGCTGCGCGAGGAGTTGGCGAAACTCGACCTGCGGTTGAACGAGGACAAGAGTCGGATCGTGGACCTGAGTCGGAAGGAGAGCTTCGGATTCTTGGGCTTTGACTTCCGGCGTGTCCGCTCGCTGCGGGGACGTTGGCGGCCGCAATACACGCCGAAGCCGAAGAAACGCACGGCGTTGCTGCAGGACGATCGGCTTTGCGGCAAGTTGTCTACCGCCCTACGGTAGGCCGTAGTACGCCTTCACGGCGGCGGTCAGAAGATCGGAGGCCGCCGCCGTCCCGGCCTTCCATGCACCGGAGGCGGCCTTCGTAGCCATGTTGCCGAGCCAAACTGAAACCCGTTTGCCCAACGGCTGATCGCGCTTCGGAGGCGGATCTTCACCGATCGCGGCCTCGAGCTCGGCGACATCGCCCTCCTCCAGACCGCGGTCGATCAAGAAGCGCTTGAGGGCGTTCAGGTCGCCGGCCTGGATCTGCTGCGCATGTTGCACGGCCGCCGGACTGCCGACGGCTACGTTCTGCGCGCCGCCCATGATGAACGTGTTGAAAATCTGAGCGACGCGAGCGTCGGGAACCGGCTTCGTCCCAGGTGATGTCTCGCCCGCGGCCGGCGCCTCTTCTTCGATCTCGAGTGCAAACTTAAGAGCTTTGTTCCGGACAACATCGAGGACGCCGACGACGGCGTTCTTCGGAATCTCCATGTAGGCTTCCAGCAGCCTATAGCCTTGGTAGTACTTGTCCGCCACTTGAGCAATGAGATCACCAGACCAGCGAGAAACCAGATCCCGGCCCTCCGGGTCCGGCCTCGCCATCTCCTCGAGCTTCGCGACACCTTCGCGAAATTCGACGTGGTCGTAGTGGTCCCGAACATCAGCCGGGATCGGAGCCAGAGGAAGCGGGACTCGGTTGAGCATCGCGCCTAGCGGTCCAGCGAGAGTCCCTATGGACGCGATGCCCCCGACATGGCGGTACGGTGGCAAGTCGGCGCCAGGAGGGTAGCCGTTCAGCTCCGCATCGACCCACCTCTTAAACGGCTCATGGCCGAGTCGTGCGGCGAGGACCATGCACTTCCGTAGCACGACGGCAAGCGAGGTGCTCCCGTCGACAGCGGCGTCCTGGATCTCGCGAAGAAGACTCATCAGCGCACTCCCCCGCCGACTCAGTTCGGGCTGCAGCGTGCGCAAGGTTTGCGCCTGTCGGTTCGCGCAGCAGCAGCACTCTCGTAGGCCGTCCAGTTCCTCCGGACCGTGCCGATCTTCGTGACGTGCGAGCAGTCGGGTCGATGGAACGGCCGGCGTCCATGAGGTTCCGAGGGGTTCTTCGTCGCCGCCACGACCCTCATGGGCTTCGGCGCTCCTGATGGTTGATCCACCGCTCGGCCGCCGACACCGCGACTTCCTCTGCGCTCTGGGCGGTATCGAACGAGTCGGTGAACGGCAGGATCACGGCGGAGTGCGTATGAGGCCGCTGACCTGGCTGCCAGACCTCGATCATGGCTGACCAGGCGCCGTCTACAGGACGAGCCGTCGTGCGGATCTTCCAGCCACGGTGTTCGCGCTCCACGGCGGGAGTCTACCGCTCGAGCCCCGGCTGAGGTAGGCCGCTGCTTTCCCGTTGCGGCGACGGTCCGACCGGTTCGGCTGCGTGTCGCCGTCCCGCAGTGGGCGAGGGTGAGACGCGCGAGTCACCGACAAAACCGACAAAATGGTGATGGGCTGGTGGCCCACCCTGGTCCGTCGCTATTCGTTTGCCTGATCGGAACAGGGGATTATCAGGGAATTAGATTAGGTGCGCCTAATACGTTAGGTGCGCCAACGTGACCCGTTCGGGCTTCGTTTCGCCGCCCGCGGTGCGCCACAGGGATGAGACGCGCGAGTCACCGACAAAACCGACAAAATGGTGATGGGCCGATGGCCCCACCCTGCACGATGAAAATCGAGCGCGAGCTCGCCGGCGTGATTTTCTGAGCAAACCCCCGAGGCGGGTCTGGTCGGTTCGTCGCCGAGGCTACTGCAGGGGCTTCGGGGCGCCTCGGGGCCTGACGGGGCGCGCTCGGGGATGCCCGTCGGCGAGGAGCCGCGGGTTGAGGTGGAAGCGCACCGTGGGCCGACCCCCGTCCGGGGCCCTGAGCGCCTCCGGGCGAATCCAGCCCAGCCCTTGGAGGCACTCGAGCGCACCCTGAACGACCCGGGGCTCCGTCAGCCCGGTCCACTCCTGGCGGTACACCTCGCGCGCGGTGGCGGATGGCGGGGCGCTTTGACGCGCATTTTGCCGAGTCGGGCCGTCTAAACAACACCCGCGCCCCGACCGAGGGCACCGGGGCGTGGTGTGGGCGGGAGACTACTTGACGATGCGGAGACGACGCGGCCGGTCCCGTAGTGCGAGCCGAAGCTGACGTGGCCCCACCTTGCGAACGATGAGCGTGAGCCCGGCGGGCGCCGGCTTCGAGAGCCAGTGCGGGACCGGCTTGCCGTCCGGGCCGGGCGCGTCCAGTTCAATCCTCATGCCCGTGCCCCGTGCCGCGTACGCGCGCCGGCCGTGCTACCT
>Ga0137369_10002764_pt1 | contig 17934 bp, 18 predicted proteins | sample SagtaG_12_FD_104918 | JGI IMG/M metagenome (GOLD analysis project Ga0137369, IMG submission 104918) | Vadose zone soil microbial communities from Sagehorn Ranch, Mendocino, California, USA - Sage1_L_113_16 metaG | ecosystem: Environmental > Terrestrial > Soil > Vadose zone | place: USA... | reverse complement strand
TGCTCGGGGCGATCACGCTGATCGTGCTGTCGTTTCGTCACCGTTCCGAGCCGGCGGGGCGATGAACGCGGAGCTGGTCGGGGAGCCGGGACGTCTCGACGCGGTCGTGGCCCGGCTGGCGGCGGCGCCGCGGGCGGACGTCCAGCGGGCCATCGCCGAGGGCCGGGTGCTCGTGGACGGGCGACCGCGCCCCAAGTCCCACCGCCTGCAGGGCGGCGAGCGGATCGAGGCCGACCTCTCCGGCCCCGGGCCGCTCGAGCCCGAGGCCGGCGGCGTGGACGTCCGCTACGAGGACGGGCACCTGTTGGTGCTGTCGAAGCCGGCCGCCGTGGTGGTGCACCCCTCGGGCGCCGTTCGTTCCGGGACGCTGGTCAACCGGCTGCTCGGCGCCGGGATCCGGCTGTCGAGCGGGTCGGAGCCGGACCGCCCCGGGATCGTCCACCGGCTCGACGCCGGCACGTCCGGACTGATGGTTGTGGCCAAGGACGACGCGGCCCACGCCGCGCTGCGCGCCCTCTTCGCCAGCCACGGCGCCGACCGCCGCTACCTGGCGCTCGTCCGCGGGGCGATCGAAGAGGAGACCTTCGGCATCGACGCCCCGCTCGCCCGGCGGGCGGGGAGGACGGTCGTCGACCCGGTCGGCGGCGCCGAGGCGCGCACGGAGGTCCGGGTGCTCGAGCGGCACCACCGCGCGACCCTGGTCGAGGCCCGGCCGCGCACCGGGCGCACCCACCAGATCCGGGTGCACCTCGCCTCGATCGGGCATCCGGTCCTGGGCGACCGCGCCTACGGCGGTGCCGGCGAGGACGCTCGCGCCCTCGGCCTGGATCGTCCCTTCCTGCACAGCGCCACGCTCGCCTTCGACCACCCGGTCACCGGCGAGCGCATCGAGCTCCACGAGCCCCTCCCGGGGGACCTCTCCCGCGCCCTGAAGCGCTCCCGCCTGACCTGAGGGTGCCTTGCCGGACGCGGCGGCGGCCGCTACCGTGTGCGGCCGATCCGATCGAGCGAAGGGGAGGACGGGATGAACCAGGCGACGGCGGTTGGGCAGAAGTGGTTCGCCGCGGTGGAGGCCGGGGACATCGACAGGATGGCCGAGATGTTGGCGGACGACGTCGACTTCCAGATTCCCGGGGGACAGTTCGGGCGACGGGAGGACGCCGTGGAGGCGCTGCGACCCTTCACGACGGCGTTCTCGGACACGAGCTTCACGATCGACCGGTGGATCGAACAGGAAGACGTTTCCGTGGCCGAGGGCATCTACCGGGCGACCCATACGGATGTCCTGCCCACGCCCATGGGGGACGTCCCCCCGTCGGGGAATACCGTCAGCCTCCCGTTCGTGTCGATCTTCGGCGAGCGCGAAGGGAGGGTCGCTCTCCAGCACGCGTACTGGGACAACGCCACCTTCATGATGCAGATCGGCGCGATGCCCGGGCCCGACGCGGGCTGAGTCAGCGGCGAGACCGGGCGTTCTCCCGGAGGTAGAGCGCGTAGACCGTGCGGACGTCCTCCTTCGAGGCGAGGAGGGCGTCCTCGACGTCGGGGGGCAGCGTGCGCCCCTCGATCAGCGCGGAGAGCTTCGCGCGATCGACGGTCAGGACGTCCTCGAACATGCCGAGTGGCTGCAGGGCGTCGCGCACGGCCTCGAGGTCGTACTCGCCGTCGTGGCGGGCCACCCGCGCCACCGCGGCGCCGTCGGAGCCGAACAGCTTCCCGTAGCCGTGCTCCTCGGCGAACGCGTGGATCACGGCCGACAGCTCCTCCATCCGACTCCAGATCTCCTTCGAGCGCCGCTTCAGGGCGATCCACTCGTCCACGGCCTCGGTGATCCGCGGCGCCGGGTCGCCCGCCTCCCGCTCGAAGCGGTGGCGGAACAGCGGGCAGCGCGCCTGGAAGTCGCACCAGTCGCACAGGGGGTTCTCGCGGGGCTCGAACCGGCCGGCCTCGATCCGCTCGGCCACGGTGGCGATCCGCGCCTTCAGCCGCTCGGCGTCGGCCGCGGTTCGCGTGGTGGTCATCCGCTGCCCGGGGAGCAGGTACCAGAGCGTGAGCCGCTCGGGCTCGATGCCCCACACCTCGCGGGCGGCCAGCCAGTAGATCGAAAGCTGCAGGTCGCGGTCCACCCGCGCCTTCGGGGGGAGGCGGCGGTTGGTCTTGTAGTCGATGAGCTCGTAGCCGCCGCCGGGGATGCGGTCCAGGCGGTCGATGACGCCCGACAGCGTGACGCCCTCGACCTCGATCGAGAACGGGAACTCGAGCGCCGCCGGGATGCGGTAGTCGTTCACGGCCTCGCGGTGGTAGTTGGCCAGGACCTCCCGGCCGTGCGCCAGGTAGACGCGCTCCTCCGACGGGTCGCGGAAGCCCTCCGAGACCCACTGGTCGTCGAGGCATCCGTGCCGCTCCGCGAGCAACGGTGGGACCGGCACCGGGCGGACGTGGAAGCGGTGCAGCGCGCCGTGCAGGCTCTGGCCGAACGACAGCGCGGGCGACGGCGAGGTCGGCAGGCGTTCGAGGATGGCGAACCGGTACTGCGCCGGGCAGCGCTCGAACATGTCGATCGCCGAGTACGAGAGCCGCATCGCTTCCTCACCTGGGCACTTGCAAGGGTCGGCCCAGTATGGAAGAGTCGGGGTCGAATTACAAGGCTGTCGTTTACCCACAGCCTTTCCACAGCGCTTCCCCAGGAGAACGAGGGGGCCTTCGGTCGAAGTGAGCGAGCGGAGCTTCGTCCATCTCCACACGCACAGCGAGTTCTCGCTCCTGGACGGAGCCTCGCGGATCCCGGACCTGTTCGCGCGTGCCCGCGAGCTGGAGATGCCGGCCCTCGGGCTGACCGACCACGGGGCGATGTACGGGGCGCTCGACTTCTACCAGGCGGGTGTCGCGGCCGGCGTCAAGCCGATCATCGGCGTGGAGGCCTACGTCGCGCCGCGCTCCCGCTTCGATCGCAACCGGGCGGAGGGCGAGGAGGCCTACCGCCACCTCACGCTGCTCGCCCGCAACGAGACCGGCTATCGCAACCTGCTGAAGCTCGTCAGCGCCGGGTGGTTGGAGGGGTTCTACGGGGCCGGCGTCTTCGCCCGGCCGCGGATCGACAAGGAGATCCTCGCCGAGCACGCCGAGGGTCTGGTGGCCCTCTCCGGGTGCCTGGCTTCCGAGATCGCCCGGGCCATCACGGCCGGGCGCCCGGAGGCCGCCGAGCGCGCCGCCGCCGAGTACCGCGACGCCCTGGGCCAGGGGAACTTCTACCTCGAGCTGATGGAGCACGGCATCGAGGCCCAGCGCCCGGTGAACCGGGCGCTCGTCGAGCTCTCGAGGCGCCTCGGCCTGCCGCTCGCGGCGACGAACGACATCCACTACACGGCGAAGCAGGACGCGCTGATGCACGACGTCCTGCTCTGCATCCAGACGCAGCGGGTGCAGTCCGACCCCGAGCGCAAGCTCCGTTTCGACACCGAGGAGTTCTGGCTGAAGTCGGCCGCCGAGATGCGCGCGCTCTTCGCCGAGCTGCCGGAGGCCTGCGATGCGACGCTCGAGATCGCTGAGTCGTGCGAGCTGTCGCTCTCCTTCGAGGGCCTGCGCCTGCCGCGCTTCGAGCCGCCGGACGGCAGGAACCTCGAGGCGTACCTGCGCGAGCTGGTGTGGGCCGGCGCCGAGCGGCGCTACGGCGACCTCGCTCCCGAGGTCCGCGACCGCTTCGAGCACGAGCTGTCGATCATCACCTCGATGGGGTTCGCCGGCTACTTCCTGGTGGTCTGGGACCTCATCCGCTTCGCCCGCAGCCGCGGCATCCGCGTCGGGCCGGGGCGGGGGTCGGCGGCCGGTTCGGTCGTCTCCTACGCCCTGGAGATCACCGACCTCGATCCGCTGCGCTACGGGCTGATCTTCGAGCGCTTCCTGAACCCAGAGCGCAAGCAGATGCCCGACATCGACATGGACTTCGACGAGCGCCGGCGCGACGAGGTGATCCGGTACGTGGCCGAGAAGTACGGGTCGGACCACGTCGCGCAGATCATCACCTTCCAGACCATCAAGGGGAAGCAGGGGATCCGCGACGCGGCGCGCGTGCTGGGCTACACGGCGGCGATCGGCGACCGGCTGGCCAAGCTCTACCCGCCGGCCGTGCTCGGGCGCGAGTACTCGATCGAGGACGCGCTCGAGCTGTCCCCGGAGCTCCACGAGGCGTACCGCAGCGAGCCGGAGTCTCGGCAGATCATCGACACCGCCAAGGCGCTGGAGGGACTGCACCGCGAGGACTCGGTGCACGCCGCGGGCGTGGTGGTCGGCGACGCGCCCCTCGTCAACTACCTCCCACTGAAGCTGACGAAGGACTCGCGGGACAACGAACGCAAAGTCGTCACGCAGTTCGACATGAAGGGCGTCGAGCTGCTCGGCCTGCTGAAGATGGACTTCCTCGGGCTGCGCACGCTTTCGGTGATCGAGGACACCGTGGCCTTCCTGCGCCGTCGCGGCGTCGATCTCGACATCGACCACCTGTCGCTCCACGACGAGCCGACCTACCGGATGCTGCAGGACGCCGACACGACCGGGGTGTTCCAGCTCGAGGGCGGCGGGATGCGCTCGCTGATCCGCCAGCTGCTGCCGAGCCGCTTCGAGGACCTCATGGCGCTCGTCGCCCTCTACCGCCCCGGACCGCTGAACGTCGGGAGCCACATCGACTACGCCGAGCGCAAGCATGGGAGGCGCGAGGTGACCTACCCGCATGCCGACCTCGAGCCGGTGCTGCGGGACACCTACGGGGTGATCGTCTACCAGGAGCAGGTCATGGAGACCGCCGTGCGCCTGGCCGGCTACACAATGGGCGAGGCCGACACCCTGCGCAAGGCAATGGGCAAGAAGATCCGGGCCGACCTGATCCCCCACCGCGCGAAGTTCGTCCGCCAGTGCGTCGAGCGCGGATTCGAGGAGAAGCTGGCACAGGACATCTTCGACCTGATCACCCCGTTCGCTGACTACGGGTTCAACGCCAGCCACGCCTGCGGGTATGCGCTGATCGCCTACCAGACCGCCTACCTGAAGCGGCACCACCCGGTGGAGTACTTCGCCGCCCTGCTGACGAGCGTGAAGGACGACAGGGACCGCAAGCCGTTCTACCTGAACGCCGCGCGACTGCACGGCATCCGGGTGCTCCCGCCCGACGTGAACGGCTCCGAGATCGATTTCACGCCCGTCGGGGGCCGTGAGGGGTTCGCTGCGGACGGCGACGAGATCCGCTACGGGCTGTCGGCCGTGCGCGGGATCGGGGCCGGCGCGGTCGGCCAGATCGTCGAGGAGCGCCGGGCGAGGGGCCCGTTCGCCTCGTTCCCGGCATTCTGCCGCCGTGTGGACCCGCAGATCCTGAACAAGAAGACGATCGAGAGCCTGATCCTCTCCGGCGCGTTCGACTCGCTGGGGTACGCGCGACGGGCGCTGTTCGAGGGCTTCGAGAAGGTGGTCGGCCCGATCCTGTCGGACCGCCGGGCGGAGGCGGCGGGGCAGTTCTCGCTGTTCGGCGGCGCCGAGGAGGACCGCTCGAAGGCGATCGACGAGTCGGTGCTGCAGGGCCCGGAGTTCGAGAAGCGCGAGTTGCTCGGCCGGGAGAAGGAGGTCCTCGGGCAGTTCGTCACCGACCACCCGCTGCTCGAGGTGCGCGACCGGCTGGCCCGCCAGACCGAGTGCGAGATCGGCGACCTGGTCGACAAGGGAGACGGGGACGTCCTCCTCGTCGGTGGGATCGTCGGGGCCGTCGGGCGAAAGTACACGCGCAAGGGCGAGCCCTACGTCCTGTTCCGCCTGGAGGACCTGGCGGGGGGGGTCGGCGTGATCGCCTTCCCCTCGGTGTTCGACCGCGACCCGACGCTGTTCACCCCCGACACCATCGTGCTCGTCAAGGGGCGGATCGACCTGCGCGGGCGCGAGCTGCAGCTCGTCGCGCTGGAGGTAACGCGGCCGGACCTGTCCTCCGACGACGTGGCCGCGCCGGCGCCCGGCGACCCGGTGGTGGTGACGATGCCCGCCGAGCTGTGCACCAGCGGGGTGGTCGGGAAGCTGAAGCAGGTCCTGGCCGACCACCCGGGCTCGGTGCCCGTGCTGGTGCGGCTGACCGCCGGGGACGGGCCGACCCGGACGCTGCGGATCGGGAACGGCTATCGGGTCGACGGCTCGGAGGCGCTGCTCGCCGAGCTGCGAACCCTCCTCGGCCCGGCCGCGGCCGCCCGGGAGCTGGCCGGCGCGGCGGCCGGGGCGTAGTCCCGGCGCTCCGGTAGGCTCCGGGCCTCGTGGAGTTCGAGGTCATCCCGGCGATCGACGTCATGGGCGGGCGCCTGGTGCGCCTGCGCAAGGGCGACCCCGCTTCCCTGCAGCGATTCTCCGGCGACCCGCTGGTCCTGGCGCGGCGGTTCGTCGACGAGGGTGCCGCCTGGATCCACTTCGTGGACCTCGACGCGGCCTTCGGCGGGGGCGCGGCGAACCTCGGTCTGCTGTCGGCGCTGGCCCGACTGCCGGTCCGGGTCCAGGCGGGAGGCGGCCTGCGCGTCGAGGAGGCCGAGGCGGCCCTCGCGGCCGGCGCCGAACGGGCGGTGATCGGGGCGAACGCGCTCGTCGACCGGGAGACGGTCGAGCGGGCCGTCGGCCGGCACGGGGAGCGCGTCGCGGTCGCCCTGGACGTGCGCGGAGGCCGGATCGTCCCGCGCGGATCGGGAACGCCCGGCCCCCCGCTGGACCTCACCGTCCGCTGGCTGAGCGACGGCGGGGTCGGGGCCATCGTCTACACGAACGTCGACCACGACGGGACGCTCACCGGGCCGGATCTGGACGGCCTGCGCCGGCTGGCCGCACGGACCGATCGGCCGGTCATCGCCTCCGGCGGGGTGGCCTCGGCCGCCGACGTGGGCGCGGTCGCGGCGATCGGCGCGCCGGTGCACGGCGTGATCGTTGGTCGGGCGCTCTACGAGCGCGGCCTGAGCGTGACCGAGTGCCGCCGGGCGCTCGGGGGGTTTGAGGGGGTGGCTCGCCCCGGAGAGGGATCAGCCCGACCACGTCCGGCGAGCGAGCCCCCCACGGCAGAATGACGAGCGGGCCGGCCACGCCCGACCGTGCCACGTTCGCGGCGCTGGCCGGCGAGCACGCGGTCGTCCCCGTGTTCCGGGAGTTCTTCGCCGACACCCTGACCCCGGTGGCCGCCTACCGGGCCGTGCGCGGGTCCGGACCGTCGTTCCTGCTCGAGAGCGTCGAGCACGGTGAGCGCTGGGGACGGTTCTCGTTCATCGGCGTCGCCCCGGCGCTGACGATCCGCGCCCGTCGCGGTCGAGCCGAGACCGAACCCCCCGAACTGGCCGGCGAGGGGCTGCTGGCGACCGTCGAGGCGACGCTCGCCGGGCTGACGGCACCGCAGCTCCCCGGGCTCCCGCCGCTGCACTCGGGATTGGTCGGCTATGTGGGCTACGACGCCGTTCGCGAGATCGAGCGTCTCGGCCCCCCGCCCCCCGACGACCTCGGGCTCCCGGAGTCCACCCTCATCTTCCCGACGCTCGTGGTCGCGTTCGACCACCTGCGCCAGTCGCTGACGATCGTGGCGAACGCCATCCGGACGGAAGACGATGCGGCATACGCCGACGCCGAGAGGCGGATCGAGGAGCTGGCCGGGCGACTGTTCGACGCCCGGCCCGACGAGCCCCGGCCGCTGCTCCGCCCGCGCCCGATCCCCGCCACGGCCAACGTCTCCGACGAAGCCTTCGCGGCGTGGGTCAGGGTGGCGAAGGAACACATCGTCGCCGGGGACATCTTCCAGGTGGTGCTGTCGCGGCGGTTCGAGGCCCCGAGCCCGCCGGACCCGTTCGACGCGTACCGGGCGCTGCGCGTGATCAACCCCTCGCCGTACATGTACTTCTTGGACTTCGACGACGTCCGGATCGCCGGCTCATCGCCCGAGGTCCTGGTCAAGGTGCAGGGCGGGACGGCGCTGACCCACCCGATCGCCGGGACGCGCCCGCGAGGGGCGACCGAAGAGGAGGACCTCCGGCTCGAGGAGGAACTGCTTGCAGATCCCAAGGAGCGCGCCGAGCACATCATGCTCGTGGACCTGGCGCGCAACGACCTCGGCCGGGTCAGCAGCGCGGGGAGCGTGCGCGTGGACGACCTGATGTCGGTGGAGCGCTTCTCGCACGTCATGCACCTGACCTCGCGGGTCTCCGGCACCCTGGCGCCGGGCCGGACCGCGCTCGACGTGCTCCGCGCGGCGTTCCCGGCGGGAACCGTTTCGGGGGCGCCGAAGGTCCGGGCGATGGAGATCATCGACGACCTCGAGCCGGTGGCCCGCGGCCCGTACGCCGGGGCGGTCGGGTACCTCGACCTCGGCGGCAACCTCGACACGTGCATCACGCTTCGCACCGTGGTCTTCCACGGTGGCCGGGCGTACGTGCAGGCCGGCGCCGGCATCGTCGCCGACTCGGATCCGGAGGCCGAGGCGCGGGAGACGCAGCAGAAGGCCGACGCGCTCCTCGCCGCGATCGGCGCCGCCGACCGCCTGGCGGCGGCCGGCCCTTCTCCCTGGGGGGCTCGCTCGCAGTCGGTGTCCGGCCCGCCCGCGCCACAGGGCGAGCTACCGTCCCAGATCCCCCCCGCGGGCAGCGCACCGCGGGAACCGGAAGAATAGGCCGCCATGGGAACCGAGCCGCTTCAGGCCCCGCCCCCGCCGGCCCCCGACACCGGGCCGGCCCACGCGCGGGCCCGGCCTCCGCTCGGGGCGGGCACCGCGCTGGCCGCCCTGCTGGTGATTCTGGGAGGGGCGGCGGGGGCGCTCGGGTCGTTGCTGACCTGGGAGCGGGTGTCGGTCGACTTCTCCCTGTTCGGACGGGAGGGCGTGCGCGAGATCACCCGGACCGGGTTCGAGACCGGGTACGGCCAGCCGGCCATCGCCGCCGGTGCCGTCATCCTGGTGGCCGGCGTGCTCCTGCTCCTGCTCCGCGGCACGGCGATCCGGCGCGCGCTCGCGGTGGTCGCCCTGCTGGCCGGCCTGGCGGCGGCCGGCCTGGCGCTCTACGAGAGCGTCCAGGTCAAGGGGCGGATCGTCGACGACAACGCGCAGGGGCGCCCGGCCGAGTTCCGCGACCGGCTGGAACAGGCCGTCGACGTCGGCACGGAGCCCGGCCGGTGGGTCGTCGTCGCCGGGGGCGTCATCGGCCTTGTCGGCGCCGCCGCCGCCCTGATCGCGGCCGCCCGCACCCGCGAACCCGCCCGCGTCGCCCCGGCCCGCGCGACCACCGAGTTCGAACAACCCCCTCCCGGAGGGATCCCCCCGGCTCCGCCACCTCCCGACTGACGTGGAACGAACGCCGGGGATCGTTCGGATCCTGCCGGGAATCCTTGTGGCGGTCGGCGGGGTGGTGACCGTGGCGGGATCCATCCTGCCGTGGGCGTCGATGTCGGCGGACATCGGGATCCCGGTGGAGGAGGCGTCGACGGGCCTCGCGCTGGACCACGGCTGGCTCACGCTCGCGACGGGGATCCTGCTGATCGTCGTCGGCATCCTGGCGATCGCCGCTCGGGCTCACCGGGCGGCGGTGGCCGGCGGCCTGCTGCTCTCCCTGTTCCTGGTTGGGTTCGCCGTCTACGACTGGGTCGACATCGCCGGCGCCAACGGGGAGCTGACCGAGGACCTGAGGAACCTGGTCTCGATCTCGATCGGGGTCGGCCTCTATGCGGTGGTGGCCGGGGCGCTGATCGGTGTCGCCGGCGGCGCGATGGGCCTGTTCCGCGGAACGTCCTCGACACCCCGGTGAGGTGGGGAGGGGCTCTCGCGGCGGGCGGCGGCATCGTCGCCGCGCTGTCAGTGCTGCTGCTGCCGTGGGCGACGGTATCCATCCCGTCGCGGGGACTGCACCAGACGGTGTTCGTACGGTCGGGCTCCGATGGCGTCGTCGTCCTCGCTCTGGCCGGCCTCTTGATCGCGGTCGGAGGGCTCCTGCTGATCGGCCGGGCGAAGCGGGCCGCCGCGGTCGTCGCCGTGGCTGCCGGACTCCTCCTCGCCGCCTGGGGGATCGGCGAGGTGCTGCTGGCGCGTGACAGCGTCCTGGACGCCTACGCGGAGGACGTCGCGGCGGAGCTCCATTCCCCGGTGCAGGAGGTCCGGTCCACGCTCGAGACTGTGGAGATCGCACCCTCCGCGGGCGTCTTCGGGTCGGTCTTGGCGGGCGCGGTCGGCCTCATGGGCGGCTTCGCCGGGATCCTTGCCGGCCGGAAGGACCGTGATCCTTCGCGCTCTGGCCGTCATTGACTCCGCTCGTTCTCGCGCCGAGAATGCAGCCGTCCTGGAAGGGGGGAGGGGCAGTGCAGAGATCGAGTGGTCCGGGAGTGGTGACCGGTCTCGGTGGGGCGCTCGCGGTGATCGGCGCGTTCCTGGCGTGGGCGAAGGTCACCGCGGCGCCGGGGGTGAGTGTCAGCTTCGCTGGCACCGATGAAGCGATAGATCCGATCTCCGGGTGGTACGCGCTCATCGCGGGCGTCATCGTCCTGCTGGTGGCGGTCGCGATGTTCGCGCAGGGCGCAAGGCCCTGGCACGGCATCGTCGCCCTGCTCGGAGGTGCGGCCATCCTGCTCATCGCGATCATCGACATCGTCAACGTGGAGGAGGGGGTCGGGATCGGCATCGGACTCTGGATCACGATCGTCGGCGGTGCTCTGGCCGTCGTCGGCGGGATCTGGGGCCTCCGCGGCGGCATGAGGGCGGGGCCCGCCATGCGGCCGCCCGCGGCGTAAGCAGCAGGCGAACGAGGCACGGAGGTCCGGCCCGGCCACCGCCGGGCCGGACCTATACTCGGCGTCCCTTGGGGTTCCTGACCCGCCTCGTCGACGACCTGCGCCACAGCCTGGCCGAGCGCCCGATGCCCGAGGGCCTCCTGATGGCCCGCGCGCGCGCCATGCCCCCACCTCGACCGTTCGCGGCGGCGCTCTCGACTCCGGGCCTGGCCGTGATCGCCGAGGTGAAGCGCGCCTCGCCGTCGGCCGGGGCGATCGCCGAGGTCGACGCCGGTGCCCAGGCCGAGCGTTACGGGCGCGCCGGGGCGGCCGCGGTGTCGGTGCTGACCGAGCCGCGCCATTTCGACGGTTCGCTCGCGGACCTCCGCCTGGCCAGGCGCCGGACGTCGTTGCCCCTGTTGCGCAAGGACTTCCTGGTCCACCCGGCGCAGGTGGCCGAGTCGCGGGTTGAGGGAGCCGACGCGATCCTACTGATCGCGGCGGCGCTCCCCGGCTCCGAGCTCGCCGACATGCTGGAGGCGGCCGAGGACACGGAGGTTGAGGCGCTGGTGGAGGTGCACGATGAGGACGAGGTGGCCCGCGCGATCGAGGCCGGGGCGCGCGTGATCGGCGTGAACGCGCGGGACCTGGAGACGCTGCGAGTGGACGCGGAGCGGGCCCTCGATGTCGCCCGCGCCGTCCCGCCGGACCGGACCGTCGTGCTCGAGAGCGCGATCGCCACCGGCGAGCAGGCGCGGCGGGCAGAGGAGGCCGGGGCGGACGCGATCCTCGTCGGCGAGGCCCTGATGCGGGCGGCCGACCCCGCCGCCCTGCTGGCGGAGCTGGTCGGGCGGCCGGTGCGGGCCGCCGCGCGGTGAGGCCGACCGGGTGAGCGCCGTCCTGACCGGGCGGCCGGACGCGCGGGGCCGGTTCGGGGCCTTCGGCGGCCGCTACGTCCCCGAGGTCCTGATCCCCGCCCTCGACGAGCTGGCGGGGGCCTGGGAGACGCTGCGCGCCGACCCGGCGTTCCGCGGGGAACTCCTGGAGTTGCTGCGCGACTACGTCGGTCGCCCCACGGCGCTGACCCACGCCGGTCGCCTGTCCGACGAGCTCGGCTACCGGATCTGGCTGAAGCGTGAGGACCTCGCTCACACCGGGGCGCACAAGATCAACAACACGGTCGGGCAGGTGCTGCTCGCCCGCCGCCTGGGGAAGGCGCGGATCATCGCCGAGACCGGCGCCGGCCAGCACGGGGTGGCCACCGCGACGGCCTGCGCGCTGTTCGGCCTGCCGTGTGTTGTGTACATGGGCGAGGAGGACACGCGGCGGCAGGCACCGAACGTCGCCAGGATGCGCCTGCTCGGCGCCGAGGTGGTGACCGTCACGTCCGGCTCGCGCACGCTGAAGGACGCGATCAGCGAGGCGCTGCGCGACTGGGCCGCGTCGGTGCGCGACACCCACTACGTCGTGGGGTCGGTGGTCGGGCCGCACCCGTTCCCCGCGCTCGTCCGCGATCTTCAGCGCGTGATCGGCGACGAAGCCCGTTCGCAGTTCCGCGCGGCCACCGGCGGCGATCCGGACGTCGTGGCCGCCTGCGTCGGTGGCGGGTCGAACGCCATCGGGACCTTCACCGCGTTCGTCGGCTCGGGCGCCGATCTGGTCGGGATCGAGGCCGGCGGCCGGGGCGATCGCCGCGGCGAGCACTGCGCCTCGCTCTCGCTCGGCCGGCCGGGGGTCCTGCACGGCGCGCTGTCCTACCTGCTGCAGGACGAGCACGGACAGGTCGAGGCGACCCACTCGATCTCCGCCGGGCTCGACTACCCGGGGGTCGGGCCGGAGCACGCCTGGCTGAAGGAGCAACGGCTGGCGCGCTACGAATCGGCGACCGACGACGAGGCGCTGGCCGGCTTTCAGGCGCTGGCCCGGACCGAGGGGATCCTGCCGGCCCTCGAGCCGGCCCACGTGATCGGCTGGCTGCTGCGCCGCCCGCTCCCCGTGGGCTCGGGCGTGCTGGTGTGTCTCTCCGGCCGCGGGGACAAGGACCTGGACACCGTCCGCGCCGCGTTGTCTCGCGAATGACCGGCCTCGAGGGCGCCCTCCGCGGCCGCCTGGCTGTGGGGGGGAAGGCCTTCCTCCCGTACGTCACCGGCGGCCTCCCGGAGGTCGATGTCACGCTTCTGCACGAGCTGGCGGAGGCCGGCGCCGACGCGATCGAGGTGGGCATCCCGTTCTCCGACCCGGTGATGGACGGGCCGGTGATCCAGGATGCCTCCCGGCTGGCCCTGGAGGCCGGCGCCACGCTGGAGGGGGTCCTCGACCTGGTCGCCGCCGCGGCGCCGGCGACGCCGGTGGCGGTGATGACCTACCTCAACCCGGTCCTGGCGATCGGTGAGGACGCGTTTCTGGAACGGGCCGTGGCCGCCGGCGTGGCCGGCGTGATCGTGCCCGACCTCCCGGTGGACGAAGGCGAGGAGTGGACCGCCCGCTGCCGTGCGCGGGATGTCGCCAGCGTGTATCTGGCCGCGCCGGGCACCGGGCCCGATCGCCTGGCCGCGATCGGGAAGGCATCGAGCGGCTTCGTGTACTGCGTCTCGACCTACGGCGTCACCGGCCGCCGCGCCGCGCTGTCGGAAACCTCGCGCCAGGTGGTCGAGGCCCTCCGCCGGCTCACCGACCTGCCGCTCCTGGTCGGAGTCGGGATCTCCACGCCCGAGCAGGCCGCCGAAGCCTGCTCGTTCGCGGACGGCGTGGTGGTCGGCAGCGCCCTGATGGCCCGCCTCCTCGACGACGACCACGACGGCGCGCTTTCCCTGATCCGCGACTTCCGCGCGGCGGTGCGGGAATCCTCGTAACGGCGTTCCTTGTCAGACCCTCCCGTCACGATCAACCAGCATGCGCTCACGCGAGGAACGCCTCGAAGTCCTCGGTCTGATCGAGGCCGGCTGGAACAACTCACAGATCGCCCGGCAGACCGGCATATCGCGGCCCACGATTCGTGACTGGCGGATGCACGGCATCGTGCCGCGAACGCGCCCGTCGACATGCCCGCGTTGTGACGGTGGTTCGATGAGCGAGCACGCCTATGCGTACCTGCTCGGGCTCTACCTGGCTTCGAATCATCGACGAGGGGAGACGATCCATCACCGGTCTCCTTCCCGAACGGCGGCTGCGAGTGTGCCTCGTTCGTGGGGTAGGAGTCCAGGTCTTGACCTCCTCTTGGAAGAACTGGCCGTGCCTCTTCCCACAGCATGGCCCGGCCGAAAGCACCTCCGACCGATCTGGCTCGCTGACTGGCAGGAGGAGGTCGTCCGTCGATCCCCGGTATCAGTTTTCCAACGTGTCCGCGGATATTCGGGACATCTTCTGTTGGGCGTGCGATCTCCTTGGAGTGGAGTGGAAGCAGTCGAGGTGGAACACGATCTCGGTGAGCAAACGGCGGTATGTGCATTACCTCGACACGTTCATCGGCCCGAAGGGGTGAAGGGGGTGCGGCTACAATCGATGTGAGCCGGGGTAGCCGAATTCGGTACAGGCGATGGTCTCAAACACCATTGGGCGAAAGCCCGTGCGGGTTCGAATCCCGCCCCCGGCACGGCGTTAGGGTACGGCTCACGATCTGGCCCGCCGGAGGGAGGCTCCATCGATGAAGGCTCGGCCGTTGGTCGTCGTGGGGATCGTCCTGCAGGCTGCCGTCGGGGCGCTCGTGCTGGTGAGCGGCCTGATCATGCCGATCTGGGCCGTCATCGCCCTCGGCGTCGTGTGGGCCATCGGGACGGGCCTGGCGATCCGGTGGCGCAGGCGGCCCAGCCTCGTCCTCCTGGTCCCGCTCGTGGTGCTCGCGATCTGGGCCCTCGCGGCCTGGGCCGGCGAGGCGTTCCTGGACTGGACGGCCTGAGGAACCGGATCAAGGGCGCCCGGCGGCACGGCGCAGCCTGACCGTCGCCTCTTCGCGGGTCAGGCCGGCCACGGCGAAGGTCTTCTCGCGTCTGCGCGTTCCCATGCGCAGCGTGACCGCTGAGGGCGCGACGCCGAGGGCACGGGCGAGGGCGCGGCGCGCCTCGTCGGTGGCCGCGCCGCCCGCCGGGGCGGCCGCCACCCGGACCACGATCGCGTCTCCGAGCAGGGTGAGCCCCGGGCGCGAGCGCGGCCGGACCCGCACCGTGATCAGCGCCTCCGTCCCGCTCACGGCCGCATCATGCCTCGCTTGCGGGTGCGCGGCGCCGTACCTAGACTTTACGCCCCCACTCGCACCGACCACTCCAGCGGGAGCACTCCCCATGACCCGTCGACTGCAGGTCAAGAGCCGCCTCGTCGCCGTCTCCGAGGAGATGGACCGGGCGCGGTCCGAGATCGAGATCCTGCGCGAGCAGCTGCGCTTCCAGGAGGACGTCCTGAAGGAGACGCGCGTCCGCCTGCTGGTGGCGGAGACGCCCCTCGCCGACCGCGAGTTCCGGATCGCCTCCGACGACCACCGCCGCATCGAGCGCGTCCTCCAGGACGCCGAAGGGACCCTCGCGGCCCTGGCCGAGGAGCAGGACCGGCTGCTGGCGGCGCTCTCCGAGACTGCCCTTCCGGAGCGCGAGGCGGGATGACCCCGGGATGAGCCAGGAGGCGCGCGCGCCGACCCGGGTGCTGATCGCCGAGGACGAGGCCCTGATCCGGATGGACCTGCGCGAGATGCTCGAGGAGGAGGGCTACGAGGTGGTCGGGGAGGCCGGCGACGGCGAGACCGCCGTCCGACTGGCCCGCGACCTTCGTCCCGACCTGACCGTGATGGACATCAAGATGCCCGGCCTCGACGGCCTCTCCGCTGCCGAGCGGATCACCGAGGAGCGACTCTCGCCCGTGCTGATCCTGACCGCCTTCAGCCAGAAGGACCTGGTGGAGCGGGCGGCCCAAACCGGCGCCATGGGCTACCTCGTAAAACCCTTTCAGAAGAGCGACCTCGTTCCGGCCATCGACATCGCGGTGGTCCGGTACCAGGAGCTCCTCGCGCTGGAAGGAGAGGTCTCCGTGCTGGAGGAGCGCCTGGAGACGCGGAAGCTGGTGGACCGGGCGAAGGGGCTGCTGATGGACAACTACGCGATGTCCGAGAAGGACGCGTTCCGGTTCATCCAGAAGAGCGCCATGGACCGCCGGCTGCCGATGGCCGAGGTCGCCCGCAAGGTGGTCGAGGGCGAGCTCCGGGCCGACTGAGGAGGGGCCCGAACGGGTATGCCAGGTCAGATGGCCACGGACCGCCGATTGTGGTACCTACAGCACGGAAGCAGAGCGTGCGCGACGCGCGCGCGGAAGGAGGGGGAAATGAGGAAGCCACGGTGGGTCTTCCTGGTCGCGCTGCTCGGTGTGTTCGCGCTGGTGGCCGCGGCCTGCAACAACGACGGGGGCGGCGGAGGCGGCGCCACCACCGGCGGCGCTGAGCGCATCGACGTGACCGTCTACGGCGTGGGCGCCTGGACCGGGCCGTACAACTACCTGGTCATTCCGAGCTTCCAGGCCGCCCAGCTCCGCTTCGACGAGCTGAACGCCGAGGACGGGTACCCCGCCACCATCACCCTGGCGCAGGGCGACACGCAGGGGTCCGGTGATAACGCCCCGCCCGTGGTCGAGGAGGTCGTCAACGACCCGAACACCGTCGCGGTGTTGGGCCCGGCGTTCTCGGGCGAGTCCGAGGCGGCGGGCGACACGTTCGACGAGAACGGGATCCCGTTCGTCACGCAGTCGGCCACGAACCCGGGCCTGGCGGAGAAGGGCTGGACGTTCTGGTACCGCGGCTGCGGGAACGACACCTCACAGGGCACCTTGGCGGCGCAGTACGTCGTCCAGGAGCTTGCCCCGACCGCGCTGTTCGTGTCGCACGACAAGTCCACGTACGGCCAGGGGCTGGCCGAGGTGGTTCGCGACACGGCGATCGACAGCGACGTCAACGTCATCGAGTTCGCCGGCGTCGAGGCGGGGCAGGACGACTACTCGAACTTCATCAGCGACGTCCAGGCCTCGGGGGCGGACGTGCTGTTCTACGGCGGTTACGACGCGGACTTCGGCAAGATCGTGGCGCAGGGTCGGGACGCCGGGCTGGACATCCCGATGATGTCCGGCGACGGCTCGCTGTCGTCGACGTTCCTCGACCTCGCCGGTGACGCTGCCGAGGGCGTGACGCTGATCGCGCCGACCAACCTCTCCGGCGACCTCGTCGATCGGTACAACACGGAGCTGGGGAGCGAGGCCTCGTCGGTGCCGATCTACGTCCCGGAGGGCTACGACGTCGCCAGCCTGATCGGCGAGGGCATCCGCGCGGCGATCGAGGGCGGCGCCGAGGCGCCGGAGGACATCCGGACCGGGATCAAGGAGTACCTGGACAGCCTGACCTCGACCAACCCGTTCGTCGGGGAGGCCAAGCCGTACTCCTTCGACCCCTCCACTCACGAGATCAACTCGGCCCAGCCCGACGACCTCTTCTTCATCTACCAGGTCGGGCCCGATGGGGTGACGCAGCTGGGTAGCGCGTCTGAGGTGCTGGGCGGCTAGGCGAGGGAAGGACCGCAGCGGAACGCGGGAGGGCAGGCGCGCCACGCCTGCCCTCCCGGCATGCTGCGAACGCTCGGCGTGGGGGTGGACCTGAGTGGAGTGCGTCACCAACGTCGCCCACCAGTTCTGGGCCCAGACCGTCAACGGCCTGTCCGCGGGCTCGATCTACGCGATGATCGCCCTCGGCTACACGATGGTCTACGGCGTGCTGCAGCTGATCAACTTCGCGCACTCCGAGGTCTTCATGGTGTCGGTGGTCGTCACGCTGTACTCCTACCGGAACTGGTGGTCGCTCGACGCGCCGCAGAGCGGGATCGTCCTGGTGCTGATCCTCTTGACCACGGTCCTCGCGGCGATGGCCGTCTCGGGGCTGACGGCGGTCACGCTCGAGCGGTTCGCCTACCGGCCGCTGCGCCGGCGCGGCGCCCCCCGCCTGGCCTTCCTGATCAGCGCGATCGGGGCGTCGCTCGCCATCCAGTACCTGTTCGTGCTGATGGACGGGCAGCACTTCCTGCTGTTCTGGCGGCTGCCGAACCTACCCGGCCCGAGCCCGCAGTCGATCCCCCAGGTGATGGCGACCACCACGCCGTTCACGCTGTTCGGCGCGGCGATCACGAACAAGCGGATCCTCGTGTTCGTCACGGCGATCGCGATGCTCGTGTTCCTCGA
>Ga0137369_10002760_pt1 | contig 17944 bp, 15 predicted proteins | sample SagtaG_12_FD_104918 | JGI IMG/M metagenome (GOLD analysis project Ga0137369, IMG submission 104918) | Vadose zone soil microbial communities from Sagehorn Ranch, Mendocino, California, USA - Sage1_L_113_16 metaG | ecosystem: Environmental > Terrestrial > Soil > Vadose zone | place: USA... | reverse complement strand
TCTGCTTGCGACGGGTAGATGTCGACATGATCCCACTCGACGTTGGTGATCACCGCGACGCGCGGCGTGAGCGCCAGGAACGTGCGGTCGTACTCGTCGGCCTCGATTACCAGCGGCGCGGCCGGGTCGCCCCAGCGGGCGTTGTTTCCCAGATCGGGCACCTCGCCGCCGACCAGGAAGCCGGGGTTCAGTCCTGCGCGCGTCAGCACCAGCGCGATCAGCGCCGTCGTCGTCGTCTTACCGGCCGTCCCGGCGACCGCGACCACATCGCGTTGCTGCGACCACTCGTGCCAGAGGTCGGCCCGCTTCAACACCGGGATGCCACGCACGCGGGCTGCGGCGATCTCCGGGTGATCGGGCTTCGCCGCCGAGGTCACGACCAGCGCTTCGGCGGCCGCGACGTAGGCCGGATCATGCCCCAGGAAGATCGCCGCGCCTCGCGCGGCCAGCGCCTCGGCGAGCGCGTTGCGCTGCATGTCCGAGCCGCTAACAGTATGGCCCTGGTCGAGCAGGATGTTGGCGATGGCACTCATCCCGGCGCCCGCGATACCGATGATATGGTAATGCACCCTTATGCCTTCCGCGGCGAGTTCAGAGTTATCAAGATCATCATAGCGTTACTTCTTTCCACCGCCCCCTCCGCCCCCATCTGTCCAGAGACGCGGCAGCCGCCGAATTGCAAGGATCGCCAGAACGAGTAATAAAATGACCGCGATCGTCGGAACCAGCGCGACCAATGCCGTAATATCACCGACCGTTGGGACGGTGATCGTGGTGCCTTCGGGCGGAATGACCGGAGTGTTACGGATCGCCCTGAACGTATTGATGAAGTCGTTGAGTGCGACGAACCAGAGCAGGCCAGTGATGCCGCCGAGGATCAGGCCCAGGATGCGTTCCCCGGTGGTACTTGAGGGGCGCGCCCAGGCGTAGCGACCAGTATAGACCAGAAAGGCTAGCAAGATGAACAGCGCGACACGCGCGAGCAGGAAGCGGGCGCTCGCTGGGTCGCCGAAGATCAGATCAGCGGGCAGCGGCTGAGTACCCTCGCGGCCCACCAGCAGACCGAACACCCGTGGGATGTTGATGATGATGCGGTTGATGAAGCCGAGAAATTGCACCGGAAAGAAGACGGTGAGCATGACGACCAGCGCCATCCCAGCGGTGATGCCGATCTCAAGCCAAGATCCTCTTCGATAGCCACGGTATCCAAAGATGAGAACCATAGGCAACAAGAGCGCCTGGAAGCTGTTGAAGGTGAAACTCATCGCGTGGACCTCTTGCTTGTCGCCAGAGCGAGCAACAGGTTGGCTAGCCGTTGGGCCGCATCGGGCTGCGCTAGGGCCATGCTTCGCTCCGACATCGTCGCTCGCTCGTTTGGGTCTTCGATCAGCCGTAGTAGATTTCGGTAAAGTGGGCTGGTGTCAGGCCGCCCGTCGCCCAGCATCTCTTCGTCTCGCACCTTCAGTGCGGCGCCGCGCCGCACAAGATAGTCGGCATTCTCATCCTGGTAGACATATGGGTACGGCACCAGCACCGCCGGCAGGCCGGCTGCCGGCAGTTCGCCCAGCGTCGAGGCGCCGCTCCGGCAGAGCGCCAGGTCGGCCGCACCGAATGCCTGCACCATCGATGGGCCGGGGGCCGGAAGATGGTTCTCCCGCCCCTGCTCCCCACTGAACAGATACGGATACAGCCTGTATCTCCCCTGTAGTTCTGCTGGAAGCCGCGCCGCGCCCTCGCGCAGCCATGTCTCGTCGCCCTCGCGCCCGCAGATATGGAGTACCTGCGCGATCGGCAGCAGGTACGGCAGCAGCGCCATGATCGCCCGGTTGATGCTGCGCGCGCCGCGGCTCCCGCCATATACGAGCAGCACCGGCGGCTGCTCGTCCAGGCCAAACGCGGCGCGACTGGTGGCGCGATTCTGCTCGAACAACTCGCGTCGCACCGGGTAGCCCGTCACCACGATTTTTGATTTTTGATTTTTGATTTTTCATTGGCTCTCTCCTGATCTAAAATCTAAAATCTGAAATCTAAAATACTTGGTCGAGTCCTCGACATTACAGGCCACTACGGTGGCCAACCGAGCCAGAAACCGCACTGCCAGGCCGGGAACGACATCCGGCAAGTAGATCGCTGTCGGCACACGGGCCGCCCAGGCCGCCAGAAAGAGCGGGACGCAGACATAACCGCCGGTTCCTAGGATCGCCAGGGGCCGCTCCACAGCGATCAACCGGCGGGCCGTCCGCGTCCCGCGCGCCAGAGTTCCCGCGTTATGCGCCAGGGCAAGCGGCGACCGACCCCGCAGTGCCGCGGCCGGGATGGATCTGAACGGCAGGTTGCTCTCCTCCGCGACGAGTACGGCCTCCATGCCATCTTCGCTGCCAATATAGACCACCGACCACCGGCCACCGGCCACCGATTGGGAACCACGGTCGTCGGGGCACGACATATTGTGCCCGTTCGGTCGTTGGTCGTCAACGGCGGTTTCGTGTTCCCGCAGCGCTGCGGCGACCGCCAGCGCTGGATAAACGTGGCCGCCGGTTCCGCCACCACAGAGGAACAACTTCGATGAGCGGGTTGGGCGGGCGGGCGGTTCGGACGACATCGGGTGGCTCCGTTTTCGGTCGTTCGATCGTATGGCGCGAAATATTCAGCAGGATGCCGACGGCTACGAGGCTCATGATCAGCGACGAGCCGCCGTAGCTAATGAACGGCAGTGTCAGCCCGGTGAATGGAAGCAGCGTGGTGACGACGGCGATGTTGATCAGCGCTTGGAAGACCAGCCAGCCGGTCAGGCCGACCGCGAGCAGCGCTGCGAACGGGTCGGGCGCGCGGCCGGCGATTCGGAAGCCGCGGTAGGCGATGAATAGGAAACAAGCGATAATGAACAGCGTTCCCAGCAGGCCGAACTCTTCGCCGATAATCGCGAAGATCGCGTCGGTATGCGCCTGTGGCAGCCACTGGAACTTCTGCCGTGCCTGCCCTAGCCCCTCGCCAAACAGCCCGCCGCTGCCGAGCGCGTAGAGCGCGTGGGCTGGCTGGTAGCCGGCGCCCTGGTAGTGCGCGAAGGGATCGAGCCAGGCGGCGATCCGGGCCTGGCGGTAGGGCGCGATCTTGACCATCGCCCAGAACGCGCCGCCCGACAGCACCGCCGCGCCGCCGATGTGTAGGATATTAGCACCAGCCGCGAAGTAGACTACTCCGGCGATCACCACCAGCACGATCGTCGTCCCCAAGTCGCCCTCCAGCATCACCAGGCCGCAGATGACACCGAGCGTCACGGCGAAGGGCACCAGGCCATAGGTAACGTTGCCGAGTCGCGCGCCGCGCCGCGAAAGCCAGTCGGCGAAGTAGATGATGATCGCCAGCTTGGCGATCTCGGAAGGCTGCATGCTGAACCAGCCGACCTTAATCCAGCTTCGCGCGCCGTTGATCTCGGTGATCGACGCCGGCAGTACCAGTACGAATAGCAGCATTAGCAGCGCCGCGCCGAGCAGGTGAACCGAGTACTTACGCCAGAAATGATAGTCGAGCCGCTGGGCGACCAGCAGCCCCGTCGTGCCGATGACCGCCGCAGTGAGCTGCCGCCAGGTGTAGTAGAGCTGCGATCCGCGGGTGGTGAATGCGTCTACGAACGAAGCGCTGTAGACCATCACCAGGCCAATTGGCACCAGGATGCCAATGATCGTAAGCAGCGCATAGTCGGGTTTGCGTCGGGTTGTGTCAAACATAGTTGTTGCCAGTTGTCTGTTGTCAGTCGTCGGTTAGGTACCGATAACTGATAACTGATCACTCACTATTGAATTGGCGGGTTGATGACGCTTACAAGCAGCACCAGCAGCGCCAGGAGCCCCAGCGCGCCGGGCCAGGCGAGCGGCCAGCTACGCCGCACGACCTGCGGCGGATACAACCGCTGATCGACCTGGAAGCGCGGCGCGAGCATCCAGCCGATCGCCGCGCCGCCGATCAGCCCGCCGATATGGGCGGTGTTGTCGATCACCGGCGAGCTGAAGCCGATGAACAGATTGATCATAATCACGGTGATCAGATTGCCGAGCTGCTGACGCGAGATCTCGCCGAGCAGCCCACGCGAAACGTAGTAGAACGCCCCCAGCCCGCCGATCAGCCCGAAGATCGCGCCGGACGCCCCGACCGAGTCGCGCGGGGTGAGCGCATAGGATGCGACGCCGCCGGCCAGCCCGGCGATGAAGTACAGGGCCAGGAAGCGCGGCGTTCCGTAGATCTGCTCGGCTTCGGGCCCCAGGACGTACAGCGCGTAGGCATTGAAGCCGATATGCAAAAGGCTACCGTGGAGAAACATCGCGGTAATGAGCCGCCAGTATTGCCCAGCCTGGATCAGACTGTTGACCTTCGCGCCGAGGATGTCGAGTACCGAATTTGATGGAGAGAATAGATTCCTACTAAGAAGACCCGAGTGTAGGAAGATGAGCACATTGATCGCCAGCAGCCACCAGACCTCGTGCGGCCGCCCGAGCGGCAGGCTCAGGAGATAGCCCTGCTGCGGAATCGGCTGGGCCTCGCCATAGACCGGCGCCGGCTGCTCCTCGGGCCGCGGGCCGAATTCCTCGTCGAAGCGCCGTAGGATGGGCTGGATGTCGTTGTCCTGGTTGTCGTCTGATTGAGTCATTGTGATTTTAGATTTGTAATTCTAGATTTTTGGTTGAGATAATCACAAATCTAGAATTGGTTGACGATTCGTTTGAATTCGTCGCCGCGATGGAATTCATTCCGGAACATCCCGAAGCTCGCGCAACCCGGCGATAAGAGCACCACATCGCCCGCCTCGGCCAGCTCGCGCGCCGTGTCGATCGCCTGGACGAAGTCGTCGAACGGCCCGGCCACAGTTGGCAGCCGGCAGTCGGCAGGATGCTTCGAACGGCTGACTGCCGACTGCTGATTGCTGATTGCTGACTGTAGTTTCGGTGTCGCCGTCCCGCGCAGCAGCACAACCGCCTTTGTGTGTTCGACGATCGCACGCGCTAGTACGTCGAAGGGCAGGTTTTTGTCGGCGCCGCCGGCGATCAGCACGACCGGGGCCTCGAAACTGCGCAGCGCTGCGATCGTCGCCTCTGGCGCGGTCGCGGTCGTGTCGTTGATGTAGCGTATGCCGTCAAGCTCGCGCACGAATTCCAGGCGGTGCTCGATGCCCTTAAACTCACGGATGGCGATCTCTATCGCCTTGTTTGAAACGCCAAAACTTTTCGCGAGCGCGGTCGCCGCCGCAACGTTAGCAATATTGTGATCGCCGGCGAGTGGGATATCTTCCAGCGTACAAAGATGCTGAATGTGTCGCTTCCCGGTGCGCTGACTAGCCCACCACAGCCCCGCCTGATTGTAGAAGACCCAACTTTGAGTATCCGTATGGATCTCGCTCGATGCTGCGCCGAACCAGGCAACCGATCCTGGCGCCTCGTGCGCCCACATTACTATTTCTGGGTCGTCGTGATGCAGGATGACCACTCCGTCCTCACCTTGCCAGAGAAAAATCTGTTTCTTGGCCTCTGCATACTCGACCATACTGCCATAGCGATTCAAGTGATCCGGCGAAATATTCGTGACGCAGGCGTATTGCGGACTTAAATGTGCCTCGCCTAGCCCTTCAAGCTGCCAGCTGGAAAGCTCCAGCACGACCGGGGTGCTGGCGGTGATGCGAGGCAGCGCCTCTAACGCGGAGACGCGCAGATTTCCGGCCACAACCGTATCAGGGTACTGCTCTCGGAGCATCGCGCCGGCGAGCAACGTCGTGGTTGTTTTGCCCTTCGTGCCGGTGATGCCGAGGATCGGGCCGGGACAGAGCCGGAAGAATAGGGTCATCTCCATCTCGATCGCGGCGCCAGCGATGCGGGCGATCTGAAGATAACGGGACTCGCGTGGAACTCCGGGGTTCCGGATCACCAGGTCGGCGGCGCGGAAGTCCTGCTCACGATGCTCGCCCAGGACGTAGCGGATCGGCAATCCAGCCAGGGCATCGATCGAGGGCTTGAGCAGGTCGGGGCCGCGTAGGTCGGTAATGGTGACATCGGCGCCCTGGCCGACGAGGAAACGCGCGACCCCCAGCCCGCCGCCATGGACACCCAACCCCATCACCAGCGCGCGTTTGCTACGTAAATCCATAGCCTTGAATGATGAAGCCTTGAATGATGAACGATGAACGATGAACATTTCCTTGGCGATTTCGACGTTCCGCGTTCTGCATTCGTCGTTTCAGTGCTCGGTGATCTGAATTTGCACCGCCGGCGCGGTCGGCGTTTGCTCGGTCTGGCGCGGCTTTTGCTGTGCATCGTTCAACGTCAGCGCCAGCGAGACGCCGATCAGCGCGGCGACCATCCCGACGAGCACGAAGCGCTGCATCACCTGCGTCTCGCTCCAGCCGACCAGTTCGAAGTGATTGTGGAGCGGCGACATCTTGAATACCCGCTTGCCCTGGCCGGTGCGCCGCCTGGTCCACTTGAAGTAGCCGACCTGGACGATCACCGAGAGCGCCTCGCCGACGAAGACCATGCCGACGATCGGTAGGAGCAGCCATTGCTGCGATTGAAGCGCGACGACCGCCAGCACGGCGCCCAGCGAGAGCGACCCGAGATCGCCCATGAACACCTGCGCCGGGTGAGGATTGTACCAGAGGAAGGCCGCGCACGCGCCGACGAGCGTGAAGCAGAAGGCCATCAGGTTCGTAAAGTCACGGTTGAGGAAAGTGATCACCCCATACGCCGCGAACGCCAGCATCAGGTTCCAACCGGCCAGGCTGTCCAGCCCGTCGGTCAGGTTGACCGCGTGGCTGGTGCCGATGATGATCAGCGTCGCAAGCGGAATGTACCACAGCCCGATGTCCCGCTGGCCATCGAATGGAATGCGCACGGCTCCACCGTTGGCCAGCCCGAACGGCTTCGGAAGGTACAGCACCAGCGCGGCGCCCAGCGCGATGATGATCGTCAGGATGAGCTTGTAGCGCGCGGTAAAGCCGTAGGACTTGGACTTCGTGCCGACAAGCGAGAGGTAGTCATCGATCCCGCCCAGTGCCGCGAAACCTACTAGCACCGACAGCGGCAATAGGATCGACCAGCGCTCGATCAGGTTGAACGCGAGCGTCAGCATCACGACCGGCAGCAGGATGATGATGCCCCCCATCGTCGGGGTACCGGTTTTAATCATATGGCTCTGTGGCCCATCGACGCGAATCTGCTTGCCGATCTTCCTCTCGCGCAGGAAGCGCACCCAGTAGCCGCCGGTGATTAGGGTCAGCACAAAGGCGGTTGCCGCGAGCAATAGGGCGCGCGACATATCCTTTACCAAAATCGCCGTCAAAACGCTTTCCACGTCTGGTTCTCCTCAAGATGACGTCTGAAACGTATTACATGATGCGTAAAACGTGCCATCGTTACGTTTTAGACAAGGTGCGTCGCACCTTTACGGTTGATGGGAAGTTTTGACGGGGATGGCACCTCCAGCTCTCCCCTTGTCTTACGTTCTACGTTTCACGTTCCGGCTGTCGTTGCAGCGCCGCCACGATCCCTTCCATGGCGACCCCGCGCGAGCCTTTGACCAGCACGTAATCTCCGGGCCGCATCAGGTCGCGCAACAGCGCGATCACTTCCTGGTTGGTCGCAGCAGTCATAATCCGGCCGCGCGGCATCCCACAGACCTCGGCCTCTTCGGCGATCCAGCGCGCGCGCGCCCCGACGACGATCAGCAGTTCCGCGACCTCGGCGACGCGTCGGCCGACCATGCGGTGCGCCTGCTCTTCGAATTCGCCCAGCTCGAGCATGTCACCCAGCGCGACGATCCGCCGTCCATCAAGATCGGCCAGCAGATTGAGTGCCGCGAGCGACGAGGCCGGCGATGCGTTGTAGGTGTCGTCGATCAGAGTCGCGCCGCCGACGACTGGCACCGCCAGCAACCGCAGTTGGGCGCTCTCGTCGCGCAGCCCCTCGACAATCGCATCCCAGCCCAGGCCGAGCAGCAGCCCGGCCGCCGCCCCCGCCAGCGCGGTGTGGACGCTGTGCCGGCCAAGCAGCGGCAGCTTGAGAGAAACCGACTCGCCGGCGTGGTGCGCGCGAAAGGTGATGCCCTCCAGCCCGCGGCTCTCGATCGCGTCGGCCCATAGGTCTGCCGATGGGTCGAGGCCGTAGAAAAACGGCCGCGCCGCCGTCTGGCCGGTCATCGTGCGGACGAGTGGGTCGTCGATGTTCAGGATGGCATGGCCGTCGGCGGGCAGCGCCCGCACCAGTTCACTCTTGGCCTGCGCGACGACCTCCAGGCTACCCATGCGCTCCAGATGCGAAGGGCCGATATTCGTGACGATGCCGATCTGGGGCCGGGCGAGCCGCGTCAGCAGCGTAATCTCGCCCGGCCCGTAGGTGCCCATCTCCAGTACCGCCACTTCGTGGTGGCTGGCCAACTGGAGTAGAGCGATGGGCATTGTGGCCTCAGTATTAAAGCTTCTTGGATTTTTTAAGGTTCGATAGCGGCGCCGCAGTACGGCCGCCGTGACCTCCTTCGTGGAGGTCTTGCCCACGCTGCCGGTGATGCCGATCACCGTCGGCGCGAACAATCCGCGATGGTAGGCTGCCAGCCGCTGCAAGGCGCTAAGCGGGTCGTCCACGGCGATCAGGAAGACCGTGTCGGGTGGGGCATCCACCATCCCTGCGCCGCTGATCGGATCGACCAGCGTCGCGTGGCGGTCGAGCACCTGCCCTGCGACTCGTTCGCGCCGCACCAGCGCCCCGCGGGCGCCGCGCGCGACAGCGGCAGCCAGGAAGTCGTGCCCATCAACGTGCTCGCCGCGTAGGGCGACGAACAGTGATCCGGGCGTCGCTTCGCGCGAGTCGACTACCGCCTCGCTGAAAGCGACCTGCTTGAGCGCCGGCGGGATGTCGAGCGGCTCGCGCCGCGCATCCTCCGCCCGCACCCCGAGCAGCACTTCGTCCAGATTCAACACCGCCGTCTCCTATCAAGAAATCTAGGACTCGCGGCGGCATTGTAGCATAGATCACGCGACCCGATTCGGGCGGGCCGGTGAACGATAAGCGACAAACGACGAACGATGAACCTCGGCCTGAGCCTTCGTGCTGAGCCTCAGGCGAACCGCCATGACGAAGCCGACGAACAACGAACAGCGCAGAGGATCATCGGTTATTGGTCGTTGGTCGTTCATTGGCTGTCCTCCGGTTTCTGGATGACGCCCGCGACCTGATTTGGACCGACCATGCCGGGATCAGGCGCGATCCGCTCATAGCGCAGCAACTGCGCGGCGATCGAGCGATAGACTGGCAGCGCCGTCACGACGCCCCAGATGTCGTCCTTGGGGTTGTCGATCTTTACCAGGATCGCGTAGCGCGGGTTCTCAGCCGGCGCCAGTCCCACGACCGATCCGATCGTCGCATCCCGATAGCCGCCGTGGCCGTCGGGGATCTGCGATGTGCCGGTTTTCGCGCAGACCGCGTAGCCCGGAACCAACCACAGGTCGTCCGGCGGCCCCCCACTTGCATAATGGTTAGCCGATTTGATCAACATCTGCCGGATCGTCCGCGCGACCTCGGCCGAGATCGGCTGGCCTACCTGCTGCGGTTGGGTCGTCGCGCAGTTGTCGGCGTGGCAGCGCTGCTGGACAATGTAGGGCCGCATGAGCTTACCGTCATTGCCGACCGCGGCGACCATCCGTACCTGCTGGAGCGGCGTGACGCCGATGCTCTGTCCGAAGGCGTTGGTGTCCAGATCGAGCGGACCCCAATCTGGCGCGTCGGGGTATTTGACGATCCCTTCGCCCTCGCCGGCCATGTCCACGCCGGTCGCCTTCCCGTAGCCGAAGGCTTTGACCATCTGATAAAACTTTTCCGGCCCTGTGATTTCGTTGAACTGCAAGGCGCCGACGTTGCTCGAATAATACAGCACCTCGCCGGGGGTGATCATCCCGTGCGCGCCGCTATCCCAGTTGTGGAGCGGCCAACCGTAGCGATCGATCGCACCGGTATCGTCCACTTGTGTCTCGGTCGTGAAGGAGTGCGACTGAAGGCCGGCCGAGACCGTCACGATTTTGAACGTCGATCCCGGCTCGTAGAGCCTCGCGATCGCCGGATTGAGGTTGTACTCCTCTGGCTTGTAATCGTTGTAGCGGTTCGGGTTGAAGGTTGGATAGCTCGCCATGCCGCGAATCGCACCAGTCTTCACGTCGAGGACGATGATGGTGCCACCGTCGGCCTGATGTTTATCGACCGCCGCCTTCAGCTCGGTTTCGATCACATGCTGTACCAGCGGGTCGAGCGTCAACTGGAGATCAGCGCCGTCGCTGGCCGGCCGGGTTCGCGGCGGCGTGATCCAGATCGGGTTGTTTCCGGCGTCCCACTGGGCGGTGATCGTGCCGGTGATGCCCTTGAGTTCGGTGTCATAGAATCCCTCGACGCCGCTGATGCCGACCCCTTCGAAGTTCACGGCACCGATCGTGTGGGCGGCGAAGCTACCCTGCGGGTAGACACGACGCGGCTCGGGCACCAGATCGAGCCCGGCCCATGTTTCCGGTTCTTGTTGCTTGAGCGATGTAATGCGCTCGGCGATCTCAGGCTCGAGCCAGCGGGCGATGCGCGAGTAGTGTTCCTGATCCTGAAGCCTGGCCTGGATCTCATTCGCCGGCAGGCCGAGCAGACCGGCCAGCACCAGCGCCAACTTGGGGGCGCTCTTCTGGTCGATCAGGCCGGCGTTGACATACAGGCTCTCGCGATCCACATCCAGCGCCAGCACATTGCCTTTGCTATCGCGGATCACGCCGCGGCGCGGCTGGATCGTCACCCGCCGATCGATCTCACGGCTCGCCTTGCTCGACAGATAGTCGTGCTGAACGACTTGTAGGTTGCCGAGCTGGAGTACGATTCGCCCGATTACAAGCATGGCCAAGAGGAACGCGGCGTTGATACGCCAACGGCTGATTGTCACAGGTCGATTTGATTGTGTGGTGCGTGTTGCCATATCCCTCAAGGGGTGACAATGTGATCAAGGTGAGCGGGTGAAAATTGAGAACCTCGTCATCGTGTTATCTTGTCACCTTGTCAGCGGTCTGCGGCGTGGGCGCAATTGTGATGTACCGCGCCTGCTCGGGCGCCATCGGCCGCATATGGAGCGCCTGCGCGCGCTTCTCGATCGTCACCAACGACTCGGCCTCTGAGAGCTGTAGCAGCAGCGTGCTGCGCTCGCGGAGCAGCGCGATCTGTTGCGACTGGAGTTGGGCGAGTTGGTAGCCTTTGGTCGCGAGTCGACCGGTCTGGCCTAGCGATACCAGGCTCATCAACGAGAGCAGCAGCGCCGCCGCGATCAGGTAACGCCCGCCATCGAGCCGCAGGTAGCGCGCAAGCTCGATCCGGCGCGCCCTGGCCTGCTCAAGTGGAAAGAGTTGTCGAATGTTGACTGCCATGTTGTTGCCCCTTCCCCAGTGAATGTAAAATGGAAAATGGAAAATGAAAAATTGAAGAGTTCGAATGATCTCGACTTTTCATTTTTCATTTTGCACTCTTTCGGCGATACGTAATTTGGCGCTCCTGGCGCGCGGGTTGGCACGCGTCTCGGCCTCCCCGGCCGTCAACGGCTTCTTCGTGATGATCCGCAGCCGGGATGGCCCCTCGGCACCGCCATAGCCCGACTCGTCGCGGAAAAACTGCTTGACGATCCGATCTTCGAGCGAATGAAAGGCGATCACGGCCAGCCGACCCCTCGGCGTGAGCAGCTCGACCGCCTGCGGCAGCGCCGTCTCCAGGCTCTCCAGCTCGCGGTTGACGGAGATTCGCAACGCCTGGAATGTCCGCGTCGCGGGATGGATCTTACCGTGCCGCCCGCCCAGCGCCCGCTCGACGATCGCCGCCAGTTCACCGGTTGTCGCGATCCGCGCTTTGCGGCGCGTCTCGACGATCGCGCGGGCGATCCTGCGCGAGGCGCGCTCCTCGCCGTAGCGGTAAATTACGTCCGCCAGCGCACTCTCCGGCATCTCATTCACCAGATCGGCGGCGGTTTCGCCGCTCGTCGTGTCCATCCGCATGTCGAGCGGCGCGTCAGCCAGGAACGAGAACCCACGCTCCGGCGTGCCGAGCTGGTGCGACGAGACGCCGAGATCCAGCAATATGCCATCTACCTTTTTAAAGTCGGCTTCGTGCGCCAGTCGCTTCAGGTCCCGAAAGTTGCCGTGAACCAACTTTGCCCGCGCGCCGAAGGCGGCCAATCGCGCGCCGGCCGTCTCGATCGCCGCCGGGTCGGCGTCGATCCCCAGTAACCGCCCGTCGGGCGCACTCATCTTCAGAATGGCCGCCGCGTGCCCGCTGCCGCCGAGCGTCCCATCGATATAGTACCCGCCCGCCTGCGGCACCAGGCCGGCCAGCACCTCGGCCAGCAGAACCGGCACGTGCTGGAATTGAGAATTGAGTGTTGAGAATTGAGAATTGCTCATGGCCGCGCATTTTCTCAATTTTCAATTCTAAATTCCGAGCGCGGCGAGCTGCTCGGCGAACGCACTGCCGTTCACGTCGAGTGTGTCCAGCACTTCGCGCCAGCGTTCGCCCGCCCAAATTTCAAAGTACGTATTCAGCCCGGCGACGATCACTTGCTCCCCCAGCCCGGCGTAGTCGCGCAAGTTCTGCGGGATCAGGATGCGGCCCTGGCGATCCAGTTGGATATCGGCCGCACCCGAGAAGAGCAACCGGCGCAGATTGCGCACGTCGCCCTGACCGAGCGACAGGGCGTTGACTTGCTGAGAGAGCTGCTCCCACACCGCGCGGGGGAAGCCCATCAGACAGCGATCGAACCCGCGCGTGACCACCACCCCATCGCCCAACTCGTCGCGAAAGCGAGCAGGGACGGCCAGCCGGCCTTTGTCGTCCATGTTGTGTTCGTATTCGCCCAGGAACATGGCCGGCACTCACGATCGCTCATTACGTCACGGTGGGGCAGGGAAGCTAGAGAGGACTACCCCTCGATCCCTGGATTATCGAGAAGACCCAGTAAGGAAGAATCACTGAAAAATAGAACATTTGTACTATTATTCCCCACTTTACCCCACATTTCCCCACAAGTTTGCATATTATATACCACTTAGCCCTATATTTCAAGTGTTTTTACCGCGAATTTAGGGATTGATTCTGATTGGCCTAATCAAAATGGTTTACGACGCTCGATCGTATTGCGCTTGACCACGCGATCAGTTGGCTGGTATAGTGAGAAGTAAAGTGTGAAACATGGAAATGTGAATGATGATCGTTGTTCGCAATGTTTCATGCGAGTAGGTTTATAGGCTAAGCTGAGGGGCGAAACAATGAGCGAACTGACCCACCTCGACGCCGAGGGGCATGCCCATATGGTAGATGTGGGCGCGAAGGACGAGACGCGCCGTGAGGCGGTCGCGCGCGGTGCGGTGCTTATGCGGCCCGAGACGCTCCGGTTGATCGCTGCCGGCGAGCTGCCGAAAGGCGATGTCCTGGCGGTCGCGCGGGTCGCCGGGATCATGGCCGCCAAGCGCGCGCCCGACATCATCCCGCTCTGCCACCCCCTGCTGCTGACCCATGTAGCGGTCGAGCTATTCCCCGACGAAGCGGCCTCGGCGGTGCGGATCGAGGCGACCGTGCGTACAACCGGCAAGACCGGCGTGGAGATGGAGGCGCTCACGGCGGTCAGCGCGGCGGCGCTTACGATCTACGATATGTGCAAGGCGGTCGATCGCGGCATGCGGATCAGCGACATCCGGCTGGCGCAGAAGCGCGGCGGGCGGAGTGGCGAGATTGTGTTGGAGGAATAAACAACGATGCAGCTCTGCATAATCGGTTTGATCAATTGACGGCATCTTGACGGGATGCTACAATGCGCCCGCTATGAGCATCCTCACTGGAAAACAGATCATTTTGGGCGTCAGTGGCGGCATCGCGGCCTACAAGGTCGCCGAGCTGGCCCGCCGGCTGACCCTTGATGGCGCACTCGTGGATGTGATTATGACCGCTGCGGCGCGGCATTTCGTGGGCGAGGCCACCTTCCAGGCGCTCACCGGTCGGCCGGTGCTGGCCGATATGTGGGCACTGCCCGAGGACGGCATCGTCGGCCACGTCGCGCTTGGCCAGCACGCTGACCTGCTGGTGATAGCGCCGGCGACGGCCAACACCCTGGCGCGGCTCGCCGCCGGCCTGAGCGACGATATGCTGACGACGACCGCGCTGGCGACGACCACGCCGATCTTATGTGTCCCAGCGATGAACCCCAATATGTATGCGAATCCGGCCACACAGGAGAATATCGCGACACTGCGCCGGCGCGGGATGACTGTGTTGGAGCCGGCGTTCGGGCGGATGGCCGAGCCGATCGTTGGCAAGGGTCGCATGCCTGAAGTACCCGAGATCGAGGGGCATCTGCGCGCGTTGCTCGGTCGCACGAGCGGCCCGCTGCGCGGCCGGCGCGTCGTCGTCACCGCCGGCGGTACCCACGAGCCGCTCGACCCGGTGCGCTTCATCGGCAACCGCGCGTCGGGGCGCATGGGCTACGCGCTGGCTCGCGAGGCTCGCGACCTCGGCGCCTGCGTCACGCTGATCAGCGGCCCGACGAGCCTGCCACCGCCCGCCGCGATCGATGTCAGGCATATAGAGACCGCGCTTGAGCTGCGCGACGCCGTCCACGCCGCGATCGACGGCGCTGATCTGTTGATTATGAACGCCGCTGTGGCCGATTTCCGCCCGGCCGAGCTGTCCGAGCGCAAGATCAAGAAAGGCGACGACGAAGAACTCCTGGTACGACTCGTGCGGAATCCAGATATCCTGGCCGGCCTGGCGCCGCGGCGCGACTTGATCAAAGTCGGGTTCGCCGCCGAAACGCAGAACCTGCTGGAGTATGCGCGATCGAAGCTCGATCGCAAAGGGCTGGATATGATCGTCGCCAACGAGGCGATCGCCAGTATCGGCGCGGATGAGATTCAAGTGACGCTGTTGGATACCGAGGCGGTGCAGCAGTTGCCGCGCCAGCCGAAAGAGCGGGCGGCGGCGGCGATCATCGCCGAGGTGTTGCGGCGCTGGCCGGAACGGCTGGGGCCCAAAGAGTAAAGCATCGAATGGAAGACCAGGATAAGCGGATCGAGAAGCAGCCGATCGGCGACGGCCATGCGCAGAGCGCGCCACCCGCCGAAGAGACCCAGGTAGGTCAGGCCATGCAGAGCCTGACGAGGTCGACGCGGCAGCTCTCTGGTCTCTCACCCACGCCTGCGAAGCGCGCGGTCGCACAAGCGGCCAACGCCGCGTTGCGCGAGCGAATCGTCACCCTGATCGCCGCGCTAGGCGATCCGGGCAACCCACTCCATCACCAGGCGGAAGATGACCTCGTCTCGATCGGTGCGCCGGCCGTGCCGGCGCTCAACGACGCACTCAACCCCAACCGCCCCTGGCTGACGGCCTACCGCGCTGCCGAGGCGCTGGGCCAGATCGGTGATGGGCGCGCCGCGGGACCGCTGCTCGACGCGCTGCGCCACCCCAACAGCAATGTCCGTTGGAGCGCGGTGCGCGCGCTGGCGGTCGTCGGCGACGCGCGGGCGCTGCTCGATCTGCGACGCGTCGCACGCGAGGATCAGGGAAAGACCAGTTGGGGCGAATCGGTCGGCGGCGCGGCGCAGAGCGTTCTCGATCAGATGCAGAGTCACAATATGCTGCTGCGCGGCGCCGACTTGATAAAGACGGCGGTCGCCTGCGTGTTGATGCTCGTGTCGCTCATCCTCGCCTGGAGCGTGATCAACTCGCTGCGCGCCGAGCTGCGGCAGGTCGGACACGAACTGGTCGAGGCAGGTGTCGTAGCGCCGCTGACCGCGCCGACGATTCCTACTGTCGAATCGGCTCAAGCGCTCGCCCAGGAGACGCAGGCGCCAGAGCCGAGCGCCGCCCCGACAACTGCGCCGACGATCGTGATCAGCGGCACTGTGCTAACGACCGGCAACGTGCGCGTCCAGCCGACCAGGAACGGCGAGCGGATCGGCGGGGTCAGTGAGGGCGACGAGATCATCTTTCTGGCGACGACGCCCGATCATAATTGGTATCGGGTCAGGTTGGGCGATCGCCACGCCGCTGACTCGCGGATCGACAGCCGCGACGAAAGTGGCTGGGTGAACAAATCGCTGCTCTCCGAGCCGCAGGGCAAGGTTCCGATCGAACAGCCGCCTCCCGAGCCGCCCACGCCAACGCCGACGCCTTGACGGTGCCGAACGACGAGGTTTATGCAAAGAAGTACCGCGTTATCCAAGACCGCCCGCGCCCTGTTCCTGGGGGTCGCGCTCGTGTCGCTGATGATCGCCTGTGCCGGCTATGCGTTCCTAAGCGAGATACGGACGCCGGCCGGTAGCAGTGCCGTGCCGAACGATATTACTGTCGACCAAGGCGATTCGACCAGCGCGATCGCGACCAAGCTGCGCGCCGCTGGTCTGATCCGCCAGCCGCTGCTCTTCACCATGCTGGTGCGCTCGCAGGGCCTCGACGGTAAGCTCCAGGCGGGTACATTCCATCTGCGGCCGAATATGACCATGAGCCAGATTATCTCGGCGTTGCAGGTTCCGGCCAGGGCCGAGGAGGTTCAGGTCACACTGAAGGAGGGCCTGCGGTTGGAAGAGGTCGCCCAGGTGATCGGCGAGGCGGGCATCAAGAATGTAGAAGAACAGTCGTTCCTCGACCTGGCGCGCGAGGGCGCCAGGTTCAAGGATCAGCACGCGCTGCTCAGCAGCCTGCCCGTGACCGCGACGCTTGAAGGCTTCCTGTTCCCCGACACTTATCGCTTCAATACGACTGATACCATCACCGATGTGATCAATAAGATGCTCGACAATTTCGATCAGCAGTACGGCACCTTCGAGAAGCAGATCACCGTCGCCGACGCGAACGGCGCGCCTATGGATGTCTACAGCATCGTGACGATTGCCTCGATCGTCCAGCGCGAGGCGGCTCGCACCGATGAGATGCCCAAGATCGCGGCAGTGTTCTGGAATCGACTCAAGCCCGAAAACCTGGCCGAGACTGGCAACGGCAAACTGCAATCCGACCCGACATTGCAATACGCGCTGGGCAAACCGGGCGCATGGTGGCCCAAGCTTGATCACCTCACGCCTGAAGAGCTGAACAACCCCCATCCGTACAACACACGCCTTCACCCCGGCCTGCCGCCTGGCCCGATCAGCGTTCCCGGGCTGGACGCGCTGCGTGCCGCCGCCCGCCCCGACACCTCGGCGCCATATCTGTACTTTGTGGCTTCCTGTAGCGATCCTGGCGCCCACAACTTTGCGACGACCAATGAAGAGTTCCAGAATTTCGAGCAAGAGTATCTCAATTGTAAACACTAATTCATTTCTTCATCGCCATATCGTATCGGAGATAAAACGTAAAACGTAAAGCGTCAGGTCGCTTTCGCCATTTTACGTTTTACGTTTTGCGGCTACGAGCAGTTGCAATTGTGACGCCGAACGACCTACCAAAAGATCGGATGTTACGCGCCGGCGTGATCGGCGATCCGGTGGCGCATAGTCGCTCGCCGGCGCTCCACAACGCTGCGTTCGTGCAGCTCGGCATTGCGGCACATTACGAGCTGTGGCTCACGACGGTCGCCGATCTGCGCGTGCGGATCGAGTCGCTGCGCGCGCCGCATATGCTGGGCGCGAACGTGACGCTGCCGCATAAGATCGCGGCGCTGCCGCTGCTCGATCGGCTGGATGCCGATGCGGAAGCGATCGGTGCGGTCAACACGGTCATTCGTGAGGCCGATGGCTTCCTGACAGGTGCGAACACCGACGCGCCGGCTTTTCTAGCTTCGCTGCGCGAAGATGGCGGATATGTGCCCACCGATCAGCCCGTGGCGATCCTGGGCGCCAGCGGGGCCGCACGCGCCGCCGCTGTCGCCCTAGTCAGGGCCGGCGTCGCGCGGCTGGTCGTCGCCAATCGCTCATTGGAGC
>Ga0137369_10002751_pt1 | contig 17981 bp, 20 predicted proteins | sample SagtaG_12_FD_104918 | JGI IMG/M metagenome (GOLD analysis project Ga0137369, IMG submission 104918) | Vadose zone soil microbial communities from Sagehorn Ranch, Mendocino, California, USA - Sage1_L_113_16 metaG | ecosystem: Environmental > Terrestrial > Soil > Vadose zone | place: USA... | reverse complement strand
CAGCAGGGCGCCAGCCCCGCGCGTGCACCTATGCTATGCCGCCGTCCCGGCGTTCCCGCCTATGAGCTACGCACTCATCTGTCTGCTGTCTGTGCGTAGGCGCCGCACATACACTCGCAGATAGTCCACCTCGTCCAGGTACTCCCGACCCCACACCTTGGCCAGCAGGGTGCCGTGCGTCAGGGTACGTCCAGCGTTACGCACCAGGTGGTACAGCAGCTTGTACTCGGTTGGCGTGAGTTCGACGCGCTCGCCTTTGACGCGCAGCTCGTGGGCGGAGAAATCCATTTCGAGATCGCCCGAGGCAAAGGACGGTGCGCGGCTCTTCGGTGCAGGCATATCCAGCCGCCGCAGGACGGCCTTGATCCGCGCCAACAGCTCCAGATGGTTGAACGGCTTGGTCACATAGTCATCAGCGCCTAACTCCAGGCCCTTGACCTTGTCGATGGTGTCGTCGCGCGCCGTGAGCATGACGACGGGTACGTCGGAAAACAAGCGCAGCTCCTCGAGGACTTTAAACCCATCCATGTCGGGCAGCCCGACGTCTAGTAGGACGAGATCGGGTGACTCCTTTTCGACCAGATCGAGCGCCAGCTGGCCCGTTCCCGCCGAGAGGAGGTCTACTTCTCGCCACTGAACCGAGAATCCCAGCCGAACCGAGTCGACCACTTCGGGTGCGTCGTCCAGCCACGCCGCTGAATGTCGAGTATCCCGGCCGTCCTCCTCAGTTGGCCGTAGAAATCCATGAACGCTACATGAACGTCAGCCGATTCCTGTTTGCCAGGCGACCTGAGTAAGGAGCCAATGAACGTTCATGCGTTGTTCATGCACATTTCGCGGGCCCTTCGTCGTGCCGAGTGAGGATGGTATTGACGCAACAGCACCCACTCCATGGAAGGAGGAGCACGTGAAGCAATCAAGGAATCCAAGGACCACGCCGCGCGCAGATGCCCACGCCAGTGGCAATGTCCAAGCCGCCGAAACGAAGCCGCCAGCACCGAGTACCCGCATGCTGGACGGTGACGTACTGGCCAACGCAATCCAGACCGAGCTTCGGCAGGATGCGCTTACCGCCGCGCTGCCGATTGAAGTGGAAGTCTGGGATCGCGTGGTCCATCTGCGCGGTGTGGTGCCTGGCGCAAGCGAAGCCGAGGCGGCAGAAAGTGTCGCGGCGCGCGTGAGCGGTGTCGGGCTCGTTGCGGACGATCTGGAGATGCGACGCGGGCGACCCCTTCTAGAAAGGAATTCGGCATGAGACGCCTATTCGCCATCGTTGTTGCCTGCATCCTTCCCGTGGTGGCGGCCTGCACGAGCACCACACCCGCCCCGCCAGCTAGCGGCGCCGCATCGGGTTCGAGTGCGACGCAGCAGCTCACGCTCAAGGCGATGGATACGATGCGGTTCGATCCCGCAACACTCAACGCCCGCGCCGGTCAGCCGATTCAGGTAATGCTCGAGAACACGGGCCAGATCGTTCACGACTTCCACATCACCGAGGGCGCCTCACAGCCCGTGACCGCCAAGGCCCAGCCGGGCCAGACGGCCAGCGCAACTTTCAACGTCGCTATAGCCAGCACCTACACGTTCGTGTGTAGCGAGCCCGGTCACGAGCAGGCCGGCATGAGGGGCACGCTCAACGTTCAGTAGCGCTGCGCTCGACGATCGATGTTCGTCGCGACGAACGATTTCAGAAATGGAGATCGCATGAATATCCAAGTAGCAACTCAAGCCGAAGTCGAGTCAGCGTGGCCAGTAGTCAGGGCGAAGTTGATGAGCCGCCGTGAGGTGGCAGAAGGGACGATGGCCTTCCAGTTCGAAAAACCTCCCGGCTGGACCTTCGAGGCTGGCCAGTTCGTGGACATCACATTGCTGATGCCCACCGAGACGGATTCAGAAGGTGATACGCGAGGTTTTTCCATCGCAAGCGCGCCGTTCGAAGGCACACTCATGATCGCGACGAGGATGCGTGATACGGCCTTCAAACGTGTGTTGAAGACGATGCCTCTTGGGACGGAAGTCAAGATCGAAGGTCCGTTCGGAGACCTACGGTTACATAACAACGCCGCCCGCGCAGCGGTTGTGGTGTCGGGCGGCATTGGTATCACTCCGTTTCGAAGCATTCTCATGCAAGCAGCACGCGACAAACGACCTCACCGCATCTTCTTCTTCAATGCGAATCGGCGGCCAGAGGATGCTCCATTTCTGGAGGAAATGCGGTATCTCGCGCGCGAGAACCCAAGCTTCACGTTCGTTCCCACCATGACGGAGATGGACAAATCGCATCTGCCGTGGGAGGGCGAGCGAGGACGCATCGACCAGCAGCTGTTGACCACGTACTTGAAAGGCACAACATCAGCCATCTACTACGTCACTGGGCCGCCGGGAATGGTGAAGGGATTACGAATGCTCCTGAAGGTCTCAAGTGTTGATACCGACGACATCCGCACGGACGAGTTCACGGGTTACTGAGCACCGAAGCATGATCAAGCTCAAACGCGTATACGAGGCACCGGCACCCAGCGACGGGGTTCGCATCCTTGTCGAGCGCCTCTGGCCGCGGGGTATCAAGAAGCAGTCGCTCGAGTTCGACGAATGGCTAAAAGACGTTGCTCCCAGCACCGAACTGCGGCGCTGGTTCGGGCACGATCCCGCCCGTTGGGACGAGTTTCGGCGCCGCTACGCGGCCGAGTTGAATGCGAACCCCGCGGCGTGGCAGCCAATCCTCGAGGCTGCCGACCAGAGTACAGTCACCTTGCTGTTCAGCTCGCACGACGTTGAGCACAACAACGCGGTGGCGCTCAAGGGTTACCTGGAGCTCAGATCCCATTCGTGCGCTGAGTCAACGAGTCGCCGTGACGTACGTGGTCACGCAACCGGGCATTGACGGCAAGGACAAGTCCTGCGTTGATGTGTCCCCCGTCGCGTGTATCTACATCGAGTGGGAGGCAGTGGATCGGAAGCTGTACATCCATCCACACGAGTGCATCCAGAGCGGTGCATGTGAACCTGGTGTCCCGTCAGTGCGATCTTCACCCAGGACGCCGTCCCCAGGCTGCTTAGCGATTCGGCTGCACTGGTCGCCGCGCGCGGCTGCGAACGTACCTCATCAGGAGACAAGTGCTGCCGCGGATCGAGCCAGCCCAACATCATCCACTGCGTGTCGTGCCACGGACGTACCGACCCAGACTTGCAACCGTCAGTGGCCTGGTAGCAGCGACTCGACCAGCTCTCGCAAGCGAGGCGCGGGCCTGGCCCGCAGGTCCTCGGGCGCTGGTTGCCGCAGCACGCGCTGCCGGCCTGTCGGGCCCTGAAGGCGGCGGCAGCACTTGCCTCAACATCTCGAGGCACATCCCGCATTCATTGCGCGACACTGTTCGGAGACATGGGCAATACAGAGAGTGAGCCTCGGCCGCCGATCACCTACAGCCCAACCAACAGGCGTGTACGCCAGCCAGCCGTCGGTGGTGCAACCGCTGCGCGGCGAACCGAGCTGCCTCTGGTCAACCCATTCGATGTCTCGGCGCCGTACGCCGCGGCCATGCGTACTGCGCTGCTCCTGGCACTCCTGCCAGGCCTCGGCACTGGCCTGCTGCTGGTATCGATCGCCGGCTTGCGCGTGCCGTTATCGGTTGGCTGGCCACAGCTCGCGCAGGCACATGGCCAGATCCAGACCATCGGCTTCGTGGTGTTGTTCATCGTGGCCGTTGGCATGCAGTTGTTTCCGCGCTTCCTTGGTACTCCGCTCCGGCACGCGCATCGGGCGGCCTGGGGGAGTGGCGCGGTCGCGCTCGCGCTCGTAGCGCGGCTGATCGGTCAGCCTTTGCCCGACGGGCCCCTACGCTTCGCACTGCTGGCGCTGGCCGCGATTGGCGTGCCGACAGGTGTGCTCATTGCTGGCTCCGCCTTTCACGAGCTGAGGCAAGGGAAGGCGGCGGCGGCCGGCGGGGCAGCCGGCGCCTGGCGACGCTTCATCGCCGTCGGAGGCCTTGCGCTGGGCGGCTCCTTACTGCTTTATGCGTGGTCGGGCGTATCCCTCGCCGCTGGATCGATCGTTGTGCCGCCTGCAACTGACGAGGCCCTGGTCCACCTCGAGCTGACCGGGTTCGCGACCAGCCTGGTGTTGGCGGTCGCCTCACGCGTGTTCGGGCGCTTCCTGCTGTTGCGCACGCGACCCGCGCTCGAACGACGCATCCCGATCCTGGCCCTGCTGTGGGGGGCGGGACTGCTGCTGACTAGCCTGGGATGGCTGATTGGCTCGGCGTGGCTGCGCTTGGCAGGCGCGCTGGTGGAGGCGGGCGTGATCCTGTCGTGGCTGTGGCTGGTCGGGCTATATCTGACGCCGAGCCGAGAGTCGGGGACGCCCTACGTCACCAATCCGACACGACGTTGGGTTCGGCTCGCGTTCGCATTCCTCGTCGTGAGTGTGGCGCTGCAGGTGGGGCTGTTCAGCCGTGAGGTTGTGCTCGGGGTGAGCCCGTCGATCGCCGAGCTCTCGGCCGCAAGACATGCGTTGGGACAGGGCTTCTTGCTGCCGCTGATGGTGGCAATGGCGGCCCGCTTGCTCCCGATCTTCTCCGCCGATGTCTTGAAGCACCGCCTCCGACTCGAGTTGACGGTTGATCTGCTGCTGATAGGCGCGCTCGTGCGCATTTTCGCCGAGCTCTTGGCCGGCTATGGGCCGCTCGGCGGACCGCTCGTGGCACTTGGCGGCACGCTGACGGTGGTCGGCTTCGCCGTATTCGCCGCCGGCATGTGGTCGTCACTCGGTCGCCTGCCGAAGCCCGCGCGATAAACCACGCGCGCCGGTTAACGAGGGCAAGCTGACTATACGTTCCGGCCTTTGTACCGGGCACTGAGTGCGGGTAGTTCACTCCGCAAGATGGGGGTTCTGCTGCGGCTGGGCCGAGCGACTCGATGCCGCGTGTCCCCGAGCGTCGCCTTCGAAGTGGTCGACGTGCGGCGTCTCGAACGCAGCCTGGCCTCGGCCCTGGAGCACGAAGGCCAGCCCACCCCACCACCCGAGCAGCGCGGCCAGCCGCTGCCGCCCAGGCCAGGCTACGGCTGCATTCACCTCGCTGCTCAGGCCCGCGTCATCAGCGCTGCGCAGGTCGCGGCGCTTCGATAAAAACCAACCCGATCACGCCAGCCGCATGTAATAGGTCGGGCCTAGCGCGAGCATCATGTTGACCACTGCGCCTGCGCGTGGCGCGGGTACATGCAAGCGAGTCGTCTTTTGACACGACGCAGCGGGCGAGCGGAGCGAACTGACGGCCAGCGCGCCGTCATGGACCTTGCGTGTACGCGCGCCGGACTACCGGCTCGGGCTTCGAGGACCGAGCCGGCAGTCGGTGCGGCTCCGCACGCTGCAAACGGAAATGGTGCGCGCTCTTAGCGACCGACGCCCAGCAAGAACAGAAGCAGGATCAGGCCGAGCGGCAAACCTAGCAGCCACAGCAGGATCAGAATCATCGTTGGTTTCTCCTCAGGCGGTGCGGCGCACAGCAGTGCGTCCGTCGGTAACAGTACGGGTGCGATAGCTCGTGAGCGACATCGGCTCACCAGACGCCATCCAGCCGCCAATCACGCTACCTATCAGACCGACAAGCAGCGCCGTCAGCGCGGCCAGCGCGGCGTTGCGCGCGGCCGCGGCGGCTGTCGGATCGGCGGCTACGGCACTCGGTGTCACCCACACGGGTGTAAGTCCCAGGCCGCCGAACCAGACGCCAAACAGCGCGCCTCCGCCGAGAGCGGCGAACACGACCAGGATCGGCACTGCGACCAGCCACACAATTGCGCCGTGCAGCATGTCGGTCTCGGCCTTGCGGTAACCGTTGATCTTCCCGGCGACCCAGCCGCCGACGACAAACGAGAAGAAGGCGCCGCAGATGGCGAAGGCCAACGCGAGGACACCGACATCACTCCATCTGGCAATACGTCCGCCGGGTCCGAGTTGATGTGCGCCAAGCGCGGCGCCCACGAGGCTGAAGACGAGGCCCAGCGCGAGCGCCGCGAGCGTGCCAACCCAGATCGAGCTCCAGTTGATCGGCCAGTAATTGTCCGATTGCACGTGGCGCACGACCGCGACCTCGGCTTCGCGTGAACTAACCACAGGCATGCGCTCCTTTCGTCACGCCGAGAGCAGAGCGCGTGCCACACCGATCACAGTGAGATGGCTCGCGCTCGTCGACGGGAGGCGGCAGGGCCACCGAGTTCCTATTTTCAGATGGGTTTCGCGAGTTCGTCGATCATCGCACGGTGTCTGCGACGCTCGCGCGCAGCTCGAGATTGCCGCAGCGGGGGCATTGATTGACCTGCTGCAGGACGCCGCCTTCGCGAGTGGAGCAGTCGATCTTCTGGCGTGCTTGTTCATCGGCGTGCCATGCGATACAGCCACGTTCGCACTGATGCCTCGTGCTGATAGCCAGTACGACTCCGCAAGGCTCGGAGAAACGTCTCCTGGACTATGTCCTCGGCATCCAGCACAGAGCCGAGCATCTGATAGAAGTGCACGAGCAGCTCGCGGCGGTGGGTGCGGACCAGCCGGTCGAACGTCGCGGGGTCGACAACGGATGCCCATTCGGCAACGGGGCAGGTCATCCGCGCCATTGGGCGCTTCGATGGCGAACTCGAACACCGACGCCACCTCGTTGCCGTTGGCCATGCGGCCCAATAAGCGCGTCTCGCCATGCGCCTGCAGGAATTGGCCGGTCAATCCGACAAACTCAGCTTTTCCGCGAGCGTGCTGCACGGGCCCATCGAATACCACGTCATCGGTTACCAGGGCCTGCCACTCTTGGCTGTGGGCATCGAACGCTGAGTAGTACCGCTCGACCGGGTCGCGTGCTTGTGTCTGCATGTCCGTATAGGCCTCGACAGCCCGTGTCCGCCATCGGTGCTGCCGAGAGCATTGTCGATTTGGGCATGGGCCGTTCGGTACTAGAGTGAGCGTCGGGACCGACCCGCGCCAACCAGAGGAGGAACCCACGATGACGCAGTACCTGCTGTCCGTGCACAGTGCCGAAGGCGAGGTCAGTGCCCAGCCGACCAACGAACAGATGCAGCAGTTTCACACGCAGATCGGTATCCTCGAGGCGGACCTGAAGTCGGCCGGCGCCTGGGTCTTCGGCGGCCGCCTGCACGAGCCCGACACCGCGACGGTCGTGCGCATGTCCAACGGCGCGGTCCTGACCACCGACGGCCCCTTCATGGAATCGAAAGAACACCTGGGCGGCTTCTACATCATCGAGGCCGAGCACCTCGATGCCGCGCTTGCCTGGGCATCGAAGGTGACTGCCTGCATCATGCAGCCGATCGAGGTGCGTCCGTTCTACGACGAAGCCGAGGCGGATGCCGCTTGGAACGAAGCCGAGGCTTGACGGCTTGCCCAACATCGACCCCACAGCCAAGCTCGACCTGGCCGAGATTGACCGGATTTTCCGCGAGGCGTCTGGCCGATCTGTCGCCACCCTGATCCGCATCTTCGGCGACATTGACGTAGCCGAGGATGCGGTCCAGGATGCGTTCGCCGTCGCGCTGCGCAAGTGGCCGGGCGACGGAGTCCCGCCCAATCCGGGCGGCTGGATCACGACGACCGCGCGCATGCTGGCCATCGACCGGCTGCGGCGCGAGTCGCGTGGACGGGAACTGGCTAGCGAGGTGGCGCTCCTGTCGACGAACAGCGACGATGCCACCATCCCCGAGGAGGTGGGGCCCGTGCAGGACGATCGGCTTCGCCTCATCTTCACCTGCTGCAACCCGGCACTCGCCACCGAAGCGCAGGTCGCGCTCACTCTGCGCCTGCTCGGCGGACTGTCCACCGAGGAGGTGGCGCGCGCCTTCCTCGTCCCCGAGCCGACCATGGCCCAACGCCTGGTCCGTGCCAAGCGCAAGATCAAGGCGGCGCGGATTCCGTATCGTGTGCCGGACGACCACGAGTTGCCCGACCGCCTGCACCCGGTGCTGGCCGTGGTCTACCTCGTCTACAACGCCGGACTGACCAACCCGTCGGAACCGGGTCTCTGCTCAGAGGCGATCCGGCTGGCGCGCCTTCTGGCGATGCTCATGCCGGACGAGCCGGAGGTGGCCGGCTTGCTAGCGCTGTTGCTCTTGACCGAATCCCGGCGCGTCTCCCGAACGCGGGCCGACGGATCCCTCGTGCTGCTTGCCGAGCAGGACCGCACGCGGTGGAATCGGGCGTTGATCGAGGAGGGCCAGGCGATCGTGCGCTGGTGCCTTCGCCGCAACCAGCCCGGTGCCTATCAGCTCCAGGCCGCCATCAACGCCGTCCACGCGGACGCCAAGACAGTCGACGCCACTGACTGGTCGCAAATCATCGCCCTGTACGACCAGTTACTGGTCGTCGCGCCCACGCCGGTCGTGGCCCTCAACCGCGCGATCGCCGTCGGCGAAGTGCATGGCCCGGCTGCTGCGCTCACGCTGGTCGATCAGTTGGACCTGGACAACTATTACGCATTGCATGCCACGCGCGCCGATCTGCTGCAGCGACTGGGCCGGAACGACGAGGCGGCCGTCGCCTACCGACGCGCGGCTGCTATGGCGCCGACCGAGGCTGAGCGCGATTTTTTCAGACGAGGTGGCCGCGGCTCACATAGCTAGCGACTGTGGCCTTGAGTCGGCGCTAGGTGCGCACGGCCGCGAAGAATGGCTGCTGGCCGGTTTCGGCATAGGCCTTGAGGCGGCCGACGATCTGATCCCAGACCCAGTTCACGTGGGCATGCTGCTCGTCGCCGTAGTCGTCGCCGAAGCCGGTGTGGCGGAACAGCAGACTGGTCTCGCCGGCAGTGGGGGTGGGGCGTAAGTCCCAGCTGATGGGCGTGCCGGCCCACCGAGGGGTAGTCGCCCTCGCACGCCCACTCGGCCGCGCGACCGGGTTCCAGGCGCTCGATGCGCATCTTCATGCGTTCGGCCGTGCCTGGAAAGCCGAAGGTCGCGACCGAGCCGACAGCGCCGTTGGAAGGGCACCAGCGCCGAGCTCTATGCCCGGCCAGGCGGCCTGTACCGCGTGGCCATGCCCAGCGGTGACCTCGTCCACGGTGAGTACGTCGAGGTCCAGCCGCCAACGCGGATCGTCTTCACGTGGGGTTTCGAAGGCAACGCCGAGCTGCCACCGACGTCGAGCACAGTCGAAGTGACCCTGCATGCCGACGGCGACGGCACGATCGTGCGGCTGCGCCACGATCACCTGCCGACGGATATCTCGCGCGAGCAGCATGCCATTGGCTGGCGGCACTACGTCGATCGGCTGGCGATCGCCGCGGCGGGTGGCGAGCCCGGTCCCGACTGGAACCAGGGCTGGATCGCTGAGTTTTGATCAATGTCGGCGATCCGAATTGGTCTCGTCACACTCTCGCTGCGGTACTCGCCCGGCGATTGCCCGAACGTGCGTTTGAACGCCTTCGACAGTGATGCCTCGCTGTCATAGCCCGTGCTCTGGGCGATCGAATACAAGGTCGCGTTCGTAGTTGTCAGGTATCCAGCCGCCTGGCTCAGCCGCACGCGCGCCAAATAGCGAATGGGCGAATCGCAAACGAGGGCGCGAAAACGCGTGCAGAAGAGGGTCCGAGACATACCCACCTCGCCCGCCAACGCGGCGACGGTCCATGGTCGATCGGGTTGCGAGTGCAGGAGCTCGACAGCGCGCGCGACGGCCGGATCTCTGAATGAGCGAGCGTGCACGATCCCCGCGGCCTCGGCACCCAGCAGATAAGTGCGCAGCACTTGCGTCAGGAATACGTCGGCGAGCTTCGCCAGCACGGCGCCGGTGCCGGGTCGGCGTTCGTCGACCTCGTCACGCAGGAGCTCAAATACTGGCTCCATCCAGCGGTTGACTCCGCTTGCGCCGGCATCCAGACGCAAGACTCTGGGCAGCAGGCCAAGGAGCGGGCTCGGCAACGAGTCCGTCAGGACGAACCCGCCGCAGACCAGCCGAGTCGCGGGACCGCTGCCACCGTAGATCAATGGCGCATCGTCATCCAGGCGATGCTCGGCCAGAATCCAGTCGAGGTGGCGGACGTCTGACTCGAGCCGGTCGCGAACGGTATGTCCTGTTCCCGCTGGTAGTAGGACCATATCGCCGCAGACCAGGCCCAGCTGCTCGCCGCTCTCGAGCGTGAGGACACACTCCCCTTCGAGCACGAGATGGAACTTGGCTGCGCTCGACGCCTCGACTCGAAAGCCCCACGGAGCGGAGAGCTCTGAGACGCAATACACGGTGCTGTGGACCTTGACCGCCCGCAGCAGTTCGGTTAGCGCGTCGTCTGGAGTCGCGTTCAAGCGCCGCACAATCGCCTCGTTCCTTTTCGTGGGCGAGCGTACCGCGTCGCGCAACCACGCTTCATGCGCCGTGAACGCTCGGACAACACATGTGTGCTCTCGGACATGGCTCGGCTGCGAGTCAGGCGCAATAGTCGAGGCATTCTCTTTTGAGCGAGGTGTGCTGAACATGGCCAGCGACCCGCGCGGTGTCGTCGAGACGTACTTCGACGCCTGGCAGAACAACGACTTCTCACGGATGCGCTCCGTGCTCGACGACAAACTGGATTTCGCGGGGCCGATCGACCGGTTTGACAACGCTGACGCGTACCAGCAGGCGATCCGCGGACTTTCCCAGATGAAGACCGACCTCGTCGTGCACAAGGTCTTCGTCGACGGCCCGGACGTGGTGACGTGGTACGACCTGCACACTCGAATCGCCCCGCCTGCTCCCGTTGCCGAGTGGAGTCATGTTGAAGGCGGGAAGATCACCATGGTCCGAGTGGTCTTCGACGCGCGACCATTTGCGCAGCCGCCGAGTGCACAGGCTGCCGGACAAGCCTCGGGCTGAGTTCCCCAGGGTCGTCGCATCATGTCGACATTGGATTCACTACCGATAGCTGGTTTCCACGGGCGGTTCGAGTCCTGATCTGACCCGAGCTGCCGACCTACCCGTTGGAGTTGGCCGGGCCACCCAGGTTGACTCCCTGACCGTGGAGTCAGTTGGTAGAGCATGGGCAGGTCGATCGGGAGTCGCACTGGCGCGTCACGTGGTTCGACGCACAAGCCGGTGTGAGCTACAGCCTGATGACCGCCAATCTGGCGAATCCGGCGGACTTCGATAAGGGTCTGTCGGCCAAGAACCAGGCCGGCGCTCAACAGCTAACCGCGGTGGCCGACCAGTTGGTTCCCTGGATCGAAACCTGAGTCGGCTACAGTAGGGGCCTCACTGGCTGCTTGGCCCTCGGCCGCCAGCCAGTGCGTGGAATTGAGAGGTTGTCCATGACCGTCGAACAACATGTCGACACCCTGGTGCAAGGTGTGCGCGGTCGCGTGCTCCGAGCCGGTGACGGCGAGTACGAAGCCACCCGACACATCTGGAATGGGATGATCGACCGCAATCCCGCCCTGATCGTCCGCTGCGCCGGTGCCGCCGATGTAGTCGCTGCCATCAACTTCGCGCGTGAGCAGGACCTGCTCCTGGCGGTGCGCGGCGGCGGCCACAGCGCCGCCGGCAGCAGTGTCTGCGATGACGGACTCATGCTCGACCTTTCGCTGATGAAGAGCATCCGCGTCGATCCGGCTCGTCGGACCGCTCGCGCCGAGGCTGGCGTCACCTGGGCAGAGTTCGATCGCGAGACGCAGGCGTTCGGCCTGGCGACAACCGGCGGCGTCGTATCGACCACCGGCATTGCCGGCCTGACCCTGGGTGGCGGCATCGGCTGGCTCGGGCGTACGCATGGCTTGAGCTGCGACAACCTGCTGTCCGTCGACGTGGTGACCGCCGATGGCCAACTGCGCACCGCCAGCGCCAACGAGAACGCGGACCTGTTCTGGGCCGTGCGTGGCGGCGGCGGCAACCTTGGCGTCGTCATGTCGTTCGAATATCGCCTCCACGAGGTCGGTCCGACCGTCCTGGCTGGGCTGCTGGTGTGGCCGCGGCCCATGGCGCGCGACGTGCTCCACGCGTTCCGCGAGTTCACTCAGGGCGCACCCGAAAATGCCAGTGCCTACGCCGGCCTGGGGACCTCGCCCGACGGCGTGCCGATTGTCGTCGCCATCGCATTCCATCACGGCCCGACTGAGGAGGGCGAAGCGCTCTTTGCGCCGCTGCGCGCGTTCGGTCCGCCGATCGCGGACATGATTCAGCCGATGCCGTACACCTCGGCCCAACAGATGCTCGACGCCTTGAATCCACCCGGCAATCGCGTGTACTGGAAATCGACCATCCTGCGGAGCATCGACGACGACGTGCTCGACACGATCATCGACCGTGCGGCGAACTGTCCATCGCCGCTGTCGGCGTGCCTGATCGAGTTCTACGGAGGAGCGATCAACCGCGTTGGCGCTCAGGACACGGCGTATCCGCTACGCGACGCGACATACGCGCTCAACGCCATCTCGGCATGGACCGACCCGGGCCAGGACGCGGCCAATATCGCCTGGACGCGCGCCATGTTCGAGGCGCTGCAGCCCTTCTCACCAGGCAGTGTTTATGTCAACTTCCTCGGCGTCGGCGACGAAAGCGAGGATCGTGTCCGAGCGGCCTACGGCTCGAATTACGCCCGGCTCGCGCAGATCAAAGCGAAATATGACCCGGCGAACCTGTTCCGCCTGAACCACAACATCAAGCCCGCCGGCTGAGCGGGCAGCAGCCGCGGCAGCGACATCGCCGAGCGGGCTGTCGCTGTCGCACAGCGGTTCGGCTCAGCCGTGCGAGCCGCTGAACGTTGGCGGGTCGCTGGCAGGAAACGACTCGCGCGACGCCTCGTCGACGGGATCGTCCAGCGGAACATCGCCGGCGGGCTGGCGTGCCAAGATTGCCGCTAATAAGTCGTCGTATGTATCGGGGCCCTCGTGCTTGATGCCATTCACGAAGAACGTCGGCGTCCCGTGCACGTCGCTGTGGACGCCACTCTCGACGTCGGCGTGGACACGCTCGCGGTGCAGGTGCTGCTCGAGCTCAGTCTGGAATCGCCGCTGATCCAAGCCCGCGCCGCTTGCGTACGCGACCAAATCGGCTGTCTCGAGCGTCTGCTGATGTTCGAACAGCCAATCGTGCATCTGCCAGAAGTGCGGTTCACCCTGCGCGGCGGCCGTTTCCGCGGCCTCCGCCGCCTCGCGCGCGTGCGGATGTTCAGGGCGCGGAAAGTGACGGAACACGAACCGCAGCTGGTCGCCGAAGTGACGGCGCAGCGCCTTCACGGCTGGGTACGAGCGCCCGCAGAAAGGACACTCGAAGTCGCCGTACTCGACCAGCGTGACCGGCGCGTCGGAGGCTCCGAGGCTGTGATCGCGAGCGCTTACCGGCACCACCAGGCGGTCAGCCACACCTCTTTGTAGCGCGTCGCGCATCGCTCTGTCGTCAGTCGCGTCCATCGCGGGGCAACTCCAGGCTGCCTGTACGACCGACAGCGCCCACATTCACCCGCGGCGGCTCAGCGAAGCGAACTTGGGCCGGCGCCGGCGCCGCCCAACCGTCACAACCTGCGACGCGTGTGACCTACTCCTTACGTAGGTGTGGGGCCGACCGGATCGGCAGTCCCACACCGACCAGCAGCGCACACCCGAGAGGAGTTCATTCGTGGCAACTGAATATGCAATTGGCGACGGGTTCAAGACGCGCATCGACGAGCAGGGGCTCGAGGCGCTTGGACCCGAGGTGTACTTCGCGCCTGGCTACAGCATGATCCTGACCGACAAGGGTCCAATCTGGTACTCGAAGTTTGCCAATGAGGTGGTTGGCCCTTTCGCGGACGCCGAGGAGTAGCGGCGCAGTCGACCGAGCCTACTTCCGCGTCAGGCCAGCGTGCGCAGCTCATCGCGTATGGGCGCACGCTGCTTGGCACGCCGTACGAAATCAATCTGAAGGATTATCCGCGCCAACCCGGGCGTGGCCTGGGTAAGCGCATCCCGCCGGACGGCGGAATCGACTGCTCGGGCTACGTGCTGCAGTGCTTGAACCACATCGGCATCTTGTCCGAGCTCGATCCGCTGAATACTAGCGTGGTCACGCTCAACCAGCACTGCGACCCGGTCCAGGCTGCTGATGTCCTGCCCAGCGACATCATCTTCTTCGCAAATACCTACGTTCAGGGGCTGAGTCACGTCGGCATCGTCACCGAGGCCGGTGGTCAGCGGTACATCAACTCGCGCGAACCGCGTGCCGCGGAGGATCGGCTCGTGGGCTATTGGGCCGACCACTTCAGTCACTACGGGCGGCCGCACGGACTTTCGTGAGCGCCCGCGCTTCAGGGGCCTGATCGATAACCTCGAGGGCGTCCCCCGGACGCGTTTCGAGCAGGGCTTCGCCGAAGGCAGGACGACCTGTGAAGCAGCCCACCAGGCAGGCGAGCTCGCGCCGGTCAATCCGTAACCAGACGTGTGGGATCGGCCGGCGGTCGATCCCACACCTCGTCCTTCCTCATCACAACATGACGACCGGGTGACGAGCGATACTCTGCTGCGCTATTCTTCGACCCTCGAAGGTGGGGTGCGCAGTAGCATGCGCACCCGCGGCGGGAGGCCACCCTGCGAAGGGGAAGCGGTGCACTCAGATCAGGGCAACGTAGTGACTCAGTATGCGAACGCTGAGCTGCCTGGCGGCATGCTTACGTTTATGCTCACCGACGTCGAAGGCAGCGTCGCACTGTGGGAGGAAAGCGCCGAATTGATGGGCGCGGCACTCGCGCGGCACGACGCGCTGATCGAGCTCGTCGTCGACCGATATGACGGACGTCTAGTTCGGCCGCGCGGCGAAGGCGACAGTCGGTTCGCGGTCTTTCGCGAGGCCTCGAAGGCCGTCGCCGCCGCGCATGCGCTGCAGCGCATGCTGCTCAGCGAAGTGTGGCCCACGTCCCATCCACTGAAGATTCGCATCGGGCTGCACTCGGGTGAGTCCGACGTCCGCGACGGCGACTACTACGGCCCGGTGGTTAATCGCTGCGCCCGGCTCAGGGCGGTGGCTCGCGGTAGTCAGGTCCTGGTGTCTGAAACAACTGCGCAACTCGCTGCCAGCGAGCTCCCGCCGAACGTCAGCCTGCGCAGTCTCGGCTACTTCAGTCTGCGCGGACTCGTTCGGCCCGAGCATGTCTTCCAACTCACGGATCCGCACCTCCCGGACGACTTCCCAACGCTGCCCGCTTCGTCGGTCGAGGGGACGTTAGCAGGCTATGCGCCGCTCGAGACGCCTGCATATCCGTTTCCCGCTCCTGCCGACCTCATTGGACGCGAGCGCGACCTGGCTCAAGTCCTCACCTCCATCGATTCAGCGCGGTCACTCATTGGACGCCAAATCTTCATCACTGCGCCGGCGGGTATCGGCAAGAGCACGCTGGTCGGGGCCATAGTGCGCCGCAGTGCGGAGCACGGCGCTTTGTGTCTGGCCGGCGGCGCCTACGTGTCGACCGCTATTGAGCCGTTGCGGCCCGTACGCGAGGCACTGCGCAATTACGTACTGGCACGGCCGATTCAGCAAGTGCGCGATGAGTTTCGGACCATCATGCCGCTGCTTGCCGATCTGCTACCGGAGCTGCGCTATCTGGCGGATTCGACGAAACCGCCCGTTGTGCGTCACAGCGATCAGATCGACCAGAGCGCATTGTTCGGTGCTATCACTGCGTTTTTGCAGTCGCTCACGGCGCGTGCTCCGGTCCTGCTGTGCCTCGAAGACCTGCACGCGGCGGACGCTGCAACTCTGGACTTCGTGCGTTTTCTCGCGCGCCAGAGAAGGCTGTTGCCGGTGGTGCTCATATGCACGTGCCGGTCAGATGAAGTACTGCCCGGCAGCGCGCTCGCCCTGCTCATGGCCAACCTCACCCGGGACGGAGCGTCGCTGGTCGAGCTTGAGCCATTGGGTCGGGCACACACTGCTCAGCTGGCACAGGCGCTTCTTGGCGGACCGGCCACATCGACGCTGTGTGACACGCTGTTCTCGACGACGGAAGGGAATCCGCTATTTGTCGAACAACTCTTGCTGACGTTGCGCGAGGAAGGGCGTATCGCGCGTCAGGAGGGCGTGTGGCAGCTCGTCGACGACAGGCCCGGCGGCGTGCCCAGGATCGTGCGAGACGTGATCTTGCGCCGCCTCGAGCGACTCACTCCGCGCTGTCGCGGCACACTCGCCATGGCGGCCGTGCTTGGCGAGTCGATCGATCACCAGTTGTTGCTTGCGATGTGTACGCCGCAGGAGCGCGAGCACGTACTCGACGACATCGAGGAGGCGATCGCGGCGCAAATCCTGCGCGACGCAGGTTCAGCGTCGACATTCGCTCACCCGCTGGTGCGTGAAGCGCTCTACGCTGGGCTGAGCACACCACGACGGATGTTGCTGCACAGTCAAGCCGGCACTAAACTCGAGCGGCGACTGGGAGCTAGTGCGATGCAGCACGCGGCGGAGCTCGCGCATCACTTCAGTCGCGCCGGGCCCGATGCACGGCACCGCGCAAAAGCGCTGAAGTACAGTTTCGCGGCTGGGCGTCACGCCGCGGCGCTGGCTGCGCATCGCGAGCAACTGACGCATTTCGCACAGGCCGCTGAATTGATCCGGGCCGGAGCGACGTACGGCCAGAAGGGCACGTCGATCTACGTCGACGTACTCGAGGGGCGAGGTCTCGCGGAACAGAGTCTGGGGCGTTGGCAGGCCTGTATTCGCACGTTTCGTCAGGTACTCGAGATGTGCAACGAGCCGATCCGGCGCGCACAAGCGTACGTGGTGATTGCGCGCGCGCTACATCAAATCGGACAACTTCCTGAGGCCCTCGACGCGTGCGAACAAGGTCTGCTGGCGATTGCTGACGCGGCTGGAGCTCATGAGGATTCGGTGCGACTGCAACTGCAATACGTACGCGCCTTCGTTCTGCTGCTGCAGGGACGCCATGGCGTAGTGGTCCGACTGGCGGCCCAGTTGGTCACGGGTGCGCGACGGCTACACGATCCACAACTGTTGTTTCGCGCATACAGCGTGCTCGGTCTGAGTTTGATGTGCCAAGGCCAACTAGACGCCGCGCTGGAGCAACTGGCCGCCGCGCTCGCGACGTGCGAGCAGTTGGACGACAAAATCGCGCGCGCCGTGACGCATGAAAGCCTCGGTGATGTGCACTATCGTGCAGGTGATCTCGTTGGCGCGCAACATGAGCTCGAGAGTGCGATTGCGTTGTATCGTGACGCTAGCGATGACGTGCGCAGCGTTCTCGCGTTGCAGCTGCTTAGTCGCGTGTACCTGGCGCAGGGGGACCTGGACCAGGCTTTTGCTTTCGGCGTCCAAGCGCGTGCGGTCGCGCGCAGCGGCGGCGATCGATGGTTGGCCAGATGCCTGGTAGCACTCGGCGGAGTGCACGCCACGCGGGGCGACGCCGAGGCCGCTGCAACATGCTACGAAGAGGCACTGGGCACCAAGGCGACCGTCAGCAATGCCGAGGTCATCGTGGAAACGCTCGTGGGCCTGGGCTCGGCCTACGCAGAGCTTGGCGATCGAGAGCGTGCCGTGGACTGCTACCAGCGCGCGCATGCTGTGGCGCAAAGCGTTGAGGCACCGCCGTTAGTGGTGTCAACGTACCGAGCGCTTGGGTGCGCTTTCCTGGCTGATGGCGACACCGCGGCGGCGGCGCCATGGATCGACAGTGCGCTGAAGCATGTGATGTCCATGCCGCCGTCGATCGAGCGCGCACCCACGCTGCTGGCCGCGGCTAAGCTGCGCGTCGCCCAAGGTCACACGAAGTACGGCGTGCAGTTAGCCGAGGAGGCGCTTGCTGGGCCCGCCACGGCGGAGTGCCAGGTGCACACGCACGCGTGGCTGGGCGCCATCCACCTCCTGCTGGGCCAGACGGAGCTTGCAACGCACCACTCGGCGCTGGCAGCGCATTTGGCCGAGCATATCGGGAGTCCGCAACTGGTGGCCATGGCTCGGGGTGACGCGGCTAGAACGCCACCCCACCCGCAGCACTACCGGTGCGTCCTCACGGATAGCCGCCGTGGCCAGTCCACAGAAT
>Ga0137369_10002750_pt1 | contig 17981 bp, 13 predicted proteins | sample SagtaG_12_FD_104918 | JGI IMG/M metagenome (GOLD analysis project Ga0137369, IMG submission 104918) | Vadose zone soil microbial communities from Sagehorn Ranch, Mendocino, California, USA - Sage1_L_113_16 metaG | ecosystem: Environmental > Terrestrial > Soil > Vadose zone | place: USA... | reverse complement strand
GAGCTGCGCTAGCGATATGCCCTACGCCGTGGATTTCAACACTGTCTCGACCGTCGGTCTGGAGTCGTCGCCGGTCGCGGCCGCGCTCGCCGGCCTGCGCGCGCACGAGGCCCGCTACTTCAAGAACAAGTACGACCACGTCTTCACGGTAGAGCCTGCGAGCAACGCCAAGACGACCATCGACTGGGTGCACCGGATCATCAAGGAAGAACGCGACATCGTCATCTTGTCTCGCCCTCTCGAGGCTTCGGCCTTCCAGATCGGGAACATCCGAATGGCCTACGTCTTCTACGAGAGCGGTTTGTCGATCAACGTGATGTACACCCTCGACGACCCCCAGAAGCGGGCGGTCGGGTTCAAGCTTTCCGAAGGGATGGACGTCCCCGCGGAGCTCGCCTCGAAGTTCAAGTTCGCAAGGCAGAAGTCGAAGCTGGCCGGAACCATTCGCGGTTCCTACTTCGATTTCAAGAACGACTACTGACCCCGGCCCGGCTCGGCGACGTTCTTCGGTCCGCAAAGCCCAGGCGCACCGTCCTGCGGCGGTCCTTGCTCTGCGCAGCAGGCTGTGGGTGCCGAAAATACGGACTCGGGTGTCAGTGCTCGTGGAAGCGTTGGGATCGGCTACCGGGGCGACCGCGTAGATGGCCTCGGGCGCGGGGTCATCTTCGAAGCGCGCAGACCGCGTGGGCGTTTGACCGCGTGAAGCGGAGCGCGTGGGGTGCACAAACTCGGTCCGGGAGGTGCAGCAGGGCTTCGGAGGTCGGTTCGCTGGGAGCGGTAGCGTCGGCGGTCCCATCCTCGGAGGCCGCCTATGCTCGTGTCGTTCGTTTACGTCGCCGCCTGCCGGTTGTTCGCGCTCGTGCTGCTGCTCGCGCGTGGCGACCGCTCGAAGGAGCTCGAGATTGTCTTGCTGCGCCACGAGCTTTCGATCCTGCGGCGGCAGACGCGGCGCCCGCAGCTGACTGCACGGGACCGGCTGGTACTGGCGACGCTGAGCCGGGTGCTACCTCGTCTCTCGTGGTACGCGTTCCTGGTGACGCCGGAGACGCTGCTGCGCTGGTCGACTGTTCGAGGTTCGCGGGACACCCGCTCTTTGGGGGCGTCTGCGCCCCGCGGGCGCCCCGACGACCTTCCTACCTCGCGGCAGGCATTGGAGGTGCTTTGCGGATCGGCTCGGGCTCGGTCGCTACGGCGATCCGTGGCAGCCATTCGAGCCAGGTGGGGAGGTACCAGTTCCAGTCGCCGAGCAGCTTCATGCTCGCGGGGAGCAAGACCGCCCGAATGATCGTTGCGTCGATCAAGACGGCGGCGGCCAAGCCGACGCCGAACTGCTTCAGCAGGTCGAACGACAGCGTGATGAAGACCGAGAAGACAAGGACCATTACGACCGCGGCGCTCGTCACGATGCCGGCGGTGGTCTTGATCCCGTGTCCAACCGCGTCGTCGGTCGACATCCCGTGATCGACGCCCTCGCGGATGCGACTGATGATGAAGACGTGGTAGTCCATCGAGATCCCGAACAGGATCACGAAGAGGAACATCGGCATGAACGACTCGATCCCGCCCGACGACGCGCCGATCAGTCCGCGCCCGACGCCGTCCTGGAAGACGAGCACGAGGATGCCGTAGGCCGCAGCGACCGAGAGCGCGTTGAGCACGATCGCTTTCACCGCGATCACGATCGAGCGGAAGGCGAGCAGCATCACCAGGAAGGTCAGCGCGAACACGAAGGCGAACACAAACGGCGTCCTTTGCCTGAACTGGTGCCCGAAGTCAAGTGATTGCGCTGTCATCCCGCCAACGCCTGTGGTCGCGTCGGGGAGGTTCCCCACCGTCCCCGGCACGACGTCGTCGCGGAGCGAGTGGAGAGCGGACTTCGAGGCCGAGTCGGTGCCGTCACCGGCAATCGGGACCGAGATTAGGGCGACCGTGCCGGCCCGATTGACATCGACCTCGATCGGCCGGAACATCTCCCCGGTCGCGAGCGCCCGGCGCGTCAGCTCCCCGATCGCGCTCCGGACTCGGGCCGAGCGGACATCGGGGGCCTCGACAACAACCTGCGCAGCGACCGCTTCGCCGGGGAACGCCTTCTGGATCTTGTCGTAGGCCCTGATGACGGCGAGCGACCGTGGGTACGACTCCGTGCTGTTCTGCGTCGTCTGCAGGCGGAGCACCGGTACGGCGAGCGCGATCAGGACGCCAGCTGCCAAGACCGCTGAGACGAGCGGCCGCCGCAGGACGGGCGCGAGGATCGCGCCCCAAAAGTGGCTCTCTCCGACGCGCTGATCGGGAGTGCGCACAAACGGCACGTGGCCCTTGTTCACGCGGTCCCCGAGCTTGGACAGGAGCGCCGGCAGCACCGTCAGCGAGCCGAGGACGGAAATAGCGACGACGAGAATCGTCGCCGCGGCGAAGCCCTCGAAGGTGTTGTCGCCACTGATGAACATCCCGGCCAGCGCCACGATCACCGTGATGCCCGAGATCAGAACTGAGCGGCCCGACGTCGCCGCTGCAGCCTCGACCGAAGCGCGCTCCGACCGCCCCGCCGCACGCTCCTCGCGGGCCCGCTTGAGGTAGAACATCGAGTAGTCGACACCGACCGCAAGTCCGATCAGCAGGACGACCGCCGACACCGCGTCATCCATCGGCAGCACCTTGCTCGGCAACGCCAGCAGCCCGATCGCCGCCAGCACCGACGTCAACGCAAGCAGCAGTGGGATTCCGGCGGCCACCAATGCCCCGAACGTCAGCAGCAGGATCACCAGCGTCACCGGGAGCGAGATCGCGCCCGCCTTCAGCAGATCCTTGCCGAACTGGTCGTTGATCGCCTTGTTCGCGCTCCCACCGCCGAACTCCGCGATCGTGAACTGAGGACTCGCGCGCTGCGCGTCCGCGACCGCCGCCAGGATCGGGTCGACCTTGTCCTTGGCGTCCTCGGATTTGCCGCGGATGTCGAACTCGACCAGCGCCGAATGCTCGTTGCTCGACACCTGGCCCGCATTGCCCGGCGCGAACGGCGAATCGATGTTGGTCACGTTCGGCTGCGCCTCCAGCCGCCGGACTACGTCTTGCACGGCGGCGTGGAACCGCGCGCTCGCCGCCCTCAGCGAAGAGCTCTGGAGCAGCACCAGCTCCTTCGCCGGCTGCTCGAACTCGTCGTTGAGGATCCGCTGGACATTGCCCGACTCACCCGGCCCCGGTTCGTTCGCGGACAGCGACTGGGTTCCAACCCTCTGGCCGACCCCAAAGGCGATGACTACGAATGCGAGCCAGCCGAAGACGGCGACCTTCCAGTGCCTCGCGCTCCAGCGGCCCACCCGGGCAGCAAGATTCTCCCGTTGGACGGAGTCGGTCACACTCGCCTCCCAACCCTCTCGGTCCGCGGCGAGGATACGCGTCGCTGGCCAGCCGGTCAAGAGGTTCGAAGGCTCCGGCCAGATCGTCTGTATCCCGCCGTCGAACGCTGGTAAGACCCTGACCGACCCGAACGCTTTCGACGCGGGATCGGACACGGACCGGTCGAAAGGACGTGAGTCCTGAGCGCGTCCTCAGAACCTACGGACCGTCGGTGAAGTCCGCTGGATCCGTGTCCCCGCCGCCCCACCCGCGCGCGTGAGGCTTTGGCAAACGGTTTTTGGCAGGCTCAGCGTTGTCAGTTAGGCGGCACGTCGCTGCCGCCCGCGGTAGCAGGCGGCGGCACGGGCGGCGCCTGAGGCCTGCGGGCGGCGAGGACGATCAGGGCGATGCTCCCGGCGAGGACAAGTGCGCCAGCAACGAGCAGCCCGATAGCGAGCCAGAGCAGGAATGACAGCTTCGCGGCGAGGTCGATGTCGGCGACGACGTGACGAGAGCCGTCGGCGTTCATGAGGACGACCGACCAGTCGCCCTCCCGCACCTTCCACGTCACCGTCTGCGTTCCCATACCGGAGGTGGAGACCGCCCAGAAGTGTTGCGCGGTCGGCGGCGCCTGCGGCGGGCCTCCCGCGATCGGACGGTACTCGACGCGGAACGGGTCGAGGTTGATGTCCTCCACGTTCGCGTGTGCGACACGCCCGAGGTACCGGGCGACGGCAGGCTCAGGCCCGATCCCAATGAAGAGCAGCTTCCCACCGGCAGCGCTGTCGCCGCGGACCCGAACCTTGCCGAACCAATTGTCGTTCCAGACCCAGTTCGGCACATCAGCATCCACCTCGAGCCGCGTACGTGTAAGCGCATAGGTCGAGGTTGCAAACCGCTCGGTCGACGTCGTCACGTAGCCGTCCTCGCGCTGGGTGCGATCGGACCAGAGCAGGAAGCCGCCGCCCACCAGCAGGGCGAGCCCAAGCAGGGCGCCGATGCTGCCGAGGACGATGAGGACGACGCGGCCCGCGCTCATTGATAGCGGAGCGCTTCAGCCGGGCAGACCCGCACGGTGCTCTGCGCCGGGCGACACGTCGTCGCTAACGCGATCCGATAGAGGGCGGCGAAGATGACACCGAGGTTGCCTCACGGCACTTCGAACGTCAAGTTGTCCGCAGGCGAGCCGCAGACGCTCACAAGCGCTGTCCCTAACTGGCGCTCGGGGGACACGATCCCGTTGGGGCGGCAGGACGTTGCGCGTGCTTAGCATTCGGGACGACGACGCAGACCAACCGCCGGTCCCTGGTCGTTTGAGGACGTGGCCGAATGAGCGACTGGCGCTGGGCCGACCTCGAATCGGGTTAGGAACCGCCTTCGAGCCTGCCCGCACACCGCACGATGCACGGGCAGAGGTTCATTGCGGTGATCAGTCGGACGCACGTTATGAGCTGACCTCGTCGAAGGTAGACGGATCGACATCCGCAGAGCGGCAGATGGAGCCCTTATGGAGCCCCGTGGTTGCAACCGGTCGCAATCGGTCGCAAATGCTCATCCCGAAACCCCGCGAAACCAAGCGGAAACCGTTGCCGTGAGTTGCGACCGGTTGCCTGAGACGTTCCATGGTAAGGAGGGGGTCGACGGTTCGAGTCCGTCAGAGGGCTTGAAGAAAAGCCCTGCAAATGGGGATTTAGTGTTGCCTGCAAAGGCGAGATTAGGACGCTTCGCGGGTACGAAACGGGTACATTTTTGGACTGGCGGGCACTCGCGGGCACGCGCGACGTCTCGCGACACAAAGTGGGGCGTGCCCAACAGAATCGATCACGACCGCAGAGTTGGAAGTGCCTGCAAAATCGCTTGTTCTGTTGCCTGAGTTGGCGCGCAGCTGACTACCTCCTTCGCTAGGCAGGGGTAACTTCCCTGGCTCCGCAAGAAGCCCCAAACCCTGTGAACCTGAAGGCCCACAGGACTTGACGAAGTCGAGCCGTATCGGGCGGACCCGGGACGGGCGACGGCCAGGACGTCGCGCGTCGCAAGGAAGGTCGCATAATCGGCTGAGGCGATGGCATGCCACCTCCACCGCTGAAGATCGACAGGAATAGGGCCATCGGGCCGCCCTGGCTCCTGATGGCTACCTGGAGGCTTACGCGAACGCAGCGAAGGTGCGAGTCACGAACATGGGCTTGGAAGAGCGCCTCCGAGCGGTAGTCCATGGGCGCCCGCCGGGCATCGCTGTGGCCATATTTTGTTCCGACGGCGGTCGGTTCGCCGTCGGCGCAGGCCGCTCGGATCTCACGCGCGACGTCGCCGCGTCGCCGCAAATGGTCTGTCCCTGGTTCTCGATGACCAAGATCGCCACCGCAACGGCGGCGATGCGCCTTGTCGAAGAAGGCACCCTGGACTTGGATGCGCCGATCGCAGCGTCCATCCCGCAGTTCGTCAGCTTGCGGCCGCAAGCGTCCGCGCGGAGGATCACCGCGCGCCACCTTCTGACCCATAGTGCGGGCCTCGGTAACCCAATTCCAGTCAGGTGGATCCACCCGATTCATGCACCGGCCGTGGATCAGAACTCGTTCCTCGACCGCCTTCTCGCGAAGCACGGAAAGCTTCGGTTCGAGCCCGGCGCCAGGTCGAGCTACTCCAACCTGAGTTCGCTCAGCCTCGGCGTCGCGATGGCGAATCTCACCGGCACGGCGTTCCCGGATATCGTCGAGAGCCGGGTACTTCGGCCGCTCGGGATGCGCGACACCGGCTTCTCGTACACCGACGAAATGTCGGCGCGGGCCGCAACCGGCTACCACCCGCGCTGGAATCCGATGCGACTCCTCCTGCCGCGCTGGGTCATCGCCGAACCCGCCGGGAGCTGGATATCGCTCACGCGATTCCTCCTCGACGGTCAAGCTTACGGCGGGCTCGTCGGCTCGCTCGAGGATGCAGCCCGCTTCCTCGAGATGCACGTTCGCGACGGCGAGTTCAACGGTGCGCGGATTCTCCGTCCAGGGACGGCCCGGCGGATGCGGGAGATTGTCGCACGCGGCCGTCGCTTCGACCTCGGACTCGGCTGGTTCCGGCCAGCGAATCACCGCGCAGACGACCCACCCTTCGTTGAGCATCTCGGTGGAGGAGCCGGCTTCTTCAACGTGATGCGTGTCTATCCGACCCGCGGGGTCGGAATCGCTGTGATGGGAAACGCCACGAAGTACGACATCGACGGAGTTGCCGCCCTCGCGCTCACCGAAGGGATGCACTGAGAGCGCGAGGGCTATTGACGCTGACACAGCCGGCCTGACACCCAAGGAGGTAGCGCTAGTCCACCGAGTGGTGATCGGCGTGCGTCTTCTAAGAAGTCGCGCGACCGGTGCTGATGATTTCGCCCTTCAGCTCTTCGAGGCGGTTGACGGTCGCCACCGGAAGGCTCGTGATCACATTGCTCGAGCCATGGCCACTCCGGGAGCTTCTGCCTTTAGCCGCAGCAAGAACGACTTCTCGCTCCAGTCACGAGGCGAGTCGAACAAATCGACGATTTCGTGCGGGAATCCACCCCTGTACTCCTCGGCCATGTGGATGAGCTGGAAAGCGACGGCGCACAGGTAGACGGCAATCACCCTGCGCGATTGGACCGGATGGGCGTACGCGGTCTTCATCCAACCCACCCAGGCGGCCACGGACGCCACGGTGAGATGACGGCCGCCTGTATCGGCAGGGTGAGCAGAACCCAGCTGGAGAAGCCGATTGCCAGCAACGCGACCACGATGGCCGAGACTCGCTCCGGCTCGGGCTTCTGTGGTAGCAGGTCGCGCTGGGACGCGACGTCCGCGATCGGATCGGCTGATGACAGTCATGGTTTGTCTCCTCTAGAGCGAGCCCGCCCCGTCGCCGGAGTCATGACCCGCTCGAGGCGGTACGGTGAGGGACGAGCGCAGGGAGCTCGCCGCCCGTGGATGGGCATCATTCATCTGTCGCCGAGCAGCGCGCCGTCGAAGAAGGCGATCACGCGTCGCTCGTATTCGGACGGCCGGGCCTCGATTCCGCCCGTGTGCTTCGAGCCGGGCACCCTCCAGATTGCTTTCGGCTCGCCGGCCGCTTCGTAGTACATCGGCTGCCTGACGTTCTCGCCGCCGATTCCGTGCTCGGCGTAGATCAGGAAGACCGGGCGAGGGCCGATCCTCCCGATGCGATCGACGATCGGCGGCGGCGGCCATGGTTTGAGAACACGGTAAGGGCGGCCGTCATCACGGCGAGGTTCGGCTCGGCGAGGACGCGCGCGGGACCCGACACGTCTTCGTCGCCGACGCGGCTGCCGGCGCCCTCGGAGACGATCGCCTTGAAGCCGTCTGACTGGGCAGCTGTTTCGAGCAGCATTTCGCCGCCGATTAAGCCGACGCCGCCGATGCGGTCGCGATCGACGTCGGGGCGGCTGCCGAGGTACCGCAGCCCGGCCAGCAGGTCGCGATCGCCGGCCCAGCGCACCGTGTCGCCGTCGCTCGAGCCTTGCCCGCGCGGGTCGAGTAGCAGCACGCCGTAGCCGTGACGGATCAGCATCCGCGCCTGCTCGGGACAGTCGCACCCGGGAAGAGCACGACCGCAGCACGGTTCTGCGAAGGGACGTACGAGGCGGCGAGCTCCAACGAGTCGCTCGTCTTGACCGAGACGCTCTCGTACGGGACCTCGAGATCCGGAGTGACCGCCTCTTTCCCGGTATGCGTGTAGATGTAAGCGAAGCCGGCCGGGAAGACGAGGAACCAGACGATTCCCAGTGCCAGCAGCGACGCGGTGGCGACTGTAAGCGACCGGCGTAGGTAGCGCGTCGCCGGCTGCCGCCCGTGCGGCGAGCCTTCCAGAGCGTGACCGGGCCGACGATCACGAGCAGGATCACGCTCGCGACGAGCGCGAGCAGGCCCGTGTAGTGATCGCCCGACGCGGTGCCGTCGAGAAGGTAGTACGCGCCGGGGACGCCAACGGTGATCCCGATCGCGCCGAGCGTCATCGCCGTGGCCGCCCGGGCGCCGGCGCGCAGGCGCGGGTAGATCGCCGCGACGGCTACCAGGATCGCAATGGGAATGAGGCCGCTGGCGAGGTGGTCGCCCGCCGAGGTCCCGGGCTCCGGCTGGAGGAAGGTGTCGTCGGCGAAGTGGAGGACGACGGCGCCGGAGCAGGACAAGCCCATACTCGCCGCGGAGGGCGCTGGCCGCGCGAGCGGGCAACCGTCCGCGTCGTACCATTTGAGATGCGGCGAGCGCGGTCACGCTGTCCCTGGCTCGCCAACCTGCTTGGCGCGCGTGCGGGAGAGGGCCGCCGGTCCCGCAACAGCCACCACGAGCGCGGCCGCCACGACCACCAGTGCGACGTAGATCAGGAAGGGCCGAGCGACCTGGTCTTCGAAGGGGTCCACCAAGAAGACCGTCAAGAGCACGTTGGATGCCGCGTGATACAGGACGACGATCAACAGGCTCCCGCCGGTGCCGTTGTAGATCCACGTGTAAATGACCGAAGCGGCCACGGCGGCGACTACCCACGGGGCGAAGAGGCTGAGCGGGCGGAAATCCGCTCCGGTCAGGTACAGCGGCAGATGCCATACACCCCACGCGAGACCAAGGACGACGCTCGCGCCCAGCGCACTCCGGCCGCGTTGCAGATGCGGCAGCGCAAACCCGCGCCATCCCAGCTCCTCGCCGCCCGCGCTCCCAGGGAAAATCGAGAACAGGAACAGGAAAATGGCGCCAGGGACAGTCCCGGTGACATCCGGAGCGTCGCCCCCGAGCAGCACGCTCACGCCGACGGCCGCGAGCGCGAGCATTGACAGTAGGACGATCGCCGCCCACCAGCCAAGACCGACGCGCCAGATCAGAAGCCGCCGCAGCACCGTCCGTACCCCGCCTTTGCCGTGCAGCACGGCGACGAGCACGATCGCCACTGCGGAGGGCACCAGGGATCCGAGGAGCAATGGGACGAAGGCCAGACCTGTCGGAGAACCGTCGCCGGCGACGACAAGCGGAAGCCACAGCGCCCAAGAAATCAGGTACGCCAGGACGAAGAAACTCGCCAGTGGGTAATGCTGGACCAGGCTTGAGAGGCGGGATGTCGTTGACAGGGTTCCGGTGTGCCGCTCGTCTTGGAGAACGACGGTCTGCATCTGTGTTCGCTCCTTCTCTTGTGGAGCCATTCACGCTCGCAGCCCTGAGTACGAGAGGGAAGCCGGGAAACTTGCTGATCCGGGGTGCGGGTTTCTGGTGTTTGTCGCGCGTCAGGGAGCGCACTTAGAGGAGCACGGCGAGCACGCGCGGCGACTCGTTCCCGTCCGAGGGAAGGGCGAGCCCGCCGAAGATGCTGGAGACGTACTTCTCGACGTCGCGGAGCGTGATCACCAGCTTGTCCGCGATCCCGTGGTTCGACGTCGCTCGGCCATCAGCTCAAGCACCTCGCGCTCGCGAGGCGTCAACTCGACGAGCGGGTCGTCGCTCCGCCGCTTGGACACCAATGTCGAGACGCCGATCGGGTCGATCGCCGAGCCGCCCTTCGCGACGCGCCGATCTGCGCCACCCCTTCAGCAAAGTCAGCGAGCAGCTCTGAGCCGCATGCCTCGGTGCAGTCGTCGCTCGCGCAAAGCAATTGAGACGGAGCGCTACCCGCCCGGCCTCGGCGGGTAGCGCTGTGACGAGCGGCTACGCCGCAGGCCGTGGGCGGAGGGTCAGGGCCGCCCAGACAGTTTTCGCGAGGGCCCAGGCGAGCCCGACGACGACGCTGATGAGCAGCAGGTAACCGAGGTCCGGCATTCCCATCAGGAGTGCCGACAGCGGTGCTCCGACTTTCTGAGGGATTCCGATCAGGACGATGAACGCCCAGAGCAGGCTCAGCGCGAGGGGTGGGCCGATGGCGAGCCCGATCCGCGGGAAGCCTTTCGGGGGTCGCCGGCGGAAGCGCCGCACCGAGCGGGTGATGCCGGCGAATTGAAGCGCGATGATCGTGAAGACGATGCCGAACACGATCCACACCGCCGCACTCGTCCCGGTAGACGGGGGCTGCTTGCCCTTCACCATGCTCGTAACGCCGTCCGCGATCCCGCTCATTCGGCGTGATCCGAAGAACTCGTCGGGGGAGTTCTCGGCGTTCTCCATCAGGACGATCCCCCACTTCCCATCGGGGATCAGGACGACGTTCGCGTGTGCGTTGAAGCTGCTGCCGTCGTGGGCGATGGTCCGGATCCCGTTCGTCGTCCGCACTTCCATCCCCATCGCGTAGTCGACGTCCTCGTGGCCGGTCGGGACGCCGGCGCGGTGGAGTTCCGCCATGCCCGCCGCCGAAACGATCGACGTCGTGCCATAACGGCCGCCGTTGACCTGGGCGGTCAGGTAGTGCGACATGTCCTGAACGTTCGAGATGAGGCCTCCGGCCGGCAGATTGCCGCGATTGAACGGCTGTCCGACGGCGAACGGGAAGCCGAACCAGTAGCGATAACCGGTGACGAGACCATGCTGCTCGGCAGCGGCCTCCGACATGACGGAGTCGCGCATCCCGAGCGGCACGAGAATCTGCTTGCGCACGTACGTCTCGTAGGGCTGTCCCGAGACGGCCTGGACGATCATCCCGAGCGTGTTGTAGTTGGCGTTGCTGTACTGCCAGGTCTCGCCGACAGTGCCCGCCAGCTTCGCCGACCGGAGCTCTCTGACCTGGTCCTGCAGAGCGGAAGGTCTGTTATCCGTCGTGGTCGCATGCTCGTTGCCTGTCGCCTTCGAGAGGCCGCTGACCTGATAGAGCAAGTGACGGACCGTGATCCGGGCTGATGCCTGCGGGTCGGCCACGCGCCACCAGGGCAGGTAGCTCTGCACGGGGGAGTCGAGCTCGAGCTTTCCCGCCTCGCGTAGCTGCATGATTGCGAGCGCGGTGAACGACTTCGTGGTCGAGCCGTTGAAGAAGAGCGTCTGCGGAGTCACCGCACGTCCGGACTCGTCCGCTTTTCCGAAGCCGCGCAGATGAACGATGCGTCCTTCGTGCACGATCCCGAGCGCAAGGCCGGGAATGCGTTGCGCGTCCATCTCGTCCTGCACGTATCGATCGATGGCGGCGTAATTGGGAGAGCCGCCTCCTGTGGCCGGAGCAGTCGCGACCGAGTTGTTCCTCGTTGCGACCGCGATGCCGATCACCAGCGCAAGGACCACGAACACGCCGAGAAAGATCAACCTTCGATGTCTGGCGCTCCAGCCGCGCAATCGCCCAAGGCTGCTGTTCGATGGTCTCAGCGTCGCGACGTCGGTCGCGGCAACCGTCGCGGCCCCGTTGGGAAGCTCTTCCGAATGGCTCTGGATCACACGCGTCTTCATCGCTCTCTCCTTCGGCTTGCGGGGTTTGATTCAGCCTCGCAACCACGCCGGGACGGCGGAAGACGGGAGACTTGCCGTTTCGGGGGCGGGTTTCTGGTGTCTTGCGACGGCCCGCGACTCAGGAGCGCAGGTAGAGCAGAACGGCCAGAACTCGACGTGAGTCGCTACCGCTCGAGGGAAGCCCGAGCTTCCCGAAGATGGTGGAGACGTACTTCTCGACGGCGCGGAGCGTGATCACGAGCTTGTCCGCGATCCCCTGGTTGGAGCGACCCTCGGCCATCAGCTCGAGCACCTCGCGCTCGCGAGGCGTCAACTCGTCGAGCGGGTCGTCGCTCCGCCGCTTGGAGAGGAGTGTCGAGACGATGATCGGGTCGATCGCCGAACCGCCGTTCGCGACGCGCCGAACCGCGCCGATGAACTCCTTGACGTCGCCGATGCGATCCTTGAGCAGGTACCCCGCCCCTTCGGCGGAGTCGGCGAGCAGCTTCATCGCCAGTCCGACCTCGACGTACTGCGACAGCACGAGTACCCCCACCGATGGATGGAGCGCGCGAATCTCGAGCGCGGCGCGCAGGCCCTCGTCGTTATGCGTGGGCGGAAGCCGGATGTCGACGATCGCCACGTCCGGTGAGTAGCTCCGCACCTTCAGGAGCAGATCCTCGGCGGTCTCGCAGCTTCCGACCACCTCGAGTCCGCTCTCGCTCAGTAGCCGCTCGAGCCCCTCGCGAAGCAGGACGCTGTCTTCGGCGATCACGACGCGCATGGGATCTCCGCTCGCAGCCGCGTGCCGCCACCCTTCGGGCTCCAGACACGAAGCTGGCCTTCGAGAGCTTCGACGCGGTCGGCGAGGCCGCGCAGGCCCGAGCCGAGCTCGGTGTCGGCGCCACCGATCCCGTCATCCGCCACCTCGACGACGACCTGGCCATTCGTGCGAGCGACCTCGACGGTGGCCGCGGTCGCATTCGCGTGCTTCCCGACGTTCGCGAGGCTTTCGGACACGAGGTAGAACGCGGCGACCTCGAGGCGCTCCGGAAGCCGGCCCGCGAGCTCCACGTTCAGCCGTACCGGCACGGCCGCTCGGGCGGCGAGCTGCTCGAGCGCAACCGCCAATCCGTGTCCGCTGACGACCGCCGGGTGGATGCCGCGTGCGACATCCCGGAGCTCCTCCAGAGACGTCGCGACCTCCCGCCTTGCCTGATCGAGACGCGCCCTTGCTTCGGGATCGCCGTCCAAGCGCTCTTCGAGCAAGCTCAGCTCGAGCGACAAGGCAATCAGACGCTGCTGTGCGCCGTCGTGAAGGTTCCGTTCGAGTCGCCGGCGCTCGTTCTGACCGGCGTCGACGATCCGCGCGCGCGAGCCCTTGAGCTCTTCCAGGCGAGCTCTCAACTCGGCGTGCAATCGGCCGTTTTCGAGTGCGATCGCGGCGGCCGCGCCGACGGCGTCGAGCAGCTCGGGTTCATCACGTAGTGCCGGGTCGTGCAGTAACGCCGCCACGTGTTCTCCGTCGCGGTCGATCAGCGTCGTCGCTCGCTCGCTGTCCTCGCTCGGCAGCTCCATTGGCCGGCCGTCGAGGTCGGCCCAGCTTCGAAACTGCGGCAGCCAGTACGCGAGCGTCAACGACGGGTCGCGAAGCGCCCGTGAGAGGGCGTCGCGGAGACCGACCGGCGCCGGCTCCGCACGGAGCTCCACGAAGAGATCGCCGACGGATGAACGTGCTAGACGGGACTGGAGGAATCCGATCAGAAGCGCCACCGGCGCCACCCCGAGCGTGACGAGAGTCGCCCATCGGACTTCTGGGACTGCGGGGCCACCGAAGGCCGATGACATGAATAGAAACGCGATCATCACGAGCCCGACTGCAAAGACGTTGATAAGCAGCGCGCGGGAGCGGCGCAGCGGCTGCCCCACGCGCCATCGTCGCACCGCGAGAACCGCAACTCCGGACAGACAGAACGCGCTGACCAACACAAACTGGACACGCAGCGCCGCCTCAGCCACGCCTGGATACGGCGCAACACTGAGCAGGTTGTGCGGGCCGAAGTCGCCGAACATCATCCGCACGAGCTCGAGACCGATCGCAGTGAGATACGCAGCCGCCACGAGGCCCCGCTCGAACCGGCCGGTAAGCCGGCCGCTCGGGAACGCGAGGAACACGTGGAGAAAGAGCACCGGCGGCAGCAAGTCGAGCGCCTGGCCGATCGTGGACGCAATACCGCTGTTCGTCCAGGACAAGGTCGCGACGAAATTGGCGAAGCCCGCTGCGATCATGAGCGGCCCGAAGCGGCTGGCAGGCCGGCGCCACCAGGCGAGCACTCCGCAGAGCACGTAGGAGACGGTGAGCCAATTGACGAGGATCGCTACCACCAACGGCTCCCCGAGCTCACCGTTCACGGCTTCGTTCGTGAGCGCCAGGACGAATGAGAACGCAGCTGCCGCACAGCCGGCGAGCGCGATGGCAAGGAGCAGAAGGGGCTTCGGCGGCGCGCGGCCGAGACCCGCGTCCGCCCGTGCCGCGAGCGCGAAACTCACCTTGTCTCACGCTCCTCTCTGACCCGCGGTTGCCGTCGAAGAATTGACGGAACCTCTCAGGCGCGACCGCTATCGGGTCGGCGCGGGCACGGATGAAAGGAGGCGCCTGTCGACGAGGATACTCCTGCGACTGCCTTGGTGCCAGGCAGGTGAACGCACCATGGGGTCGGCGCGCTCGCCTTGCACTCGCTGTGCTGCTGCACCTGCGCTCCCGACGGGGGGCGGTCGCAAGACACCAGAAAACCGTCCCCCGAAACGACAAGTCTCCCGCCTTCCATTCGACCGCTGCGACTGCGAGCTTGAGTAAATCCCGCGTGGCCGAGAGGAGAGGCGATGAAGACGCGTGTCATCCAGGACGAGCCGGAGCAGCCGGCTAAGGAGGATCAAGTCGTCTCTGCTGAGCCGAGGCACACAGCCAATCCGGCCGGCGGGACGGGCCGCCGGAGCATGCCGTACCGAAAGATCGCCATCGTGCTAGGGCTCGCTGTATTGGTCCTTGCGGGGGCCTTTCTCGCGAGCCGTCCCGGAGGTTCCGAGGTTGCTGCCGGCAGCGGATCACCTACCGCCGAACCCGATTTTGCCGCGATCGACAGGTTCGTACAGTCGGAGATGGATGCGCAGCGCATCCCCGGCCTGGCCCTCGGCATCGTGCAGGGCGATCGAATCGTCCACATTCGTGGCTTTGGCAAGGCCGACCGATCCGGCCGGGACGTGACACCGCAAACGCCCTTCATCATCGGCTCGTTGGCGAAGTCCTTCACTGCCCTAGCGATCATGCAGCTGGTCGAGGCGGGGAAGGTCGACCTCGACGCGCCAGTACAGCGATACATCCCCTGGTTTCGTGTGGCCGACGAAGAGGCCTCCGCTCGAATCACCGTTCGCAACCTTCTGAACCACACCAGCGGCCTGTCGACCAAGACCGGGAGGTCGTTCCAGGGAAGCGGGGATACGAGTGACCGGGCACTTGAAAAGGCTGTGCGCAAGCTGAGCACCGCCCAACTGACAAAGCCCGTGGGCGCGACTCACCAGTACAGCACCATCAACTACTCGGTGTTGGGGCTAATCGTGCAAGCCGTGAGCGGACAGTCCTACGAGCGCTACATCCAGGAGCACATCTTCGGCCCTTTGCAGATGCGCGATTCCTTCACCTCCGAGGCCGAGGCGGAGCCACAGGGTCTGGCCACCGGCCACCACTACTGGTTCGGCCGGCCCGCAGCCACCGATTTGCCGTACAACCGGGGCCTTCTCCCCGCCGGCTACTTGATCTCCAGCGCGGAGGACATGGCTCACTACCTGATCGCCCAGCTCAACGACGGCCGCTACGGCAGCGCGACGGTCCTCTCGCCCGCCGGGATGGCAGAAATGCACCGGCCCGCCGTCCCGACACCCGAGGCCAATACGTCGTACGGCATGGGCTGGTTTATCGGACCGGTCAACGGTATCCCGGCCGTCTTTCATCAGGGAGAGACATTCAACTATCACGCGAACATCGTGCTGATCCCTGGGAGCCACCAGGGAGTCGTCGTGTTGATGAACGCAGAAAACTCCCTGGACCTCTTCCTCCGTGGACGCATGGGATCGGTCTCCGAGGGCGTAGCCAGCCTCCTGGAGGGACAAGAGCCACCATCCCCTCCGTCCAACACCGGCATTTTCATCGTCTACGCCGCCCTGTTTGGACTGATCGTTCTCCAGGTCGGCGGGATGATCCGCTCGGCCGCGGCCCTGCGGCGTCGGCGTGTCCCCACCGGTCGGTTCGGATGGAAGTCGCGCACCGCCCTTGCGCTGGCGCTGAACCTCGCCTGGGCGTTGCTCGTCCTCGTGCTGTTGCCGAAGCAATTTGGGGTGCCGCTGCTGACCCTTGCCCAGGGACTACCCGACCTCGCGTACGTGCTGCTCGTAAGTGGCGTGGTTGCACTCGGTTGGGGCATCCTCAGAACCATGTGGGCGTACTTCGCCTTCCACAACGGCGGCAAAGCGGAGTTGCCCGAATCAGGAGCCCTGGCCGAGCCGGTGTGATCGATCCGGCTCTCAGATCTCGAGGATGCAATCGAGTGGCGTTGCGACCCAGGAAATCGGGTCCTTTCGTTTCCGACGGACAAACAACGAGACGTTGACTGTTCAGCGAAGGAGGTCGTGATGGGTGAGCTTCCTGATCGGACCGAGGTGCTGGTGGTGGGTGCGGGGCCGGTGGGGTTGGCGGTTGCCGCCTCGTTGGCCGGGCATGGCCATGACGTCACGGTGGTTGATCGGCAGGCGACAGGGGCGAATACCTCGCGCGCCGCTGTCGTGCACGCCCGGACCCTCGAGATGCTCGAGCGGATCGGCGTCTCGAAGCGACTGGCGGGGCTCGGCATCCAGGCTCCGCAGTTCAGTATCCGCGATGGGGATCGCGAGCTCGTGGCGGTCCGGTTCGACCGGCTCCCGACGGAGTATCCGTACACGCTAATGGTCCCGCAGAACATCACTGAGCAGGTCCTGCTGGACCGCCTCGAGGAACTTGGTGGCAGGGTCCACCGCCCGTATGTCGCGACCGGGGTGAGCCAGACCGCCGACGGTGCCGAGGTCACGCTGGACAGCGGCGACATGATCAAGGCCCAGTACGTCGTTGCGGCCGACGGCATGAACAGCACGATCCGCGACTTGGCCGGACTCGGGAGCGACGGCAACGATGCGCTGTCGCTGTCCTTCTCGCTGGCTGACGTCCGGGTGGAGGGCGGCTTGCCGGCGGACGAGGTCCTGCTGTTCTTCTCCAGACCCGGCATGTTGGTCGTGGCGCCGCTCCCGGACGGGTCGTTCCGGCTCGTGGCCGAAGTCGACGATGCCCCAGAGCAGCCGGACATCGCCTATGCGCAGCGACTGCTCGACACCCGGGGGCCGCGTCGTGAGACGGTAAGGGTGACTGAGGTGATCTGGGGATCCAGGTTTCGGATCCACGAGCGGGTGGCGGACCAGTACCGGGCCGGGCGGGTACTGCTCGCCGGCGACGCCGCACATACGCACAGCCCGGCAGGTGGGCAAGGCATGAACCTCGGCCTGCGTGATGCGGTGACTCTCGGGGATGCGCTGTCGGTCGCGCTACGGGAAGGTCGCGAGGACCAGCTCGAAGAGTATGCGGCCGGCAGTCGTGCCGAGGCCATGCATGTGGTTGCACTTGCCCACCGGCTCACCCGATTGGCCACTGCCCCGCGGGCAGTTCGCCCGCTGCGCAATGTCGCGCTACGCGTCCTCGCGCTCGTGCCGGCCTTCCGCCGCGCCCTGGCCGAGCAACTCTCCGCCATCGGCCACCGCTGAGGCAGACGGCGGACCAGCTCGACATCCGCGAAGCCGCGGTCAGGGCACATGTCACGCACATCTACCCCGCCGTCGAGGTCCGCCTCTCGCGCGCCGGACTATGGAGCGCGCTTCGCCTTCCGGGGCGCCGTCGCCGCACAGGGTGAGCGTTGGAGCAGTCGTATCTACGCCTGTGTCGTATGTTTGGAAAACGGACAACGCCACGCGGGTACGAGACGGGTACATCAGGTTGAGCACGCGCGGGCACGGGCGGGCACGGCCGACACGCCGTGAAGATGCGATTTGCAGGGAAAACGTGATCGCGAGTGCCCGGCCGTGTACGCCAGTCCCGCCTCTGAACCTCAATGGTAAGGAGGGGGTCGACGGTTCGAGTCCGTCAGAGGGCTTCAGCTTTCTCCCTGCTTAGACGTCGCTTTCGTTTTCGGGGCTGAAGCCGGTCTGCTCGTTCGGTGTCCACGCAGCGTCCACCAGCGTCCACCGTGTGTTGAGAGCGTCGAGGAGCTTGAT
>Ga0137369_10002744_pt1 | contig 18024 bp, 26 predicted proteins | sample SagtaG_12_FD_104918 | JGI IMG/M metagenome (GOLD analysis project Ga0137369, IMG submission 104918) | Vadose zone soil microbial communities from Sagehorn Ranch, Mendocino, California, USA - Sage1_L_113_16 metaG | ecosystem: Environmental > Terrestrial > Soil > Vadose zone | place: USA... | reverse complement strand
CTACACCCTGCCCACTCACGCCGACCTCGAAGACGCCGTCAGCCATCTCCCCACCGACCAGTAGGGCGTCGCTGAACTGGGCGAACTCAATCGCGTGTACCTGGCTGCACGAGTCTTACCGACACCCCCACTTGAGGGCGAACTCGGCCGGCGTCATCCCCACTCCGATGGCCTCCTCCCGGCTCGGTCCCGCCCACGCCCCTACCGTCGCAATCGACGCAGCCTACCCGGTTCCTGGGCGCGGTCGGCGGCGCGGCCTCAGCGCCTCCCGCCGGCGGCGCCCTCCGCTCCACGCAGCAGCGCCTCCAGGAACGCTGTAGGGCCGATGGTGCAGTCGATCGCGCCTCGCAGGGTCGGTCCGCTGACGCGGAGCTGCCTCGCCATCTTGCCCAACACGAAGTCGCTGACCACCTTGCCGCCTGAGCCGTGCGAGATGTGCGTGACCGCGACCAGGCGGCCGTTGTGCCAGCGGGTGAAGTCCGGGTGGTCGCCCTTCGGGTCCGGCTCGAAGCCGTGCTTGCTCTCCAGGGCCTTGCGGACCTGCCGGGTGGAGAACGGCATCAGCGATCGGGAAACAGCCGCTCCAAGGCGCCCAGCTCGCGGAGCAACCCAGGGTGAAGCTCGGCCCGGTGCGCGCGTAGGAGTGCGAGACGTCGGTCGAGCGCGGCGTACAGGTCGCTGACCGCCGCCTGTGGCGTCGGTCCAACCCCGTAGACGGCCCCCAGCCGGTCCTCGGCGACGAACTGACCGTTGGCGTCGACGATGACGGAGATCGGCGCCGGCGCCGGCGCCGCCAGCCGGGCGGGGCGCTGCTCAACGGTCAGCGGCCCGGCCTCCGGGCGAGCCGGTGGCACGGGTAGGGCAACGTACTCCGCCGGGTCGTGGTCCGGCAGGAGTTGCGGCTCGGGCGGCGGCTGCGAGGACTCGGTGATGCGGATGGCGTCCGCCGTCATGGCCATGCTGCTACTCCCGCTGTTCGGGGCCTTCCGGGTTCATCCCGGGCGGCCCGTACTGTGCGATGTACCGGTCGAAGCCCTGTGTCAGTGCGCCGATGAGGCCGTGCATGAGGTTGGCCGGCAGAATCAGGTCAGCAACCGCGTCCGGCTCGACCGCGCCGGCCTGCTGCGCCTGCTCCACCTCGGCCCCTGGCATGGGAGTCTTCAGGACCCCAAAGGTAAGCCGGAAGTCCCATGGTGTGTAGTTGACGTTCACGTAGTTGGCGTACGTCGGCCGCAGGAACTCCGGGAACCGAATTCCGCCGATCGGTAGCTGGTCGCCGTCAGGCAATGCTCCCCCAGTCGCTCGCACCTCCAACCGCGTAGCGGTTCCGCTACACGCTCCCAGAGTATGCAAGACTCCCAACTCGATCACCAGGGCGCGCGGCGACGGTCGCGGCGGCGACCTCCACGACGGCCTCGTCAGGCACGAACACGCCCAGCCGTCGGACCTGCCTGGCAGCCATCAGCCGGCGACCCTCCACCGCGGGGGCGTCGTCGGTCACCACCGGCGGCCCCGCGTCGACCGGTGCCGGTCGGCGATCTCGCTGGACGCCGCCACGGCCAGCGGGACGGGTCGGCGCGCGCAGGCTCGCGTCGGTCTCCCGCTCCAGATCGGCAGAAACCGCTCCGCGGGCCGCTGGTCGTGCTGGGCGCGGGGCACCCACCATGCGGCACAAGTCGATGAAGTGCTCCTGTGACGCCGCCCGCTCCGTCTGTGTGCTGCCGGTCCACTTCAAGGCGAACTCGACCGGCGTCATCCCCGGTCCCTCCTGTCCGTCGCGGCTGCGCTGGCGGCCGAGCGTATCGCGGGACGCGCTCAGTGCCTATGCGTCGGCGGCTCTCCGTCGACGGTCGAGGTAACCGCCCCGTCGTCGGCGGTACGCCTCGGGCCGCAGTTGCCGCTCAAGCTGCATCAGGCTCCAGACCTTGGTGCCGTCCGACCGGATATACGGTTCGATGCCGGCGGCCAGCTCGCGCACGGTGGCCAGGTCGACGCCGAGCAGCTCCGCGCACCGCTCCAGCGGCGCCGCGATCGGCCGGCCCAGGTCAGGGTCCTGCCAGGTCCCCACTGCGACAGGGTACCCGAACAGATGTTCGGGGATCGAGTCAAGCCATGGGCTGCTGCTGTACTCCTACTGGCGAAGTGCCGTCAAGCGCTCAGGCAGTTCGTCGAGCGACTCGATGCGGAGGTGCGCCCGGGTAACGTCGGGGTGTGCCGCGTGGATGTAACCCCACGGGCCGCGCTGCACGAAGACGGCGACCATCCCTGCTGCAAGAGCCGGGCGGATGTCGTTGTCCAACCGGTCGCCCACGTAGGCGATCTTGCCTGGCGCGCAGCCGCACTCGTCGATGATCCGATCGAAGAACTCCGCGGACGGCTTCTCGACCCCCCACATGTCCGAAGTGCCGATGAAGTCGGCCGGCAGGTTGAGCGCGCGAAGCAGGCGCTCGGCTCGTGCGGTCTGGTTACCTGCGATGCCGACCAGGAAGCCAAGTTGCCGCAGCTTCTCCAGACAGGGACGGGCGTCCGGGTACAGGTCAGGCTCGTCGAAGTGCTCGGGGAAGTCCGCCTGCTCGCGGCGCAGCCGCTCGGCCGCCAGGTCGAACCCAGGCCGGAAGTGCTGGAAGGTCTGCCGGTAGTCGTCGCCACGGGCGATGACCGCGCCGAACATCGCGGAGAAGGTGTGGCGTGGGACCCCGAGCCAGTCCGCCCAGGTGCCATACTCGGTGGTCTCGTCGATGAGCGTCTCGCCGACGTCGAACACGACGGCGCGCACGCGCGGCGCTGAGGGTTGGGCGGGCAAGCGGGCATCCTCCCGGCTCATACGAGCGCTAGGCGCTCATCCAGCTCCTTGACCGATTCCCGATCGTGCCACGGTTGCACCAGCTCGCGGAACTCCTGCAGGCGCTCCTTGCTGGTCGCATAGCCCGCCCGAGTGAGCCCGACGGCGGCCTGGCCCGCCAGGTCGGCGCCCTGGTCGATCTCGCCTTCGTGCACGTAGATGGTCGCGAGGTCGGTCTGGAACACCGCGCGCTGCTTCACGGCGCTGGCGTCGAGCGCGGCGAGGGCCTCGCTCAGAGCGGTGCGCGCCTCGTCCGGCTTGCCGGCGGTCAGGTAGGCGAAGCCTTTGAAGCCGTTGAGCCGGGTCTGGTCGTAGTAGTCCATCCAGGCGGGAACTTCCTGGGCGACGACCAGCGCGCTCTCGGCCCGGTCGATCGCGTCCAGAGACGCCTTGCTCTGCCTGGCCTTGGCACGGATCTCGGCCTCGACCGCGGCTAACCAGGACGGCAGGATCGTGAGCCTGGAGGCGTACCCGTCCGCACCTTCCAGCAGGTCGATCGCGGCGGTGAACCCGCCGCCGGCGGCAGAGACGAAGCTCATGTGACCTAGTGTGGCGGCCGACAGGTGCGGATCGCCCGCCTCGCGGGCGGCGTCCAGCGCCATGCCGTAGTAGGCGCGGGCGCTCATCGGCTCACGTAGGTCGAAGAAGGACAGCCGACCGGCGAGCAGCGCGACCTGGCTGTGGTTGCGGAGCAGGCGCCCCTGGCCCTCGCCGGAAGCAACCTTAGCGAGGTCATCGACGATCTCAAGGTGCGCAGTCACCGGGATCAGCAGCTCTGCTGGAGGCGTTGAGTGGTACATCGTCTGGTAGCGCAACGCGAGCGACTCAAGCGTGTTGAGCGTGGTCGGCTCCATGTTGAGCGGCTGCGCCGCAACGGCGGTATCGCCCCGCAGCAACTCCACCACGGCTGCGGCCGAGGTCGCGCCAAACAGCTTCAGCCATGTCCGCCGGTGCACGATCAGGCTCCTTTGGGGTTCGAGGATCTTAGCGAGCAGCCGCTGTCCCAACGGGCCGATCAGGGCAAGGTCGCCCCACTGTTGGAGCAGTCGGTCTCGCGTCTCCAGCGCGACCGCCAATGGTGCGACGGCCGTCTGGTTGACCCCACCGGTAGCAGGGGACGTCGGTAGCGTGCGGTCGCCAGGACTTGGCAGGGTCGATCGGCCTCGCCGGGTGCGGCGATCCACGAATGCCTCGATCGGGATGCCCAGCACCGCGGCCAGCTTCGGTGCGTAGAAGTCGCTGACCGAGCGCTTGTTCGTCTCCCACTCACGCACGTAGTTCGGGTTGAGGCCAAGGACATCCCCGTTGCCGTGCCGGTACTCCCAGCTCTGGATCTCGTCGCACAGTCGAGCCTTCGACCAGCCACGGCGGCGCCGCTCCTGGTAGATCAACTCGCCGGGATCAGAGGTCGCCATCAGTTGACCTCTCCACTGTGATGGCCTCGGCCGCATCGTACCGCACTGTTTCGCACCATTTGGCGAGTTATAGCGCTCTCAAGCACCCCTTCCAGGTCGTCTGCTTACGCCACGACGCCAACGACGACCCAACGGGGGTCACGAGATGCTTCTGCTCCTCTTCGTCCTGGTCTGCGTCCTGCTCTGCGCCGGCGCCGCGCCCTCTCACCCCTGCTACTGCACGCACTGCCACGGACGCGGCTGCGGCGGCTGGTGCCGCTGGTGCCAGTAGCCAGTCTCCAAGCCATGACCGCAGCCGTGATAGATACCCCGGCCGACCCTCTAGCCCTTGGCTGCGTGGTGGCGCACCAGCCAGCGGTAGACACTGGCCAGCAGCTCCCGCCCACCCTCATCCAAGCGCGGGTCAGCGTTCACCGCATCCAGCACGCTCCCGGTCCCGCCGCGGAGCTCCGAGGGCGGCACGTACCCGAGCAGGCGCGCGAGCGAGTCCGGCTCCACTTGGAGAAGACGCTCCAGCTTGGCGACGGTCGGCGGGTCCGGCGCCCCCAGGCCCTTCTCCCACTGCCACGCCGCGCTAGCGGTACGGCCAACAGCACGAGCGAGCGCTCGCTGCGACATGCCCATCGTGCTGCGGGCCTGCCGCAGAGCGCGACAGAACGCTTCTCGTTGCTGTGCGGTTGTCACAGCCCAGCCCTTTGTCCGAGGTCGATCACGACGCAGGATGCCCGATCCCTTGTCATGTGTCGACGCAAGCCTAGCTGCTGCTCAGGTTTGCCTATACAGTTAACAGGCCAGCCTTTACAATGGCTGTGGCTGGACTCTGTTGCTCCAGGAGGTGAGGACGACCAGGGAATTACCGCTGTGAGGAGGTGTGGCCCGGGGCGTTGCCCCGCCCCGGGCCGTGCACCGAAGAGCAGAAAGGGACCCCTCCGATGCACGACCAGCGTAGCGCGTCCGCGCTGCCCATCCGTGACGTGAGCCTGGGCGAGCAGAGCCTTCGTGGTCGCCTTGCCGCCCACATCCTGCACGCCAGGCGCAATCCGCGTCAGACAACCGCGAGAGCCCGTGCGGGATTCCTCGCCCGGTTCGAGCGCGAGGTCGACCCCGCCGGGGAGCTCGACCCTACCGAGCGGCGTCGGCGGGCCGAGCATGCCCGTCGCGCCTACTTCATTCGGCTCTCCCTCGCCGCGGTCGAGGCCAGGCGCGCCAAGCGGGCCGGGCAGGTGGGGGGTGACGCCGCGTGAGCGTCGCCTACCCGCTCGACGGAGCGGTGTGTGTGGGCGTGGCCCGCGCCGACTACGACCCGTTCTTTCCCGACACGCCCGAGGCCGAGGCCGACGCGCTGGCGATGTGCGGCATCTGCCCCGCCCGGGAGGCGTGCCTGGCGTACGCCGTCAACACCGCGCAGGTGTTCGGCATCTGGGGTGGTAAGACCCAGCGCGAGATCCGCCGCCTGATCGTCCGCGCCGGCCGACTTCGCGCCCGCCGCGTGCCGCCTGGCCATCCCCACGCCGACAAGACCCACTGCGCCTTCGGCCACTCGTTCAGCCCGGAGAACACCTACTACACGCCGACGGGGGAGCGTCGCTGCCGCGCCTGCCGCGCCCGCATCGCTCGGGCACGCCGCCGTCGGATCGGGCGCGCGAGCGGGGGTGAGCGCTGATGCGCCACGACCTCAACCGTCCCCGCGCCCTGGTCGAGGCCGAGCCGCTCCCCGCCGAGCTAGTGGGGCGGCTGGCGGATCAGGCGATCGACCGCTACGAGCAGCTCACCCGCGACGGCCACCCCGCCGGTGAGGCGCTGTCGCCGCCGGTGGAGGACCCGAAGGCGGTGGAGCGTGCTGCGGATCGCGCCGTCACCGAGTTCGAGCAGGCCGCCGGGGAGCGGGACTGGACGGTGGCGCGCGAGCGGGTCCGGCAGCTCGCCGCCGACGCGATCGGCCTGTACGTCGAGGGCTACGCCTACGACTACGACCGCGAGCAGGCTCGCGCCGCCGCGGTGCTGGAGTGCCTTGAGGGCGAGGCCGCCCGCGCCGAGGTCTACCAGCCCCCGCCCGACATTAAGGTGCCCGCGCCGGCTGCCAGAGGCGAGCCCCTCCGCGAGGGGGGTGAGCGCTGATGCGTGAGCGCCCCGTCGGCCCCGACCCGATGCTGTACCCGCCCCACGGCGATGTGTGGGAGACGTTGCTGGGGCTGGTCATCGGGCTGGCGCTGGCCGCAAGCGGGCTGGTGTGGCTGGCCGCGCAGGTCGCCGCGCTGGTGTTCGGCGCCCACCACCCGGTCCACCTGGGCCTGTCGGACATGCCCGAGGTGCTGGTCCAGCTCGCCGAGCACCCGGGCGACCCGCGGCTGGCGTTCCCACCGGAGGCGCAGGCGGGGCTGCCTGGCCCGGTTGGCGCCTACGCCGCCGTGGCGATCACCTTGCTCGTGCCGATCACGCTTGCGGTGGTGCTGGTGCGGGCGCGGCCCGGCCGCTCCCGCGACCGGGGGGCGGGGTGGGCGACCGCCTGGCAGCTCCGCGCGCTACGGCTTCGTCGGCGTGATCGGGTGTGGCGGCTGGTGCTGGGCCGCCGCGCCCGCTGGGGCCGGCTAGTCGCCGCCGAGGCGTGCCATTCGGTGATCGTGTTCGGCCCGCCCGGCTCGCTGAAGACCAACGGGGTGGCGATCCCCGGCCTGTTGGAGTGGCAGGGGCCGGCGGTGGCGACCTCGATCAAGCCCGACGTGCTGCGCGCCACCATCGGCCGGCGCGCCAGCATGGGCGAGGTGTGGGTGTACGACCCGCTCGGCGTGGCCGGGGTGCCGGGCGCGAGGTGGAGCCCGCTGGCCCACTGCGGCACCTATCCCAAGGCGAGAAAGGTCGCCCGCACCTTCGCCGATGCCGCCGACCTCTCCGGGCTGAAGCAGGACGACGCCCACTACTGGACCACCCTTGGCGCCAAGCTGCTGGCGGTCCTGCTCTATGCGGCTGCGGGGACGGGTCGGTCGATGGCCGACGTCGCCCGCTGGGTCGACACCCAGGACTACGAGGAGGTCGACCAGGCGCTTGAGGAGCTGGGCGACCGCATGGCCCAGGATGCCTGGGCCGCCTGCAAGGCCCGCCCCGACAACACCCGCGGGTCGGTATTTGGCACCGCCGAGACGCTGCTGGACGTGTTCGGCGACCCCGCGGTGGCGGCCAGCGCCGAGGGCTGCGACCTGGACGTCGGCGCCCTGCTGGACGGCGCCAACACCCTGTACCTGTACGCCCCCGCCAACGAGCAAGGCCGGCTGCGGCCGTTGTTTGAGCTGCTGCTAGGTGTGGTGATCACCGCGGCCGAGGAGCGCGCCGCCCGCCAGCCCGACGGCATGCTGCCGCACCGGCTGCTGCTGGACCTGGACGAGGCCGGCAACTGCGCCGCGCTGTCGAAACTGCCGGAGCTTGCCACCACCGCACGCGGGCAGGGCATCCAACTGCTGACCGTGTGGCACGACGAGGCACAGCTCGCCTACCGCTACGGCCGCCGCGCCGCCACCGTGCTCAACGGCCACCGCGCCAAGCTGTTTTTGTCCGGGCAGGCCGACCTCGCCAGCCTGGACCTGGCGTCGCGGCTGATCGGCGACGAGGCGCTCACCCAAACCTCCCACACCCTCGGCGAGGCCGGCCGGGCGTCGACCACCGCGTCGACGACCTGGCGCCGGCTGGCGCCGGCGGAGGCGCTGCGGCAGCTCAAGCCCGGCCGGGCGGTGCTGCTGTACGGGCACCTGCCGCCGGCCAGGTTGCACCTGCGCGCCTGGTTCCGCGACCGGCGGCTGCGGCGGCTGGCCAACATGGCGGAGCCGCAGGCCGCGGTGGCGCAGCACGCCCGCACCATCCCGTTGCCGGCAAGGCCCGAGCCGGATGCCGGCGCGGCCGCCGACGAGGGGGCGGCCTGAGATGGGCGCCCCCAGAGACCCTCGGCGGTGGCGGCCACTGCTGAGCCCGGCCGAGGCCGCGCGCTTGCGTCTGGTGATCGGCAGCGCAGACCTGGTGCTCCAGCACGACGAGCAGCAGCGCGACCTTCCCGCGGCCGAGCGGATCGCCGAGCGGCTGGAGGCGGTCAACAACCTACTGTGCCGCCGCCAGGTCGACGCCGAACAGCACACCGTCCGCTTGGACGAGCCGGTCTGGCTGACCACCACCGAGATCGCCGCGGTCGACGAGCTGCTCGGCACGGCCGCCGAGCGGCTGGACGACTACGGCCGCCGCCACCGCTGGCCGCTGCTGGGCGACAACGCGGCCGCGCTGCGGGCGTGGCAGGCCGATCTCGCCCAGCGCGCCGCCCAGCGCCAGGCCGACCAGGAGCGGGCCGCGGGCGACTGGCCCGCCGAGCGGGTGCACGGAGGCCAGCGATGACCGCCCAGGACCTCACCCCCTACTGCGCCGCGCCAGGGTGCGACCTGAACCTGGCCGGCTGGCCCCACACCCCGTGGGACTGCGACGCCCCCCTGCTGGCGCCGACCCTGGACGCCGCCACGGTCGCGCGGCTGCCAGCCTGGCGCCGCCCCTGGGTCCAAGGCTCGGCCCGGGCCTTCGCCCGGCTCAACCCCGTCCTGGCGGGCCGGGCACGAGCGCCGGGTGAGGAGTTCCCCGGCGAGCTGGCCTGCGACCCCGACCAGCGCCAGCGGCTCCGCGAGCAGGAGGCCACCGCGACCCTCGGGGAGCGCGCCGAGGCCGGGCTGCGCGCCGAGAACGCCCCACCCGACCCCGCCCGCCGCCGCGTGGTGATCGCCGAGCGCGCCACCTTCGCCCGCCTGCACGCCCTGGACCGCGACCGGCTACTCGACGCCATCAGCCGCCTGCCAGCGGGCACCCCGAACCTGTCACAGCGGTCGGTGCTGGACGCCCGGTTCCAGGTGTTCCTGCTCAGCGACCACCCCGCCGCCGTCGCCGAACGCTGCCGCCGCCGCGCCGCCTACCTGGACCACGCCGCCCGCGAGCGGGAGCTGCTGCTGGGCTGGCTGGGCAAGCTCGATACCCTCCGCCTGCGGCCCGGCGACACCTTCGACGACTCGGTGCGGCGAATGGCGGTGATTACCCGGCGGCTGCTTGACCGGCAGGCCGCCCGCCTGGGCGAGGAGGTCGGGGAGCCGGACTCGGTGCGGGTTGCCCGCCAGCGGCAGCAGTACGGCCGCTACCCCACCCGCTGGGTCGGCCCGGCGGCCGCCCGCCAGCCCATCCCACCCGAGCGCCCGCCCCGGACCACCCGAGCAGGCAGCGCCCGCCGCCACCGCGACCAGCGGCGGGGAGGTGACGGCCATGAACGCTGAGCCCACCAGCTCGCAGGCCGCGGCCAGCGCGGTCGTCGCCGCGCTGGAGCGTGCCTGGACCGCGATCCGCGCCCATCACCCCGACGTCCCCCAGGTGGTGGTCATCCTTGGGGCCGGCAGTGAGGCCCGGCGGGGCCTGTTCAAATGGGGGCACTTTGCCGCTGCCCGCTGGCAGGTGGCCGACGCCAACCGTCCCGAGGTGCTGGTCTCCGGGGAGGGCCTCAAGCGCGGCGCGCGGGCGGTGCTGGCCACCCTGCTGCACGAGGCCGCCCACGGCCTGGCCAACACCCGCGGCGTCAAGGACACCAGCCGCCAGGGCCGCTGGCACAACCGCCGCTACGCCACCCTCGCCGGCGAGCTCGGCCTCAAGGTCGACGTCGACAAGCGGACCGGCTGGTCCCAGACCAGCCTCACCGACCAGCTCGCCGGCCGCTACGCCGACCAGCTCGCCGGCCTGGACGCCGCGCTTGGGCTGTGGCGACACACCGAGCGGCAGCAGGGCCCGGCGACCGGCTCCCACAACCTGCTGGCCTGCTCGTGTGAGTGTGGCCGCAAGCTACGGGTCTCCCGCACGACGCTGGAGCAGGCCCCGATCATCTGCGGCGCCTGCGAAGAGCCGTTCCAGCCCGAACGGGCATTGACATTAAGCCGTCAACCGGCTGCCCCACTCGACCTGCGCGGGCGACGCGTCCACGAAGCCGACGCGGGGGCCGCCCGGCCGCAGCGCCAACCCCAGCCGGGCACGCGGCGCGACCAGCCGATCACCACCCGGCACGACCCGCCAGAGCGGCAGCGACCAGCACGGGAGGCCGGCCTTGAACGCTGAGCACCCTCCGCAAAGCAGGGAGGGGGACGGTGGGATGGCGAACCTGTGGGCGCGCACCCGCGCCGCCGGCGACCACCCCGACCCCTGGGATCAACTGTCCGAGCCGGTGGTCGTCACCGTCGTGCAGCCGTGCACCTGCGGCGGCGGTCCCCGGCCCCGCTCACGGCTGGCCGCCACCGCCCGCGCGCTGCTCGGCTGGACCCCGACCTACCGGTTCGACCCGGCCTGCCCCGCCCACCAGCAGCTCGGGGACCTGCCCGCCTACCGGCGCAGCCGCCCGCCGATCGTGTTCGCCGAGCGCGTGCCCCGGCTGGTCGCCTGGCGCCACGCCCCCAGCCTGCGTCGCGGCCACCGCCGGCCACTTGCCTGGTGGGGCCACCGCCACCGCCCCAGCGGCCACGTCCAGGTCGCCCTGGCCTGGTGCCGGCCGGAGTGGTTCACGCGTTGCTGGTGCGGCGCGCTCCAGGTCGAGCGCGGCTGGCACCAACCCCACCCCTGGCCGCCCCGCTCATCCGGCTGGCGTGCGCACCCGGCTACCCCGGGCGACCCCTACTGGGAGGCCTCTGATGCCTGACCCGATCCCTACCCCGACCATCGCGCCGCCGACGATGGCAGCAGCGCGAGTGGCGGTGGTGTTCACCGACACGGTGCTGCGCCGCTTCCTATTCGGCGTCATCCTGGTCATGACCGCGGTCGTGCTGGGCGTGGCCGCCGCCGCGTTCTTCACCAGCTTCGAGGCGATCCGCGACTTCGCGGAGCGCTCCGGCGGCATCAGGGCCAACCATGCCTGGCTGGTGCCGCTGCTGGTCGACTCGTTCATCTTCATCTCCTCGGCCGCCGATCTGTGGTTCACGGTCACCGGCGCGGCCCGCAGCGTCGATGGCTGGGCGCAGCGGACCATCATCTGGTCCCCCAAGCTGCTGCTGGCGCTGGCCGCCAGCGGGTCGTTTGCGCTCAACATCGCCCACGCCGAGCCAACCTGGGCCGCCCGTGGGGTGGCAGCCATCCCACCGATCGCGCTGGTGCTCACCTTCGAGATCCTGCTGGCGGTCGTCCGCCGCGCGGCCGCGGCCCGGATCGCCCGGCTGAGCGCTCACCAGAATACTGGCGCGAGCGAGCAGCAACCGATCACGCGCACCGCGACCATCCCGGCACCCACTGAACTCACGACTGCCGGTGCGCGGTCGGCGCTCACTTCCTCCCGTGGTGAGCGCCGGGCGAGCGCGTCGAGGGTGAGCGCGCCAGGCGGGCGGGGGCGTGGCAACCCAACGGCTGCCGCGCGCATCGCCGAGGTCAGGCGGCTGTACCTGGAGGGGGTGACGGTCGCCGAGGAGATCGCCCGCCGCCTGGAGCTGCCGCCCAGCACCGCCCGGCGGCTGCTCACCAAGGTCAAGGGCGAGCTTGCCGCCGGGCCGACCGACGACGACATGGGTGAGCGCACGACGGCGGTCGCTGAGCGCACAGTGGGCGAGCGCCCACGACCGCCAGATGGTGCACGCCTGGCCGGGGTGGGTCCGCCGCCGCTGGATAGTGAGCGCCAGCCGGTCGCTGGTGAGCGCTCGCCCGTGCCCGATGGTGAAGGTGAGCGCCCGGCCGAGGATGAGCGGGACGGGCAGCCACCCGAGCGGACACTGCTGGCGCTCACCCGCGAGGGGGTGGCGGGCCGATGACGATCACCGTCACCGGCCCGTTCTGCGGCGCCGGCGGCAGCTCCCACGGTGCCGAGCTTGCCGACTTCCGGGCCGAGTGCCAGGGGGTGTGCAGCCTATGACCCTGCCGCGGACGATCCTGGTGACCGGCGCCCGCGACTGGCGTGACGCGCCCCGGGTCGTCGAGGTGCTCGACCAGGCCGCCGAGCACGCGGGCGCAGGGGTGCGGCTGCTGGTGGGTGACGCGCCAGGCGCCGACGCCCACGCGCAGGCGTGGGCCGAGGACCGCGGCATGCCGGTCGAGGTGTTCCCAGCCGACTGGGCACAAATGGCCGCTGCGGGTAAGCCCCGCGGTGCAGCGGGACCCGAGCGCAACCGGGCGATGCTGGATCGGCTCGACCACGCCGAGGGCGAGCGGCTGGTGGCCGCCTTCCACGACGACCTCGATGGCCGCTCCCGGGGCACCCGCCACTGTGTGGCCGAGGCGCGCCGGCGCGGCTACCCGGTCGCCCTTGTCACCAGCGCCGGCCGCGAGCTGCTGCCCCCCCGACCCGACCGGCAGGGCCGAGCGCGGGACCTGCGCGCGGCGGCGCTCGGCTACGCCGCCCGTGGCCTCCCCGTGCTGCCGCTGCACACCCCCCAGCTCCGCCCCGTCACCGCGGACCACGACCAAGCGGTCGTTGCCGTAGCGTGCTCCTGCGGCGACCAGGCCTGCGACCGGCCCGGCAAGCACCCTCGCATCCAGCTCGTCCGGCATGGTGTCAAACAAGCCACCTGCGACCGCGAGCAGGTTGACGGGTGGTGGCGGCGGGCGCCGCTGGCCAACATCGGCCTTGCTACCGGCCACCTGGTCGACGTGCTGGACCTGGACGGCGCCGAGGGCGTGGCGGCGCTGCGCCGCTTCGCCGCCGGGCATTCCTGGCGCCCGGGCGGGCCGCTGGTGCGGACCGGGCACGGCTGGCACCTGTACCTGCAACCCTCCGGCACCGGACCGCGCAACCCCATCCACCCCGAGCTGCTTGCCCACGTCGACTGGCGCGGCAGGGGCGCCTACGCGATCGCGCCACCATCCCGCCACGCCCACGGCGCCTACACCTGGGTCCGCGGGCTCGACACCCCACTGGAGGCGCCCCCGCCAGCGCTCCAAGCGCTGCTCCGCCCCCGCCGGGCCGAGCGGCTCGCGCCGCTGCCGTCCCGCCCGGTCCAGCCGGGCCACCCCTACGGGCAGGCCGCGCTGGACGGCGAGTGCCGCGAGCTGGCCGCCATGCCGCCCGACTCGGGCCGCAACCGGCGGCTGTTTGACGCCGGCCTGCGGCTGTATTCGCTGGCCGCCGGCGGGGTCCTGGACGAGGAGCAGGTGGAGCGGGAGCTGCTCAAGGCCGCCGAGCGGTGCGGGCTGCTGGCGACCGAGGTCAAGGCGACCCGGCTGACGCTCGCCTCGGCCCGCCGCATCGGCATGGCCCACCCCCGCGGCGTGCCCGAGCACTCGGCCCCCACCCCCACCCCTGCTCAGCGACCCCCGGCAATCCGTGAGCGCGGCGGGCGGGACCGCCCGCAGCAGTTCGCCCGCCCTGGCCCGGAGAGGGGGTGACGCCAGCGACCTCGCCGATCCTGCCGTCTCGACCCGGGGAGGGGCGCACCCGACGCCTGGACCGCGAACCGGCACGCCCCACCCCTTGACCCCCACGGAGGAACCCGATGGGAGCGTTCGACACCCTACCCTCCCGCGACCCCGACGCCGACCTGGCCGCCCACGCCCTTGAGCTGGACCCGGACGACTGGCACCTGGCGCACGTCACCGCCCACCTACGCGACCAGCACCCGCAGATCGCCGCGGCCTGGACCTGGCCGGACGACAACCCCTATGCGGCCCACGAGGTCGACCACCGCGACTGGATCTACGGCCACACCCACCACCGTCGCGAGGCGGCCGATGCGGCGTTCAACCAGCTCAACCCCGAGTTCGACCTCGACGTCGACAGCCACGACCCCGAGCGGCGACGGGCCGTGCAGGGGTGGGAGTCCTACCGGTCGCTGGGTGGGCGGGCCGACAACCATCTTCGGATCGACAACACCGGCCCGGCCTGGGCGCGCCGGCTGCTGGTCGTCCACCGCACCGTCGATGCCCTTCGGCGCGGCGCCAGCCAGCGCGCCGAGGAGGCGTTCACCGCCCTCAACCCCGACTTCGGCGTCCTGCCCGACGACCGCGACCCCCAACAGCACCGCTTCGCTGGCGACCGCGAGCAGGCGCTGGCACTCGGCACCCGCGTCGCAGAGGAGCTGCGCGCCCACAACCACCCCGACCTCCAACGGCGCCAGCGCGCGGTCGCCAGGGTCGCGGTCCAGGCCAAGCTGCGCGCCGCCAGCTACGACCCTCCCACCCACGAGGAGGCCCGCCGGGTGGCCGAGCTTGCCGGCCTGCGGCCGGTGCCCGAGCGGACCCGCAGCGGCCCGGCACGGTCAGGCCCCGAGCGGTGAGCGCCACCCACCAGCCGGCCGCGCCGACCCGCGACGCCAGCAACGACCAGCCGGCCCAGCGGCCACCGCGGTACCGCGGCTACCGGCTCGACGGCCCCATCCAGGAGTTCTACCGCGCCGTGGATGCGCTGGAACGCGACAGCGTGCCCTACGCCTACTACCTCAAGGTCCTGGCCGGCCGCGACCAGCCACCCGCCGAGCGCGCCCACGGCGGCCCGGAGCGGTAGCCATGCCACCCGACAGCCCACCACCGGGCCACCACCAAGGCCACCAGCAGCCGATCGACTGGCGGCGGCTCCCTGCCGCTCCGCTGGTGGAGGCGGTGCGCGGCTACGCGCGACGCCGCCAGCAGCCCCTGGAAGCCCTCATGCGGCCCCGGCTGCTGCACGCGCTCCAGCAGGCCACGCGCGCCGGGCAGGTCACGGTGCTGACCGGCGAGCGGATCTGCGACGAGGTGCTCGGCTGGCACCCCCGCATGGTCTGGGGCGAGCAGTACGACCAGGTGATCTGCGACGCCACCCCCCACCGTGGCGCGGCGCCGGCGGGCACCACCACCGCCTACCGGGGTGGCTGCCGCTGCCTGGACTGCCGGGAGGCCAACGCCACCACCGTCGCTCGCACCGCCCGCCGCGCCCCGGCCCGGGAGGGAGGTGAACGCTCGGCCTGACCTGGCCCGGCCCGCCACCCGCTGCCACTCCGACCCCTTGCCGCCCAAGTTCACCGTCCGTCACAGCACCGTTTGGAGGCCGCTGTGAGCAGCGACAACTTCACCGTCCAGATCGGCAACCTCACCGACGACCCCGAGCTTCGGTTCACCAACAACGGCATCGCCGTGGCAAACTTCAGCCTGGCGGTCAACAGTCGCGTCCGCGAGGGCGAGACCTGGCGCGATGGGGAGACCCACTTCTTCCGCGTCAATGTCTGGCGCGATCAGGCCGAGAACGTCGCTGAGTCCCTGCGCAAGGGCAACCGCGCCGTGGTGGTCGGCCGGCTCAAGACCCGCTCCTGGGAGACCGCCGAGGGCGACAAGCGCACCGTCACCGAGATCGACGCCGCCGAGGTCGCCCCCAGCCTGAAGTGGGCGATCGCCAGCCCCGAGAAGGCCGTCCGCGCCCGGGCCGCCGACCGTGGCGCCGAGCGCGGCCAGTTCAACGACCCGCCGCCGTTCTAGCGATCGCTTCGACCTACGCAGCGACGCAGGAGGGTGCCCCGGGCGCGGCCCGCCCGGGGCACCCTCTCGAATGGAGGCGAGTGCCGTGAAGATCCGGCTGGTGGGCACCCTGGAGGAGTGCCTGGATGCGCAAGAGCAGCTCAACAGGGTCTTCGAGATCGTCGAGATCAGCCGACCTTACCCATCCCGAGGACCAAGCCGGCTGGTCCGTGTGTACGTCGAGGTTCGCCTTGACCCCGAGCGCACCCCGCCCGCCCCGGCCGAGCGGCGCCAGCGAGCCACGCTCCGCCGCCTCGATCGGGAGTTGCCTTCCCGCTGACACCCACACTTGGGCACGAGGCGCCTCCGGACTGGACAGAGGCGCCTCAAACAGTGCGGAACCCCTATTCCAGAGGTAAGACCTGGAGGACGCACTCGATCTGAGCGACTCAATGATGTAGAACCCCAGCGCAACTTGGTACACACCGGGCTGTAGAGGTGAGTAAAGCGTGACCCAGCCGCGTGGCGACGAGACCGAGGTCGGGCCCTGGTTCGCGAATCGTGAACTGGGAACGCTCCTGTTCTATCGGGTCAATCGGCGCGCGCTATCACAGGTTAGTCTATTCGCTGAACAACCTGCTGACTTCTTCGATCACCTCGTCTCGGTCCTGCCTTTCGGTGTGCCGGTCGACACCGGCCGAAGAAACCGGCGTCGTTGGCGGTTAGGGAACGAGGAAGTGGATGAAACACGCCGCCTGCTGATCGGACAAATCGGTTATGAACGTCCAGACGAGCGGCCGACTGATCGCTACGATGAAGAATCCAAGGCATGGGTCGATGCGATCGACCTAACGGAGTCCACCGCGCGAGCACCGTTTGTCATCGACGGTATTACTCGAAATCTCGTGGTCTTGCGCCACCCTACATTCTCGGAGAACACACTTGCGGATGTCTTCACCACGCTGCTGAACCGCGAAGAGCAGGGGCGTGAGTTTCCGACCACCGAATGGGACGTCGAGCCGATCCTGAATGAGATAGAGTTCTTAACATGGCTCCGTACCGCAGAGGCTGTGCACGAGGTCCGATTCAACGCCAAGCTTCCCAACCCCGAGGGGAAGTCCGAGTTCGAGCCGGTGTGGAGTCGCATGCAAGCCCGAAAGGCGAAGGCGCTCAGAGAGATCCTTGAGGCAAGTGACCCAGACCGCGGGCTGGTGGGCATCGAGGACGATCCCATTGCACGTGCCTACATCGCGATGGCAGCCGAGGGCTTCGCCTATGTCACAGGTAAGCGCAAGTATGAAGGCAGGGACGACCCGTACGATCAACGAAGGCAGGTGTTGAAGCGCCGGATAGGGCCGTTGGCCAGCACATGGGCAAGCGTCATCCTTCAGATCATCGAGGTCGTGCTCGGCGCCCGGGAGCGGCCCGACAGGAGGTAGCGCCGATGGAGCGTAACTTCGGATTCTGGCGCTCACTGCGGAAGCTTGGAGGCGAGGACATCTTCAGCGTGGAGCTGCTCGCCGCTGTCGTGGTCGGTATCGGTGGCGGCGTCGCACTCCTGACCCAGACAAAGGTTGCCGAACGCCATGACATCGCAAGCGATTTTTTGATTGTGGTCGGCCCACTCCTCGGCGTTGTCTTCGCGGCATTCGCTCTGGTGATCGCCCTGCTCGCAGATTCGTATCTCATCGCTCTAAGTGCCAACAAAGATGGCGTAGCCGCGTTCTTCCGTCCATTCCTGGTATCCATTGGATTGCAGGTCGGGACCCTTCTTATGACCGTCGCATATCGAGCGAGTAGCGAGCATGTGCCGTCAAAGGCGGAGGTCGGCCTGTTCCTTACAATGTGCTTCCTCTTCGTGCTCTCGCTATTTGATGTGGTGGCTCTGGGGCGAAACGTGTTCGCACATGGGGTGACACGTGGTGAGGATGCGGTTATTCGAAGTCTTGAAGATCAGGCCAAGATCATCCGTCATCGCCGGGCGGACAATAGCTGATCATCGAGTTACGGCAGCCCGCTGATAGTCGATGCAGCAGACGCCCCCGGGACTTGCCGGCGGCGTCTGCTGCACTTCGGCTGGGTCAAGCAGCGGGGCGGAGCCGGGCCATCGTACGCTGGGCGAGCTGGGTGACCTGCTGGTTGGTCAGCAGCGGCGGCAGGGCGAGCAGGGTGGCGACCAGCCGGCCGGCGGGCAGGATCGCGACTCCGCCGAGGTATTGCTCGCCCCAGGGGATGGTGCTGCCGTGCACCACCAGCAGCGGCTCCACCGCAAGGCCAGGCACCGCCAGCGCGCCGGCAATCGCCCGGGCCTCGAATCCGATGGTGGCCAGGGTCGCGGTCAGCGGGTAGCTGCCGTGCCACAGCGTCCCGTCGGGGGCG
>Ga0137369_10002738_pt1 | contig 18066 bp, 11 predicted proteins | sample SagtaG_12_FD_104918 | JGI IMG/M metagenome (GOLD analysis project Ga0137369, IMG submission 104918) | Vadose zone soil microbial communities from Sagehorn Ranch, Mendocino, California, USA - Sage1_L_113_16 metaG | ecosystem: Environmental > Terrestrial > Soil > Vadose zone | place: USA... | reverse complement strand
TCTTCTCGCCAGCTTCCTGATCTGTTTAGCCGGATGAACCGCTGTTTTGCCGACGCGCCAGGCAAGGGTCCCCTTGAGGCGGTCGAGTTCTTCCCGCGTCGCCGCCAACTCTCGCTCCGTCTGGGCCTGCGCCTCCTGCAGCCGCAGCAGATCGACTTCTTTATTGGCCAGCGCGATCTGCATTCCCGCATTGGTTTGGTCGGCATAGCTGAGCAAGACGAGTTCTCGTAGAGAGCGATCAGCTTCGCTAAGAACCTCGAAGGCGTCCGTCGCTTCCAGGCAGAGATTCCAGTACCCATCAGGGTTGAAATAGACGCGCTTCAAATAGTCTTCGTAGTCGGTCCGGCTTGGATCCAATTTGTTAAGAATGCCAAGCTCAAAAAACGATCTGAAGAGTCTTAAGTAAAGTGACGATAAGGCTAGCTTCAAGTATTTCTGTTCTCTCTCGGTCGCCAGCGGTAACTCGCGTTCATACGTCTCACAAATTCTCACTATCGAGTCGAAATCTGTGAAGCCTTCGATCAGTGTGATTCTGCCAGGCGAGAACTGCGAAATCTGGAGTACCTCTCCCATGTCCTCTCGACGGCGAAGCGCTTTTCAAGTTCCGGATGAAGTCTTACAAACACAACCGCCATTTCACCCGCGCTCTTTTGCCTCTTACAAAAGCCATTGATGGTGTATGAATGATAGTGGGAGGCGCACGCTTCCGGTCCGAATAAGATTTTCAATCCTTTCTTGGAAAGCCGGTATCCCAATTCCACATCTTCGAATCCATAGGTGTAGAACCTCTCGTCGAACAAGAGCGGCTCGGACAGCAAAAGCTGCCTGTCAACGGAAATATTGGACGTATAGAAGTGCCGAAAATCAAGATCTTGACCTGGTTGAAAAGCATTAAGACTAAATTGTTCGTGACCCACTTCGGTGATGTGGGTCATCAGATAGTTGAGTTTCAGCTCAGGATGCCACTTTATGTCGCCGAGTATTGCAGTTTCAGCACCGGCTTGCCTAGACAGCTCGAAATGTCGATTAACCAATTCCGGACTTGGAAAGATATCGTCCCCCAACATGAGAATTCTTTCGCCCTGAGCGCGCCGGATGGCGGCATTTCTTGCGCGCGCCGCGCCGCCATGCTCGTTTTCAAGAATGACAATAGGCAGGCCGTTCGCTTCCTGCTTCAGCTTAGCAACTGTATTGTCGGTAGATCCGTCGTCGCTGAAGATCAGCTCGTATTTGTACTTCGTAACCTTCTCCACTTCGCGCCACGCATCCAGCAACTTCGTCAGAAGTGAAGCGCGGTTGTAAGTAGGTATCACGACGCTAACATCCATACTGCTCTCTCTCGTGCGCTCTTAAATGTGACTCTAAACTGGAAAGCCTAAGTCGGCCTGTGGGAACTTCTTGCGGGAGACGTATTGTTCTGCGTTCGCATTGCTTCCTTCCCTGTTACTGGCGCCTTGCCAAACAATCGGTAAATCGGCAAGAGATAGCGGTACTTGATTCGGCCATAGCCGTTCAGTAAACGCCAACCAAGTGAATCAGTTCTATCAGCTTCTGGCGCGGCGTCGCCAGGACTGCGGGCCGGCCCGTTCTGCGATTCCGAAGCTAACTGCGATTTAAGGTGTTGAATCTCACCATCCTTATCAGCGACCTGCGATCTGAGGAGTCGAATCAATTCGTCCTTCGCCGCAATTTCGGTTTTCAGAGCCTCGAATCTTCCCACCGCTACATTCCAGTAAAACTCCGGGTGTTTATTTCGGACTCGTCGGCAGAAACCTTCCCATACTTCAACCGAATCAATTGCCTTTACCAGGGATTCCGGCCTGACTCTGTAGTCGAAAGCGATCTGCGGAATGTGTTGGAAACCCCATCCTAACTTGGCGGCGTGAATCCAGAGTTCCCAGTCCTCGACCGGGGGAAAATCCGTATCAAATCCCCCGCAATCCTCCCACACCCTTTTTCGGAGTACGGCGCAAACGTCGATGAAATTATGCGTCAGCAATTCCAGCAAATCGAAGTCTGGGACTTGGTGCTCCTTATGATATACGCCGAAGTCAATGCGATCGCCATAGACGACTCCAACGTCCGGCGAGGAGTCGAGAATCTCCATCGCCTGTTGAATGAATCCTCCCCTTATCCGATTGTCATTGTCCAGAGGCAATACGTATCGACCGCGCGCTAAGCCGATCCCTGTGTTGCGCGCCGCTGAGGGACCGCCGTTGTGCTGATCGAACACGAAGTATCCGCAGCGCTTCAACAGCTCCAGGATTTCCAGCGTCCTTGGGTCACGCGAGCCGTCATTAATAATTATCAGCTCGCAGTTCGGCGGCGCATGCCGCTCAACGCTGGCGATTGCATCGATGAGCAGAGCGCCCTGGTTATAACACGGCGTGACCACCGAAAGATCAACCGGCGCCCCATTGGTGGCATCGGGCCTCGACAACCGGCTCTTAACCGGCCTCGGTCGCCACAGGCCATCGCCCGACATGTCCGCCAATCCATCCAGTTCAGTCAGCAGCTTGGCTGAATCCGGCCACGCCAACACCGAAAGATCGATTAGTGGATCCTGCCGCTCCAAAGTTATCCAGCGCGTCCGCAGCGGGCCTTCCTCGGTCGAGCGCGACCTGAGATTGCCCACCACAGCCATCTCAACCCAGGACTTCTGCCCTTCGATGCTTTTCGGTTGGTGGGCTTCGACTACCTCTGCCAAACCTGAGTCCTTCGAGCCAATTCCGAGCTTCCCTAGCAGAAAAACGAATCTCTCGAGATTAGCGGGCACCGCGTTCATATTGATCAGCAGACACTGATCCGCATGCTTGACGTAAAAGTCACGGACCCGCTGGTTGTAGAAGTTCCAAATGCGATATGCGTACTCAGGATGTCTGAGGAATTCTTCTATCCACAGCCACTGCATCGCCTCAGAGACGTCCCAGGGAAAGCCGTAAACGAGAATGTAACGGGCATCTTCAATTACGCTGTCCCACTGGTCCAGGAAAAGCGCCGCTCTTGGATCTTCCCATCCAGACGGCTCAGATTCATGCGACCGTGTCATCAGCAGCCGCCCGGCTTCGTCACGAAATTCGTTGAAGTGTCCCACATCGAGGCGTTCACTTTCGGTCCAGCCCCAATCCCGATAGCCCGGTCCATCGCTCCGGCACGCTTCGGAAAGAACTCGCCGATGAAACCGAACAAACTTCTCGTCTTCAAAGCGTCCAGCCTCTTTGCGCGATTCGGCTGTCCGCAAGTGGTCACCCATCCTTACCGAAAGCGCGGAGAGCATTGCCGCAACCATCCGCGTGCCTGAGCAGTGCATTCCGGTTACGATTACGGTTGGATTCTGGGGTTTGTTGGACAACAGGATCTCCTGGCGTGAATCAGTGGGTTATCGGACAATCGGTACCATACCTGTTACTTCAAAATCAAACTCTGAGTGGTAACTTTCAAATCGCTTAAGTATAATGCGGTACACTCAGTCGCACCACACCGGAAGGGCGATTCCTGGATTTAGCTCTGATTTGAACTCAATGACACCAGAGACCCTCGTTTCCATAATAATCCTGAACTACAACGGACGTGAGCATCTCGAGGCTTGCTTGTCGTCTTTGCAGGACCTCGAGTTCCCCGAGCAACAATCAGAGATCGTCGTCGTCGATAATGGCTCGACGGACGGCTCGTTGGGTTTCGTCAAAGCTCGATTTCCCAGGGTTATTCTGATTCACAATGAAAGCAACCTCGGCTTCTCCAAGGCAGCAAATATAGGAGCGGAGCGTGCGAAAGGTGAGTACCTTGCCTTTCTGAATAATGACATGCGCGTCGGAAAGAACTGGCTATCGGTTCTCCTGGAAACAGCTCGCGGAGCGGAGCGGTTTGCGTGTGTTGGGTCGACAGTTTTGAACTGGGATGGAACCGAAGTTGATTTCAAAGGACGGATAGATGACGCGTTCTGTTTAGCCTATGAACCGACTGAGGATAAATCTCCTGCGTTGGCGGATGCTGCTGGTTACGCTCTAAGTCTTTTTGCTTCCGGCGGAGCAGCGCTTATTAAACGACAAGTCTTTCAGGAATTAGGCGGCTTCGATCCGGACTTCTTCCTGTATCAAGAAGACGTGGATCTGGGCTGGAGACTATGGCTGCGGGGCCATGAATGCGCAGTCTCTTCGAAATCGGTTGTATATCACCGTGGTGGAGCAAGCTCGAACAAGCTCCCATCTGAGTACATACACAAGCTGAGTCAAAAACACGCTCTCTGTTCCATATTCAAGAACCTGGACGATCGCAACCTGAAAGAGATCTTGCCAATCATTCTCCATACGTTTCTTGAGCGGAGCCGTTGGGTCCCCGCCGCGCGAGAGTCTTTGGAGATGGCGGTAGACGAATTTAAGGCATCTCTTGATTCGTTAATCGTGAAGAGAAGCGAAGTGCAACGGACCAGAAAAAGAAGCGACGCAGAAATCTTTGCCCTTCTCGGCCACCCTTTCAATTTTCTTTTGCGCCAGGAATCGTACGAGACAATTCGAAACTTGCTAGTGAACTCTGGCGAGAACATTGAGTTCGACCCCAACGATGCTGATTCTGTTCGGTCAGCAATTTCTGCGTGGTTGAACAAGGCGCACTTTATCTACGAATCGCACCTGGCGAACGATTTCCAAAAACAACGTGAGCAGATTGCCGAAAGGGACGAGATCGTCATCGCCCGCGGCGAAACAATTGAGCGCATCCAGAAGAACTTGGCGGATTCAGAAAGAAAGAAGGCCGATTCAGAAAGAAAGAAGGCCGATTTAGAAGGAAAGAATTTCCTTCTGTCAGCGGAGCTATCAGCGAGAAATCACGAACTCGACAAGATAAAGAACTCGCTCGGGTGTCGCATGCTAAGCCGCTACGGTCGATTTAAATACCAACGCCTCTTGCCGGTCTATCGCGCGCTCAAGCTGCCTCCATACGGTCGGAGTCGAAGTGAATCTCTGGCGATGGATCAGAACGGCCAACTCGCTGAGCCAACGGGCGCAGAACACGTCGCCATTCCGCTCGAATCAAATGCCTTTGACGTGATTTGTTTTCCAATTATTGATTGGGACTTTCGTTTCCAGCGCCCGCAGCAGTTGATGTCGCGGTTTGCCGCTGACGGTCACCGCGTCTTTTACCTCAAGCAAAGCTTTCATCCTACCGACCCAGCTTACAAAAACCAGGAGAAACGCGAAAACGTCTACGAGGTTTCGCTGCGCGGACCTGGCCGCGTTATTTACCGCGACGTTTTGGACGAGTCGGCCTGCGAGACCCTATTCACTTCGCTCGATAGCCTTCGCCGTGATGTGTCGTTGGGCGCGACAGTTTCATTCGCGCAATTGCCTTTCTGGTGGCCGATAGTTAATAGAGCGCGAGCGGAATTTGGCTGGCCGATTGTTTACGACTGCATGGATCACCACGCCAGCTTTTCAACCAATGAACAGGCAATGGTGGATCAGGAACCCGAATTATTATCGTCTGCTGATTTGATTGTCGTTTCCTCTGACACTTTGCAGACGCACGCACAGCAAGCTAATCAAAATGTTCTGCTGTTACGAAACGCCTGTGACTACGATCACTTCGCCCGTGTCAGTACCGCGAGCGGTAGCGACCGGGCCAATCAGACGAGTAATGAGCGCCCAGTCATCGGTTACTATGGCGCAATCGCAGATTGGTTCGATTCCAAACTCGTTGCCGACCTGGCTGAGAGACGGCCGGATTGGGACTTTGTTCTGGTCGGCTCCACTTTCAGCGCCGATATAAAGCGATTATCAAAACTGCCTAACGTCTCTTTTCCTGGCGAAAAGCATTACGCGGAGATTCCCGATTGGGTTAGAAGGTTCGACGTCGTAATTATTCCGTTCAAGCGCACTCCGCTTACAGAGTCGACCAACCCTGTCAAAGCATACGAGATCTTAGCGGCTGGCAAACCAATCGTTTCCGTGCCTATTCCCGAGATGCGGGCCTTGTCACAGTTCGTGCGCTTGGCGTCGAACGCGAAAGAGTTCGAGATAGAAATCAGCACCGCGCTGACTGACAACGATCCCAAGCTGGTTGAAGCTCGACGCGCATTTGCAAAAGAAAATACGTGGGAGAAGCGATACGATGCGCTTGCTCCCGCCGTTCGTGAGATTTTCCCAAAGGCATCGATGGTCATAGTCACCTTCAATAACATCGAGTTGAATCGCCTCTGCCTCGAAAGTATCTATGAACGAACTGAGTGGCCCAATTTTGAAGTGATCGTCGTCGACAATAATTCTACTGACGGCACGCCGGAGTATCTCAACAAAGCCGAGCAGCTATTTCCTAACCTGCGCGTGATTCTAAACGAGAGCAATCTGGGCTTTGCCGCTGCCAACAACATCGGCTTGCGAGTAGCCGACGGCGATTATCTCGTGCTCTTGAATAATGACACCATCGCTACTCGCGGTTGGCTTTCGACTCTGATTCGCCACCTCCACGCCGATGCGAGCATCGGATTGATTGGCCCTGTGACCAACACCATCGGTAACGAAGCGAAAGTTGAGGTTGGCTACAGCAATCCGGAAGACATGCCTGCCTGGGCGGCAAATTTTGTTCGAGAACATGATGGGGAAGTCTTTTCAATCCCGATGTTGGCGATGTTTTGCGTCGCGATGAGCAGAGAAGTCTTCGAGAAAGTGGGCTTGCTCGACGAGCAATTCGGTATCGGTCTGTTTGAAGACGATGATTACACGCATCGTGTCAAGACGAACGGATTCCGAGTCGTTTGCGCAGCGGATGTATTTGTCCACCACTTCGGTCAGGCTGCCTTTAAAAAGTTAGTAGCAAATGGCGAGTATCAGGAGTTGTTTGACGAAAACCGCCGCCGCTATGAACGAAAATGGAATATTGAATGGACTCCGCACCAGTATGCGAAATCACACAACTAAGTCGATTCCAAAGGTTTTCGGCTTTCGGGACTAAAAACATTTTCAGCCAGGACAATTTATGTCTGTCGAAAAATTAAGTAGTGAATGGGCGCCGCGTCTGAAGAAGCTGGCGCATGATCGAGTCTTCTACATCCTAACCTTCACTCTACTAGCAATCTCCGGCTGCTCCTCGCCAACTCCAAAGAACACGAGCGCATCGCTGCCGCCTTCGACTTCCAAGAACGCCACAATCACAGCAGATCCTAATCCGATTCAGGTATGCGACAGCTCAGGTACGGGTCTAACCAAGCTCACCTGGACCTCGGTTGGTCCAGCGGTGGTTGAGATGCACGTGAACTCTCCGAATGGTGATCTTCTCGCGCGAACCGGGGCCAACGGAACGGCGGCCACAGGAAAGTGGGTAACCAACGGCATGATCTTCTATTTGCAGGACGTCACGGGAGGAAGATCGCTTACCCCGGAAAACACCCTCGCTACGTTCACAGCCAAAGCCACGTCCGATGGGTGTCCTTAGCAGGACACTAAAGATCGCTACAAAACATCAAGCGTAAACGTCGGAGAGAAGCAAGTCGATATGCGAGGCCTTGCAGGCTGCTGAAAAACTCCCTCTCCCTTTGGAGAGGGCTGGGGAGAGGGCCTGAGGCAACTTGTTAGATGAGTCTTTCCTTTACTCTTTCGCGCGTAAGCCTTCACCCTAACCCTCTCCCAGAGGGAGAGGGACCTTTTCACCAGCAGGCCTAGATTCTTGCGGATAATGGCAGCGACCAATCAAGCTGCCAGCATATGCCATGATCGAAGTCCGGCTGTTTGTAGATCTTGATACGACCGAATCCGGCCTGATTAAATTCGCGAAGCAACGATGATTCTGAGAACACGCGCATCTCGAGCGTGGAACCGATGCCGCCATGAAAAACCAATTGATCGAAGATCTGCTCCACGCCGTCTTCAGTTACGTTTCTCAGAATGTGATTACCTTCTCGCTCCAGCACTTCATAGTCATGCAATTGAGCGAAATGTTCCACCGTCGTCTCTCCTTCATTTGAATAAGGCACGCTGAAGATAAGAACGCCGTCAGGTTTCAGCAGCCGTCGCACATTCTCGAAAGCTATCGAGATTGGGGGCGCGATATGCTCAAAGACATCGGTGGCAATGACAAAATCCATCTTCCCTTCCAGGTCTGGATCGATAACGTGCAGATCCATTTTCGGCTCCTGGTGGTAATAGGTGTTCGTGTAATTGAATTTCCGCGCCAGGCCTTCGGCATAAACTTCCCAGTCGCTGATACCCAACCCCACAATGTCACGGCTTTCCGGAAATTCCGAGATACTCAAGCTGCGGCCGAAAAGCTCCAATGAGAGAATTTGAATGATGGCCCGCAATCTAACGCTGGAACCACAACCTTCGCAGGTGGGTGTCTCTCGATCGAGCGTCGCCATTCGCGTCAAACCTAATCGGTCGCAGATATTGCAACGAAATGACAACCGGCCAGGCTCCAAAGGGTCGTCCGCGCTAGATGGCGGCGAGATTCGCGTGATCGCTGATCTCAACATCTTCGTTCGAGAATCTTGTCAACTCTTCTCGCGGAACTCAGTCTCTTCTGACTCTTTGTGATCGAACTCGGTTCTCGGCGTATAGCCGACGAACACTTTGTGAACTCAACTGGACACATATGGATGTCTCAGCGTAAAGATGTGTACTCTATTTTGCCGAACGAAACGTCGTCAAACCAAATAGAACTCGGATCCAGAGGACTGACATACACTGTGGCGCGCGTGGCTTGTGCCGGCGCTTGCAGGCCGATCTCATAACGTTTCCACTCGGTCCCGGATTCAACAGAGCTTATGTCCTCTTTTAGTAATGCACCTTGAGAGTCAGTCCAGTTGACCTGAAGTTTCGCTGTCTGCGCCGGGACCACGGCGCGAGCTTCCCAACTCACCAGATAATGCTGTCCCGGATTAACGACCACAGTTTGATAAACCACATCACCGGCCCTTTGACAGTGTACGGCCACGGAACCGCTAAAACTGTACTTCCCGGAACGATCCACAATCGGACTTCCTGCAAACTCCCAGCCAACTGGTCTGTCGTTTTCCAAAGACTCAAAGCCCGGGTTCTGGAAGATCTCACTAATTCTACGCCCGATAACTGCATCAGTTATCTCAAAGAGTTGAATGGCCTTTGTTTCATAGATTGGTTTGAAATGACTCTGGAAAAAGCTATCCTGTGGAACGTCTATTTTCATGCGTAGCTGATTTATCAGAAAGTAGTCAGCTTCTAAGCTCTTCAACTCATTATAGAGAAGCTGCCCATTGTTGAGCTTGTCCCAGATGCGAGCGTAACGGGCCGGGCCGAAGTAATCCCCCTTGTACACGCCATCAACGAAATACGCCAGGTTCTCATCCTGCATTGCATACAACGTGTAGCTAGATCCCTTGAGACCGTTTAGCAGTTTGTGCGCTGGATAGGATGGCAACTGTTTAGTTAGATAATCATCACGCTGGGCTTGGGACACGGGCAACGGACCATTTGCCTGCCACGTGTTAACGCAATATTGCCAACCTTCGTAAGCAAACGCAGCAAAGACTATCGCCATAAGAATGAAGTTCCTTCTCAATTTTTCCGCGAGCGGAACCCAGCGTAGGAACGAATCGATCGAACCTGCCATTGCTACGCTGATAAGGGGAACGGCAGGCAATATGTAGCGCAACACTTGCGAACTGAAGAACCAAAATAGGATAAAGGCTGAGGCAAGCCCCACAATTCTTCTGAGCGCGACCTCCCTCACTGAGAACACAATTATCAAGGGCAACGCAAAGAGATAAAGGGGAGATAAATAGGCCTCCGCAAGGAAAATGTCTTGATGGAACGCAAGCTGCCACGGAACAGACAGCAAGGCCAAAACACCTCGGCCTACACCGTACCGATGCATATCCAAGAGTATTCCCTGCACATCATCCGCACTCCAAAAACTGTAGCCGAAGGCTTGTGGCAAGAATGGGAAAACCGGATTACCTGTATAGTAATAGTTGCGGATATACCATGGCGCGGCTATTACTAGACTGACCGCTCCCAGATGAAGTGGATATGAATATCTACGCTCTCGTACTGCGATAAATAACGTCACGATTCCGAAGAAGAGAGGAAAGAAAAGGCCAGGGTACTTTGTACTTGCAGCAAAGCCGCAGAATGCCGCTGACAGTGTGAGCCAGCAAGCCCTTCGAGTGTGGAACCAGTTCCAGAAGGCGTATGCCGCCATTGTTGAAAAGAGCATCAAGGCTATGTCCACATACCCAACAGATCCCACCCAGAGCACGAGAGGATTCCCCACCAGAATTGCTACAGCCCACCATCCTGTTAGCTTCGAAAAGCTCCTCCGGCAAAATCCGACTACGGCTATCAAGAGTATTATTAGCAGCAAGAGTTGAATTACCTGTGCGGATATGTCGTCATGTAGCAAAAGTGCGAGAGTGAACAACATCTCGTTAAGCTGCGTTAGGACGGGCCACCGAAGATATGGAGTGAGAACAAGTTGATGGCTTTGAGCGTAAACCCTTGCAGAAGCGAGGAAGTACATGGTGGAATCAAAGGCTGTGGGCGGATATAGCGATCGCACTAAGATAGGTAGGCTCAGAGCTAGAATAGCCCCGGCGAGAACCGTCTTTGCCAGCAGCCTGGTACTTCTTAGCTGGGTCAGTATTCTCTGAGCAAGCGCCGGCATCACTGGATAACAAGCGATCAGGCACGCCGCGAGCGCTAAGAGTAGGACTGAAGGGTAAAGCAGCCTAAGTAAGCCAAGCAGGAATACTAGATCCGCAACTATTCCTAGACCCAAGGTGGTCGATATGCATACTTCTTCCCAAACGGAATCGTAATCCACGCGTCTTGTGATCCGCTTACCGATTACATAGCCGATAAGCCCCAGCAAGATCGCAAAGCCATAATGAGTAGCTACAAACTTCAGAAAGAGTATTGAATCTGACATTAATCCTCTGCGAGCAGATCTGCTAATTCTTGCGCAAGACAATAGTTTGCTGGAGCGCTACCCAACGGTTGAGCGGTGAGAGTACCTGATCTGCGATTTTGACGAGAGGGGTAAGGCGATCGGGTAGCAATTGTCTGAAGTTAACTCCACCACTCAAGAGATACGAGAGCTGTGTATGTGGGCGATGAAAGACCAGCTTCAGTTGAGGGAATTCTTGCACAAACTGAGATCGGTCTCGGGTAAAAACGACATACGACACTGCCTGGTTTGCGCCAGAAAATGGACCCTTCCTCGTTGAAGACTCCCAACCGGGCGCATCGGGTTCAAATGTTTCAGAATTGTGCAATCGCTTAAAAACCCACGCGGCCAGTGGACCATAGAATGGCTCGATAAAGACGACGCCCCCGCCGGGATGCACAACCCGCAGTATTTCTCTGAAAAAGTCTCGAGGACCGAGAAGATGATGGAACACGTTAATCGCGTAAATGGCGCGCAAACTGTTATTGGCAAAAGGCAGGTTTTCGGCAGAAAGCACGATATCGATAAAAGGGAGCGGTTTGATGTCACTAGTAACTACATCTGGGTAAATCTCGTTAATAATGCCACCACCACTGCCAATTTCCAATCGTGCTCCTGGGCAATCCTCAAAGTAACGCAGGTCCATCCCTCGGCATTCCTGGTAGAAGGCCTCAAACAGCCGGCGTAGAATGACCTTGCGCTGAACAATCTGACGATGGGCAAGGGAAAAGGCGGGGCTATCGACATCATGAGGTCTAACTGTGGGATCAATTAGCCAGTCTCTAAACTTGGTAATCATATAACGTCAGGTAGACTAAGGTCAGGGAATACTTTATCCCATTCTTGTTGACATCTCTCCCTATTGCGCTGAGCAAGAAAGGCGTCGGCCCCAATTCCAATCAACAAAGCATCTGCACCATGCGCCCAGCATTCGGGAGCGTCGGATGCCACGCGATGCACAATGTCAGGCGCAAGACCAACCTCCGCGGTTATCCTGAGCTTCCCGGTAGCGTCAACATGCCGCATAGCTGCGAAGATTTCTGAAACACGCAACGCACGTGGCGAGGTTAAAACCGACACCTCCTCAATAGGCTCACGTACCACCTGTAAAGCGTGCAAGGCCTCGGCTGCCATGTTCGTATGAAAACCTACACGCGCTCGCGGGCGTAGTCGACGGCACATCGCCAACATTCCCTCGAGCATGTCCAGCCTTCTCAAGGTCAATGAAAGATCGGTTAGGTAAACATCTAACAAAAGTGTCCCGTCAAATTTAGACGGCACTGCGTGCAACGCTGAGGCAAGCAACCCAATCGCAGCAACCCAGAAATTAGCCCCTCGCTCTCTAATCAGCATCGGTGCGACTGCTCGAAGGGCCATTCCGAGTCCACTGGGGCCCATCTCGACGAGCACCTCGCGGTAGCGCGCAGTCGACAGCAAACGTGATTGGTGAACAAAATTGGGAACCGTAACGCGTAATCGTTCATTCCCCAGCGACTGAGCAGGAAGCCTCGCAAATTGATCGGGAAATACCAGGTATCCACTCCAATCGGATTTATCAACAGTTCGCTCAAAATAAGGAGCGATGTCCTCAACCGAAAGATCACGTAGGTCAAGCACTCGAACACTATTAGCTGCCCTCGTAGAGGTTGAGCAGTCGCGCGAAAGCCTGATCGTTGTGGAGCAGGGTGAGAAGGTGGCCAAGTTGTTATTAAACCCGGCGAAGGACTTCGTCTCATGGGAGTTCTCGTAAGTCTTAAAGAGCAGGCGCTCGATCTTTAATGCTTCGCTCAGATTGCTGGTCGTCGATTGCGGGGACCGGACCGCACTTTTCAAATTATTAAGTTCGGTACTGAAACCTGCGCCCATGTTATTTGGCGCAAGGTTGAATCCCACATCAAAATCCAACTGGTGAGTTATGTCTATCTCTCCAGCATTGTTGATGAAGACGCCAACGCTGCAAGTCATTATCAACTGCCCTTTGTCCGTCCTTACGATCAGTCTGTTTTCCTGTCGAGGATAGCCGTTGATCGACCAGGTGCAATAATGCCTGCCTTGAAATTCAGGATAACTGAAGTTGACGACGATAGAGTCCTCAACTTCCGTTGAATGGAGTTTCAGACTTTGCGCCTCAAGCGAGAGAGGTTCACCAAAGGCCGCGTGAATCATCGACAAGACATGACCGCCGGAGTTGATGAGCGCACCTCCGCCCGATTTAGACTTATTGACTTCCCATCGTTCCGGATGATTCTTCTGAATGAACGAAAGCAGTGTTACGCCCACAAAACCCTTCACATTTCCGAAGCGGCCTGAATGCAACTGACGCAGCAGTTCGCTGACTTGTGGATTATTCAGCATCACGTATCCGGCCTGCACTGGGACGTCTGGGAACTCTTGTGCCAGCAGTTCATAATGAGCCAGGTGCTCAGGTTGAATTGCGAGTGGTTTTTCAATCATCACTGGCAACCCGCGTTCGATGCATACGCGTGCAAGGGAAGGGTGCATTGGCGGCGGTGTGGCAATCACGACGGCCTCTGGGCTGGCCTGAGACAAAGCTTCGTCAAGTGACTTGAACATCCGAGCTGTGAGGCCCATACCTTCAAGTAAAGCTCTGGCTCGGAATTTGGGGTCCACGACTCCACACAATTCAACCCCGTCGAGTCGTGAAAGGGTCAAAGCGTGAACGAGACCGATACGGCCCGCGCCAATCAGCAGGACCCGCACCGAACGTTCTTTCGGTGATTTGGTTTGTCTTAACGCTAAGTTGCCATCTCGAATTGTTTCGTCCAAAGAGCGTAATTTCAGATCTAAGGCGGCCAGATCGGCCATCGTTTCCATCTTCTCAACTACTTTCAAACCGTTGAGATTGTTGCTGTTGATTGGAAGACGAATGCCAAGCCTCTCCGAAAGGCGGACACAGATGTCCACCGGCCAGATTGGAATCGGGAGCATCAAACGGCGCCGTCCGATGCGAGCTACCGCGATCGTTTGCAGAAACTCCGCCAGCGAGACGCCACGAGGATCGCCGAGACTGAGAATGCGCTTGTCCATTTCAGCCGCTTTCCTAACGCAGCGAAAGATGCCTTCGCAAAGGTCATCAACATGGATCGGTTGGACAATGGAGTTGCCACCGCCCAACAACGGAACTAGCGGCAAAGACTCAACCATACGGCTCATTCTCTGGAACAACCCTCGGCTGCCAGTTCCGGTAACGAGCCCGGGTCGCAGGATGATGACATTTAGATCCAGTAATTCTAGTAATGCCTGCTCAGCGGCGTACTTAGTCCTACCATAAGCTGAGAGAGCATCCAGCCGAGCAGATTGAGAAGAAAGAAAGATGAGGGTTCGCACACCGGCTAGGTGGGCAAGGTTAGCCAGGCGGATCGTCCCGTCAACGTTGACTGCCTTGGCGTTTGACTCCGCCGTTTCAAAACTGGCGGCGCAATGTACCACCACGTCGACTTCTTCCAGCGCCTGGGTCGGAATCTGTTCGGGCAATTCGCCAAAGTAACGCTGACCAGCCGGCACCGCTGGAGCGCCAGTCCAGCCGGACCGAGTTAGGGTTTTTACAGAGTACCCATGGCTCAACGCCAACGTAGCGAGCCGGGAACCGATAAACCCGGTGGCTCCTGTAATCAACATCGTCCTGGGGGCATCTTGAGAAAAAAAGTCATCCATCGAAATGCAAATCTTAAACGAACGCCAGTCATATTCAGTGCGTCAATCCTAAACACCTATCTGTGGCTCGTCAAACTCGATTGTCTGATTGGTCAACGCAGGTAGGGCTTGCGTGGCTTGACCGGTATGGCAAGCTTCATTGTAATCCGAGACACTCTAGAAGCACGTATTACCGTGATGTCGAGAAAAAGAGAGTACCAAAACAAGCCTTGAGAAATGCCAAGCCAGACTGTCGAACTAGAGGCCCAAATCGACGGCCGACCTAATTGACGGGATCAATCGAACGAATAAGTATCAGGATCGGGTTAAATCAATCGTCATGATTCGGCGAAGAGTGATACCCAGGTAACCGTATGCCCAGTAAATAGAAGTTGTCTATTCGCTGCTCTGGAGATTAAATGCTTGGGCCAAACTATAATCGGCCCAGCGGCTCATAGTTCTGCTTATCTTTTTCAAGTGTTTTCCTGTCCCGGCGCAATTCGTCTGCAAGAACGCGCAACTGATGTTCCAACTCTTGGAATCGACGAACCATAGTGTGCAGGATTAAAGCCACTACCATAGAAAGCATTCCTGACAAAACTAGCCCAACGGCCAGGACCGTAGATGGCATGTGAAGAATTCTCCGCGTCTCGATGAATTCAAAGATGACGATCAAGCCCGGAATGAATCCAGCCGTTATCAAAACCAACCCGGCAGCGGTGAAGAAGACCAGCGGTTTATAATCGCGAAAGAGGGCAAATATGGTGTTAAGAATCATTAACCCGTCGCGCCAGACTCTGATCTTTGAACTACTTCCTTCAGGGCGATGGCTCAGATCTATGGGGACCTCGACTATTCGATAATGTTGTTCGAGCGCTTTCATCGTCAGCTCTGTCTCAACCTCAAAACCTCCCGCGAACAACGGAATATTTTTGACAAACCTTCGATCGAAGGCACGGTAGCCGGACAATATGTCTGTTAATTTGACTTTAAAGATGGAGTTCAAAAGAGACAAGAATAGCCTGTTACCCAACCGGTTCAGTGACCTGAATTGGCTCTTAGATTGATCATGCAGTCTGGACCCGACTACCATATCAGCCTCATCCCTTAAGATCGGAAAGATCAGTTGATCCACGATGGCGGGCGGATAAGTTCCGTCACCATCCACCATGACGTAGACATCAGCCTCAACTTGACGAAACATAGACTGGACCACATAGCCCTTACCCTGTCGCGCTTCGTAAATTACTTTAGCGCCCGCTTGAGCAGCTCTCTCAACTGTCCGATCAGAGGAATTATTGTCGAAGACATAGATTTCAGCACCCGGTAACTGGGCGCGAAACTCTTGCACTACACCAGCAATGGTTAGTTCTTCGTTATAACATGGGATGAGGACCGCCACACTGACTTCTGAAAGCGTATTCTGTTGTGATGTGGCGTAAGGCCGATTGAGTTTAATTACCGCTTCTCCCATCTAACCTCCATTTCCGTTTAATTTGAGACTGAAATTCTATTGGATGGACTGTCAGGCAGGCGTCCCTCGAATGACTGGAGTTCGCTTTGAGGCTTTCTCTCAAACTAGATTTAGCAAGATAGTTTTCTCTCATCACGTTGTCAAGCACTGCGCGACAGCACTGCGCGACAGCACTGCGCGCCCTAATCGCCTGAATGAGCGCCCTAAAGCTGTGAGCGCCAACCGCAGCAGTCTGACTCGAGGCTGTCGAGTTGCAGGTGAACTTAGCGTGCCCTTGATCTTTCTTGATCGGTTTGTTAAGAATCCACGCTGAATTAGTACGACAGCATAGCAAGGTCGGCTTCTCCTGGTGAGTCGTGCGGTAACAAAGCTCCGGGCCCCCTGTTACGCCGCCTAAACATCGAATCAGGTTCCGGATTTACAATCTCAATCATGCGGGTTTTGGCAAAACGTACAGTAACAAACTTCAGTCAAGTAAGAACGCCCGAAAAAATGGCGTTCCTTGGCTTATCGCTTGCCTTTTTGTTTCTGTTTGCCAACGCGACCAGAATCAATTCCGTGGCGCAACAGCTTGATCAGGCTTATTTCCTGGAGGGCATTGACACAACCTTTGAGACGGGGCGCTCAACCACAATGCTTACTCGCTCCTTTCTTCATGCCTTGTCTGATCTGACTGTATCACCGGGCGCGAAGGTCTGTAGTTATCAGTTTGAAAACGATGGCCGGGACTACATGAATATCTATAAGCGCCACTCTTGGCCAATTCTATACGGCCTCGCTGCTCTTAGAATATTGCTCCCCACAAAGACAATTTATTATCTCTGCGCGCTATGTGCATTTCCCGGGCTCCTGCTTATTGTTTACGTCGGATCACGGCACATCGGGACTCCAGTAATCATCGCCTTAATTCTCACACTTATGATTGCGTTCCATCCGGCCTGGTCTTATTCATCATTTGGTCAGTTCTATGTAGACAAATTGTTCCCGCCTTTTTGTATCGTCTATTTTCTTCTGCTTCATGATTGGATGACTCTGGATCGTCGCAGGCCGTTTGCGCTTCCAATAATTGGCATTCTTGCGGCGTCGACGTCTGAGCGGTCAATCATAATGTTGGTGGCGGGAACTCTTGCAGTTTATGCGTTGTTTGGGCTACGACGGCGGTGGTCACGATTGGACATTCTGCCGCTGGTTCTAGTAGTGACCTTGGGCGCCTATGTCTATATCTACATGCATTTCGTGCAGGACAATTCTGACTATGAATCTTTTTCTAGCGGCTTTTTTGGCTTTATTTCGACTTTCTCGTCCACCAGTGACTCCGCAAGAGCTATTTACAAATTTCTTTTTATTAACCTGCTCTTGCTGGTGCCGTTTGGAATCTTCGCCAAGCGATGGACCCTTATTGCCTTGGGTTCGATGATTCCAAACCTGATCGGATCAATAGGTGGAGCTGAAAAATCTGGATGGACCACCCATTACCACAGCTTCTATTTTCCTTTTCTCATAATCGCACTGATTACCGGCGCTTCGTCATTACTCCAAAAACGGTCGCGTCGTTTGGTAGCTATCGCTCCTGCTCTAGTGATAGGTGTGACGCTCTTGTATGCTTTACTCGATCCATTCTCACCACCTTCCCTGCGCTTCTCTTTAAAGCAGGTGCGGGAAACTGGGCCAGCGAAGATCGTTGAATTCACCGCGGCCAGCGGTCCCGCTGCAGCCATAATTAAGCGATCGGAATATTTGAAAAACATTGCTGCTTTTGTTCCGGCCGGCTCGGAGGTCAGCACATCCGAAAGTTATATGCCTGCGTTGTATGATCACGGCGTCAAATTAATCCACTTCTACCCGCTCGGCTTAGGTGAATCAGAGTATCTTGTTGTTCCCTACCGCCAAGAACATAATGTGCTCCGATGGGAGGGCTTCGTAAGTTACCTTGGTCCGGAAGTCATTGAGCAGGCAAATTCCTGCCTTCAAAATAGAGTCAATGAAAAATATGCTTTGCTCAAGGCATTTCCTGATTCGGGTTTTAC
>Ga0137369_10002736_pt1 | contig 18084 bp, 21 predicted proteins | sample SagtaG_12_FD_104918 | JGI IMG/M metagenome (GOLD analysis project Ga0137369, IMG submission 104918) | Vadose zone soil microbial communities from Sagehorn Ranch, Mendocino, California, USA - Sage1_L_113_16 metaG | ecosystem: Environmental > Terrestrial > Soil > Vadose zone | place: USA... | reverse complement strand
CCGCTGATAAACGTGGGAGTGGCGAGAATGACCGAGTCTGCGTCTAGTGAACTGCCAGTCTCAAGTGTTAGGTTCCATGCGCCGCCCTGAGGTTCTCGAAGGCTGTCAGAATGTGAGATAGATACGACACGGGTTTTGAGTCGTAAATCAACATTATTTTCTTTGAGATAAGCGATGAGTACTTCGACGATTTCCGCGAGGCCAGTTGTGGGTGTGAGGAAAGCAGAGCGAGAGCCTTGAACAGACTTGCCGTTAGATTGTTTACGCATTTTGAGCGCACCGCGAGCAAGTGAACCATATTTGAGTTCAAGGTCACGCAGATAAGGAAAAGTGGATGCAAGGCTGAGCGCATCGCCATCGCCAGCATAGATGCCTGACATGAGCGGCTCGATGAGATTCTCATACGCCTCGCGTCCCAACCGACGGCTGACAAACGCACCGAGGGATTCATCGCCATTGACGGATTTCGCAGGGAGGAGAAAGTCAAGTCCCATGCGCGCTTTACTGAACCATGAAACAAGCCGCGTTTTGAGAATGGCTTCGATATTCGTAGGAATCATCATCGCCAGTCCATCGGGAAGAGGGAGTAAGCGATTACGATTCAGGACATACGTATTTTTCTTGTGCGGATTTGTCCCATGTAGTCGATCACCCAAGCCGAGTTCATTGCAGAGTGCAACACCCCACGGCTTCGTCGCAAGGAAAGTATCAGGCCCACCTTCAATAATGAATTGACCGTTGTCAAACGCAACACGGTCGGTGGTGATCTTTCCGCCCCAGCGCGAGTCCGATTCGAATACGGTAATTTTTGACTCGGGCAATCTCTTTCGAGCATAGTAGGCAGCGGAGAGACCTGAGATACCACCGCCAACGATAACGATCTGACTCATAACCAACCTGATTCTTTCGCGGTTTCGCGCACTAACCTGGCAAGCCCGGAGACCATTTCAGGCTCGTCATTCAGCATCTCAATTCGTTCTAGTTGGACGTCCAACGATTTCGCGAGTTTTTGATAAACGATATCAATATCGTATAGGATTTCCACATGCTCAGATACAAAGCCAATGGGACAAATTAACATATGCCGCTTGCCTTCAGCCTCGTAGCGCTCGATTAGCTCAGATGCATCAGGGCCTAACCAGGGTTCGGTCGAGATCGCAGCAGATTGGAAAGCGAACTCGTGCGGCTGGGAGCCTAGACGTTGCATCAGCGCTTCAACAGTGACATTTAATTGCCTTGGGTATGGATCATCCCATTCAAGTATCCGCTCAGGCAAGCTGTGTGCAGTAAATATGATTGGGACTTCAGCACGCACAGTTTTAGGAAAGCGTTCTAACGCTGTGCGGACGCGCTTTGCAAGCGCATTCAAATATTCAGGGAGCAGATACCACTCATTGATGCGAGCGATCTGCATAGGCGATTCAGCCTGTTCAATATTTTTGAAATAAGCCTCGATGCTCATGCGCGAATAATGCGGCGCCATGACCAACCCAACAGTACGTTCAATCCCCTGGCTACACATTTCCGCCAGTGTGTCTTTGATATAGGGATGCCAATGACGCATACCAACAAAAGCTTTAAAAGTTTGGCTGTCGGCATTCAATGCAGCTTCAAGTGCATTTGCTTGCGCTTGAGTCCATTTAAGGATCGGTGAATGTCCACCAATTTCGCGATAACGCTCGCGCACTTCATGGATAATCTGTGGGGCGGTGGGACGATAACCACGCACATCCATCAAGTAAGGTTCAACTTCATCCAAATTATTTGGGCCACCATAGGCCATTACCAATAAGCCAATCATAGATGAGGAGCTTTCCATTTCTCAATTATTTTTGCAAGAGGTGGTAGGATTTTGTCGTCGTTGAACGGATACCAGCCAAGCTCAGCGCGGACAGCTTGTTCTTTCAGTTCAGTCGAGCCCCAGACGAATGTTGCACCCAACACGCCCACTATCACAGATAGCCAATTTGTGGAAATAAAAAGGGAAAGGATGATTATCAGAAAGCCAATGCCCATCATGTAAGGCCAGCACAGATAACCAAAGCGGCGCTCGCCCTGAATAACAAGCGGAAAGCCCAGACCAATGATAAGCAAGGTAACGAGGCCGATAAGAGGACCGAAGAAGTTCATAGTTAACAGTGACCAACAATCAGTGATCAGTCACTCTTTGACCGATTGGTTCTCTTTTGAGCAGATCAAGAGTGGTTGCATGGGAATTGAGTTCAGCCAGGATTGCGGCATGGCGTGAATTTTTGGAATTGGCAGGCGCATGTCCTTTTCGCACACGGCGCTGCTGGCGTATGAACTCGAACGCGTCGAAGAGGAGAGTAATACCGAGAATTCCAAAAATAGTTGCAAATTGCAAGTTAGGTGCGATCAATGAAAGCCATTCGCAGACAATTCCAAAGACGATGAAAATCAATGAAGGAATCCAGATCGTCGGCGAGATAAATTCGATCTTGCGGACTGCGACGTGTCCCAGCCATATGCTGAGAAAGGCTGTGGCTGCAGCAATGAGGCCGATGAAGTTCATATTAATCTCTCACTCTTAATCCCTCTCTCAATGGGAGAGCGGAATATTCATGCACCATATCAACAACAGCTTTCACATGATCAACGGGGGTATTCTGCAGGATGCCATGTCCTAAATTGAAGATGTGACCAGGTCTGCCATCTGCGCGCCGCAAAACATCACGAACGCGCGCTTTAATCTCAGATAGAGGCGCAAAAAGCGTGACGGGATCAAGATTCCCTTGAATGGCGACATTCTCTCCGACGAGAGCCCAGCCCTCATCAAGCGGGATGCGCCAGTCAAGTCCAAGTACATCACCACCTGCGCGCTTCATCAAAGATAGGAGAGTTGTCGTATTCGTGCCAAAGTGAATCACAGGTACGCCTTCTGCTTTTGCCGCTTGCAAAACCTTTTGCGAATAGGGCAGGACAAATTTTTCGTAATCCTGCGGGCTAAGCGCACCGACCCACGAGTCGAAAATCTGGACGGCCTGTGCACCCGCTCGGATTTGTGCCACGATGTAAGCTGCCAGCACCGACGAAAGTCTCTCCATCAATGCATGAAAGACTTCTGGCGCGGCATACATCATCGTTTTTGTCTTGAGGAACTCACGCGACGAGCCGCCTTCGATGATATAAGACGCGACGGTGAATGGAGCGCCACAAAAGCCAATCAGCGGAATCCCGTTTAAGGTCCCGCGCAGGATGCGGATCGCTTCCATCACATAGCCCAAATCTGTTTCCGCGTCGACGGGATTCATCGCCTGAACATCCTCCAGAGTCCGCACTGGTGACGTGATGATTGGTCCTTCCCCTTTGGCGAACTCCAAGCCAAGCCCGAGTGGGATGACTGGCAAAAGAATATCGGCAAAAAGAATTGCTGCGTCTACGCCGAGGGCGCGTACGGGTTGTAACGTTACTTCAGCAGCAAGCTCAGGATGATAGCAAATCTCAAGCAGCGAATATTTTTGGCGAATGGCGCGGTATTCCTCCATATAACGTCCTGCCTGGCGCATAAACCAGACGGGCGTGGTATCTACCGGTTCGCGACGGCAGGCTTGCAGAAAGCGGTTATTTATCTCCATAAGGCAAGGGTCTCTTCAGCAGGATGATAAATGGCAGTGTGGAGTGGGGTATCGCGCAACGTATAACGGCGTGCTTCTGTGTCGCGCAGTTCGTTCACGAGGTCAGAAAAACGAGCCAAGTCATCTGTCTCGTAGACAACTACGAATTCCTGGTTTTGCAGGCCAAATGAATATAGCAGCAACTGGCTGATATCCTCATATTGTTTGCCGATGCGAATATGCTCATTCATCATGCCTTGACGCGCTTCGCGGCTCATCAAATACCATTCCGTGGTCTTGCTGAAAGGATAAATAACCAGATAAGGTTTTCGTGTTTCGGCAAATGGATCAATTTCCTGCTTCGAGCGTGCCTTTGAGTACTGCGATGGTCGCGTAAATCCCCAAAGAGAGTCTTTCAAATCAATCAATTGACGGTATGGAGCGTTGGCTCTGGAAAACTTATCAAAAAATTTCACTGGGTCCTGGTTATCAGTTACTCTAAGCGCGGACCAGATAATCAAGTCAATACCAAATTCTGTGGATTGAAAGATATCCACTTTCTGAGCAGCTGTGCATAACCCGTTCAACCAGTCTTTGTGGAATTCTTCTCGTGCTTTGGTAGATAAGGACCAGTAAGATTCCTTGAAAGAGATCAGGGCATAGTGATTAAGTGTACGGTAAATAATTTCTTCAGTTGTATTTTCCATTAAGCTGCCTGTGGAATATAGGAACAAGCCGGATCGGTTTCGAGATAATCTCCAGTGATGCCATAGGCGCGTCCACGCTGACCGCCGCAGACGTCGCGATATTCACAGATGCCACAGCGGCCTTTGATTTTGTCTGGACTGCGCAAATCGGTAAATAATTTTGAGTGGCGATATACGTCCACAATATCGTCCGTGCGGACATTGCCTGCAGTGAGCGGCAAAAATCCAGAAGGCTGGATTTCACCAATATGCGAGATGAAAAGGAAGCCATTGCCGTCATTGACGCCCTTCGTTGGGCGGTTCAATCCATCTGCATACTGAAAGCCTGCTCCTTGGAAAGTGACTGGCTTCCCACTGGATTCGGCGCGCTTACGCTGAATTGCAACACGTCGGTACATCGGCGCAGCCGTGGACTTGATATCAAATGGCGCGCTCTGTGAGAGTTCATATAGCCAGTTGAAGACTTTCTCGTGTTGCTCGGGACTGATCATATTTTCCATCTGCGCACGACCAGTGGGCACAAGAAAAAACACTGACCATTGAACGGCATTCACTTCCTGGATAAACGGGATCATTTCGTGCAGGATATCCACATTGTGTTTTGAAACTGTGGTGTTGACTTGCACACTCAAGCCCACTTCCTGCGCTCGGTGCAAAATACTCATGGTGCGTTGCCACGAGCCAGGCACCTGACGGAAATTATCATGAATTTCGGAACGCGGCGCATCGAGGCTAAGCGCTATGCGGCGAACGCCTGCTGCACGGACTTTTTCAAGTCGTTCTTTTGTGGGTAAGGCGGTTGCGGTAGGAGTAAGGGAGCAACGTAATCCACGCTCTGTTGCATAAGCTATCAACTCAAACAGGTCAGGCCGCATCATTGGGTCGCCGCCTGTGAAAATCAAAATTGGATTATTGCCAAACGCGGCGAGCTGTTCGATCAATGTTTTGGCCTCAGCATTGCTAAGCTCGCGTAGGTCACGTTTATGCTGCGCATCTGCACGGCAGTGTACACATGCATACGCGCAGGCCCGTGTCACTTCCCAGGCGATCGTAAATGGCGCCATATCAAAATCAGCATGCACCATACGTTCATTTTGATATCGCCTTTCGGCTGCAGCGCGTTCAGTTAAGTTGGAGGCAAGTGTCATGGTCTTTTCCTTTATTGGTTATTTCAACCAGTTTGCAGCATCTACTGCGTGATAAGTCAAAATAAGGTCAGCGCCGGCGCGCTTCATCGCGGTCAACGTTTCGAGTGTGGCCTTTGCTTCATCAATCCAGCCATTCGCGGCCGCCGCTTTAATCATGGCGTATTCGCCGCTGACGTTGTACGCTGCCATTGGCAATTCCGGGAAAGCATTCTTTACCACGCGGATTACATCAAGGTATGCAAGTGCAGGCTTGACCATCAACATATCCGCGCCCTCGTCCACATCCAGCGCGGCTTCACGCAATGCCTCTCGCACATTGGCAGGATCCATCTGGTGAGATTTTCTATCGCCAAACTTTGGCGCGCCTTCAGCAGCTTCGCGAAACGGGCCATAAAAAGAGGAAGCATATTTCACCGCGTACGAAAGGATTGGTAAGTTGTTATAACCCGTCTCATCTAAGGCACCACGAATCGCTGCGACCATCCCATCTATCATGCCGCTTGGCGCGACAATATCTGCACCACATTCGGCATGTGAGAGCGCAACCTTTGCTAAAATACCCAACGTCTCATCATTGAGCACATAACCTTCAGGCAAACTCAAGCTCGGACGGGGCTTAGCCCCGTCCGGAACATTTAAGATCCCGCAATGACCATGATCGGTGTATTCGCACAGGCATACATCCGTCACGACCACCATCTCAGGAATCTCTTTCTTGATCGCGCGAATCGCCTGTTGGACAATTCCATCATCAGCAAAATTCTCCAGCCCAATTGGATCCTTTTGTGCGGGGATTCCAAACAAGATGACAGCGTTCACACCGAGCCTCGCGGCTGTTTCCGCTTCACGAACCGCTTCCTCCACTGAAAGTTGATACACGCCAGGCATTGAGCGGATCTCATTGCGACCCTGTCCATGTCGCACAAACAATGGATAGATAAAATCGCGCGCGTTGAGTTCGGTCTCGCGGACCAGCGCGCGCAGGGCGGGAGTAGCACGTAATCTACGTGGACGAGCAATTAGTGATCGGCGCTCAGTAAGCAGTTTTTGGTTCTCAAATTCGCGTAAAGCCATGATTCCTCCAAAAATCACACCTTGAGTAGTGCATCGGTGAGTCCTTCTGTTGTATATTTCTCTGCAACCAAATCGACTTGAAATCCTTCTTCTTTTGCAGCGCGTTCTGTAATCGGCCCAATGCACGCGACCTTTGGATTACCCGCCAAGTTGAAAGGATCGAGCCTTTGGCGGCGAACGATCTCAACAAAATTTTGCACAGTAGATGGACTAGTGAAAGTAATCCAGTCCACGCCTGATTTCAATGCGGCGAGACCGTCCTCATCAGGTTTACTTGGCAAAGTCTGATAGACCGCAATTTCATGAGCAATGCCGCCCGCGGCTGCAATCGCTTCGGGCAGTGCTTTGCGAGCGATCTCGGCCCGCGGCAACAAAATCCATTTGTCGCGTATATCACCTAGCCCAGGTAAGATAGATTCAGCCACATAATCTTCTGGAACAAAATCAGGATTTACACCGCGCGTCCGCAAAGCTTCTGCAGTCTTTGGTCCGATCGTAGCCGACCTCACCCCTAACCCTTCTTCTAACAGGAAAGGGGAAAGCTTATTGAAAACAACATCCACCGCATTCACCGATGTAAATACTACCCAGTCATAACAATTTAATTTCGATAAGGCTCGGTCAAGTGCAATATTGTTATTAATAGGACGAATTTCGATCACAGGGAAACATATAGCATCAAAACCTGCAGCTTTTAGATTGGCAACGAATGAGTCTGCTTGGGAGCGTGGGCGTGTGACAAGGATACGTTTCATCTAATATTACTCATTGCAAGAATTTCATTTGCACCTTGCGAGATAGCTTGCTGGGCAAGTTCGTCTCCTAGTTGCAGAGCATCCACGCCTAGACTAGTGACTTTCACAACCTTTTTTCCATCTTCCGAAATTATCAATCCCATCAAACTGATCACTGAAAACTGATCACTGGTCACTGCCGCATATGCTGCCACAGGCACCGCGCATCCACCGCCGAGTCCACTTAGGAAGACACGTTCGGCTGTGACAGCTTTTCGGGTGGCTTCATCTTCTAGCGCGGCGAGCAGGCTGAGGGTCGTCTGATCCGACGATCTGCATTGAACCGCGAGCGCGCCCTGTCCAGGTGCAGGAAGCATTAAGTCCAACGATAACCATTCCGTCACGTGTTTATCCAAACCTAAACGAATCAATCCCGCGCCTGCAAGGACGATCGCGTCATATTGACCATCCAATGCTTTTCGTAAACGGGTATCCACATTGCCACGCAGAGACTCGATTTTCAAATCGGGACGGATCGCAAGGAGTTGTGCAGCGCGTCGTAAACTCGACGTGCCAACCACTGCGTTTTGCGGAAGCGTGGCAAGAGTAAATCCATTCTTGGAAATCAATGCATCACGCACTTCAGAGCGAATGGGGATACAGCCAATTGTAAGTCCCTCAGGGTTTTCAACTGGCAAATCTTTGAGCGAATGAACCGCACAATGGACCGCGCCAGAAAGCAGTTCATTTTCGAGTTCTTGTGTAAAAAGTCCCTTGCCGCCGATCTCAGGCAAAGGCTTATCCAAAATCTGATCGCCTTGCGTGGTAATAATTTTTTCTTCGAAAACCAATTCAGGATGGATATTTTTTAGCGCGTTGATCACCCACTGAGTTTGCCAGCGAGCTAATGCCGAAGGTCTTGTTGCAAAGATCAATTTCATGTTTACCTGTCTACGGGTTTATCTATTTACATGTCTACTTGCTCAATCAGCCGCAACAGAAATAGGACATGATTGTCCCGAAAGTCCGCATAGCCCTTCATCACCTTGCAATCCGAACAGTGTGCGAGCGATCGTGGCATATTCAGAGGCGTGTGGACATCCTGATTCGGCACGCAAACGACGCGTGGGACTATCGAGCAATTTCTGCACCAGAGACTGGGTCAGTGCTGCAATCCGTTCGCGCTCGGCATCTGTTAGGTCAGGCATGCGGCGCAGAGTCTTTTCCAACTCTGCCGCGCGAATCGCCTCCGCCTGCTGTCGAATATCCATGATGATCGGCAACATCTCAAGCGATTTCAAAAAGTTTTCAAACTCAATCAATTCTTCTTCAAGGATTGCTTTAACCTGCGGCACTTCATCCATACGGCGCGTCAGTGAATCCTCGAGTTGAGCATTCAATCCATCGATATCAAAAAGTTTTACGTGAGGGATATATGATGCTTCAGGATCAATATCGCGCGGTACAGCAATGTCGATCAATACCAATGGGCGTTCCGGCCGCGTTGCCATGATTCCACTTAACATCTTTGCATCCACTACGGTATGCGGCGCTCCGGTAGATGAAATCAAAATATCGGCCTCGCCTAAAGCTGTGTGAAGAAATTCGAAAGTAGCGGACTCTGCGCCCCAGCGTTGTGCCATTTCCTGAGCACGTTCCAGCGTTCGGTTGATCACTCGGATCTTTTCAACCCCGCGCTTGCGCAATGCTTCGACCGTTAACTCAGCCATTTCGCCTGCTCCCAGCACCACTATGCTGGCAGTTTGGATGTGACCAAGAGCCTTCTCTGCCACCGAAGCCGCCAGCGATGAGACCGACGCAGGATTGCGGCTGATGGCTGTTTCTGTGCGAGCGCGTTTCCCTGCATGAATGGCAGCCTGAAAAAGACGATTCAAAACGGGACCAGTTGTGTTCTGCCCGCGGGCGAGTTCCAATGCACGTGTAACTTGTCCAAGAATTTGTGGTTCACCAATTACAAGTGAATCCAAGCCTGCAGCAACAGTAAATAAATGATCGACAGCTTCCAAATCATGAAAGCGATACAGATGCGGACTGATTTCATCAACAGGCACTCCACGCACATCCGACAAAAAAGCCTCCAACTCGGCAAATGCCAAATTGTTGGAGGCTGCATAAATTTCAATACGATTGCAGGTGGAGAGAATGACAAGCTCTGAAAGAGATGAAGCGATGTGCCCACAACTCAGGCGAGCAAGCGAAGCACGAACCTGTTCTTCACCAAAGGCAAGTCGTTCGCGAAGATGAACCGGAGCGGAGGTGTGATTGAGTCCAATAGAAAGGATGTGCATTGGTGACTGCCATGTCTACCGCTTGAACCGGAATCCCGCCTGCTATTGGCGGGGCAACCTCCATGCAGTTTATGTGGAAGCTGCGGCACTCATTGCATAAATTACTGACTTTTGGAAAAAATTGCTGGCAAAGATCAGAATTCTGGTTTAGCTATTTATGCGGTACTCTGTAGAATTTCAGTTACTATAACAATAAAGCTCCTAATAGAACATATAGAATTTTTCAGGTTTAGGTTAGCAAACCATAAATTCGAATAAGAGTTTGTTAATTTTTGAAACGATTGTCATCAATACATAATGACAATCATCATATTGTACGCTCTCCTTTTTGAATTTGTTTAATTTAATTTATCGGCCATCAACATACATCTCATACGCTATGTTGTGTTAAAAGTCGTAGGCAATTTTGCCTATACAAACATGGGTCAGGTGGCGCTTCAAATCGATTATAAAAACTTCTAAAATGAAGAAGATTTATTTTTGTGGAGGCAGAAGTGAACTCCCTACCTTTTTTCTTATCAATAAACCGGCCCTGTGATGAAGCCTTGACATGGCTGATTCAATCTTTGTCGCGGAATGGTTTGCGCGTGTTACGCACCTTCGACCTCCATGACGCACGCCTGGGGCTTGAAGATTGTCCATGCCCACACCATGAAACGAATGAGTGTGATTGCCAGATGATTGTTCTATTAGTCTATGGAAAGGCAGAAGAACCAGCCACTTTGATTCTGCATGGCAACGCTGGGCAAACATGGCTCTCACTTGTGAATAATTCCATTCAGCATGCGGATCGATTCATTCAATTATCCATTGAGCAGGCGCTTCGAGAAAATCTATAAAGATAGGTCTATAATTAGATTATGTCAAACGTGGCTGTTTCAGCGCAGCGAGTGGCTTCCCGTTCCTTCGGGGGCTGGCTGACGCGACATTGGCTTCAAGTCTTCCTCGTTATTTATGGCCTGTGGGTGTGGCTCCCTTTTATGGCCCCTGTGTTTATGCATATTGGTTGGACTGCGACAGGAAAAGCCTTATATGTTATTTATTCGTTTTTCTGCCACCAACTTCCAGAGCGTTCGTTCTTTTTATTCGGTCAGAAAGCCATGTACCCACTCCCCGAAATTCAAGCAATATGGCAGAAAACACTTAATCCGCTCATCTTGCGAAAATTTATCGGTAATGAAACACTAGGCTGGAAGATTGCCTGGTCGGATAGGATGATTTCGTTTTATACAAGCATATGGTTCTTCGCTGCGTTATGGTCTCCATTTCGCCGCAAGATTAGGCCACCATCGTTGTTAGGCTTCGCTATACTTTTGCTACCCCTAATATTAGATGGTAGTACGCATCTACTAAGTGACTTTGCAGGAATCGGGCAGGGCTTTCGGGATACAAATCAATGGCTAGCTGTCTTGACCAATAACACACTCCCCACCTCCTTTTACATTGGAGACGCGCTTGGCTCGTTTAATTCTTTCATACGCCTCATCTCTGGACTTTTCGCTGGTCTCGGTATTGTTTGGTTTGCATTCCCACACGTAGAGAAGAGTTTTTCGTAGGCAGATTGATAATACGTTTGTGATTCGGACTTCCAGTCCAATATACTCAAGAGGTATCTTTTGGGCAAATCTAAAGCGAAGATCAATATTATTTTAGCAGACGATCATCACATCGTCCGCCAAGGGATTCGCCAACTGCTCGAAAGTGCAAAGGATCTCCAGGTCATCGCGGAGGCAGCGGATGGCGAAGAAGCCCAGTTGTTAATTCAGAAACACAAACCTGATGTGGCCGTGTTGGATATTCAAATGCCAAAGGCCAGTGGCATCGAGGTGACACGCTGGGTGCGGGCACATCTTCCTGAAGTGGGCGTGTTGATACTCACAGCTTATGATGATGATCCCTATGTGATGGCTGTTCTGCAGGCGGGCGCAAATGGATATGTACTCAAGACTGCCAAAACCGAAGAGCTAATACAAGCTGTACGTGATGTGCATGAAGGCAAGTCTGCGCTCGATCCTTCTATAACGAAAAAATTGATGTCAAATCTCTTCAAACGGCCTGATAAAACCATGGTGGTCGAACCTCTGACCGATCGCGAGCTGGATGTTTTGCGCCTCGCCGCGAAAGGATTTACGAATAAAGCCATCGGCTTACAATTGAATATCAGCGACCGTACTGTGCAGGGACATCTTGCGCATGTCTTCGCGAAGTTACAGGCAACAAGTCGTACGGAGGCAGTGATGCGTGCCGTCTCGCTTGGATGGATCTCACAAGATACTGGTAATTTAGCGAACGAGTAATGAACCATGAAAAACAATGAACAATTCATGCGCGTGCCTTTTTGGCGCAGTTTGACCTTGCGTATGTTCGCAATGATTATTGTGCCAGTAACATTACTGTTAATGGTCATCGCGGTCGGCAGTATTGCCATTCATCAGCAAACCATGCGTACACATTTGCCTGAAGAAGCATGGAAAACTGCTACTGATCCAGCATTGGAACTTACCTTGGTCGCGCCGCTTGTGTTGATTCCGCCTTTGCTATTTTCAGTTGCAGCATTATGGTTTGCTACCAAACAAATCATCCAGCCATTGCAGAGACTCGAGTCCAAAGCTGCGGCGCTGGCTTGGGGTGACTTCAATGCGATCAAAGAACCTGTCGGCGGGATTTCCGAAGTCCAACATCTTCAAATGGAATTGACAGAAATGTCGCGCAAGGTTCGAGCCGCGCAGGAGGGACTCCGTGGTTATATTGGCGCGATTACGTCAGCACAGGAAGAGGAACGCTTACGGCTGGCCCGGGAACTTCACGACGATACAATCCAATCCATCATTGCCTTTAAGCAACGCGTGCAACTCGCACAGAGATCTGTAAAAGATCAGGCCTCCATCCACACATTAAGCGAACTGGAAAATCTATCTGAGCAGACCATTCAGGATCTGCGGCGCATGACGCGCGCCCTACGACCCATTTATCTGGAGGACCTTGGACTCGTCACTGCGCTTGAAATGCTAGCACGTGAGACAAGTGAATCTAATCCTTTGATTGTCAATTTTCAAAAATCTGGTAAAGAGCAGCGTCTTTCGCGCGATGTGGAGCTTGCTTTATATCGAATCGCACAGCAAGCCTTAAATAATGTTGTGCGTCATTCACAAGCTAAGCACGCAGACCTGCATATCATATTTGGAAATAAAGAAATCAAGCTAGAAGTCAGCGACGACGGTGTTGGCTTCCAAATGCCAAAGAGTCCCACAGACTTTGCGCCTAGCGGACATTATGGTCTATTGGGCATGCACGAACGTGCCGAGTTAATTGGCGCGCGCCTGGAAGTAGAGTCCACTCAAGGAAAAGGAACCAGGCTGAGGGTCGTAATGAGAGCAGCGCCGTCCTGAAGTTATTGTCAACTGCGGCGGTTATTAGTATGTTCGCGCGTAACGCTAAGGACTTTATGCCGCTTGTGCCATCTCGCGACAGGATTGAGCACAGCTCCGGCATACTTGAGCACACTGTTGCATCATCTGGTCATCCTGGAATCGTTCGCAGTCCTCAGCACAACGCTCGCATACAACGGCACAGTCCTCGCATATTGAGTTGTGTAAGTCCGATGCCCGCAACATAAAGTTGGCGCTGGTCTGACAGATTTCACCACAGTCCAGTAATAGCCGAATATGGTTTGGCTGAGCATGCTCGCCACCCATCTCCAGGCAATGGGCTATCATTTCTGTGCAAATGTCGTGACATTGTTGACATTCTCGAATACATTCTCGCATCCGTTGATCAATTGTGGTGTGCATATTTCCTTGCATGAGGTTTCTCCCTTTTTGTGTTCAGTAAATAGGAATTTCTTTGGCATGGCTTGCCCATTAAAATCCAAAGCCAGCGACCAGAAATTCCCACCTAAATTAAAGTATACGGATTCCTTGCTCTTGGAAAATCAGAATTAGTCCTATATCTTCTGGGGGAAATTGCCTAGTTCTTATAGGCCATTTTGCCTATTCAAACTCCAGCTATACTGCGCTCAAAGAAGGGTGGGAATTTGCTTATTATGTTCGCATCCAAAAAATGGCAGGTGCAGCTTGGCAATAGATATAGCAACTCCGTTAGTTTCCTCACAGAACGAGCGATTGAAAATTTTCCTGCACGCTCTTTTATTCGTGGCAGGATTCTCATTGGTGTTCATCGTGGGCTGGGGTGGCTCAGTGACTCTCGTCGGGCAGTTGTTTGGAACATATAAAAATGTCATTGCCCGCATTGGCGGTGTGATTATCATCATGTTCGGGCTGGCAACGCTGAAGGTGATTCGTGTGCCGTGGTTTTATGCGGATACACGCACGTATTACCACGGCAAAGCAGGAACATATGCTAACTCTGGTATGATGGGCATACTTTTCGCGGCGGGCTGGAGTCCGTGCATTGGCGCAACGCTCGGCGCGATCCTGACCATGGGTTTGAGTCAGCAAACAGTTGGCCAGGCTATGTGGTTGGCCTCTGGTTATTCGCTTGGTCTCGGTATTCCTTTTCTTGCAATGGCTTTAGGATTGGAGCGCGCCACAGGTTGGATCAAGCGCGCAGGTCGCTACCGCCGCCTCATTCAAATCGCCAGCGGTATATTCATTATCATCATCGGTGTTTTGTTGCTTACAAACACAATGAGCCTAATTGCTATCTGGGCCTTCAAGCACGGATTCTATGTTGAAAAGTTCGCTCTCTTTGCCGCCGCACCGACTTACCTTACTGCCATTATTGCAGGTTTACTGTCGTTTCTTTCGCCTTGCGTGCTTCCACTTGTCCCTGCCTATCTTGGCTATTTGAGTGGACATACACTACAGAGAGCATAGGTAGAAATATGAAGAAATTACTTATTTTATTCCTTGTACTTGTTGCTTTGTTAGTTACTGCATGCCAATCAAAACCCATAGCTGCAGAAACTGTCTCAGTTATGGGCGGCTCATACAAAGATGTCTCTGCGGATGAGCTGGCGAAAATGCTGAAGAACAAGGATTTCATATTTATCAATGTTCATATTCCATTTGCAGGAAACATCGCTCAGACAGATTTATCTATTCCCTATGATGAAATCGAACAGAACTTATTACAACTTCCTCCGGATAAAAGCGCCAAAATTGTTTTGTATTGTCGCAGTGGGCGTATGAGTCAGATAGCCGCTGAGAAATTGGTCTCGTCGGGATATACAAACATTTGGAATCTTAAAGGCGGTATGGCGGAATGGGAACAGGCCGGTTATAAGATAGAGTATTTGCCATAGGGCATCTAATTATAGACACAAATTATCGATATATACATTCTTGAATTATCACTCGCTTTATTGGAGTACAAGATGTTTAAAAAACCTGTGTTTGTTCTGATACTAGTTATGCTGCTTTCCCAGTTCACGATCTCAGCTGTTTTTGCAGAAAGCAATGCTGGAAGCAACTGTCCGCCAGGATTTACTCTTGAAACTGCTATGCATCATGACCATCACCATCATCGCCACGTTGGCACTTCAGCCGACCAGAATGGAGACGGCTACATTTGTGTCAAGCCTATAACTCCAGATGAAACAATTCACGTGCACGTGGATAACAATCTCCCGTAAGGAACCAGAATACTTATCACTCTTCATCCATAAGGCTAATCATCTTTCCGCAAAATGGCTTGTATTAAGTCAAATACAGGCCATTTTGCCTATTTCTACATGCGCTTCCTTGCGCTTATCTCGAACATAGAATAGTCGCATAATTCAATCGAATTTTAAAATCTTTCGTCAAGCAAATTATGGATTCTTCAGGAGGATACAATGCCGCATTCGAGTTCCAATCAAAAGGATATTCAAACTGAAACAAATGACATAGATGCGGTTTCACCTATTGGAAATCATCGGGCTGAACGATGGTTATATCCTTCTCTTGTTCTGGCGTCCTTTTTGCTTGGAATCATAACTGGTTATATTACTTGGGGCCACAGCTTTTCACAATCGATTTCTAAAATTCAACCTCTTGTATCCGCATCAACTGCCGGCTATGGAAATGATTTCGATCTCGGGACCCTGACTGAGCAGATCAACCCATCAGATGGATATGCTCTACCACTTCGCTATGGAAACCTTGGTCCACGCCTGCTTGAGAGCGGCATGATTGATTACGACGCGTTTGCCGCAATCTATGCAAATAGCGGAAATCCCTTAACTCCCAAGGAAATTGAAATATTAAAGAATGGGCGCAATGACCAAATTGTCATCACCCAGGCGAACGCACATTTTCTGCTCAATTTTTTCTGGGCCGTTGGACTTGTCAATAAGAATTCGATCCTCACGGAAGGTCCAATTGTTCAATACAGTGACGGGCAGATTGACCGCTTTGCATCCACTGGCGGATGGACTCTCGCAACAAAGCCTATTACTGAACTCTATGCAAGCTTGGACTTGATCCCACTCACATCCGAACAACAAGCCCGGGTGGAAGAAGTGGCCTCCGCGGTATACCGTCCATGCTGCGATAATTCCACCTTTTTCCCTGATTGCAACCATGGCATGGCAATGTTGGGATTGCTGGAGTTGATGGCTTCTCAAGGCTCAAGCGTGGACGAGATGTTCCAGGCAGCTAAATATGTCAATGCTTTTTGGTTCCCACAACAGACCCTGGAGACAGCCATTTATCTCAAAGCCAATCAGGGCATTGACTTTGCTCAAGCTGATGCACGCCTGATTACAAGCAAGGAATTCTCATCAGGTTCTGGTTTCGGTTTAGTACACAAGGAATTACAAGTCAGCGGTTTATTGCCTCAAGCACCGGGTAGGAGTGGTAGCTGTGCAAATTAATAGGAAAGAACATGAAAACCGATAGAGGAGATTGGCCTGCTATCACTTATGTTTCCACATTTCTGATCGGAGTTACATTATTCTGGTCGTTTGGGAAATACTGGCTTGATTTTGAATTCAAATGGGTTTTTCTGGCCGGGTTGCTTGGTGTAGCTGTATCTGTAATCTTTTTTAGAATATGGAATATCATCCGATATCAAATCCATAAAGATACTGATATTTGACTGTATATGACTTATCTGTCAAGCTCTGGCTACGGTCAGAGCTTGGCACTTTAATAAGCAATAAACCTAGACTAAAATGCGATAATTTAATTTGTCTCCCTTTCGAATTGAAGTCAGCCTGTTGGTTGCACATTGCTGATCACAATTCTAGTTAAAGGTTGTCAATTTATGATAAGAGCATGTTAGTCTGTTTCTAGGTATTGATTGAAGAATTCGATTGAGCGTTGCATCGCCAAACTGAAGTATTTTGAAATATTATGATTATCTCCTTCATAAGTATAGAACTCTACAACTTTATTGGCTTCAAGCATTTCATCATAGAGCATTTCTGAGAACTCCAAAGGGACTTCTTCATCTGCTGTACCGTGGTGCAACTGAATAGGTCCGTTTAGATCATGTAAATAGGCATTCGCCGAAATGGAATTCCAAAATTGAGGATTTTCCGCCACTGATCCGTATGCCTGTTCTAGCGAATAAACCCATGACCCTGGAGCTGGAGTCGTAGACCTTGCGCCTACATTCCAGCGGGTGAAGAGATCCGGGTAAGGCGCGACGACCCCGGCCCAGATCACCCCCACCTTAATATCATTGCTAACGACCATTGAACGTAAGGTGATATAGCCACCCATCGAGTGCCCCCACATGCCAATCCGATTTGGATCTGCATCGGGATATCGTTTCATCGATGCGACTGCATTGAGTACATCGATCGTATAATTCGGTTGGGTATAAACACCTCCTGCTGTCCCTTCCGACCTGTCGTGGCCGCGATAATCTGACTTGAAGACAATATAGCCACTGCGCGCGATCTGATCCACGTAGGTGATATATCGTTCTGTGGTACGGTATACATTCGGCGGGATATATCCATGATTGAAGATGATGACAGGCCAGCCCGAAGATGGCCTTTCGCCATTAGGAACTGTCATCAGCGCGTAAATCTTTAATCCTTCAGAAAGATATGAAACATAATAGCGGCTATAGTTCACGCCTGGATCCAGGACTCTTTCAATCACGATGTCACTGCCAGGATATTCGCGCGCGCGCAGTGCGTCGATTTGGAGTGGATGCGAATTTGACGCTGCGGCGGCGGGAGGCAGCACGTGAAGCGTAGTAACTGATGAAGATGAGGATGAACCAAATAATACTGGTCTGTAAGGAAGGGAGTTGGGATTACTGGTCTCACAGGAATTCGGCATCAACAGGATAATTAATACAAACCAGTAATAGCTTGTTTTTTTCATTGTGATATTCTCTTAAGTTGTTAAAGTGATGGCTCCCCACGCGTGCATTGCCCTACTGGCGCATACCAGCATAGGATTACGGGGCTTCTACGGTCTTACACCGAGGCTTTGCCATCTTAAAGCCATTAGTGGATTCTCTTTTGAATAACTTGAATGTTTTATATATATAACCAGATATACTCAGTTGTTAAAGGGCCGCATCTGGCGAGCATTGAGTCTTTTCAACTTTTACCAATTTGGTCCAGTACGTGTTTT
>Ga0137369_10002727_pt1 | contig 18105 bp, 16 predicted proteins | sample SagtaG_12_FD_104918 | JGI IMG/M metagenome (GOLD analysis project Ga0137369, IMG submission 104918) | Vadose zone soil microbial communities from Sagehorn Ranch, Mendocino, California, USA - Sage1_L_113_16 metaG | ecosystem: Environmental > Terrestrial > Soil > Vadose zone | place: USA... | reverse complement strand
GTGGGGGGGTGGCGCTCGGGTGTCGCTGGGATGGGGGGGGGGGGGGGGGGGTGGGGGGGGCGGGGGCCGGGGGTCGGGGGTCGGCGAACGAGCCGATGCGCTGCTGCGTGGGCAGCGGGCGATGGTCATCGGGCTGGCCCGTGAGGGGCTCGATTTGTCGCGGTTTTTGCTCGCGCATGGCGCGTCAGTGCTGGTCACGGACCGCAAGACGGAGGACGAGCTAACCGAGGCGATGCAGCAGCTGGGTCAAGCGCGCGATGCCACCTTCAGGCTGGGCGGGCATGACCTCAGGGATCTGGACGGCGTGGATGTGGTGTATGCCTCGCCCGGAGTGCCGCCGGAGCATGAGTTGCTGCAGGCAGCCGAAAAGCAAGACAAGCGGCTGAGCAGTCTCGTCGAGCTGTTCTTTGCTCTGTGCCCGGCGTCGATCCTCGGCGTCACGGGCTCAGCGGGTAAGAGCACGACCACGAGTCTCATCGGCGAAATGTTCCAGGCGGCGGGGCGCGACGTCTTCGTGGGCGGCAACATCGGGCGGCCGCTACTGGGCCACCTGGAAAAAATGAGCACGTCGAGCTGGGTGGTCATGGAGTTGTCGAGCTTCCAACTCGAGCCACTGCGCACCAGCCCGCACATCGCGCTGGTGACGAACGTCACGCCCAATCATCTCGATCGCCACCCAACCATGGAGGCGTACTGGGCGGCCAAGGGCCAGATCCTCGCCCATCAGGGGCCGAACGATTGGGCTGTGCTCAATGCCGACGACCCGTGGACCCTGCGCTATCGCACGAATGGCCGGGTGCTGCGCTTCAGCCTGGAGGGAACCGTCGAAGGCGCATACCTGGCGGGTGACAGGCTGATGCTGTTGGGTGAGCCGCTGATCGACGCGCCGGAGGTGCCGCTGCGCGGGCGACACAACCTGGGCAATGTGCTGGCGGCGTCGGCGGCGGCGCACGCCGCGGGCATCGAGCGACAGGCCATGGTCGCGGCCATTCGACAGTTCCAGGGTGTGCCACACCGTTTGCAGACCGTGGCCGAGCACGATGGCGTGATCTACGTCGACGACTCGATTGCGACCGCGCCCGAGCGATCGATCGCGGCGCTGCAGGCCTACCGCGAGCCGCTGGTGCTGATCGCGGGCGGGCGCGACAAGCACTTGCCGATGGACGAGTGGGCACAGCTGATCGTGAAGCGCGTGCGACACGTGGTGCTGCTGGGAGAGATGAGCGACCTCGTCGCCAAAGCTTTGAAGCGCGCAGACGCGGCCTACTCCGCGATCAGCCAGGCGAGCTCGATGGAGGAGGCAGTGCAGCAGGCGAGCCGAACGGCGCGCGCCGGGGATGTCGTGCTGCTGTCGCCGGGCGGCACGAGCTACGACATGTACCAGGATTTCGAGGTTCGCGGGGACCACTTTGCACGGGTGGCAAAAGCATTGTGACGACACACGTCGAGGATCTCGACCTGCGGAAACCAGACTATCTGCTGCTGGCCAGCACGATCGCGTTGCTAGTGCTGGGCACGCTGATGGTCTACAGCGCCAGCTTCGCCGTCGCCCACAACGAGTTCAACGACGACGCCTATTTCCTCGTGCGACAGATCATCTGGGACGTGATCGGTGGGATCGCGCTGCTGCTCGCGATGCGAGTGAGTTACAAGCGCTGGCGGTCGCTGTCACTGGTGATCATGGTGCTCGCGATCGCCCTGCTCATCCTGGTCCTGGTGCCGGGGCTGGGGTTTCGCAGCTACGGCGCGACACGCTGGATCAAGCTCGGACCGATCGTGCAGGTGCAGCCGAGCGAAATCGCCAAACTGGCCATCGTGCTCTACCTGGCCGATTGGCTCTCGCGCCGCAGCTCGATCGTGGGCGGGTTCTTCAAAGGCTTGCTGCCGTTCGCGATCATCGTCGGCCTCGTAGCCGTGCTGGTCGAGTTCCAGCCAGATCTCGGCACGACCGCGATCATCGTCGCCACCGCGGGCTGCGTCTTCTTCGTCGCCGGGGCGAACCTGATGCACATCGCCGTGCTGGCCAGTGGCGGCGCGACGGCCGGCGTTATCTTGCTGGCGCACCTGAGCGGCTACCGGCTCGAACGCATCAAAGCGTTCCTCGATCCGTGGAGCGACATTCAGGGCAGCGGCTGGCACACCGCACAGGGGCTGATCGCGCTCGGCTCGGGCGGACCGCTCGGGCATGGGCTCGGCAACGGACTGCAGAAGTTCTACTGGGTGCCCAACGCGCACACTGACGCGATCTTCGTCATCATCGGCGAGGAGCTCGGGTTCCTCGGGTGCGTGGGCGTGCTCGGGCTGTTCGCCGTAATCGCGTGGCGCGGATTTCTGATCGCCTGGCGCGCGCCCGACGCATTCGGGCGACTGTTCGCGACCGGGCTAACGTGCATGCTGACGCTGCAGGCGCTGGTCAACATGGCAGTGACGACGAACTCGCTGCCGTATACGGGCATCACGCTGCCGTTCGTGTCATTCGGCGGCTCGTCCACGGTGATCTCGCTGATCGCAGTCGGCCTGCTGCTGAACGTCTCGCGCTACGCCGTGCGCCGGCCAGCCGAGGCGCCGGACGACGACTACGAGCCGCCACCTGCCATTGTCGAAGTGCAGCCACGCGCGCATACGGCGACCTCGCGGCGGGTACGCAAGGCGCGCTATGCCTGAGCTCGCGCAGGCGGAGCGCGTGCACCTGGTCGGCATTGGCGGCTCGGGCATGAGCGCGCTGGCCAGCTTGCTGCTGCGCATGGGCAGGGCTGTCAGCGGCAGCGAGGTTTCGCCCGGCGTGGTCACGGAGCGACTACGCCAGGAGGGGGCGACGATCTACACCGGTCACGCAGCGAACAACGTGGGCAAGGCGGACTATGTGGTGCGGTCCTCGGCCGTGCCCGCGGACAACCCGGAGGTCATAGAGGCGGAGCGACGGGGTCTGGAGAGCAAGAAGTTGGCCGAGGCGGTGGGCGAGCTGATGCATGGACGCAGTGGCGTCGCCGTCGCTGGCACCCACGGCAAGACCACGACCACGGCGCTGGTCACCTGGCTACTGCAGTGGGGTGGAGTCGATCCGCTGGCGCTGATCGGCGGTGACCTGCCCGCGTTTCCCCTCGGTGCTCGAGCCGGTGATGGGCCGATGGTCGTCGAAGCAGACGAGTACGACCGGCGGTTCCTCGAGTACTGGCCAGACGTCGCCGTGGTGACCAGCATCGAGCCTGACCATCTTGACTACTACCGCGATCTGGCCGAGATCCGTGGCGCGTTTCAGGAGTTGATCGGACGACTGCCAGGGCACGGGCGTTTTGTCGTGTGCGCCGACGATGGCTGCGCGATGACCCTGCAGACGGCCGCAGAGCGGCAGACATACGGGTTCATGCCCGGCGCCGACTGGCACCTCAGCGAGTACGTGGCGGTTCAGGATGGTGGGTCACGGTTCACGCTGACTGTCGACGGGCGGAGTTGGGCGGTGGAGTCGCCACTGGTTGGCGAGCACAACGCGTGCAATCTGGCGGCGGCGGTCGCCGTGGCGGATTACTTCGGCGTGGGGCTACGGACGTCGCTGGCGGCGCTCCGAAGCTTTGACGGACCACGGCGGCGGTTTGAAACGAAGGGACGTCCGCGCGGCATCTGGGTTGTCGACGACTACGGCCATCACCCGACCGAAGTCGCAGCCGTGCTGCGCGCGGCGCGCGCCGCTGCAGAGGGCGAGGTGTGGGTGGTGTTCCAGCCGCACACCACCAATCGCACGGCGGCCCTTTTGGATGAGTTCGCGGCGGCATTTGGCGATGCGCAGCACGCGTTGATCTTGCCGATCTACAGGCCCAGCGGGCGCGAGCTTGCTGCGCGCGCGGTGAGCTCGGAGGATCTGGTCCAGCGCCTCGCGGGGCATGCTGACGCGCGGTTCGTGGAGTCATTCGACGCGGCGGCGAGGGCGGTCAAGGACAGTGCACGGGCGGGCGACGTGGTGCTGACCATGGGCGCTGGTGATGTCACCAGGCTGTCCGACCTGTTGGTGGCGGAGCTTGGCCGGTGAGGCCACAAGCGGGCGTGGCGTTGGCCAGGCACACCTCGCTGCGCGTGGGCGGCCCGGCGGACTTCTTTTTCGAGGCGCGCGGCCGCGATGAACTGGCCACCGCACTCCAGTGGGCACGAGCCGAAGGCGTGCCGGTGCGGGTCATCGGTGGCGGCTCGAATTTGCTGGTGGCCGATGACGGTGTCGACGGGTTGGTCATCAAGATGGTCAGCGCCAGCTTTGAGGTCAGCGGCAACACGGTGCGCGCTGACGCGGGCGTGAACCTGGCCAATATGGCGCGGCGGCTGGCCAAGCAAGGCTTCGGCGGACTCGAGTGGGCGGCAAACGTCCCGGGCACCGTGGGCGGCGCGGTGGTCAACAACGCTGGCGCGTTTGGCGGCGACACGGCGTCGTGCCTGGTGTCGGCGACGATCTTGGCGGCCGATGGCCACGTGCGGCGGCTAACGCACGGCGAGCTGGCGTATGCGTACCGCACCAGTGTGCTGAAGCGGCGCGAAGCTGGCGATGTCGCCGTAGTCGATGCGGTTTTCAAAGTGCAGCCCAGCACGCCAGAAGAGGCGGACGGCAGGGTCAAAGAGTTCAACGCGCAGCGCATGCGCTCGCAGCCGCGCATTCTGTCGGCGGGGAGTGTGTTCGCCAATCCTGACGGCGACTTCGCCGGCCGCCTTATCGAAGCAGCGGGCCTCAAGGGTCAGCGCATGGGCGGCGCGCAGATTTCGGAGCAACACGCCAACTTCATCGTTAACCCCGGCGGGGCGACCGCAAGCGACGTGTACGCACTGCTGAAATGCGCCCAGCAACGAGTGCTCGAGCACTCGGGCGTCAGGCTGCGGCCCGAGATCGAGCTCTTCGGACGGTGGCCGAGTGAGTAGGCGCTACGCCAGGGCCGAGCAACGGGCGCTGAGGGCAGCGGCTGAGCCCAAGCCATGGCTGCCGCCGCGCTTTGTGCTCTGGGCATGTGGTCGTTTACTCGCCCTGGGTGTGCTAATGGGCGCCGGGTGGATCGTGTACGATTCGGCCTCGTCCGATCGGTTTCAGGTCCACTCGATCCACGTGCAAGGCAACCTGCTCCTCAGCCAGGCCGACGTCGAACGCGTCGCGGCGGTCAAGGGCACCAATGTCTTCTGGATCGATCGCGCGATGCTCGCCGAACGGGTGCGCCGCCTGCCGCTGGTCGCGCGGGTCGACATCACTCCGACGCTGCCGGACAGCGTCGACGTCGCGATTGTCGAACGGCAGCCGGCCGCGTTTTGGCACAGCGGCGACAAGAGCTATCTGGTCGACCGCGAGGGAGTTATTCTGAAGTCCGTAGACGCTGAAGCTCAACAAGCCCGCGCTTGCGCGGGGCAGCCGTGCGACCCCCGCCTCGCGTCGCTGCCCGCGGTGGCGCAACTCGATGGCGATGCGCTGGCACCCGGCGATCGAGTCGACGCCAGTACGCTCTCCGTCTCCGCTCGCCTGGCCGGAGTGCTGCCAAGCCTCGGCATTCAGCCGCTGGGCTTTCAATGGACGCGCGAAACAGGCCTGGAGGTGCCGACCCGCGAGGGCTGGCGGGTGCGCTTCGACGTCAGCGGTGACCTCGACCGTCAGGTGCGCAACCTGGCCGTGATTCGCGACCACCTCGCCAGCACGCGCACCAGCGCTCAGCTGATCGACGTGCGTTTCGGAGACCGTCCGTACTACCGATGAGCAACGACCGCATCGTCGTCGGCATTGACGTAGGCACCACCAAAGTGTGCGGCCTGATCGCTGAGGTCTCCGAAGAGCTCCACCTCGAGGTGATCGGCGTCGGCATCGTGCCCTCGCGCGGCATGAAGAAGGGTGTCGTCGTCAATCCCGAGGAGGTGGTCGAATCCATCGTCAACGCGGTCCAGAAGGCCGAGCAGCAATCTGGGTTCAAGATCGTGAGCGCGTTCGTGGGCATCTCGGGTGGCCACATCAGCACCCAGATGAGTCAGGGCGTGGTCGCGGTGCGGCATCCCGATCGGCAGATCTCGCCCGACGACGTCCAGCGCGCGCTCGAAGCTGCGCGGGTCGTGACCGTGCCGGCCGATCGCGAGATCGTGCATGTCCTGCCGCGCCACTACGTCGTCGATGGACAGGACGGCATCAAGAACCCGATCGGCATGCTCGGCCATCGCATTGAGGTCCAGACCACGATTGTCTCGGGCGCAATGACGTCGGTGACCAACCTGGTGCGCTGCGTCGAGCGCGCTGGGATCGGCATCGACTCGCTGGTGCTCCAGCCGGTGGCCGCGGCCGAAGCCGTGCTGACTGAGGCGGAGCGCGAGATCGGCGTCACCCTGGTAGACCTTGGCAGCGGCACGACGGACGTGGGCGTGTTCCTCGAGGGCGCGCTCGCGTTTGCCAACGTGCTGCCCGTCGGCGGGTTTCAGGTCAGCAATGACCTCGCCGTGGGCTTGCGCACGCCATTCGCGGCGGCGGAAGAGATCAAGATTCGACACGGCTACGCGCTGCCTGAGTTGCTCGAGGACGATCGGATGATCGACGTGTCCTCGTTCGACGCGGGTGAAGGGCGGCCGGTGTCACGGCGGCAAGTGAGTGAGATCATCGAGCCGCGCCTCGAGGAGACGTTCGAGCTGGTGGTCGAGCAGCTCGACAGGGCTGGCCTGCGCGGCTTGCCCGCGGGTGTCGTGCTGTGCGGTGGGACATCGCAGCTAGGCGGTATTCGGCGCCTGGCGGCGGAGGTGTTCCACGCCGCGGTACGAGTCGGATCGCCGACCGGGATCTACGGATTGACCGATCAGATCTCGTCGCCCGCCTACGCCACCAGCGTGGGCCTATTGAAGTGGGGCCTCGAGCAGGAGTTCGAGCCCGCCAACACACGCGGTGGCATGCCGCTGTCGAATATCGGCAGCGCGGTCACCAACTGGCTGCGGAATTTCCTTCCGTGAGAGCGCCAGGGCGGACTGCCGACGCCGCCGTCAACGCACGCGCTTACGCGATTGACCCAAGGGGTTCCGCCTTCGGCGGGCTGCAGGAGGTTGAGTCGACGCAACGGCAATACCCGATGGGTTCCGCTGCGCGAAAAAAGAGTGAACTGACGCTGGTGCGGCGCCCAAGATGGAAGGCATTCGTGATAGAAAGTCGCTTCGCGCGCGCCGCTGAATGGCGGACGGTGGACGGTGGACGTTCGACAGTCGACGGAAGCCGCTATTGATCGACAGGGTCGGGGGTGGCAAAGTGCACACAATGAATGGACATTCCGGCCTGGAGGGCGCCGCGCGCATCATCGTCCTGGGCATCGGAGGTGGTGGGAGCAACGCGGTCAACCGCATGATCCAGTCGGGTGTTCGTGGGGTGGAATTCGTCGCGGTCAACACGGACACCCAGGCACTGGCGCGGTCTGAGGCTGGCGTGCGCATTCACATCGGCGAGAAGCTGACGCGCGGCCTGGGCGCCGGTGGCGTGCCAGGCGTCGGCGAAAAGGCAGCCGAAGAAAGCGCCGAGCAGTTGGCCGATCTGATGCGCGACGCGGACATGGTGTTCATCGCCGCTGGTATGGGCGGCGGAACGGGCACCGGCGCGGCGCCCATCGTCGCGCAGATCTCCAAGGACTCCGGTGCGCTCACCGTGGCCGTCGTCACGAAGCCGTTCACGTTCGAGGGCCGCCAGCGGGCCAAGAACGCGGACGAAGGCATCGGCAATCTGCGCGATCGCGTCGACACGCTGATCACGATTCCGAATGACCGGCTGCTGCAAGTGATCGATCGCAAGACGACCCTCGAGCAGGCGTTCATGGAAGTCGACGACGTGCTGCGCCAGGGTATTCAGGGCATCAGCGAGCTGATCACCGAGCCGGGCCTGATCAATCTCGACTTCGCCGATGTGAAGTCGATCATGTCAGATTCGGGCGGTGCGCTGATGGCCATTGGCCGCGGCACGGGCGAGACGCGCGCCCAGGACGCGGCACGGATGGCGATCTCGTCGCCGCTGCTCGATGTGAGCATGGAAGGCGCCAAGGGCGTGCTGCTCAACATCACCGGCGGCGTCGATCTGTCGCTGACCGAGATCAACGAAGCGGCGGACGTTGTTGCCCAATCGGCCGATCCCGAAGCCAACATCATCTTCGGCGCGGTGATCGATCCGCGCATCGAAAACGAGGTTAAGATCACGGTCATTGCGACTGGATTCGACATCTCGCAGATTCGCCAGCCGCGATCGCCTGGCTTGCCGTCGTTCCGTCGGCGCTACGGCTCGTCGTCTGGTGCTGAACCGTCCGCGGCTGAACCGGCGCCGAGCGGTGGTCGCGATCGGTCGCAGCCGATCGACGATCGGGATCGCGATCGTCCGCCTGAACGCGAGCAGGGCCCGATCCGCGTCGGGTCCATCGGCAGTTCGCTGCCCGAGCCGCTCTTCGAGAGCGACGACGATCTCGATATCCCGCCGTTCATGCGCGGACGTCGGCGCTAAGCGCGCGCGTTTGTCATCCTGAGGCGAGGAACGAGCCGAAGGATCCGCTTGCTCGCGCGGTAACGCGGTCGGCAAGCGGATTCTTCGCTGCGCTCAGAATGACACGGCAATTGGTTAGACTCTGCGCGAACCGATGGGCCGCATTCGAACACAAGACGTCGACATTCAGCGCAAGCGCCTGGCACGTGAGCAGGGCACGATCCGCAAGGATTGGGGCGGCCGCGTACCGATCGCATTGTGCTACCCGAATTCATATGCGGTGGGCATGTGCAATCTGGGGTTTCAGAGCGTCTACCAACTGTTCAATGCGCAGAAGGCATTTGTGTGCGAGCGCGTGTTCGCCGAGCCCGTCCTGGTCGGCAGCCGTTCCGCGGGTCGCGGTGATTGGACTGGTGACGAGCAGTACCGCATCGACAATCGTCTGCTCGCGCTGGGCGAGCCGCTGTCGGTCGAATCGCAGCGACCATTAACCGACTTCGCGGTCGTCGCCTTCAGCCTGTCGTTCGAGCTCGACTACTTCAACATCGGCGACATGTTGCGTCGGGCGGGGATTGCACCCCTTTCGATAGATCGCGTCGAGACGGATCCGATCGTGATCGCGGGTGGCCCGGCCGTGTCGGGCAACCCCGAGCCGATTGCGCCCATGCTGGATGCCGTCGTCGTCGGCGAAGTCGAGCCGGTCATGGATGGGCTGCAAGACGTGCTGCTCGGGGGTGGCTCACGCCAGGAGCAGATCGAACGCCTGGCGCGCCTGCCTGGCGTCTACGTGCCAGCCCTGTACACGATCGGCTACTCGGCGAATAGCACGATCGACAGAGTCAGCCCGACCGTAGCGCCCGTCCAGCGCCTCAACGCCCGCAACGTCAACGAGTTTCAGACGATGTCGACGGTGCTCAGCCCGGACATCGAGCTCGGCGACATGTTCCTGATCGAAATGACCCGTGGCTGCGCGCGCGGCTGCCGCTTTTGCCTGGCGGGCTACACATCACTGCCCGTACGCCACCGCGAAGTCGGGCACCTGATGGACGGCGTGCGGCACGGCCTGACGATGCGCAAGCGCGTGGGTCTGATCTCGGCGGCAACCTCCGATCACCCGAACCTGGAGCGCCTGCTGGAGACGATGCTCGAAGCAGGCGCTGAGGTGTCGCTATCGTCGCTGCGCATCGACCGCATCACGCCGTTTCTGATCGAGGCCCTCGTGCGCAGCGGCACCAACACCATCACACTTGCGCCCGAGGCGGGCAGTCAGCGCATGCGCGATGTGATCAACAAGCGGCTTACCCACGAGCAGATCGTGCACGCCGCCGACCTCGCCGGCCGCGGCGGCATTCCGAAGGCCAAGCTGTACTTCATCGTAGGCCTGCCCGGCGAGACTGACGATGACATTCGCGAACTGGCATCGTTGGCCGCCGAGGTCCTCGACGTGATGCGCGTGCACAATCGCTCCGCGCGTGTGGCCGTCAATCTGTCGCCGCATGTGCCCAAGGCGCAAACGGCCTTCCAGTGGGAGCCGATGGCCGAGGTCGGGGTGAGCGAGCGACGCATCAAGCTCGTGCAGCGCGCCCTGGGTCCGCTGGGCATCGACGTGCGCTTCGAGGCGCCGTCGGCGCAACGCGTCCAGGCGATTCTGGCCCGCGGCGATCGGCGCCTGGCGCCGGTACTGCTCGAGACACATCGCTTGCAGGACTTCGAAATCGTACTGCGCCGCCACGGGCTCGAGTCCGAGTTCTACCTCGGGGCGATGGACCCGAATGGGATCATGCCCTGGTCGCTGGTCTCGACAGGCGTACCCGAGTGGTACCTGAAGCAGGAGTTTGGTCGCGCGCGCGGCCTGGGCGGCCTCGAGGTGCCGACCTTGGATCTGCCGCCCAAAGCGGCCGCGGTCGTCGAGAAAGCACGCGTAGTAGGTGCAGGTGCCGGGGCCGCGGCGTGAACCTCGATCTGCTGACATTTCGCAATCTCGCTGCTGTGCCAGGCGTTGTCCATGGCGTTTCGACTCGAGCGGGCGGGGTGAGTAGCGGTCGCTGCGCGTCGCTGAATGTGAGTCACACGGTGGGCGACGCCGAGGACAATGTGGAGGAAAACCTGTCGCGGCTCGCCTTGGCGTTGGACACCGAGCGCGGCGCATTCTTCTCGCCGTACCAGGTGCACGGGCGCGAGGTCACCGTGGTCGACGCCGACACGCCAGCGCGGCCACGCTGCGACGTCTTGGTCACGCGGTCGCCTGACAAGACGCTGCTGCTGCGCTATGCCGACTGCACGCCGGTGCTGCTGGCCGACGCACGTCTTGGTGTCGTGGGCGCCGTTCACGCGGGTTGGCGCGGCAGCGCGGTGCGCGCGGCCTCGGCGGTGGTGGAGGCGCTGGTAGGGACGTTCGGCAGTCAACCCAAGGACATCGTCGCGGGGATCGGCCCGGCCATCGGGCCGTGCTGTTACACAGTCGGCCAGGATGTCGTAGACGCGTTCGCCGATCGGCCAGCTTTGTTTGCCGACGGCAAGCTCGACCTGTGGGAAGCCAATCGGCAGGCGTTGATCGACGCGGGCGTGCCTGCCGAGCAGATCGAAGTCGCTGGCATCTGTACCCAGTGCGAGTCCGAGCGATTCTTCTCGCATCGCGCCAACGATGGTCAACCGGCTGGCCGCTTCGCGGCGGTCATTCGACTCGCGTGTTGAGCGCGTCCACGGACATCGCCAGCAACCTGGCGCGCGTGCGCGATCAGATCGCCGAGGCCGCTGTGCGCGTGGGCCGCTCGCCGTCCGACGTTCGCCTGGTCGGGATCACCAAAACCCATCCTGCCGAGACGATCGTCGAAGCGATGCGGTGCGGGTTGGACCATATCGGCGAAAACCGCGTCCAGGAAGCGGCCGCCAAGCTGCCTCAGGTGCGCCAGGCTGCGCCCGATGTCGTCTGTCACCTCGTCGGGCATTTGCAAACCAACAAGGCGGCCGCCGCCATCGAGCTGTTCGATCGTATCGACTCGCTCGACAGCCTGCACCTGGCGCAAGCGCTGAGCAAGCGCCTGCACGGCCCACCGCATCCTGACCTGCCGGTGCTGCTGGAGATCTACGTCGGCGATGATCCTTCTCGGCCGGGACTGCGCCCTGAGGGCTTGGTGGACGCGGTCGGTCCGTTGTTGGCTGTGCCTGGGCTGCGCGTCGAGGGCGTGATGACCGTCGCGCCGCTGGGCTCCGATGCACGCACCGCCTTTGCCCAGGTGCGCTCGTTGAAAGAAACCCTGGCCAGCGCGTTCCCGCGTGTACACTTCGGCGTGCTCTCCATGGGCATGAGCGACGACTTCATTACGGCGATCGAAGAAGGGTCCACAGAAGTGCGGATTGGCAGCGCGCTGTTTGGTCCGCGGAGGACTGCCTGATGGCACGCGACGTTCTGTTGAATTTCGTGTCCATCTTTCTGCAGATTCTGTGGCTGCTGATTCTCGTGCGCGTCCTGTTGTCGTGGTTCCCGGTCGATCCGCGCAACCCAATCATTCGAACCCTCTTCGAGATTACCGAGCCCGTCCTGGCGCCCTTCCGGCGCGTGATCCCGCGCATCGGGATGTTCGACCTGTCGCCCCTGGCCGCGCTCCTGGTCATCCAGTTCGTCCAGCAAGGCCTGCCGCGCGTCTTCTAACTCAACCCCAACTCAACCAGGGCGCCCCAGGAACGAGCCGCCACGGCGGCTATGGTTCGAGCGGGCATCTGGGGAAGATGGGCTGAGGATACTCGAATATGGGAAAGCAACAGACTCGCGCGCTCGCGATCGTCTGCTTCACAGTTGTTGCGCTTATACATGCAGCACCGATCGCGGCCGAGCCTGGTGGGAATGGGAATGGCAACGGCAACGGCGGTGCCAACGGCAATGGTGGCGCTGGCAACGGTAACGGCAATGGGAACAACCTACCGGCGCTAACGGCGACTCCTGAACTGAGCAGTCTTGCACTGTTCGGCGCCAGTGCTGCCGGCGTCGCTGGTTACGGGCTCCTTCGCCTGCGCGCACGACGACGACAAGACACGGCCGCGGACTGACACCCGCCGCCCGTTTCGTGCTGCCGATCGCCGGTTATTTCGGGCAAAGCTCGGCCACGTTCACGAGCGCAGCGGGCCGCGCGCGATGGCCTGGCGCATCGTGTCGTCGTCGGCAGGCGGGATCCATTCGATCCACCACGTGGCGCCGGCGTCGGCGAGGGATTGGGCCAGGGCACGATCGGCCTCCCAATCCTCGGCTCGGGCACGGCCGCCAACAGTGAGGTCGCGGCGCGGACCGATCTGCGCGCGCAAGTTGCGAATGTCGTCGGCCGTCCATTCGGCCTGGACGATTTTGTCGGCGGAGTATTCGGCGGCCTTGAACAAGCACGAGCCGTCCCAGCGCGCGGCGCGGCGGATCGGACCGGCGTTGGGGTACTGACCGCCGATCCAGATCGGGATACGCGGCTGCTGGAGCGGTCTTGGCGCGAGCGTGACCTCGCTAATCTTGACGAACTGGCCCTCGTAACTGAACGGCTCGCCGGTCCATAAGCCGACCAGTGCTTCGAGCGACTCGTCCACAATCCGCGCACGTGTGGCCAAGTCACGCGCGTCGCCGAACGCGGCCAGCGACACGTCCCATTGATCGCCTAATCCGACGCCCAGGGTAAGCCGACCACCCGAGACGTGGTCCAATGCGACGGTCTCGGCGGCGAGTTTGGCCACCCTGCGTCTGGCGACTGGTGTGACGGTGGTGCCGAGTCGTATGCGCTCGGTGCGCATGGCCATCGCGGCCAGGCTCACCGACGGGTCGTACGTTGGCGTCCCGGTCTTGTTTTGATAGACGAGGTAGTCCTCGAGGAAGACGCCCTCCCAGCCCGATGCCTCCGCGAGTGCTGCTAGCTCTGCAAGGGACCGCGGGTCAGCGGCGGGGCCGCCGTTGGGCAGGTTCAAGCCGAAATGCATACGGCCAGTGTGGCCACGAAATATGACAGGGAGTGGCATATTAGATAGGTGCGCGCGGACCGGTTGCTGGGCATTCTGCTCCTCCTGGACGATCACCGACGCATGACCGCTGGCGAGCTCGCCGCCTGGCTCGAAGTCTCGCCGCGCACGATCTATCGCGGCGCGCTACGGTCGCGCGCTTTGATCGGGGCGCCAGTCGGCGCGGTCCAGGCGCATATCGTAGAAGAGGCTTTCCAGGCCGAGCGGACCACGGCGGAACAAGTGCCGGACCACGGCGAACCTGGGGTCGCGGCTCACGTCTGGCCCGAGGTGCGCGTCCCAGTGCGAGCCGCTCGTCGCGAAGCCGAGCGATTCATAGCAGCGTCGGGCGCGCTGGTTGTGCGCGGCCACGCTGAGCAGCATACGCGTGAAGCCCATCTCGCCGAAAAAGTGATGCAGGAACGCACCGAGTGCCTCGGTGCCATAGCCCTGGCTGAGCTTGTCGGCGTGCAGGTCGATGCCCAGGACGGCTGAGCCTTCGTCGCGCCGCACGTGGCGCAAGAAGATCCGACCGATCATCTGGCCGCGCTCGTCGTCGACCGCGAACGGTAGCTGGCGCTGGCGCTGGGTGATGTCGTCGAACCAGCGCGCGCGCTGTTCGGGCGGCATCCGCCTCGGGCTCGTCCCGACCAGCAGCGGGTCGTCGTAGTCCGGCCAGGCCTGCCAGGCATCGACATCTGCACGCGAAAACGGCCGGATCCGCGCCCTCGGACCGGCGACGAGCGTGTCGCGATCGGCGATGGCCATCGTCTGGTGATCTAGCCCGACCGCACGCCGTGTGCCATCAGGCGTGCCCGAACGGCATGGAGATCGTCGAGCTCGAGCTCGACGATCTTACGGCGACCCGTATGACCAGCGACGAGCTGTACCTGACGCGGTCGCAAGCCGAGCGCATCAGCAAGGGCGCGCTCGATGGCCGCATTGGCCTGGCCGTCGACGGGGCGCTGGCGGACCCACACGCCAAGCACGCCCTCGCCGTCGAGCTCGACGCGCTCCTGACGGGCCCCCGGATGGGCGACAAGCTCCAGCCGCAACATAGTTTCAAAACAATAGCAAGTTGCCAAAGAGCGAAAGCTGGCGCGGGCACTGGCCTATCATTCGATAGGCACCCCCTCGGCTCATGTACCAGGCACCCCGCGGCACCCAGGACATCCTCCCCGAAGACGCTCCGTATTGGACGTACGTCGAGGATGAAACGCGCCGCCAGGCACGCCTGGCGAACTACGGCGAGATTCGCACGCCGACCTTCGAAGAGACGGCAGTCTTTGCCCGAGGGGTGGGCGCTGCCACGGACATCGTCGAGAAGGAGATGTACTCCTTCGACGACAAGGGCGGCGATAGCATGACCCTCCGCCCCGAGGGAACGGCGGGCATCGTGCGCGCCTACCTCCAGCGCTCGATGAGCGGCCGGCCGCAGCCCGTCAAGCTCTTCACGCTGCTCAACGCCTTCCGCTACGACCGTCCGCAGAAGGGCCGCTTCCGCGCCTTCCACCAGATCGACTTCGAGGCGATTGGCGAGACCGATCCGCTGGTGGACGCCGAGCTCGTCGGGCTCCAGCTGCGGTTGTACGAAGCGCTCGGCCTGCGCAAGTTGAGTTTGCAGCTCAACAGCATCGGCGACGCCAGGTGCCGACCAGCCTATGTCCAACGCCTCGGCGACTACTTCCGACAACATCTCGACGGCCTGTGCGAGGACTGCCGTCGGCGGCTCGAGACGAACCCGCTGCGCCTGCTGGACGAGAAGCGCCCCGAATGCCAGGCAGTGCTGGACGGCGCCCCACATAGCGCCGACCACCTGTGCGACCCGTGCCGCGGCCACTTCGAGGGCTGGCTCGATCACCTCGAAACCGCGGGCATCTCGTACACGATCAATCCGCGCCTGGTGCGCGGCCTCGACTATTACACGCGCTCGGTGTGGGAGGTCTGGCCGCCGGTGCAAGGTGCCCAGAGCACCGTCGGCGGCGGCGGGCGCTACGACGGCCTGGCCGAACAACTCGGCGGCAAGCCTACGCCGGGCGTGGGCTTCGCATCGGGCATCGAGCGCATCATCCTCGAGCTCAAAGATCAGGGCGTTGCCGTCACGCCACAACCCGCGCCGTGCGTGTACTTCGTATCGATGGACGAGCGCGGCAAGCGCCAATCGTTCCGGCTCGCCGAGATGCTGCGCGCGGCCGGCATCAGCGCTGACATGGCGTTCGGCGATCGCAAGATCGGCAAACAGCTCGGCGCCGCCGACAAGAGCGGTGCGCAGTGGGCCCTGATCCTGGGTGAGAACGAGCTCGCCAACGACTCGATCACCATCAAAGACCTGCGCGGCGGCAGCGAACAGCGCACCATCACCCAGCGCGACCTGCTCAAAGTGCTGGAACACGGCCATGGTTCGACTGAGTGACGCCGCGCTCGAGCGGCTGGAAGAGGCCCGCGATCGGGCGCATCGGCTGTCGGAGGAGCTGTCGGATCCGGCCACGTTCGGCGACGCCCGCCGCGCCGCCGACCTGAGTCGCGAACAGGTCGAGTTGGCCTCGGTGGCTGAGCGCTTCGAGCGCTACCAGAGCCTGCTCGGGCAGCTCGCGCAAGCCGAAGACCTGCTCAAAGACGGTGCCGACGACGATATGCAGGCACTGGCCCAGCAGGAGATTGCCGACATCGAGCCGCAGGTCGACGAGGTCGTCGCGAGCCTGCAGGACTTTCTGCGCCCGCGGGATCCCAACGATCAACGCGACGTGATCCTCGAGATCCGGGGCGCTGAAGGCGGCCAGGAAGCGAACCTGTGGGCGGCCGACCTGATGCGCATGTACATGAAGTACGCCGAGCTCAAAGGTTGGAAAACCGAGGTGCTGAACACCAGCGAGACTGACCTCGGCGGCATCAAGGAAGTGATCTTCGAAGTACACGCCCGTGGCGCCTACTCGCGCCTGAAGTGGGAAGGCGGCGGCCATCGCGTCCAGCGTGTGCCGGTCACCGAAACGCAGGGGCGCATCCATACCTCGGCGGCCACGGTAAGTGTTTTGCCCAAGGCCGAGGAGGTCGACGTCGATATACGCGACGAAGACCTGCGTGTGGACGTGTACCGCGCGGGCGGCCACGGCGGCCAAGGCGTCAACACCACCGATTCCGCCGTGCGCCTGACGCACCTGCCTACGGGACTCGTAGTGACGTGTCAGGACGAGCGCTCGCAGCTCAAGAACAAGGCGCGTGCGATGGAAGTGCTGCGCTCGCGATTATTCGAGATGGAGCTGCGGAAGCAGCAGGAAGAAGTGGGCTCGCTGCGCCGCGGCCAGGTGGGTTCGGGCGAACGCGGCAGCAAGATTCGGACGTACAACTTCCGCGAGAACCGGGTGACCGATCATCGCTTTGGGCTGACGCTGTACTCGCTCGACCGGATCCTGGAAGGGCAGCTCGATCCGCTGCTCGATGCAGTGGCCGAGGCGGACGCCGCAGAGAGTGATTAGTGGCCCTGCTTGACCCGGCAGCGTACGACCGTCGGCGCTCTACTCGCCGTGGCAACCGTGAGGCTGCGTTCGGCAGGCTCGAGTAGTCCGCGGCTGGACGCCGAGCTACTGCTAGGCCACGCGCTGGGCTGGTCGCGGACGACGCTGCTGGCCCATCCAGAGCGGGACGTCGATGCTGGCGTGGCCGCGCGCTTCTGGGCGCTCGTGGCACGACGTGCCGAGGCGGAGCCGATGGCGTACGTGTTGGGCTTGCGGGAGTTCTATGGTCGGGAGTTTCGGGTCGATCGGCGGGCGCTGATTCCTCGGCCGGAGACGGAGCTCCTGGTCGATCTGGGCCTTGCGGCAGTGGCGCGGCTTCGGGCGCTTCACGTTGCACCAAGTATTGTGGAGGTCGGCACGGGCAGCGGCGCGGTAGCCATCTGTGTGGCGCTCGAGACTGGCGTGACCGTGTGCGCGACGGACGTGGCGCTCGATGCGCTGGCGCTGGCACGCGAAAATGCGGCGGCGCTGGGCGCTGAGGTTCGGTTCATACAGGCGGACTTGCTGGCGCCGTTGCGAGGGCCAATCCACGTGGTGCTGGCCAACTTGCCATATGTCCCGACCGCACGCGACTTGCCGCGCGAGGTCCGTGACTACGAGCCGCACGTCGCCATCTTTGGCGGCCTGCGCGGCACCGAGCTCATCGAACGACTGTTACGTCAGGCGTATGACGTGCTCGCGCCCGGCGGCGAGCTCTGCGTCGAGCTGGACGAGGAGGACCAGGCGCAGCCAGTCGCGGCGCTGGCACGCCATTTGTTCGCTGACGCGGACGTCTCGGTGCGCCAGGACGCCGGCGGCTACGACCGCGTGGTGTGCGTGCTGCTGCCGGACTAGCGGCTAGCCGGCGGCGGGGGTTTTCGTCTCGGGGGCGTCGAGGCGCGCCAGGGTGCGTTTGAGGCGCGCGAGGCCTTCTTCGACCTCGGTCTGGGTGATGTTGAGCGCGGGCGCGAAGCGCAGTGTTGTCGGACCGGTGGCGTTGAGCAGGACGCCTTCCTCGATGCCCAGGCGGACGACGTCGGGCGCGCGCTCAGCCGTCAGATCCACAGCGATGAGCAGACCGTCGCCGCGCACCGTCTGAATGATCGGCAGCTCGGCCTTGAGCGCCTCGAGCGCGCGCTTTAGATAACCGCCGACGCGCTGCACGTTGCCCAACACATCGTTTTCCAAAATATGTGAGACGACGGCGTG
>Ga0137369_10002724_pt1 | contig 18109 bp, 17 predicted proteins | sample SagtaG_12_FD_104918 | JGI IMG/M metagenome (GOLD analysis project Ga0137369, IMG submission 104918) | Vadose zone soil microbial communities from Sagehorn Ranch, Mendocino, California, USA - Sage1_L_113_16 metaG | ecosystem: Environmental > Terrestrial > Soil > Vadose zone | place: USA... | reverse complement strand
CCGCCGCGAGCGCCGCGGCGGCACGCGCGATGTCGTCGGGGTCGGGATCGGCCGGGTCGACCACCAGTACGGTCACGAACCGGTGCGGGCGCCAGCGACGCGGTCGCGGAGGGCGAGGTCGGGAAGGATCTCGATCTGCGCGTAGCCCGTGTCCGCGAGGATCGAGCGGACCTCCTCCGCCTGCGACGCGCCGATCTCCATCACCAGGGCGCCACCCGGCAGCAGCCAGTCGCGCGCCGCGGCCGCCAGCCGGCGGTGCACCTCGGTCCCGCCGACCAGCGCCTCGCGCGGGTCGGCACGGACCTCGGGTGGCAGGTCCGCATACTCCGCCGCGGACACGTAGGGGGGGTTCGAGACGACCAGCTCGACCCGGCCGCGCAGGGCGGCCGGAAGCGGCTCGAGCAGGTCGCCCTCACGCACGACGACGGCCAGCCCGTGGGACTCGGCGTTGCGTCGCGCCAGCGCGACGGCCGCCGGGTTCAGGTCCGTGGCGTGGACGATCGCGCCGGGGTGCTCGGCGGCGACCGACAGCGCGATCGCGCCGGTCCCGGTCCCGGCATCGACCACCAGTGGAGCATCGATCCCGGCGATCGCATCGAGCGCCGCCTCGACGACCACTTCGGTCTCCGGCCGGGGAACGAAGACGCCGGGCTCGACGGCCAGGCGCAGCGTGCGGAACGGCTGCGCGCCGGTGAGGTGCTGCAGCGGCGTGCCCGAGCAGCGCTGGCAGAGCGCCCGGCCGAACGCCTTCGCCGATGCCATGTCCATCGCGGTCCGCGTGTAGATCTCCGCCCGGTCCGTTCCCAGCACCCGCATCAGGAGCGCCTCGGCGGTCTCGCGCGGTGCCTCCACGCCGTGGCGCTCCAGGTAGTCGGCGGCGCGGTTCAGAACCTCGACGGGCCGCGCGCGCATCGCCGTCAGCCCTCTCCGTTCTGCCGCCCGAGCTGCTCGGCGCGCTCGTTCGCCATCAGCGCGTCGACGAACGGGTCGAGGTTCCCCGCCAGCACGTCCGGCAGGTTGTGGACGGTCAGGCCGATGCGATGGTCGGTGACCCGGTTCTGCGGGAAGTTGTAGGTGCGGATCTTCTCGGAGCGCTCGCCGGTCCCGACCTGGGCGCTGCGCGCGGCCGCCTCCTTCGCGGCCGCCTCCCGCTGCGCCAGCTGCAGCAGCCGCGCGCGCAGGTAGCGCATCGCCTTGTCCCGGTTCTGCATCTGGGAGCGCTCCTCCTGAACGCTGACCACGATGCCGGTCGGTCTGTGCGTGACCCGCACCGCCGAGTCGGTGGTGTTCACGCTCTGGCCGCCGGGGCCCGAGGAACGGAACACGTCGATCTGGAGCTCGTCGCGCTTGATGTCCACCTCCGTCTCCTCCGCCTCCGGCAGCACCGCGACGGTGGCGGTGGACGTGTGGATCCGGCCGCCGGACTCGGTCACCGGCACGCGCTGGACGCGGTGCACGCCGGCCTCGTGCTTCATCCGGCTGAAGGCGCGGTCCCCGCGCGCTGCGAGGACGACCTCCTTCACCCCGCCGAGGTCCGACGGGTTCGACGAGAGCACCTCGGTCTTCCAGCGGTGCCGCTCGGCGAAGCGGCGGTACATCTCGAGCAGCTCGCCGGCGAACAGCGCCGCCTCGTCGCCCCCGGTCCCGGCGCGGATCTCGATGATCACGTTCCGGTCGTCGTTCGGGTCCTTCGGAAGCAGCAGGATCTCGAGCTCCCGCTCCAGCTCGGCCGCCCGCGCGGCCGCCTGGTCCGCTTCCGTTCGGAAGTACTCCGCCATATCCGGGTCGGCCTCGCCCTTGGCCAGGGCCAGCCCCTCCTCGGCCTGGGCGGCCGCCCCCCGATACGCGCGGAAGGCCCGCACGACCGGCTCGAGCTCGGCGTGCTGCTTCCCGAGGCCGCGGAGCTTCGCCGGGTCGGCCGCCGTCTCCGGCAGGCTCAGCTCCGCCCCCAGCTCCTCGAACCGCCGCTCGATCCCCTCGAGCCGCTCCCTGACCTGCGCGTTCATACACCCATTATCGGTGCCAGCACACAGACCTCAGGTCCTGCGCGCCGAGCCAGCGACTGGCTCTGCGCCCGCTACGGCCTGGCCCGGCACGGCCCGGGAGTGGGTGCGGGCGGCGCACCGGTTGGCCGACGCCCTCGTGCGGTTGGCGACGGCCGCGGGAGGGGGAACCGAACCCGGTCACCCTCGTGATCCACGCCGACGCCTCGGTGCTCGCCGGGCGGCGCCCGCGGAGGGCCCGGTGCTTTCCGAGAGAGGACGGGCAGCGCCTCGCGGTCGGGCGAGCGCCCGACGAGCGGTACCTGTCTGAAGGCTAGGAGTCGGAGGTCGCGGGCTCCTGCGCAGCGCCGGTCTCGTCGAGCGTCCGCGGCGGGAGCTTGCCCTCTGCGCGGAGGACCTCCTGGAACGAGGCGATGGCGACCTCGATCTGGTCATCGGAGGGAGGCCTGGTGGTGATCTTCTGCAGCCACAGGCCGGGGGCCATCAGAAAGCGCATCACGGGGCTGTGCGTGTACTTCGCGCCGAGGCGGAGCAGTTCGTAGGCGATGCCGGCGATCACCGGGATCGCCACGATCCGGGACAGGATCGCCCAGAGGATCGGCGGGTTCCCGAACAGCGCGAACACCAGGATCGTCAGGATCATCACGATCAGCAGGAAGTTCGTGCCGCAGCGGACGTGCAGCGTCGAGAACCGGTCCACCCGCTCGGGAACGAGCGGCTCGCCGTGTTCGAACGCAGCGATCGTCTTGTGCTCGGCGCCGTGGTACTGGAACACCCGCCGGATGTCCTTCATCCGTCCGATCAGCGCCAGGTATCCGAGGAACAGCGCCACCCGGAACAGGCCCTCGAGCACGTTGCGCAGGATGCTCGAGTCGACGGTCCTGCGGAAGAAGCTGAAGAGCACCGCCGGCCCGACCACGAACAGCCCGATGAACAGCACGAGCGCGAGCGTCATCGAGAAGGCCATCTGGCCCCTGGTCAGCTTGGCCTCCTCCTCGGCGGACTGGTTGGCCGAAGCCGTCAGCGCCTTGACCCCGATCGCGAGCGCCTGCCCGAGCCCGATCACCCCCCGGAACCCCGGCCAGCGCAGGACGCGGTAGCGGTTCGCCACCGAGTCGATGTGGTGCGCTTCCAGGTGGATGGACGTGTCGGGCCTGCGCACGGCGAGGGCCCAGTGGTCCTTGCCGCGCATCATCACGCCCTCGAGCACCGCCTGGCCGCCATAGAAGTGCGGCGGCTGGGGCTCGGGCCCTACCGGGTCGAGCGCGGGGCCGGTCTCGGCCGCCACGGCCCGATCAGCCGCGCTTGGCGTAGCGACGCTGGAAGCGCTCGACGCGCCCGCCGGTGTCCACCAGCTTCTGCTTGCCCGTGTAGAACGGATGGCAGTTCGAGCAGATCTCGACGCGGATCTCGGGCTTCGTGGAGCGCGTGACGAACGTGTTCCCGCACGAGCAGTGCACGGTCGCGACGACGTATTCGGGGTGGATTCCCTGCTTCATCTCACTCGGTTCAACGACGGGCTATTCCCGCCCCAGGGTAGCAGGTACGATCCGGCGGTTCCGATCCGACAGCCCTGAGAGGCCCCGACAGGAGGTAGCCCCACGATGAGCAGCGACGAGTCCCTCCCCCACCCCTCGCTCGGCGTCTCCGAGGAGGAGGCCCAGGCACGCTTCGAGGCCCTCCAGGCGAAGCTCGTGCCGCTCTGGAGGTCGATCGCGGCGCTGAACCAGGACCCGCAGACGATCGTGGTCGTCCCCTCCCTGACCCTCGACCAGCTCGAGGAGCACGGCGTGGAGATGCAGGCCTACGAGGAGCGCTACCTGTTCCTGCTGTTCCTGCTCCGCCAGCCGCGGGCGCGGATGGTGTACGTCACCTCGCAGAAGATCGCGCCGAACATCCTCGACTACTACTTCCACCTGCTGCCCGGGGTCATCTCCAGCCACGCCCGCAAGCGGTTCTTCAACCCGGCCCCCCAGGACGGGGCGGCCCGGGCGCTCTCGCAGAAACTGCTGGAGCGGCCCCGGCTGCTGGAGGAGATCCGGGGCCTGATCCTCGACCCGGACCGGGCGCACATGGTGCCCTACAACACCACGACCCTCGAGCGCGACGTCGCCCTGCGGCTGGGCATCCCGATGTACGCGGCCGACCCGAAGTTCTTTCCGCTCGGGACGAAGTCGGGCTGCCGAAAGCTGTTCGCCGAGGAAGGGGTCCCGCACCCGCTCGGCCACGAGGACCTGCGCGGCGAGGACGACTTGGTCGACGCGCTGGTCAAGATGCGCGCCGAGCGGCCGGCCATGCAGCGTGCCATCGTCAAGACGAACGAGGGGGTCTCGGGGGGCGGCAACGCCCACGTCGACCTCGCCGGCACGCCGGCGCCCGGGGACCCCGCCGAGCGCGACGCGGTGGTGGACCGGGTGCGCTCGATGACGTTCGAGCACCACCTGGGACGCTACGTCACCTACATCGCGCAGCTCGAGGAGCGGGGGGGGGTGGTCGAGGAGCGGAGTATTGGCCTGGAGGTCCGCAGCCCGAGCGTCCAGCTCCGGAACACGCCCCTCGGCGAGGTCGAGCTGCTCTCGACGCACGACCAGCTGCTCGGCGGGCCGGAAGGGCAGACCTACCTCGGGGCGAAGTTCCCCGCCGATCCGGGCTACGCGGCGGCGATCACTCGCGAGGCGGCGAAGATCGGCAAGCGCCTGGCCCGCGAGGGGGTGCTCGGGCGCTACGCGATGGACTTCGTCACGGTGCGCAAGGCGGACGGGTCATGGGACGCCTACGCCATCGAGCTGAACCTGCGCAAGGGCGGGACCACGCACCCATTCCTGACGCTGCAGTTCCTGACCGATGGGCGGTACGACGCCGAGGCCGGCGTGTTCACGGCGCCGAGCGGCGCCCCGAAGGCGTTCGTCGCCAGCGACCACGTGGCGAACCCGCTGTACAAGGCGCTGACCCCCGACGACCTGTTCGACGTCGTCGCCCGCCACGGGCTCCACTTCGACCAGAGCCGACAGACCGGGGTCGTCTTCCACATGATGACGATGCTCCCCGACAAGGGCACCACGGGGCTGACCGCGGTGGCGAACTCGGCGGAGGCGGCCCAGGCCCTGTTCGAGAAGACGGTGGCCATTCTGGACCGGGAGGCCGAGGAGGCCGTGCGCGATCGCGGCCTCCCGGAGTGAGCGAGGCGAGCGAGTAGGCTCGGGCCGGTCATGTGCGAGCTCCTCGGCATCTCGGTCAGCCCCGCCGCCGAGCTGGGCCTGTGGTTCAAGGCGTTCGCGCCGCGCGCCGAGCACAACGCGCACGGCTGGGGCGTCGGATGGTACGAGCACGGTGAGGCCCGGCTGGTGAAGGAGCCGTCGCGGGCCGACCAGAGCGAGCGGGCCGCGACCCTGGCCGCGGACCCGCCGACGAGCGACGTGTTCGTCGTCCACGTCCGTGCCGCGACGATCGGCGACCTGACCGAGCAGAACACGCACCCGTTCCGCGCCCGTCTGGCCGGGCGCGATTGGCTGTTCGCGCACAACGGGACCGTCAACGACCTCGACCAGTTCCCGGTCGGGAAGTACCGCCGGGAGGGACAGACCGACTCGGAGGTGGCGTTCCACTTCCTGCTGGCGCGCCTCGAGCGGCTCGGTCGCCGTGCCACCGACGCCGAGGTCACCGCCGATCTCTTCACCGGCGCCCGTGCGCTCTCGGCGCACGGGCGGGCCAACTTCCTGCTGTCGGACGGCCGGACGCTGTGGGCCTACTACGACGGGCACAAGACGCTGCACTACATGACCCGGCGCTCCGGAGACATCGGGACCGTGCGCGCGGAGGACACCGACTACCGGATCGCGCTCGCAGTACCCGATGCGGCCGACGAGCGGGCGGTGATCGTCGCCTCGGTCCCGATCAGCGAGCAAGACCCGTGGATGCCGCTGAAGCCGGGCGAGATGCTCGTCTGCCGCGACGGCCTGCTGCTGGATCACCTGGTCGCCCCGGGCGCCCCGACCCGCGCCGCGTCCTGAGCGATCGCATCACTCGAGCGGCAGCCAGGCCTGCGCACCATCCTCGGCGCCCACCCGGCCGAAGGGCTCGGAGAAGTGCGGGGTGGCCACGGTCAGGCCCTCGGCCGCGGCGCGACCGAACCAGGCCCGACGCGCCGCCGAGGCGGCCGCCGGGTCCGCGTCGCCCTCGCTGCACCACTCGGGCTCTTGGAGCTGCGCCGCGGTGATCGCCAGGTCGGCGCTCAGCAGGAGCGAGGGCTCTCCGTCGACGATCACCACCTGATGGCCCGGGGTGTGCCCCGGGGCCGGCACGACCGTCACCCCCGCGGCCGGCCCGCGCTCGCCGTCGGTTCGCTCGACCAGATCGGCGATCGGACGCCCGCTCCGCTCCCACTTCTCGGCGTGGGCGGGGTCGCGTGACAGCACCTCCCAGTCGGCCCACCCGATCAGGTGGCGGGCGTTCGGGAACGCCGGCGCGCCGTCCTCGTCCGCGGTCCCGCCGATGTGGTCGAAGTGGTGGTGGGTCAGCACCACCACGTCCACCTCGCCGGGCCCAACCCCCACCGACGCCAGTTCGGCGAGCAGGGATCCGGCCACACCGAAGAACCGGGCGCCGGGTGCCGAGGACGGTCCGAGTCCCGTGTCGACCAGGATCGTCCGACCGCCGGCGCGCACCAGATGGCAGTGGACGTGGAGCCGCAGGGTTCCCGATGGGGCGAACGCGTCGGGGTAGCGCTCCCGGTACGGCGCCCACGCCTCAGCCGGGACCGTGGGGAACGGGTCCGTGATCGAGTTCCCGTAGTCGGCGACCGCGTCGCACAGGGCGACGACCTCGGCCCCGCCGACGCGGATCGCTCCGTGAGGCACGGCTACTCGTACGAGAGGCCGTGGTCCTCCATCAGGCCCTCGACGAAGCGGTGGAAGTGGAGGTGGTCGCTGGTGAACTCGCGCTGCTCGCCGTCGTTCTCCAGCGTGACGACGTCGTACGGGCCGCCGGGGGTCTCGCGGTCCTCCCGGACCTTCACCGGTACCCAGCCGTCCGCCATGAGCTCGCGGATCTCGGCCGAGACGGTGTCGTCACCCCACCCTGCCATCGGCCCTCCTCCAGCGGTCGGTCGGTCCTCGACTAGTCGTTGACGGGAGCCTTGCTGATCTCGCGGAGGAACTGCTCGTTCGACTTGGTCTGGCGCATCTTGTCGACGAGCAGCTCGAGCGCGGCCGCCGAATCGAGCGCGTGCAGCACCCGACGCAGGCGCCAGGTCAGCGCCAGCTCCTCGGTCGGCATGAGCAGCTCCTCCTTGCGGGTGCCGGAGGCCTCGATGTTGATGGCCGGGAAGATGCGCTTCTCGGACAGCGTCCGGTCCAGACGGATCTCCCAGTTCCCGGTGCCCTTGAACTCCTCGAAGATGCCCTCGTCCATCCGCGAGCCGGTCTCGACCAGCGCGCTGGCGATGATCGTCAGCGAGCCGCCTTCCTCGATGTTGCGCGCCGCGCCGAAGAACCTCCGCGGCGGGTAGAGGGCGGTCGAGTCGATGCCCCCGGACAGGATCTTCCCGGAGGCCGGTGCGGCCAGGTTGTAGGCCCTCGCCAGCCGGGTGATCGAGTCGAGCAGGATCGCCACGTCGCGTCCGCTCTCGACCAGGCGCTTGGCGCGCTCGAGCACCAGCTCGGTCACCTGGATGTGCTGGTCCGGCGGCTTGTCGAAGGTCGAGTACACGACCTCCGCAGCCTCCACCGTGCGCTGCCAGTCGGTGACCTCCTCCGGGCGCTCATCGACCAACAGGATGATCATGTGCAGCTTCGGGTCGGCGTGGATGAAGCCGTTCGCGATCTGCTTCAGCACGGTCGTCTTCCCTGCCTTCGGCGGCGAGACGACCATCCCGCGCTGGCCCTTCCCGATCGGCGCGATCAGGTCGATGATCCGCTCGGCCACGCTCGTCGGGTCGTGCTCCAGGCGGACCCGCTCGTGCGGGAACAGCGGCGTCAGCTTGTCGAAATCCCGCCGCTCCCGGATCGCCTCGGGGTCGAGCTCGTTGATCGTCTCGATCTTCAGCAGGGCCGGGTACTTCTCGCCGTCCTTCGGCGAGCGGATCAGCCCGGTGACCTCGTCGCCCTTGCGCAGGCCGAACCGCCGCGCCTGCGAGAGCGAGACGTAGACGTCCCGGTTGCCCGGCAGGTACCCGCCGGTGCGCAGGAAGCCGTAGCCGTCGTTGTGGATGTCGAGGATGCCGGTGATCTGCGGCGCCTCGGCCAGCTCCTCCTCGGTGGCCTCGCGCTCGATGGGCCGGCCGCCGCCGCCTCCTCCGCCGCCGCCCCGGCGACGGTCGCGCCGTCGCCGTCCGCCGCGGTCGTCGAACCGGTCCCGGTCACGGTCGCGGCGATCCTCGCGCGGACGCTCCTGCGTCCCGACGCCGCCGCCCGGCCGCTCCGACCGGCCCTCCGCGGCCCGCGCGGTGGTTCCGTCGGCCCCGCGCGAGGGTGCTGTCGGACTGCCGGCCGAGGGAGCGGTGGCCGGGGATGTGGATCCGTTCCCGGACGCCGCTGCGGCCCCGTCGCCGCTGACATCGCCGCCGCCCGCGGCGACGATGCGGTCGATCAGGTCGCCCTTGCGCAGGCGCTGGGTTCCCTCGATCCCGAGGCCCGAGGCGATCTCCTGGAGTTCGCCGAGGACCTTCGATTCGAGGCTCGGTCGATCGATCGTGCTGGCCAATCTAAGCTCCTTCCTGCAGTTCCTTCTGGAGGGCCGCCCAGTCCGCGAGGAACTGGGCGTTGCCCTTGTCGGTGAGTGGGTGCCTCACGAGCTTCGTGAACACGTCGTACGGCGCGGTGGCGATGTCGGCGCCGGCGAGCGCGGCTTCCACGACGTGCATGGGATGACGGAGGGAGGCTGCCAGGACCTCGGTCTCGTAGCCCTGGACGTCGTAGATCTCGCAGATCTGCCGCAAAGCGTACAACCCGTCGGACGCCGTGTCATCGATCCGGCCGATGAACGGCGAGACGATGTAGGCGCCGATCTCGGCGGCCAGGATCGCCTGCGCCGGGGAGAAGACGAGCGTCACGTTGATCCGGACGCCCTCGTCGGCGAGGCGCTTCCCGGCCATCAGGCCGTCCGGGGTCATCGGAACCTTGACCACGGCGTTCTCCGCCATCGCGGCGAGGTGCACGCCCTGCGCGTACATCGCCTCGGCCTCGGGCTCTGTGGTCTCGAGCGACACGTCGCCGTCCACCTCGTCGAGGATCAGCCGCCAGGCCTTCTCGACGTCACCATGCTCCTTCGCCAGCAGGCTGGGGTTGGTGGTCACCCCGCGCAGGACCCCCCAGCGGTTGATCTCGCGGATCTCGTCGAAGTTCGCGGTGTCCAGGAACAGCCTCATCCGATCCTCCCCTCGACCGGCTGCCGCGCCTCCCGTTCGCCCGCGGCCGCCCCGCGACGCCGCCCGGCCAGCCGCTCGGTGGCGTGCTCGACCACCAGGTCCACCACCGCGGCGAGCGTCTGGTCCAGGTTGTAGGAGGGCACCACCGGCACGCCGTGCGAGAGGGCCTGGCTCTTGATGTACTTCTGCACCTTCCGGATGTTGGGAAACGCGGTCAGGTAGCGCTCGTAGGGCCGGTGGGTGGCTTCGGCCGCTCGGGCCAGGAAGTGGTTGCGGTGTAGGTCCTCGTCCTCGACCGAGACGATCAACGGCACCGGGAGCACCCGGTCGGCCCACGGGCCGGTGTCGACGAACCCGGGGACGATGTGCGCCCCCTCCACGATCAGGGGCGTCCCCTCCATCGCGGCGCGCTCGATCAGCGCGTGCACACCGACCGCAACCGCCATCGTCTGCTCGCGGAAGCCGACGATCACCTTGTCGGCCGGGCGGGGTGGGGGCTCGCGCAGGGCGGTGTCGGCGTCGAACGAGGACGTGTGCAGGGTCGGCATCAGCTCACGCGTGAGCATCGCCCGCATGACCTCGCGGATGGCGTCGGTGGCCACCACGCGCACGATCCCCAGGCGCGCCGCGAGCTGGGTGGCCACCGTCGACTTGCCGACGCCGGTGGCCCCGCCGATCAGGATGACGAGCGGCACGTCGAGCGCCGCCACCTCCTGCCACCGGACGAAGTTCTTGGCGTAGCGATCGCCGGCGACCTCCTCGAGCACGGACACGGTCAGGTCGCGCACCTCGCCGCTCGTCACCTCGGTCGAGCCGCGGTCGAGCAGGCGCTCCTCGACCCGCTCGGCGACCTGGTACGAGCGGTACGGCGACAGCCCGGTCGCCATCAGCTGCGAGGCCGTCAGGCCCTTCGAGAAGGGGAGGCCCGGCTGGCGATCGGTGATCACGATGTGTCGCTGGGCGCGTTTGCGGATCCTCATCACTCCCCCGGTCGCCCCCACGCTCGGCGCGCGGTGCGCTCCGCCGCCCGGCGGGCGGCGAGCTCGAGGGCCCTCCCGAGGAGGTCCTCCAGCTCCCCGTCGCCGGAGAGGGTCACCGCGCGGTTGTCCACGAACACCACTCCCGCCCCGCGCTCCAGGGCCAGCTCCGCGGCCACCTCCACGGCGGCCGCCTTCAGCTCGGTGGCCAGCACGTCGAACGGGCCGGCGGCCTCGACGTCCGCGCGCAGGGCGGCGCGGTCGGCGAGGCGGGCGCTCGTCGCCACCACGCGGGCGCCGTGCTCCTTCTGGAGATGTGCGGCCTGGGCGCGTGCACCGTCGGCAGAGGCGGTCGTTGCGAGAAACACCCGTCTCCCCTCCACGTCCCCGAGCGGCGTCGGCACGAAGTCGGTAACGACGAACCACGCGTCCGGACGCAGCCGGCGGATGTGGGATTCGAGCGCTGAAAGGGCTTCCGGCCCGACGTCCGGGCCAGAACCCATTGTAAGGACGAACAGGTCCGATCGCAATATCCGGTAGGGGCCGAGGTAGCCGCGCAGGTACTCGGGGTCGAGCGAGGCGGGCGCGACGAGGGCCGCGCCGTCCCAGGCCACCGGCGGGAGCGCCGCGCCGCTCCCCTCGAGCACCACGATCCCAGCGCCGAGGGACACGGCCACGTCCGCCGCCTGGGCCGCGTTCGTCGCGAACGGCGCGCCGGCGAGCCCCCCGCCGATCCGCCGCGCCCCGACCGTCGTGACGTTGGCCGTCAGCGCGTCCTCGAGGTAATCGCTCGCCGCGTGGCGCCCCGCCCGGACGAGGTCGCGCAGCGTCTGCAGGTCGATGGGGGCGTGCGCCACCTCGGGCGCCTCCGGGCCGCCGCGCCCCATGGCCACCACCACCGGATCCATTCCTCGCGCCGCGGCGACCCGCGCGGCGGTTCCGCCGATCGCCGTCTTGCCCGTTCGCTTCCCGGTGCCGATCACGGCGAACGCCGGGACCGGGAGCGGGCCCGCCGCCGGCGGTGGATCCAGGCGGAAGTCCGCTCCGACGTAGGGCACCCCGCGCACCAGGGCCACGGCGGCGAGCTCCATCCGCTCGCGGTAGCCGAGCACCGGCTCGTCGGAGAGGTCGAGGACCGCCTCGGGCCGATGGCGCTCGAGCGCCGCGGCGAGCGCACCGGCGCGTGACCCCGCCGGCTCCGCGATCCGCTCGACGGGCAGGCCGCCGAGGTCCAGCGCTCCGCCGTCGGCGAGCTTCTCGCCGCCCCCGACGAGCAGCGCGGCCACGGGCTCGTACCCACGCTCGCGCGCCACGGCGAGCCCCCACCGGATGACCGGCGGATAGTGCTCGCCGTCCACGAGGACCAACACGGTCGGCATACGGGGTGGTTCCTGATCGGGAAGGTGGGACGGCCGCGAGGGCGGCCGGGGAAATCCTACTCGTTCCCGGCCGGCGCCTCGGCCAGCGGGATGTCGGCGAGCGGCGCCGGCGACTCCTTCATCAGCGTGTCGAGCTCACGGTAGTACTGCCGCCCGGTGGAGATCGAGAAATGGGCCACGAGGGTCTGCGCGCCGAACGGGTACTTCCGGTGGATCTTGACCTCGTCGCCCTCAACCTCGATCACGTTGTAGCAGGGCCGCGTGTGGCCGCGCAGCCGGAGCGAGGCGCAGGTGCCGGCGGTGACGATGTACATCGTCTCCAGGCGCCACACGTACGGGACGTGCTTGTGCCCGGTGAGCACCATGTTGATGCCGTTCGTGATCAGGAGTTCCAGCAGGTCGCCGGAGTCGTAGACGTCGCTGCGCTCTCGGCCGGTCCCCGGCAGCGGGATCAGGTGGTGGTGGATCGCCAGCATCTTCAGCTCGGCGGGCACGGCGAACTGCTCCACCAGCCACTCGTAGCGCTCCCGGCCGATCTGCCCGTGGTCGAGGTCCGGCTCACTCGTGTCCGCCCCGACGATGCGGACGCCGGCGACGTCCTGCGCCCAGTGCCGCGGGCCGACCAGCTCCTCGAAGTGCACGTAGCCGACGTTGCGCGCGTCGTGGTTCCCGGGCACCGACCACACGGGCGAGGTGATCCGGGAGAGGTAAGCCACCGCGTTCTTGAACTCCTGGCGGTACCCGAAGTCGGTGAAGTCGCCGGTGCAGACCACCACGTCGGGCTCGAGCTCGTTCAGCTCGACGATCACCCGGTTCATCAGGTTCGGAACGAAGTACGGGGACCCCACGTGCGGGTCGGATATGTGGGCGATCGTCGTCACACGACCATCTTAGGACCGCCCCGGCCCCCCGTCCGGCAGGCCCCCTTTCCGAGTTCCGCCTATTCCGCGGCGATCGCCTCGAGGACGTCCAGGTTGGCGGCGCGGCGAGCCGGCGGGATCGCGGCGACCACGCCGGCCAGCGCCGCCAGGATCACGTAGAGCGCCAGCTGCGCGCCCGGAATGTCCAGCTCGGTGATGCCCTCCTCGGACAAGGACTCGGTCAGGGCCCAGCCGAAGAAGATCCCGACCGCGATGCCGAGCATGGCGCCGATCACGGCGATGATCACTGACTCCCAGCGGATCATCCTTCGTGCCTGCCGGCGGCTCATCCCGACGGCGCGCAGCAGCCCGATCTCACGGGTCCGCTCGAACACGGCCAGCGCCAGCGTGTTCGTGATGCCGAGCAGGGCGATGACCAGTGCCAGGCCCAGGAGCGCGGTGACGAGCGCCAGCAGTTGGTCGATCTGCGCCGCGGTCTTGTCCGCGTACTCCGTCTGGTCCTGGACCTCGGCGGCGGGGAAGTCTCCCAGGGCCTCCTCGATGGCCGTGCGCCCCTCGTCGGCGTGCACCCCGGAGCGGAGCTTGACCAGGACCTGCAGGTCGAGCTGCTCCGGGTAGTTCGCCTCGAACGCGGGCAGGTCGATGAGCCAGTTGCCCGCGGACAGGCCGGTCTCCTCGAACGTCCCGGCGACCGCGAAGGCCCTCTTCCCCGTGCTCGGGAACTCGAGCGTCACGCGGTCGCCGACGGCCAGCCCGCGGTCCCGCGCCACGGCAGCGGCGACGAAGACGCCGTTCGCGTCGAGGTCGTCGAGCGAGCCGGACGCCACGCCGAGGTCCACGGTGCGCTCGAGCGTGGCGGCGGTCACGCCGGCCAGGAACTCCGTCGAGCCGCCCACGCGGAAGTCCCCGAGGCGGAATTCGGTCAGCGCGTCCACCTCCGGCAGGTCGTCCAGGCGGACCGCGATCTCCGGGCTGAGCGCCGAGAATCCCGTGAACGACGACCCTGCCACGACGAACTCGGCCTTCAGCCCGCTGGCCAGCGCCCGGCGGGTGGAGGCCTTGATCGACGCGCCGAGGATCCCGACCATGCCCACCAGAGCCAGGCCGATCATCAGCGCGGCCGCCGTCGACGACGTCCGTCGCGGGTTGCGGGCGGCATTGTCCCGCGCGACCCGACCGGGGAGCCCGGCCAGCCGCGCGGGAATCGCGCCGAGGGCGCGCGCCAGCCGCCCCGAGAACAGCGGGGACAGCACCGAGACTCCGATGAACACCGCGAAGGCCCCCGCCCCGACCACCGCAGCCGCGTTCGACACGCTGCCGAACAAGCCCGCGCCGAGGAGCCCGGCCCCGATGGCGGCGATCACCAGGCCCGTCAACAGTCGCCGCCGGGAGAAACGCGGCGGGACCGGTGCCGACTCGCGGAGCGCCTCCATCGGGCTGATCCGCCCCGCGCGGCGGGCGGGGGCGATCGAGGCGATCACGGTGACCAGGATCCCGACCACGAAGGCCGCGATCACGGTCCGGGGCTGCAACTGCAGGCTGGTCGATGGCAGGTCGAGCCCGAACGCGCCGAGCAGTCCCTGCAGGCCGATCGCCAGCAGGATCCCGAGCCCCAGACCGAACACCGCGCCGATCAGCCCGACCACCACCGATTCGACCACCACCGACCCCACCACTTGCCTCCCGCTCGCCCCGAGCGCCCGGAGCAGGCAGAACTCGCGGGTGCGCTGGGCCCCGATCACCGAGAACGTGGTCAGGATGATGAACGCGCCCACGAACAGACCGATGAAGCCGAACACCAGCAGGGCGATCGTCAGGAACCCCAGCTGGTCTCGAAGGGAGTCCGACTGCTCCTCGGACACGCTGGTGGCGGTCTCCGCCTCCAGTCCGCGCGGAAGCGCCTCGTCGATCCGGTCGCGCAGCGCCTCCGGGTCGACTCCCGCGTCCCCGGCGACCGCGATCGTGTCGAACGCGCTCTCGCTGTCCAGCACCCGCTGCGCGGTCTCGGTGTCGAACACGGCCAGGGTGGCGCCGGCGAGGTTCTCGGCGTCGCCGAACCCGACCACCCCCGAGACGGTGAACTCGGCCGGTGGGCCCTGGAAGACGATCCGGATCTGGTCCCCCGGCCCGAACTCGAACCTCCGGGCCGTGCTCGCGTCGATCGCCACCTGGTCGTCGGAGCGCGGTGGGTCGCCGGATCGCAGCGTCAGGGGATTCAAGGAGGTGTTCGACCAGTTCACGCCGAGGGTCGGCGGACCGGACGGGACGATCGCCTCGCCTTCCTTGTCGATGAGCTGCGCGAACCCCTGGACCGTGCCGTCAGCCTCCGACACGCCAGGGACGGCGAGTACGGTGTCCAGCACCTCCTCGTCCACCGGCTGGCGGGTCATCTGGAACTGGCTCTCGAACGCCGCCTCCGACCGGACGTAGACGTCGGTTCCGGAGCTGACGTCGCGGAACAGGTTCTCGAACGTGGCGTTGATCGTGTCGGTCAGGACGTAGGTCCCGACGATGAAACTCACCCCGAGCACCACCGCGAGCGCGGTCAGGCCCAGCCGGACCTTGTGTGCCAGGAGGCTCCGCAGCGCGGCTCGCAGCACGCCGCTACGTCTCCAGGAGCTTCATCCGATCGAGGATGCCGTCGACCGTCGGATGGTGCATCTCCCCGGCGACGCGGCCGTCTGCCAGGAATACGACGCGGTCGGCATGCCCCGCCGCCACGGGATCATGGCTGACCATCACGATGGTCTGGCCGAAGTCCCGCACCACTTGCTCGAGGAAGGACAGCAGCTCCGCCCCGAGATGGGAATCGAGGTTTCCCGTCGGCTCGTCTGCGATGACGATGTCCGGGCGGCTGGAGAGGGCCCGCGCGGCGGCGACGCGCTGCTGCTGGCCGCCGGACAGTTCGCTCGGCCGGTGGTCAAGCCGGTCGCCCAGGCCGAGGATCGATACCAGGCGCTCCACCCACTTCCGGTCGGGGTCGCGCCGGGCCAGGTCGACCGGGAGGTTGATGTTCTCCTCCGCGGTCATCGTCGGGATCAGGTTGAACGCCTGGAAGACGAACCCCACGCGATCGCGGCGCAGCAGCGTGCGTTCCTTCTCGGACAGCGTGGTCAGGTCGATGCCGCCGATGAAGACCTGTCCCGAGGTCAGATCGTCCAGCCCGGCGAGGCAGTGCAGGAGCGTCGACTTCCCCGAGCCCGACGGGCCCATGATCGCCGTGAACCTCCCGGCCTCGAAGTCGACCGTCACCCCGTCGAGCGCGCGCACGGCGGCCTCCCCCGACCCGTAGACCTTGACCGCGTCCACGGCCCTGCACGCCGTTCCCGCCGGGGCGCGGCGCTCCTCGGCAGCCACGTTGGTCATCTCGCCTCCAGGTCGATACGTCGCGCGGGCCGGTACGCGGGCGCATGGCAGGATACGCGCCGGAAATGGCCACGACGTGAACCTGGTCGACCTGCTGATCGCCGCGCTTGCGGTGCTGGCGATCGTCTCGGGGTTCCGGCGCGGTGCGGCCCTCCAGATCCTCACCTACGTCGGGCTCCTGGCGGGTCTGTTCGCCGGGGCGCTGCTCGCGCCCCCGGTCGCCGGGCTGGTGGACACGCCGCTCGCCCAGGCCGTGGCGGCCCTCGTCGTCCTCGTTGCGCTGACCGGCGCCGGCGACGCTCTGGGGTGGTGGGTCGGAGCGCGGGCCTGGACGGCGGCCCGGCGCAGCCGGCTCTCGCCGGTGGACGCCGCGGCCGGTTCGGTGGTCTCGGTCGTGGCGCTGCTGCTCGCCACCTGGCTGCTCGCCTTCAACCTGGTCCAGGGGCCCTTCCCGTTCCTGGCGCGCCAGATCCGAGGCTCGGCGATCGTCCGCGGCCTCGACGAGATCCTCCCCGCGCCCCCCTCGATCCTGACCGAGGCGCGGCGCTTCCTGGACCGCTTCGGGTTCCCGGAGGTCTTCACCAACCTCCCGCCCGCCCCCGCCGGGCCGGTGGCGCTGCCGAGCGACGCGGAGGCTCGGCGGGCAGCCGCCGGCGCCGTCGGGAGCACGGTGCGGATCGTGGGCGAGGCCTGCGGGTTGATCCAGGAGGGCAGCGGCTTCGTCGCCGCCGACGGGTACATCGTGACGAACGCGCACGTGGTGGCCGGCGTGCCCGCGCCTCAGGTGCAGCAGCAGAACGGCGGGTCGGAGGGCGCGACGACCGTCCTCTTCGACCCCGATCTCGACGTGGCCGTGCTGCGCGTCGGGACGAGCCCCGGGCCGGCGCTGACGCTCCGGCGGGACGTCGTCGACCGAGGGGCGCGGGGCGCGGTGCTCGGGTACCCGGGAGGTGGACCGCTCGACGTCGAGCGGGCGGCGGTGCGCCGAAGCCTGGAAGCCGTCGGGCGCGACATCTACGGCCGGCGCACCGTGGTGCGCGAGGTCTACGAGGTGCAGGCGGCGGTCCGGCCGGGGAGCTCCGGGGGCCCGTTCGTCCTCGGTGACGGGACGGTCGCCGGTGTCGTCTTCGCGGCGTCGACGACCGAGGGGAACGTCGGCTACGCGCTGACGTCCACCTCCGTCGGCCCCGACGTGCGGTCCGCCCTCGGCCGCACCGCCCCGGTCGACACCCGCCCCTGCATCCGCTGACGGTCGGCTGCGATCAGTCGGTGGGGTCGACGACCTCGCGGTTACCGACGGGCGCATCGAGCGTCGCGTCGACGGCCTTCAGCTCGGCGATCTCGATGCACGCGGTGTCGGGATGCGCCGGGTCGCTCCCCTCGTACAGGGTGATCGTCACCCGCGCGTCGGTCTCCCGAACCGTGACGTGGTCCAGGACGGCGCAGGGCTCGATGCCGCTGGAGAAGGTCACGCGCAGCACGCGGCCGTCGGGGGAGACGACCTCGTAGCCGTCCCAGCCGATCGGGTGCACGTTCTCCATCCGCGGACTCGGAGTGACCAGGCGGGGAGTGGGCTCGATCGGCTCGGGCGGCCCCCCCGGCGTCGTGTCGCAGGGGCTGCCGACCGGCGAGTCGGAGTTCCTCGACGCGCCGGGGATCGGCGGGATGCTGACGCACCCGTCGCCCGGGGAGGAGGTGTTCCCGCCGGTGGGCCCGGGCGCCCCGCCGAATCCCTCGCGCAGCGAGGCTCGTCCGCAGGCCGAAGCCAGCAGGACGAGGGAGAGGGTCGCGGCGATCGCCAGGAGCAGCGTCCGTCGTCGCATCTGAATCGCTCCGATCGGATCGGTCGCCGGTACGACGGGCGGGCCGCGGCCGGCGTTCCCCGGCGGGGCTACTCCTCCATCACCACCCGGACGTCGCCCTCCTTCTGCAGCATCGAGAAGCCGGTCACCTCGCCCTCGCGCCGGAAGACGAGCGTGATCGTCGATTCGCCGACGCGAAGGTTCCGCAGCTCGACGGTGTTCAGCCAGGGGGGCAGCTGCGGCTTGTTCACCGTCAGGAGGTTCTCGTGGGCGCGGGCGGAGACGCCGAGCATGGCCTGGAGCATCAGGAACGGCGCGCCGGCCGCCCAGGCCTGCGG
>Ga0137369_10002719_pt1 | contig 18128 bp, 17 predicted proteins | sample SagtaG_12_FD_104918 | JGI IMG/M metagenome (GOLD analysis project Ga0137369, IMG submission 104918) | Vadose zone soil microbial communities from Sagehorn Ranch, Mendocino, California, USA - Sage1_L_113_16 metaG | ecosystem: Environmental > Terrestrial > Soil > Vadose zone | place: USA... | reverse complement strand
GGAGCTAGAGCCCTAGCTCCGCGCGCCACGCCTCGGTGTGCTCGCCGAGCTTCGGCACGGCGGCCGAGTCCCGCTGCGCCCGGCCGTACTCGCGGGATGCCTCGAGCAGCGTTGCCACCGGGCCGGCGCAGACGTCCTCCCCCTCGAAGAGCCCGAGCCAGTCGGCGAGCGGGCGGCGCCGGAAGATCTCCTCCAGCTCGTCATGCGCGTCGTGCGCGCGAGGGACGAGGTCCGGCCGGTCGAGCAGCTCGCAGAGGCGGCGCCAGAACTGGGGCTCGAGCGCGGCGATCGTCAGATACCGGCCGTCGGCGGTCTCGTAGATCCGGTAGCAGGCGAGCGCGCCGGTGAGCCGTCCGGCGAACTGGGCGAGCTCGTGCGCCTCGTGCGTCATCGACACGACGATGCGGGCGCCGCGGCCGGTCCGCTCCCGCTCGAGCAGCGCGGCGAGAATGCGGAGGACGGCGGTCAGCGCGCCCGCGGCGAGATCCGCCACCGGTACGGGCGGCATCGCGGGCGCGGTCGGCTCGAGCGCTCCCGCCCAGCCCATGTAGTTGAGGTCGTGTCCCGCGCGGAGCTCGCCCTCGCCGAAGCCCGTGATCGAGCAGTAGACGGCCGACTCGGGCACCGCGTCCGGCCCGACGCCGAGCCGCTCGGCCACGCCCGGACGGAACCCTTCCAGCACCACGTCGGCCCGGCGGCACAGCGCCGGCCCAAGCTCTGGATCCGTCTTCGCATCCCAGAGCACCGACTCCTTGCCGGCGTTGAGCGCCTCGTCCCATTGCGGGGCGACGTCGCGTACGGGGTCCCCCTCGGGAGCCTCGAGCCGGACGACGCGCGCGCCGAGGCGTCGCAGCTCCCGGCTCGCGAACGGGCCCGGGAGATTGCGGGTCAAGTCCACGACGAGGACGTTCTCCAGAGGCTCCACTATGCTCAGAACATTGACTGAGCGGTCAAACGGCCAGGAAGACAAGCGGCGGCTGATCCTCGAGGCCGCCGTCCGTGTCTTCGCGCGCAAGGGCTACCACACCTGCCGCGTAGGGGATATCGCCGAAGAGGCAGGGGTAGCGCACGGCCTCCTCTATCACTACTTTCGCTCGAAAGAGGCGGTGCTCGACTCCGTCTTCCACGAGACCTGGGCGGACATCGTCGGCGCCGCGCACCGCGTCGAGGAGACGGACGAGCCGGCGCGCGACCGGCTGACGGGAATCGCCAAGATCCTCCTGCGCGCGTGGAAGCGGGACCCCGAGCTCGTCAGCGTCGTCATCCGCGAGGGTCTGCGCAGCCCCGATCTGCAGCGCCGCGTGGGCGAGATCCGGCAGGCGTTCGACGCGATCGAGCGGATCGTCCGGCGCGGGCAGGAGGAGGGCGAGTTCCGTGCCGACGTCGACGCGCGCCTTGCGAGCGTCGTCTTCTACGGCGCGCTCGAGGAGATCCTCACGGGCTGGGTGCTCGGCACGCTCGAGGACGGCGAGGAGCAGATTGCCGCGGCCGAGCAGACCGTCGTCGAGATCGTCTGCGGCGGCCTGGCCCCCGACCGGGCGGCTACAACCGTCTAAGACATGGCTCAGCTCATCGCCGAGGTCGAGCGGCGCGCGCCGCCCGTCCGTCGAACGCTCTTCTGGACGCTCGGGCTGGGGGCCTTCGGCCTCGCCTTCTCGATCACGACGACGGCGGCTTACCTGCCGCCGCTGCTGGCGCGCTTCACCGACTCGGGGACGCTGATCGGCCTCGTGCTCGGGGCCGAGGGCGTCTTCGCGCTCGCGCTCTCCCCGGTGATCGGCCCGTGGAGCGACACCTTCCACACGCCGCTCGGCCGCCGCCGGCCGTTCATGCTCGCCGCGCTGCCTCCGCTCGGCTTCACGCTCCTGCTGATGCCGTTCATGCCGAACCTCTGGACGACGACGCTGATCGTCCTCGCCTTCTTCTTCGCGTACTACGTCTACGAGCCGCCGTACCGCGGGCTCTACCCCGACCTGTTGCCGCAGTCGACGTATGGACGGGCCCAGGGGATCCAGCACGTCCTCCGCGGGATCGCGCTCGGGTTGGCACTCGTCGGCGGCGGCTTCCTGCTGAAGGCCTGGCGGCCGGCACCGTTCGTACTTGCCGCGTTCGTGACGGTCGCGGCGTGCGGCGCGGCGATCGTCTTCGTCAAGGAGGACGGCGGCCACGGCCGCGTGTTCGAGGGCGTCCGCGCCTACCTCACACGGAGCTGGCGCATCCTCAAGGAGGAGCGGGAGGTACGTCGCTTCCTGCTCGCGAACGCGGCGTGGGAGGGAGCCTTCGCCGCCGCGCGCACCTTCGTCGTGCTCTACGTGATCGAGGGCCTGCACGAATCGAAGGCGATCTCGTCGGCGATCCTCGGCGCCGTCGCCACGGGCTACGTGATCGCGGCGGTGGTCTCCGGCCGGCTCGGCGATCGCTTCGGGCTTGCACGCGTGATCTTCATCGCCTCGTTCGTGTACGGCGGCGGTCTAATCGTCGCGGGCTTGGCGACCACGTGGCAGGACTGGTACTTCGCGCTGATCGTGCCGGTCGCCGTCGCCGGCGGGACGGTGATGACGCTCGCCTGGGGCCTGCTCTTCAAGCTGATGCCGCCGCAGCATCGCGGGGCGATCTCCGGGCTCGCGACCACGACGAAGGGACTCGGGCTCCTCCTCGGCGCCCCCGTCGCCGGCGCTGCGATCGACCTCGCCCGCCCTTGGCTGGACAAGACAGACGGGTACCAGATCCTCTGGCCGGTCTGCGCGATCCCGATCCTCGCGGCGATCCCGCTCGTCTACCGAATGATGGCCGTGGAGCCGACCGCGTCCCTGCAGGTCGACGGCGGAGGACCGCCCCTCCCGTAGCGCGCGGCGGGGACAGCGCGATCGTCTCGTGGTCGAGCGTCGGCCTCGTCGACGCCGCCGGGCGGCCCTGTGTCCTCTTCTCGGGTACGGACGTGACGGTGCGCAAGGAGCAGGCGGCCGCGTTGCGCGCATCGCGCGCGTGCCGACGGGTATCAACGGCAGACGGGGAGCGAGGGGACGCTGAGACCGAATCCCCAGACCTTCTCGTTCACCACGTAGAACGCCGTCAACGTGCGGCGCCGGGGCAGGACGAAGGCGTAGTAGCCGCGGCACTCGCGGCGCGCCAACGGTCCGAACAGCTCGCCGATCCGTGACGAGCGGTCGCCGATCCGGAGGCCCTCGCGCGTGTGCCAGCCCGGCGGCGACCAGAGCGTGAACAGTGCCGCGACCCGGCCGCGACGGAACTCGACGCCAACGCCCTGCGGCGCGTACCGCGCATACGTGAAGTACCACGTCGGGAAGGGACAACCCCGGCAGCGGCCGTAGTCGCCGCCCCAGGCCGCGCGCACCTCGGCCTGCGTTGCGCCGGTCTCCACACCGCCCAGGCTCTTGCCCGGCTCGACGACGCCGCCGTGCGGCAGCGCGAACGCGGCGGCCAGGAGGAGCAGGCGCACGCGGGTAGGGTGACACGCGTGGCGTTGTGGAACCGACTCGCCGGGCTCGACCTCGAGATCGAGGCGTCCGCGACCGAGCGGCGCAGCGTCGACGTCTCGACCGAGTTCACGCGGGTGACGACCGTCCTCTCGCTGCGCGGAGCCGGCGCGGAGGGCGTCGGCGAGGACGTTACGTACACCGCCGCGGACCACGAGTGGTTTCCGGAGGTCGATCCGCCGGGCCGAACGACGCTCGCCGCGTTCTCGCAGTCCCTCGACGGCCTCGAGCTCTTCCGCGGAGAGCCTGGGATGGAAGCGTCGGCCGACTACCGGCGCTGGGCCATCGAGAGCGCCGCCCTCGACCTCGCCCTCCGCCAGAACGACCTCTCGCTCGGTGCGGCGATCGAGCGCCAGTACCGGCCCGTCCGGTTCGTCGTCTCCACGCGCGCCGATGCGTTCGCGTGGCTCGCGCACGATCCGGAGCTCGAGCTGAAGCTCGATCCGGAGAACGACTGGGACCGGCCCCGGATGGAGCGCCTCGCTGCGACGGGTCGCGTCCGCGTGCTCGACCTCAAGGCCTATTACCGCGGCACGCCGGTCGACGTCGAGCCGGATCCCGAGCTCTACCGCGCCGTCGCGGAGCTCTTCCCGGACGCGGTGATCGAGGACGCTTCGCTCGAAGGGGCCTGCGGCGAGGTCCTGCGCGGGGAGGAGGGGCGCCTCAGCTTCGATGCGCCGGTGCATTCGCTCCCGGACCTGCTCGCGCTTCCGGTGGCACCGGGCTGGCTGAACGTGAAGCCGTCGCGCTTCGGCACGGTCGAGCGCCTCCTCGAGTGCATCGAGCACTGCGAGGCCCACGGAATCGGCATGTACGGCGGTGGCCAGTTCGAGCTGGGTCCCGGGCGGCTCCAGATCCAGGCGCTTGCGAGCCTCTTCTACGCCGGCGGACCGAATGACGTCGCGCCCGCGGAATACAATCTCGGCGCGCCACGTCCAGGGCTTCCCCGCAGCCCGCTGCCGGCGCCCGTTGTCCTGCGCGGTCTCGGGTTATAGAAGTAGAAGAATCGTGCGCGACGAGATGGCGATGTCCCGCCGGCAGTTCATCACGGCGGCGGGGGCGGGCGGGGCGGCCGTCCTCATGCCAGGGCTCGCGAGGGGCGGGCTGAAGCGCAGCCACGTCGCAGGGCGCGCCCTCGGCGAGAGCGTGGTCGTGCAATGGAACAGCGCCGCGCTGCAGGGTGTCCGAGAGTCACGGCTCGGGCCGCCGATGGTTGCCCGCGCACTGGCGATCGTGCACACGTGCGCCTACGACGCCTGGGCGGCGTACGACCGGCTGGCCCTCGGCACGCGCCTGGGCAGTTCGCTGCGACGGCCGCCGCGCGAAAGGACGCTCGCGAACAAGAACGCCGCGATCAGTTTCGCGGCCTACCGCGCAGCCGTCGACCTCTTCCCCGGCAGCAAGGCGACCGTCTTCGACCCGTTGATGCAGCGCCTCGGCTACGACGCCTCGAATCTCAGCACCGACGAGACCACCTCCGTCGGGATCGGGAATCTCGCCGCTGCAGCGGTGCTCGACTTCCGCCACCGCGACGGCTCGAACCAGCTCGGGAATGAGCCGGGAGGCAAGCCGGGAGTCCCCTACTCCGACTACACCGGCTATGTGCCCGCGAACGCGCCGATGGACCCGCTGTTGCCGTTCGACATGTCGCTCGTCCACGACCCGAACGCATGGCAGCCGCTGACGTACTTGGATGCGACCGGGGCGAGAGTGGCGCCGGCGTTCATCGGAGCCCACTGGGGTCGAGTGACGCCGTTCGCGCTCGCCTCCTACTCGCAGCTGCGTTCCCCAACCGGACCTGCCCGCTTCGGCTCACAGCAGTACGCCGCGCAGGCCGAGGCGGTCGTCGCCTTGAGTGCCGCGCTCACGGACAAACAGAAGGTGATTGCGGAGTACTGGGCCGACGGACCGCGCTCGGAGCTCCCGCCAGGCCACTGGGATCTGTTCGCGCAATTCGTCGCCCGCCGCGATCGCCACGGCGCGCGCCAGCACGGTGTCGACCTCGACGTCAAGCTCTTCTTCGCGCTCACGAACGCGATCTTCGACGCGAGCATCTGCTGCTGGGACAACAAGACGGCGTTCGACTCGGTCCGCCCGATCACCGCTGTTCGCTACCTCTTCCACGGACGATCGATTCGCGCTTGGGGTGGGCCGGGTCGCGGGACTCAGACGATCGACGGATCCGCGTGGCTCCCTTACCAGCCCTCGACCTTCCCGACGCCGCCGTTCGCCGAGTTCAGCTCCGGCCACAGCACGTTCAGCGCCGCCGGCGCTGAGATCCTGAGGCTCTTCACCGGCAAGGAGAAGTTCGGAGCATCCGTCACGATTCCCGCGGGCAGCTCCAAGGTCGAGCCGGGAGCGATCCCGGCCACGGACGTGACGCTGGGGTGGCGCACGTTCAGGGAGGCTGCGAACCAGGCCGGGATCTCTCGCCGCTACGGCGGGATCCACTTCGCGCAGGGCGATCTCGAGGCGCGCGCCGGAGGGCGGGTCGTCGCCCGCCGCGCGTGGAAGCGGGCGCAGCGCCTCTTCGAAGGCAGAAGCTAGGCGCCGGTGGGGACGGCGCCGCGGTGCACGTCCGCGAGCGCCGGCGCCCACGAGCACAGCGGTGAGACGTCGCCGTCGCGGCCGTTCAGCCGCCTGTAGCCGAGCGCATGCTCGGCCTGCATCAGCTTGTGCACCTGGGTCGTGCCCTCGTAGATGATCGGGGCGCGCGCGTTGCGGAAGTAGCGCTCGATCCCGTACTCGGCCGAGTAGCCGTAGGCGCCGTGCACCTGGATCGCGAGGTGCGCCGCCTTGAACGCGCACTCGGTCGCGTGCCACTTCGCGAGTGACGTCTCGCGCGTGTTCCGGAGGCCCTCGTTCTTCATCCACGCCGCCTGCATCACCAGCAGCTTGGACGTCTCGTAGCCGAGCACCATCTCCGCGATCATGTCCTGGACGAACTGGTACTTGCCGATCGGCTGCCCGAAGGTCTCCCGCTCGCGCGCGTATTCGACCGACTTCTCCAGGCACGCGCGGATGACGCCGCAGGCGCCCGCCGCGACAGTGAAGCGACCCTGGTCCAGGCCGTACATCGCGATCTCGAAGCCCTGCCCCTCCTCGCCGATCAGGTTCTCGGCCGGCACCTCGACGTTCTGGAAGAAGAGCTCCCCGGTCGAGCCGGCCCAGATGCCGAGCTTGTTCTCCGTGTCGGCAGTCGTGAAGCCGTCCACGCCCCGCTCGACGACGAAAGCGGAGATGCCGCGGTGCTTCGCGGACGGATCCGTTTTCGCGAAGACGAGCGCATGGTCGGCGACGTTGGCGTACGAGATCCAGTTCTTCGAGCCGTTGAGGACGTAGACGTCGCCCTCGCGGCGCGCGGTCGCCCGCATCGCCGCGACGTCGGAGCCGGCCGCCGGCTCCGTGAGGCCGAAGCAGGCGAGCTTTTCCCCCTTCGCCTGCGGGACGAGCCAGCGCTGCTTCTGCTCCTCCGTCGCGTACTTGAGCAGCGAGAGCGAGTTGAGGCCGACGTGCACCGAGATCAGCGTCCGGAACGCCGCCTCGCCGCGCTCGATCTCTTCGCACGACAGCGCTTCGCAGACGAAGTCGAGCCCGGCGCCGCCGTACTCCTCCGGGATGACGATCCCGAGGATCCCCAGCTCGGCCATCCCCTCGATCGCGTCCAGGTCGAGCCGGTGGGCGATGTCGTTCTCGACCGCGTTCGGGAGGATCCGCTCGTCGACGAAGCGCCGCACGGTCTCCTGCAGCAGCCGCTGCTCGTCGCTCAGCTCGAAGTCCACGCGGCCTAGTCTACGGGCGGGTTGGGGATCGGGGCCCTGCTGACCGCCGCTGCGCTGATCGGCTTCACGCCGCAGCAGAAGGCCGGCCTGCTCGTGGTTTCCGGGCTGCCCGCGGCGCCCTTCGCCGGCGGCGTGATCGTGCGTCAGTGGGACCGCGACGAGCCGCGTCCGCGCGCTGCGCTGGTCTACGCGGATCAGGAAGGCGGGACGGTCAAGACGTTTCCGTCGATCCCACCGTGGCGGGCCGCCGCGCAGATCCGGAGCAAGGAGCAGGCGTACGCATCGGGAGTCGAGACCGCCCGCGGGCTGCAGGGCGTGGCCGTGGACGTCGACCTCGCGCCGGTCCTTGACCTCTCGGACGGCCCGCTCGGATCGCGGCAGTTCTCGTCGCCCTTTTTCGGCGTCGCCTTCGCGCGCGGCTTGGCGGGCGGTGGCGCGGCGGCGTGCGTCAAGCACTTTCCGGGGCTCGGGTCGCTGCCGATCTCCACGGACGAGCGGCTGTACGTGCACGGGCGGATGCGCGATGCCGACGTTGCCCCCTACCGCGCCGCGATCGAGGCGGGCGTGCCGTGCGTGATGGTCGGTCACGGGATCTACGCGAACCTGGGGCGCCGCCGGGCGGTGCTTGAGCCGGCCGCCTATCGGCTCCTGCGGAGCCTCGGCTTCGACGGCGTCGCGATCACGGACTCGCTCGGCGTGCTCGGGAGCGGGATGGCACCGCTGTGGGCGGTCGAGGCCGTGCGCGCCGGCGCCGACCTCGTCCTCTTCCCGAAGGCGGCCGACGCGGCGCGTGCCGTGCACGCGCTCCTCCCGCTGGCGCGGCGTGGCGAGTTGGACGAGCACCTCCGGAGGGTCATCCTCTTCCGTGCCCGGTTCCGTTAGCAACGCTTAACGCAGCGCAACCGTCGGTTAACGAAGCCGTGCCTATAACACCGCCGGGCGATGCTGCGCGCGGGGTGGAGGAGCCGCGGGTCGGCCCGCCTCCTCGCGGCGGGCACACCGGCGCTCGCCGTCGCGTTCGTCGCCGTCGGCTTCGTCAGCGTCGAGCACTACGGCCGCAACTACTGGCTCTACCGCGGTTTCCCGCCTCCCACCGACCCGGCGTACGTCACGCAGACGGGCACCCAGGAACAGCTGGCGGTCGAGAGTGCGGCGCTCGGCGGTCGGGCCCAGCAGGTCGATGTCTATCTACCGCCCGGCTACGCCGAACACCCGGAGCGGCGCTACCCCGTGATGTACCTGCTCCACGGGTTCCCGGGTCGGCCGCTCGCGTTCGTGCTGACGGTCCGGGCCGGGGTCGTCGAGGACGAGCTCGCAGCCAAGGACGAGGGGCAGCCGATGATTCTCGTGATGCCGTTCGGCTCGACGGGGACGTTCACGGACAAGGAGTGGGCCGACGGCGTGCATACAGGCGAGGGCTGGGCCACTTTCGTCGCTCGCGACGTCGTCCACACGATCGACTCGACCTATCGGACGAGGACGATCCCGCTTGCCGCCGGTCGCGCGCAATCGCCGGCCTCTCGGAGGGCGGCTACGGCGCCATCAACATCGCCCTCCACCATCCCGGTGAGTTCCACGTTGTCGAGAGTTGGTCGGGCTACGAGCGCGCACCGCGGATTCCCTCGATCTTCGGCGCCGCCGGCCAGAGGTTGGCCGCCAATACACCGCTCGCGCGACTGCCCAAGGTGGCGGACGTCCTCCGTCACGCCCACGTGTTCTTCTGGTTCTACTCGGGCGCCGACGATCCGTTCCACCGTCAGAACCGCGAGTTCAGCCGGGAGTTGACGCGGGCCCGCGTCCCGCACGACTACCTCGAGGTCCCTGGTGGGCACAACTGGGCCGTCTGGCGAGGGAACGTCGAGCCGTCGCTGCTCGCTGCGTCGACGCGGCTGGCGCATGGCTAGGACCGTCCGCGCAACGGCGGGCACCGTGGCGGCGTTCGCGGTGGTCGTCGCGGCGACGGGCTGGCTCTACCTGATCCAGCCGCACTCGCGCTTGCCCGGGCCGGCGATGCCGGATGCGCTGCCGCTGGACGAGCTCTCGCGCCGCTCCGCTGTTCCCTTCCTCGTGTTCGTCGCGGTCTGGGGCGCCGCGGCCGGCCTCCTCGGCGCGATCGTGAAGGCCGTGCGGGCGGAGCGGCTGACCGCGGGACTCATGCTCGCGCTCGGCGTCGGCGGTTGGGGCTATCTCGCGACGGGCGCCTCGCTTCTGATCGTTCGCCAGGTGCCGGCTTACGAGGCGTTCCGCGCCGCCGCGACGAAGGAGGCCGTCTATCTCCCTGCCGCGCTCGCGGGTCTCGCCGGCGCGCTCGCGGGTCGCGCGCGTGCGACGGCCAGACAGCGCAGCCCGCTACTTCTCGCCTGGTTCGTGGCGGCCGCGGGCTTGCTCGGCGTGCTCGACGCCGTCCTTCCGGACCAGCGTCACGCGCTGATCGGCTCGCTGGCTCCGGAGCGGGTACACGGCCTCTCGACCGCACTCGTCGCGCCGATCGGGCTCGCCCTCGTCGTCGCGGCGCGCGGTCTCGCTCGACGCCAGCAGCGCGCGTGGCAGGTCGCCGTCGTCCTGCTCGGCGGCCTTGTCGTCCTCCATCTCCAGCACCGCTTCGGCTACGGCGCGATCGGCACCGGGCTCGTCGCCGTCGCGCTGCTTGCGCGGCGCGGCGACTTCGACGCCCCCGGCGATCCGGACTCCCATCCCCGGATCGCGCTCCGAGGCTTGTTCGCGGCCGGAGCGATCCTCGTCTACGGGAGCGCTGCGCTCTGGATCAACCGGATGACGGCCGACCAGCCGTACACGCTGGGCTTCGCCCTTCGCGAGACGGCCCGCGCGGCCGCAGGTCTGACGGCGGGCGGCTCCGCGCACCTCGCCGGGCGCGTGGGGGACTGGTTCCCGCTCTCGGTCCTGCTGCTGACCGTCTCGGCGGCTGCGCTGCTGCTGCTCGAGTGGGTCGCTCCGTGGCGCTACCGGTTGAAACAGGAGGCACGTGAGCGAGAGCTCACCCGCGTCCTCGTTGCCGCCTGGGGCGTGGACACGCTCGCCCCGTTCGTGCTCCGGGGAGACAAGTCGTACTTCTTCGACGACGAGGAGGCGGCGTTCCTCGCCTACAAGGTGGTCGGCGGCGTCGCGATCGTCTCCGGCGATCCGATTGGCCCACCGGAGCGCTTCCACGACCTCGTGGGGAGATTCATCTCCTTCGCGCATGCGCGCGGCTGGCGGGTTGCCATCCTCGGCGCCTCGGAGGGCGCGCTCGGGGTGTACGCGGCACACGGGCTGCACGCCCTCTATCACGGGGACGAGGCGGTGGTCGACGTCCCCACGTTCTCGCTGGAGGGACGGGCGATCCGGAAGGTCCGGCAGTCCGTCCACCGGCTCGAGCGCTCCGGCTACCGCGCCGAGGTCCTCCGTCCGAGCGAGCTGGACGGCGAGCTGCGCGACCAGCTGGAGGCAGTGACGCGGGCGTGGCGCGGCGCGCAGCCCGAGCGCGGCTTCGTGATGGCGCTCGACACGCTCTTTCGGCTGGACGACGAGCACGCTCTCTTCGTCGTCGGCCGAGACCCGGACGGGTCGGCGGCCGGATTCCTCCACTTCGCTGTCTGCACGCGAGGTTCTGCGCTGTCACTCTCGTCGATGCCGCGCCTGCGGACGACGCCGAATGGCTTCACGGAGTGGCTCGTCTGCGAGACGGTTGCCTGGGCACGGACGAATGGCTTCGAGCGCGTCTCGCTCAACTTCGCGCCGTTCGCTGCACTGCTCGCGCCCGAGGCCGCTCTGTCCGCCCTGCAGCGCCTCGAGCGCCGCGCGCTGCTGCTCCTGAAGGGGCATTTTCAGCTCGACAACCTGCTCCTGTTCAACCGCAAATTCTTGCCGCGGTGGCAGCGCCGGTTCGTCGTCTACGAGCGTCGGCTCGACCTGCCCCGCGTCGGGATCGCTGCGCTTGCCGCCGAGGCGTACCTCCCTCTCGGCAGACGTGAGCGTTCGTGAGCGCGGCGATCGCGATCGGGCTCCTGCTGGCGCTCGCCTCGGCGGCCGCGATCAACTGGGGCTACGTCGTCCAGCACGGTGCCGCGGCGGCGCTGCCGCCGCTCAGCCTGCGATTTCCGGTGCGTTCGCTGGCCACTCTCTTCCGGCAGAGGATGTGGCTGCTCGGTTTCGCCGTGGGCGTGGGCGGCTGGCTGCTCTACGTCGCAGCGCTGTGGCTGGCGCCGCTGTCACTGGTACAGGCAACTGCGGCAGGGGGGATCGCTCTCCTGGCGATGTTCGTCGGTGGGCTGACGGAACGGGAGCGCGCTGCGGTCGGACTCGCCGTCGCGGGTCTTCTCCTCCTCGCCGCCTCTCTCGTCGGCGCGGCTGCGCCCACGCGTCATGGGACATCGTCATCGGTCAGCATCTGGATCGCTGCCTCGCTCGTGGTTGCGGCGCTCGCCGCTGGGCCGGGGGCGCGCGTCCTCGCCGGCGGCGCCGGACTCGGCATTGCCGCAGGGGTGCTCTACGGTGCAGGCGACGTCGGCACGAAGGCGGTGCTCCCCGGCGGAGCCCGCCTGATCTTCGTGCCCGTGCTGCTCGCCTGCCACGGACTCGCCTTCGTCTCCCTCCAGCTCGGCTTCCAGCGCGGGGGCGCGCTCGCGACCGCGGGCCTTGCAAGCCTGTGGACGAACGCGCTGCCGATCGCCGCCGGCACGGCGCTCTTCGGCGAGACGCTGCCGTCCGGGATCCGCGGAGTTGCCCGTGTACTGGCGTTCGCCTGTCTCGTCTCCGGCGCGGCCCTTCTAGCGCGGGGGGATGCGGATCTGCGGTTGACTGACCAGTCAGTCAACCGTACTCTGAAGGACAGATGGCGACGATCGAACAAGCGGTTGCCGGCGGCGTCTCGTTCGCTCTGACGGCGGAGCAGAGGGCCCTGCGCGACCTCGCGCACGAGTTCGCCGAGAAGGAGATCCGCCCGAAGGAGCGCGAGTACGACGAGCACTCGACGCATCCGGCCGACGTGATCGCGACGGCGCACGAGGTCGGCCTCATGAACCTCCACATCCCGGAGGAGTACGGCGGTGTCGGGCTCGGCGGCTTCGATGGGATGCTGGTCGGCGAGGAGCTCTGCTGGGGCTGTGCCGGCATCGGCACCGCGATCGGCGTCAACGGGCTCGGCCACGGGCCGGTGATCATCGCCGGCACGGACAAGCAGAAGCGGCAGTGGCTGCCGCCGCTGCTCGAGGAGCCGCTCCTGACGTCGTTCGCGCTCTCGGAGCCGAACGCAGGCTCGGACGTCTCCGGCATCCAGACGACTGCGGTCCGGCACGGCGACGAGTACGTCCTCAACGGCTCGAAGATGTTCATCACGAACGCGGGACACGCCTCGTGGTTGACCGTCTTCGCGTCGACGGACAAGTCGCAGGCTCATCGCGGGCTGACGGCGTTCATCGTCCCCACGGACCTCGACGGTGTGATTGTCGAGAAGCACCTCGACAAGATGGGCCAGCGCTCGACCGACACGTCCGCCCTCGCACTCCAGGACGTGAAGGTGCCCGCCGCCAACCGGCTCGGCGAGGAGGGCGACGGCTTCAAGATCGCGATGAAGACGCTCGACTACACGCGCCCCGCCACCGCCGTCGGCGCCGTCGGCGTCGCGCGCGCGGCCTTCGAGTATGCGGCGCAGTACTCGAAGGAGCGCGTCCAGTTCGGGATGCCGATCGCCATGAACCAGGGAGTCAATTTCCTGATCGCCGACATGGCGACGAAGATCGAGGCGGCGCGCCTGCTCTGCTGGCAGGCGGCGTGGATGATCGATCAGGGCATGCGTGCGACGCTGCAGTCCAGCTATGCGAAGCGCTTCGCGGCCGACACCTGCATGGAGGTCACGACCGACGCCGTCCAGGTCTTCGGCGGCTACGGGTACATGAAGGAGTATCCGGTCGAGAAGCTGATGCGGGACGCCAAGCTGTACCAGATCTACGAGGGCACCTCGCAGATTCAGCGGCTCGTGATTGCACGAGAACTGTTGATGCCGCGGGACTAAGGTCCCGCGCGTGACTCTCGAAATCGACCTGTCTGGCCGAGTCGCGCTCGTGACAGGCGGCTCGCGCGGGCTCGGGCGCGCGGATGCGCTGACGCTCGCGAGGGCAGGCGCCGACGTCGTCATCGCCGACATCCAGGTCGAGTCGGACGCGGGCGAGGACGTCGAGCGCTACGGGCCGCTGGCCCAGGCGGCGCGGGCGCAGGGGCTCGTCTTCAGCGAGGCGACGGCCCGGGAGATCCAGGGGATGGCACGGCGAGCCGCCGCGATCAAGTGCGACGTCACCGACCGCGCGGAGGTCGAGGCGACGGTCGCGCGCGCGGTGGCGGAGTTCGGCTCCGTGGACATCCTGGTCAACAACGCCGGGACGCTCGACCACGTAGGCCAGCTCGGAGACCAGGTTCCGGAGCTCTGGGAGCGGGACCTGCGCGTGAACCTGACCGGCGCGTTCAACTGCGCGCAGGCCGCCTGGCCGCACATGCGCGAGCGGGGATGGGGCCGGATCGTGAACATGGCCTCGGTCGCGGGCACGCTGGGCGGCTTCGGCCAGGCCAGCTATTCGACGACGAAGGCCGGCCTGAGCGGTCTGGCGAGGACGCTTGCGCTCGAGGGTGCGCGGCACGGGATCACGTGCAACGCGATCGTGCCCGGGATCATCGGTACGGAGGCGTTCCAGTTCGGGAACCCCGCGATGAACGAGCGGATGGTGAAGCGGACGGCGCTGCGGCGTCCGGGCGAGCCGCAGGAGGTCGCGAACGCGATCGCGTTCCTGTGCTCCGACCTGGCTTCGTACATCACCGGCGTGGCGCTCAACGTGAGCGGGGGGATCGAGCTCTTCACCTTTTGATTGGTACGCGCGCGCGGGCACCCCTAGCCCACCACCCACTTCATATTTTATCGGGGAAGCTGTGTCGCTGTTGCCCAGATGAGCAACAAAGGTGTGACGGACGGCGGGGCCGGATCGGCTGCAACGGTGACCGCTGAAGCAGCGGGTAGACTTCCCGGCCTTGCCTGCCCGCGGTTCATCCCGTTTGGTCAGGGCGCGCAGGAGAACGCCGCGCGCCGGGAACACTGTGTTCTTCCGCCGGGCGGCGATCCTGGCCGTGCTCGCGGCGCTGACCGGCGTCATCGTCGGCCTGGCCTTCGCCGGCTCGCCCGAGCGCCTCGCCAACGGTGTCCACGTCGCGGGCGTCGATGTCGGCGGGATGACGCCCGGCAAGGCGCGCGCTTTCCTCGAGCGGAGAGCGCAAGCACTCGAGAACGCCCCGGTCGAGTTTCGTGCCGACGGCCACGCCTGGCGCCTGAGCGCCGAGCAACTCGGGGTGCGCGCCGACTGGGCCTCAGCGGTCGATGCCGTTCGGCACCAGGGCGAGGGTTTCGGGCCCGTGCGCGGATTCCGCAGGCTCGACCTTCGGTTCTTCGGGGCGGACGTTGCGCCCCGCACTCAGGTCGAGGATGCGGCGCTGCGATACGTGCTCGACCAGATCGCGGCGGGCGTCGACACGGCTCACAGCGAGTCGAGGATCGTCCTTCGCGGTCTGTCTCCGGTCGTCGTTCCGGGCCGGACGGGCCGCGGGCTCGACCGGCGGGCCGCTGCCACGGCGATCGTCCGCGCCCTCGCCGGCCTCTCCCGCGAGCCGGTCCAGCTGCCCGTGCACACGGTCTCCCCACGAATCTCCCCTGGCGACCTGACCGTTGCCGAGGCACAGGTGCGGACGGCGCTCTCGGCGCCGGTCCGGCTCACCCTCGGCAGGACCCGCTGGCGGCTGACGCCGCCCCGGATCGCCGCGCTGCTCGAGCTGCCCGCGGACGGACGGAGGGACATCCGCATCGGCGGTCCACGTGCCGACCACTGGTTCGGCGCGCTGGCCCGTTCGATCGACCGTCCGCCGGTCGATGCCGACTTCGCCGTCACGAAGACGGGGATTCACGTGATCCCGGACCGCGACGGCTATTCGCTGGACGTGCCGAAGAGCGCGAAGAAGGTGCTGCGTGCCGCGCTCGTCTCCGATCCGCAACTGCGCACGGTCGACCTCGTCGCCCAGGCCACGCATGCCGAGCGCTCCGCCAAGGAGGCGGAGGCGATGCACATCACCGGGCTCGTCGCCGCCTACACGACCTACTACGGAGGCGATGCGAACCGAGTCCACAACGTCCAGCTCGTCTCGCACCTCGTCGACGGGCATGTGATCGCGCCCGGGGAGACGTTCTCCTTCAACCAGACCACCGGTGAGCGGACTGCCGACAAGGGATTCCGGGAGGCGCCGGTGATCATCAACGGCGAGCTCAAGACCGGCCTCGGCGGCGGCGTCTGCCAGGTCTCGACGACGGTTTTCAACGCGGCCTACGAGGCAGGTCTGCCGATCACGGCGCGGACGAACCACGCGCTCTACATCAGCCACTACCCGCAGGGGCGCGACGCGACCGTCAACTATCCGGACACCGACCTCAAGTTCGACAACGACACCGGGCACTGGCTGCTCCTGAGGACCTGGGTGGGCTCGTCGTCGCTGACGGTCGCGCTGTACGGAACGCCGATCCACCGGCGCGTCATCACCGACACGGCGCCGCTGGTCGCGCACGGCAGCATCCCCACGAAGCCCGAATACGACCCGTCGCTCCTCGCAGGCGAGCGCGTGGTCGAGGAGGCCGGTGAGCCGGCGCGGACGACGAGCGTACGGCGCCGCGTCTACGGCGCCGACGGAAAGCTGTTGTACGACGCGACTTTCTACTCGTCGTATCGGGCCGAGCCGACCGTCGTCCGCGTCGGGACGCACCCGCGCCCGAAGCCGAAGCCGAAACCGACCGACACGACGAAGTCGAAGCCGAAGCCGCCCGCGACGACGACGACAACGTCGACTACTACGACGACGACTCAGCCCTAACAATCGCCGCGCGGAGCGCGGGCGGAATCCGCGTCGGCCGGAAAGTCGCGGCTTCGACGCAGGCGTGCTGCGTCCAGCCGTCCGCAATCAGCTCGTCGCCGCGCGTCACGGCGTACTCGTAACGGAAGCGGGCGCCTCGCACGTCCCTGACCCGTGCGTGGATCCGGAGCCGGTCGTCGAAACGCGCCGGGATGCGATAGCGAACGTGCGACTCGATCACGAGCGCCTCGATTCCCTGGTCGCGGAGTGCCTGGTAACCGTCGGTGTGCTCGGCCAGGTACGCCACGCGCGCGAGCTCGAACCACACGAGGTAGTTCGCGTTGTGCACGACCCCCTGCGCGTCCGTCTCGGCGAACCGGACCGTCACGTCCGTGTGGAAGCTGAACCCGTCGATGCGGGCACTCTATGAGGATGGACGCGAAGGTCCGTCGGCTGGCCGAGCTCGTCCGAGCGCGTCAGCCGTGCGTCGTCCTGACCGGAGCCGGGATCTCGACCGAGAGCGGCATTCCCGACTTCCGCTCGCCGAGTGGGATCTGGGCCCAGTACGACCCGATGGAGTACGCGACGATCTCGGCCTTTCGGCGCGATCCGAGGAAGGTGTGGGAGTTCTACGCCCTGCGATTCGAGGCCCTGACGAGCGCCGAGCCGAACGAAGGCCACCGCGCCCTCGCCGAGCTCGAGGGGCGCGGCCTCGTCCGCGCCGTCGTCACGCAGAACATCGACACCCTGCACGAGCGTGCAGGCTCGCGCGAGGTCGTCGAGGTGCACGGCTCGATCCGCGAGGCGGAGTGCCTCGCCTGCGCCGAGCGCGTACCGCTCGCAGAGGTCGTCGAGCTCCTGCGCGACGAGCCCGCGCCGCCCTGCCCGCGCTGCGGCGAGATCTTGAAGCCGGGCGTGGTCCTGTTCGGGGAGCTGCTGCCCGAGCGGGAGATCGACCGTGCGTTCGAACTCGCCGGCGAGGCGGGTCTGCTCCTCGTCGTCGGCTCGTCGCTCGAGGTCCATCCGGTGGCCGGCCTTCCGGACACGACCCTGACGGCCGGCGGCGAGGTCGCGATCGTCAACCACAGCCCGACGCCGTACGACGGCGCCGCCTCTTTGCGAATGGAGAGTGGGGCGGGCGAAACGCTCGCCGCGCTCGCCGACGCGCTGTGTTAGAGCCTCCTATTAAGCGGCCGCTGCCCGCTTCACAGGCTTCTCGTCAAGGAGCCTGCGACAGTCGGCGCAGACCTTGCGCTCGACCTGGTACGGGACGCCGTTGCGCTGCCGAATCGCGACGGTGGTGACTGCGTTGTGCTTATGGATCCGCTTCAGGTTCATCTGCGTTTCACAGTAGTAGGACGATCGGCCGTGCCCTGAGTTTGTCGGCAACCTTTCACGAAATCTTCACCAGTTATCCGCAATGCGCACCGCACCGATCCTTTTTCTAACTGCTGCCGTCCTGTTCGCCGGCTGCGGCGGTGACCGTTCGCATGGCGTCGCCGGTGTGCGCGCGACGAAGTGCGCCGCCGGATCCTTCCGCCGCCTCGGTTCCTCCGAGCGCGCATATGCAGCGGTCGTCCGCTCGCGCGCGACGGTCGTTCGCCGTCCCGGCGGGCCGGTGCTCGCGACCTTCGGGCGGCTCAACGCCAACGGCGTCCCGACGGTGTTCTCCCTCCGCGGCGAGCGCGTCGATCGCTCGTGCCGCCCCGTTGCCTACCGCGTCCAGATCCCTCTGCGCCCGAACGGCGTCACCGGGTGGGTCGCGCCGCGCGCCGTGACCGTCGAGAGCGTGCGAACGCGGATCGAGGTCGATCTCTCCGAAAGGCGGCTGACGCTCTTCCGGGCGGGTCGGGAGCTGCTCCAGGCGACGGTCGCGATCGGCTCGCCGACGACACCGACGCCGACGGGCCGCTACTACGTCAACCAGCGGCTCATCCCGAGCGAACCGGGCGGGCCGTTCGGGCCCGGGGCAGTCGGG
>Ga0137369_10002718_pt1 | contig 18129 bp, 20 predicted proteins | sample SagtaG_12_FD_104918 | JGI IMG/M metagenome (GOLD analysis project Ga0137369, IMG submission 104918) | Vadose zone soil microbial communities from Sagehorn Ranch, Mendocino, California, USA - Sage1_L_113_16 metaG | ecosystem: Environmental > Terrestrial > Soil > Vadose zone | place: USA... | reverse complement strand
GCTCAGCGCCGTGGTGCACGCGTGGGTGCTGGCGAGACTGCACCGCGACCAGGCACTCGACTACTTCGTACGCGCGTTGCGCAGCGACACGGCCGACATCCAGGGCGGCACCACCGCCGAGGGCATCCACCTCGCCGCCATGGCCGGCACCGTCGACCTGCTGGAACGCTGCTTCGCCGGAATCTCGGTACGGGACGACACGCTCCGGCTCGACCCGTACTGGCCGGCCGAGCTCGGCGCCGTGGAGCTGACCCTCCAGTACCGCGACCTGCCGGTGACCGTCCGGATCAGCGACGGCCAGGTACGGGTCACCGCCGGCGCCGGGCCCGCAGCGCCGGTGACCGTACGCTGCGGGCCCACCTCCCAGCGCCTGACAGCCGGCTCCACCGTGGAGCTGGCGGCCGGTGGCTAGGGAGCTACTCGGCGGCGAAGAGCTGGAAGAAGATCGGGAACGTGCCGAGCAGGCCGAGTCCGAACAGGACGACGACCACGGTCAGTACCTGGGTGGTGAGCCTCGCTCGCCGGCCCACCGTGAAGTGCAGGACCGCCCAGGCGGCGAGCCAGACGACCACGGCGTACGTGGTCTTGCCGGACAGCGGTCCCACGGCGTCGCTGAGCGTCAGCGAATCCTTGATCGACGTACTCGCCTCGGCGAGCGTGGTGAGCAGGCCGAGGGTGAACGCGCCGACTCCTGCGCCGAGCAGCGCCGCGGCGGCCGGGCCTTCGCCGGGTACCGGTGACGCGGCCTCGTGTGTCGCCGGTACGCCTTCCGGTGCCCGGTCGGCGGGGGTGAGCGGGGTGGTGGTCATGTCAACTCCCTACAGAACGTCAGTGCACCGGTGCGGCCTTGGTGATCAGCGCACCGAACAGGCCAGCGATGCCGGCGAGTGCGAACGCCACTATGAACGCCGTCATCGCGATGCGGCGCAGCCGGTTGTTCTGCGCCAGCGAAGCGCCGTAGTAGATGACGATGAACGCGACCACCGTCGCCAGGATCGGGCTCAGCCAGGCGATGTGCTCTTTCCACTCCATGGCGAAGTCGTGCCACTGCGCGGTGTTCGGGTCGGCGAGCAGGATCGACTTCGGGCTGGTCGCGGCGGCGTCGCGGTACCACGGGTACACCACGTAGCTGCCGGTGAGCACCGTGAGCCAGGCCAGTACGGCCATCGAGGTCACCCCGACACCGATCCGGCGTGCCGACTGCCGGATCCCTCGCGGGGTCTCGACGCTCGTTCGTAGCGCATGCAGTTCGGCGAGTCCACCTGCGAAGGCGAGCAGGAACAGTGAACCGAGCACCATGCCGTGGATCAGGCCCCACAGTTCGTGGTTGGTCAGCTCCATAGGAACCCCTCCTCTCAATTGGAGGGTGCACGGTCGACCGGCCGACGATCAGAGCCCTTCGGTATCAAGGGCCCGGGCCTTTGTACCTGATGGCCGATGCCTGAGGAGCCGCTACGCAGCACCTCGAGGGGTCGATGGTCCCGCCGGCTGGGGACCCTGCGCCGCGCGTCTGCGGTCCAAATCCTCTGCTTGCGCTGCAATCCCGGCCCATAGCGTCGGAAGCGAGGGGTCGAGTCTCGACCGACAAGCAGCGGTGAACGGAGTTGGACCTGCCATGGCGATGATCACAGTGACCCACCTGGGTTCGGACGCGTTCGAAATCCACAGCCGGGACCACACCATCTATGTGGACCAGCCCGCAGCCGGGAGGGTCGAGATAGGACCAACCCCGACGGAGCTCTTCGTGGCCAGCCTGGCCGGCTGCGCCGCGCACTACGCCGAGCACTTCCTACGCCGCCACGACCTGCCGTACGAGGGTCTGCGAGTCGAGTGCGGCTGGGCGATGCGCGTCGCGCCACCGGCCAGGGTCACCCGGGTGAACATTCGCGTGATCCCGCCCGAGACGGTTCCACCGTACTGGCGGGCCGAGTTGGTCGCCGCGGTCGAGGCGTGCACCGTGCACAACACGCTGCGCCAGCCGCCGGCGGTCTCCGTCGAGCTGTCCGACTCGCGCACCGCGGACGACCGGCGCGTCATGGTCGGCTCCGACACACCCAGCGAGCGATGAATACCAACCGTGAGACGCCACCCGCTTGGAGGTGAACCATGAGGGCGAAATCCGGTGACTGGCTGGTCGTGGAGGCACCCACGCTTACGGCCAGCCGGCGCGAAGGCCAGATCACTGAGGTCCGCGGCGCTGGCGGCGCACCGCCGTACCGGGTGCGGTGGCTGGACACCGGTCATGAGGCGCTGGTGTTCCTAGGCTCGGAGGCACGGGTGCTGACCCCGGAGGAGCATCGAGCGGCAGGCCGCGAGGCGGTGCACTACGCGGCACACCCGGAGGCGGAGGCCGAACGGTGAGCGAGGCTGGTGACCTTGGCCGACGGGGTGAAGGGGCACCGTGAGGTGCTCCACCTGGACTCCGCAGCGGAGCTGGCCGGGGCTCTGACGCGGCGAACTCACTAGGTAGCCATGCGGAGTGCCAGCAGTACCGGGTCGGGCTCCGCGCCGACCGGCGCCAACCGTAGCTTCGCGTCGAGGGCGAGCAGCGCGTCGGGGCCGGCGATGACCGGGTTGGAGGTCGAGTTCGGCGATCTCGGGCAGATCTTCGGCCATCCGGCCGATCCGCAGCAGCAGGCCCTCGAGCGCCGCAGTGCCGATGCCCGGGCGGCCCGATAGCCGGTCACAGCGGAGCGCCATGCAGCGAGCGCCACATCCGGCCCGCGTCCACGTCGGTGACCGGCAACAGCCGGAACGCCCGGTCTCCCAGCAGGTCGGTGTGCACGCCCCCGAGCCCGAGCATTACCAGCGAGCCGAACAGCGGATCGTGCACCATCCCCGTGACCAGCTCGACCTCGCCGCGCGCCATCGGCTGCACGACGACCACAGGCTGCGGCGTCCCTGTCGCCTCCCCGATTGCCTGGTACGCGTCCCGCACCGCCGCCGCCGTCGCCAGGCCGGGGCGCACGGCACCGATGTCGCTCTTGTGCACCAGCGCCGGGTCGGCCGCCTTGACCACGACCCGGGTAGCCGAGCTGCTCGGCGGCGGCGACCGCATCGGGAGCCGAGCCGGCCGCGATAGTGGTGATCACCGGGATGCCGTAGCAGTCCAGCAGCTCGGCGATGGTGTCCACCGGCTGCCAGCCACCGCCCGCCGCGAGCGCCTGGTCGACCAGGGCACCGGCGCGTACCGGGTCCACGCCCCTCAGCTCGGGTCGCCTTCCGAGCGGTTCCCGGCGCCAGCGGGCGTAGCGCGCCGCGTGGCCGAGGGCGCGTACCGCGAGCTCGGGCAGCGGGTACGCCGGCGCCCGGCGGTCCCCGAGGGTGGCTGGCGGGTCGGGGACACCGAGCAGCACGGTGGCGAACGCCAGGTGCCTCGCCTGGTCCGCGGCTCCGGCGAGGGCCCCCGCAGCGCTCCTGGCACGTCGTTGGCACGGGTGGCCGCGAACACCGCGATCACCGCGTCCACCTCCCCGCTGCCGACGAGCACCTCAACGGCCCTGGCCAGCCGTTGCGGGCTGGCCGCGGCGCCGAGATCGACCGGATTGCCGGCGCCAGGCGCGTCGGGCGCGATCTGGTACAGCCGCGCTGTGGTGGCCTCCGAGAGCTCCGGGACGGTCAGCGTCGGTCTCCCCGAAACCGGAGGTGAGTACCAGCAGCGACCGGGCGCCCGCCTCAGCGGCCTCAGCGGCCTCCGCGGCCACATGCGGCACCGCCGGACGCGGCGGCGCTGGAGAACACCGCGGACACGCCGAGCATGAAGCCGAAGTTGTACCAATTGCCGTTGTTGTGGAGCTCGTGGATGTTCACGTCGCTGTTGAACAGCGAGATCAGGAACGTGATCGGGCTGATCGCGCCGTGCCACAGACCCAGCCAGAACCCTGCGATGTGCGGTGCGTTCACCTGCGCCACGTTGTTCGGGCAGGCAGCGCAGGCCGCCAGCAGAAGCATCGCAGCCACGAGCACCGCGGTGGCCGCCGCTCGCGACTTGCTCACCGTTCCTGTCGCACCCGCTGCGGCATTCGTCGAAGTCATCGCCGCCCACCTCCATAGGTGGGCGGCTCTCTCACCGGGCGGCGATGTCCCGCCTGTTGAAGACAGGGAGTGCCGCGAGGACGAAGACCACCGCGCCGACGGCCATCCAGGCGTACCCGGCCGGTAGCCCGGCGCCGAGCGGCCCGCCGTCGATCGCCTGGTGGAACGGCGACAGCGGCTGCCACGGCTCGATCGCGTCGACCAGGGCGCCGGCGGCGTACAGCACGTACGCGGCGATGGCGAGGGCCGCGGCTACGCTGACCGCCGCGGCGCGCCGCCCGGCCGCGGCCCCGAACGCGAGCGCCAGCCAGCCGTACTCGATGCCGAGCAGCACCAGCGCGAGCGAACCACCCGCGGCGTCGGCGACGCCGATCCCCAGGTCGAACACGGGCGACCAGGTCATCACCGCGGCGAACAGCACCGTCCCGAGTGCAGCCACGGCGACGGCGAGAGCGGCGGCCTGCTGCACGATCAGGCTCACCGGGGACACCCGGGTCACCAGGAGTACGTCGAGCGTGCCGGTCTCCTCCTCACCGGCGATGGCCCGGGCGCCGCGGCCGATCGCGTACACCAGGAAAAGGATGGGCAGCAGCAGGCTGTACAGCTCGGCGTTCATGAAGCCGGTGCCGGTGGCGAACTGGTCCAGGTTGAACAGCTTGCGGAGCGCCTCCGGGTAGTTCTCGAGGAACTGCTGGAGTTCCGCCATGTTCCGGACCGAGGGCCAGAGGGCCGCCTCGAGCAACACCAGCACGACGATGCTGATGCCCCAGCCGATCAGGCCTCGCCGCGCGTCGCGCAGGCTCTTGGTGAAGACGTTGCGCAGCACGATCGTCATCCCTGTCCGTAGTAGGTCAGGAAGATCTCTTCCAGATCGGGTTCGTGGGTGGTGATGCTGCTGATCCGGTACGGCGCCGCCACCTCCAGCAGCTCCGCGGTAGAACCCTCCACCACCAGGTGCACCGCGGACCCGTTCGGATGGATCTCGCGCACCCCGGTAACCTGGCGCAGCCGCTCGACCGGCGTCGGGCCTTCGAATGTGAGGTCGATGCGGCGCAGCGCCTGCGCCTTGAGTTTCGCCACCGACTGCACTTCAACGAGTCGTCCCTGGCGCAGGATCCCCACCATGTCCGCGACCGCCTCGACCTCGGAGAGGATGTGCGAGGAGAGGAAGACGGTATGACCGGCCTGCCGCGCCTCGCGTACCAGAGCGAGGAACTCCCGCTGCACCAACGGATCGAGCCCCGCGGTCGGCTCGTCCAGGATCAGCACCTGCGGGTGGTGAAAGCACGCCTGCACGATGCCGACCTTCTGCCGGTTCCCGTGCGACATGGTGCCGATCCGCTGCGACAAGTCCAGGTCCAGCCGCTTGGCCAACCGGGCTGCGGCAGACGGGTCGACGCCGCCACGCAGGTTGGCCAGGTATTCCAGGTACTGCTCGCCGGTCAGGTCCGGGTACGCCACGAACTCACCCGGCAGGTAGCCGATGCGCTCCTGTACCGCTTCCCGGTTTCGTACCGTGTCCAGGCCCAGCACCTCCGCCCGGCCCGCGGTGGGCCGCAGCAGCCCGGCGAGCAGCCGGATTGTGGTTGTCTTACCGGCCCCGTTCGGACCCAGGTAACCGAAGATCACCCCCGGCGGCACCTCGAGAAAGACGTCGATGAGCGCGGGCCGCCCCCGGTAGGACTTGCCCAGCCCTGACGTCGAGATCACCGACTTCATACTGCTGACCCTGCCCGTTGCCGGCGGCCGCCCCCAGAGTCGTGCGACCCTCGCCGTCGGGCCCTAGGTCAGAGGACCGATGACCCTGCCACCTGCGCGGCGTGGGCCGTACCGTCAGCGTGAAGGGGTGAGACCGATGGAGACCCGGGAATCCGAGAAGGCGACCAAGGAGGCGCGCGCGGAGGTCACGCAGGCCCGGCGCCCGTCCCCGTACAGTGAGGCGGCGCTGCGGTACCTGCGGGAGGCCGCGTACATCGAGGCGCACCGCCCGGAACCGCAGGTGGGGCGGAAGCGGGACGACGAGCCCGCCGAGGACGCTACGTAGCGTGGGCGATGCCGCGGCTACCGGGCCGGTCCCCGAGGTCGTACGGCACGCTCGGTGTCCGCCCTGGGGAGGTCGCTTCGACGTCCTCGGTGGCGGCGTTGATGAGTTTGTGGCCCAGGTCGACGAGCGCCCGCCCGACGGCGTACTCGTCGCCGATCTCCGGCACGTTGACATCGCCCGGGTGCAGCCGGCTCTCGCCCGTGCCTTTCATGGTGTCGGTGTCCTGGGTGTGCAGGCGAGCGTCGGCATGCGTGACTCGCCCCTCCTCGTCGATGTAGATGTCGACGGTCCAGTGCTTGACGTGTCGCATCGCAGGTCCCTCCCCGCCATTTCACCACCGTGCTTCCCTCACGACATCAGAAGGTCGGCCCGGGCGGCAGGGCTGTTGGGCCGAGTTGGCCGGGACGTTCGCCCCTGGGTCGCGACCTGCCCGCTGCCTAGCGTCGACAGCATCAGCGGACGCGGAGGTGTCGTTGCGGGCGGTTGCGAAAGCGGCTCCGGTCACCGGCGTCCTGCGTGGGCTCACCACGCCGGACGCCGAGCGGCTGTTAGCCCGGTACGGCCCGAACGTGCTGCCCCTGGCACGCCGTCCGCTGGCGGTGCTGTTGCTGGCGAGGCAGGCGACGCACTTCTTCGCGCTGATGCTGTGGGTAGCGTCTGGATTGGCGTGGCTCGCCGGCATGCCCCCGCTCGCCGCCGCGATCGTGGTGGTGGTGATCGTCAACGCCGGCTTCGCGTTCGTCCAGGAGTACCGGGCGGACCGGGCGGCGGAGCGGCTGCGCGACCTGATGCCGCTGACCGCGACGGTACGCCGCGACGGACACCCGATGATCGTGCCGGCGAGCCGGCTGGTGCCCGGCGACGTCGTGCTGCTGGAGCCGGGTGACCGGGTCAGCGCCGACCTGCAAGCGATACAGGTGGCCGGGCTCGCGGTCGACGCGTCGCTGCTCACCGGCGAGAGCGTGCCGCAGCGCCCCGGCCCGGGCGACCCGCTGTACGCCGGCACCCACGTCACCGACGGTCTCGCCGAGGCGGTTGTCGTCACCACCCGGTCGGCCACCCGGTTGGGGGAGCTGACCCGCCTGACCCGGCATACCCACCGGCCACCCAGCCCGCTGGCCCGCCAACTGCACCGGGTGGTGACGGTGGTAGCCGGGACCGCGGTCGGGGTCGGCACGGTGTTCTTCGGTGTGGCGTACACGCTCGGGCTCGGCCTGGCCGGTGGGTTCCTGCTCGCCCTGGGCGTCACGGTGGCCCTCGTCCCGGAGGGTCTATTGCCGACCGTGACCCTCTCACTGGCCCGCGCCGCGCAGCAGATGGCACATCGCCGCGCGCTGGTCAAGCGGCTGGAGTCGGTGGAGACACTGGGCTCGACCACGTTCATCTGCACCGACAAGACCGGCACCCTGACCCTCAACCAGATGTCCGCGGTGACGGTCTGGACCCCCGCCGGGGTCGCCACCGTCACCGGTGACGGATACGCACCGGACGGCGAGATCCACGCCGACGCCGAGACCTTGACGGCGGTCGGGGCGCTCGCGGAGTCCGCGGTGCTCTCCTCCACCGGCCGTACGGTGTTCCGCGACGGTGGCTGGCGGCCGCTCGGCGATCCCACCGAGGTGGCGCTGCATGTCCTGGCCTGCCGCGCTGGGGTGGAGGCTCCCAGCGTCGAGCACGCTCATCCAGCGTTGCGGCGGTATCCGTTCGACCCGCGGCGGCGCCGCTCCTCGGCCCTGACCGAGGGTGTCCTGCACGTCAAAGGCGCGCCGGACTCGGTGCTGCCCCACTGCCGTACCGCCCCGCATATCGTCACGGCCGCTCACCAGGCTGCCGACGCGTACGGCGACCGCGGGCTGCGGGTGCTGGCGGTAGCCCGCCGGGTTCAGGCACCGGCGGGGATCGACGACCCCGACACCGTCGAACGCGACCTCGACCTGCTCGGCCTGGTGGCGCTGGAGGACCCGCCCCGACCCGATGTCGCCGACGCGGTCGCGGCCTGTCGCCGCGCCGGGATCAAGCTCGCCATCGTCACCGGCGACCACCCGGGAACCGCCCGCGCGATCGCCGCCGAGGTCGGGCTGCTCGGTCCGGGGCAGGTGGTGATCGAAGGACGCGACCTGCCCGCCGACGACGCCGAGCTCGGCCGTCTGCTGGACACCGGCGGCGTCGTGGTGGCCCGGGTGGACCCGGAGGACAAGCTGCGCATCGCCCAGGTTCTGCAGCGGCGCGGCCACGTGGTGGCGATGACCGGCGACGGTGTCAACGACGCACCCGCGCTGCGGACGGCGGACATCGGCGTCGCGATGGGCGCCTCCGGCACCGACGTCGCCCGGGAAGCCGCCGACCTGGTGCTGCTCGACGACCACTTCGGCACCATCGTCGCCGCGGTGGAGCTGGGCCGCGCCACGTACGCCAACATCCGCCGGTTCCTCACCTACCACCTCACCGACAACGCCGCCGAACTGGCGCCGTTCCTGGCCTGGGCGCTCTCCGGCGGGGCGTACCCCCTCGCGCTGTCGGTGCTGCAGATCCTCGCCCTCGACATCGGCACCGACCTGCTGCCGGCGCTCGCCCTCGGCGCCGAACCACCCAACCCGCGGACCCTGCACGGCCCACCGCCCCGTCGCCGACTCATCGACCACAGGGTCCTCGGACGGGCGTTCGGGATCCTCGGGGGAGCCCAGATCGTGATCGAGCTGTCCGCGTTCACCGCGGTCCTGCTCGCGGGCGGCTGGACCTGGGGGGTACGCCCGACTCCGGCGCTGCTCGCCACGGCCTCCGGGGCCGCCTTCACCACCGTGGTACTCGGCCAGTTCGCCAACGCCTTCGCCTGCCGCAGTGAGAGCCGGCCGATCTGGCGGATGAACCCGCTCGGCAACCGGCTGCTCCTCGGCGCCGTACTGGTCGAAGCGCTGCTACTTGTGGCCTTCCTGAACCCGCCGCTGTCCGGCGTGCTCGGCGGCTGGTGGCCCACCGCCACCGGCTGGATGATCGCAGCGGCGGCGATCCCAGCCGTCCTGGCCGCCGACGGCGCCTACAAGGCACTACGCAACAATGCTCGGCGAGCCGCTCCCGCCCGCATCAGCGATTCCACGCCAGCCGGTACGCGACGACACCCACCGGCCGGTGCGACAGACCCTTCGCCCACCAGGGATGTTCCATCCTGACGATGGTGGGTCGTGCGGTCCGCAGACCGCCTCAAGGTCTGCTGCGGCGGGTCCGGGTGGTGGGCAGGGTGAGGGTGAGAGTCGCCCCGCGGCCGATGCCGTCGCTGGCGGCGTGGAGGTCTCCGCGGTGGGCCTGGGCGAGTGCGCGGGCGATGGTCAGGCCGATCCCGGTGCCGCCGGTGTCGCGGCTGCGGGCCGGGTCGGCGCGGTAGAAGCGGTCGAACACGTGAGGCAGGTGTTCGGCGGCGATGCCCTCGCCGGTGTCGCTCACCGCGACCTCGACCGCGGCCCGACGGCTCGTGGTGCTGACTGTGACGGCGCCGGGGGGCGGCGTGTGGCGCAGGGCGTTGCTGAGCAGATTGTCGAGGATCTCGCGCAGCCGGTCGGGGTCGGCTTCGACGCGGGCCGGCGTCGGGCTGCGGCGGTGTCGCAGCCGTACGCCTTTGTCGGCGAACGCGGCTGAGGCGGCGCGAACCGCTTCGTCGACCACGTCGTCGATGTTCAGCGGCTCCGGACGCAGGTCGAGTCGGCGTTCCGTGGCGCGCGAGACGCTGTCGATGTCATCGACGAGGCGACGCAGCCGGCTGGTCTGTTCCCGCATGGTGCTCCAGGTGTCCGGGCCGGCGAGGATGACCTCGTCCTCGATGCCTTCCAGGAAGCTGTCCACCGTGGCGATGGGGGTACGCAGCTCGTGCGCGAGGTCGGCGAGCAGCTCCCGGCGGCGGCGTTCGGTGTCCTGAAGGGCGGCAGCCATCCGGTTGAACGCGTTGTCCAGCGTCGCGAACTCCACACCCAGCCCGCTGGGCGGCACCCGCGCGTCGTAGCCGCCGTCGGCGATGCGGGTCGCCACGGCAGCCATGTGGGTGATCGGGCGGGTCAGCCGCCGGGTGATGAACCAGCTGACCGCCAGCGACGTCAGCAGCGCGGCGCCGACGGCGATGGCCAGGGAGACCAGCAATGTGGTGGCCAGCGCGTCCTCGAGGTCGCTCGCCGTCTGGTCGGACATCATCGGGCCCATCATGGAGTGCACGTGGACGCGGAACAGCGCGGGGGCGACGACGCCGGCGACCAGGACCAGGGTGAGGGCGCCGGCGGCCACGATGAGCGCCTGAGCGGCGAACAGCCGCGCCGCCAGCCGGTCGGTGCCTCGCGGCGGGCGCATCAGCCGGTGCCCATCCGGTAGCCGACGCCGCGTACGGTCCGGATGTACCGCGGGCCGGCGGCGTCGTCGCCGAGCTTGCGGCGCAGGTTACCCACGTGTACGTCGATGACGTGGTCGTCGCCGTACCAGTCGCCGCTCCACACGTGGTCGAGCAGCTGGCGGCGGCTGAACACCACTTTTGGCTGCGCGCTGAGCGTGTCCAGCAGATCGAACTCGGTGCGGGTCAACTCAACCGCGCGGCCCGCGACGCGTGCCTCCCGCCCGGCGGGGTCGACCTCCAGCGCGCCGAAGCGGCGCACCGCTGCGCCGTACTGATCCTCCGAGGTACGTGGCCGGCGCAGCATGGCCCGCACCCGGGCGACCAACTCGCGCGGCGAGAACGGCTTCGTCACGTAGTCATCCGCTCCGACCGACAACCCGACGAGCTTGTCGACCTCGTCGCTCTTGGCGGTGAGCATGACGATGTACGCGTCGCTGAACGAACGGATCCGCCGGCACACCTCGATCCCGTCGATCCCGGGCAGCATCAGGTCGAGCACCACCACGTCTGGGCGGTGTTCGCGCGCCATCGTCACGGCGGACTCACCGTCCCCCGCGGCGACCACCTCGAACCCCTCCCGGGTCAGGTAGCCGGACACCACCTGCACCAGCGGCGGCTCGTCGTCGACCACCAGCGCGCGGAAGCGGACACCACCGGCGCCCGCTTCCACCCGACCAGCCCGCATGGCTTATCCCTCACTCATCGCGATGTACCGCCCGTGCCAGGTGTGGTACCACACCGCGCCGGTGTAGGCGTTCACCGACATCATCCCGCTGATCTTCCCGCCGCGGGTCGTGTGCAGCGTGTAGTAGCCGGGGAACTGCTCCGGATCACCGGCTGACAGTTCCGGTCGCTGGTCATTTAGCCACCGCTGTGCGATGTCCACAGCCTCGGCCCGCGACACTCGCGTCGTTGTCGCCGCCGGTCCGCCGTGCATGCCGTAGCTGGTGTTCCACATCATGGCCGGCCCGAACTCCAGCCTGACGCTGCCGCCGGCCTGGTCGATCAGCACCTCGCTGGCGCCCTGCCCGTCCGTGGTCTGCAGCTCGGCGTAGAAGCCGTTGTCGAACCGCATCACCTCGCCGACCCGCAGACCCCACCGGTCGGCGGACGCCTGCGCCCGCCGCCGGGCCGCGTCCAGCGAATCGACCCGCACGTCGTTGCCCGGCAGCACGTACCCGCCCATCATGTCTCCGCCGGACCCGCCCCCCATCATCCCGTGGCCGGACATCATCCCGGCGCCGGACCCGCGGGCCCCCATCATTCCGGTGGCCCCGGACACCGCCGACGCCCACGCCCCGGCCGTGATCAGCCCCGCCAGCGCGGTGATGACCAGCACCACCAGCGCGACCCTGCGGCGCAGCATCGTCCTCACCGCCGATCGGCCCGGGCGGCGTCGAGCTCCTCACGCGCCCGCCGGTACTGTTCAGCGTCGATCTCACCCAGGGCGAACCGCCGGTCGAGAATCTCCCGCGGCCCTTCGTGGCCGGCGCGCCCTCCGGTGGTACGTGCACCGGGCAGCAACGCGATCACCGCCCACACGATCAGGCCGATCACCACGATCCAGAACAACGCCATGAAGATCCAGCCTGCGAGGCCCATGCCCCATCCGTAACCCATCATCGCCCTCACGTCCGTTCACTTCGTTTCTCGATGACACCCCCATGCTCGGCCGGCGATCTCAAGGAATGTCTAGCCCGGCAGTCAAGATCCGATCAAGAACCACCATCGGCGCGGGGAGCCGCGCCCGCCCGCACCAGCGATTCCACGCGGCCGGAACGCGACGACACCCACCGGCCGGTGCGACAGACCCTTCGCGTACCAGGGATGCTCCATCTTGACGATGGTGGGTCGTGCGGTCCGCAGACCGCCTGTTGCCTCTCCCTGTCGCTGTTGTCCGTCTCCTCGTCGATGGGTGTCACCTACACCGTGCACCGGCGCAGTGGCCGCCCGGCAGGGACGATGGTCCTGATCAGTCGAGGAGGACCTTCTCGCCTTCGCGTGGTACGACCGCGCACCAGCCGAGCTCGTCGGTGATCTGCCGGGCGAGCGCGATGGAAGCGGCTGGTTCACCGTGGACGACGTAGCACACCTCAGGTGCTTGAGGCGCCTGGGACAGCCACCGGATGGTCTCCTCGGCGTCGGCGTGGACGGAGAACTCGGGTAGGTAGATCACCTCCGCGCGCACCGGGACGTACCGGCCGTGCATCTTGACCTGTCGGGCGCCCTCGACCAGGTCGCGACCCCGGGTGCCTTCGGCCTGGAACCCGACGAGGATGACCGTGTTGCGCGGATCGGGCAGCTGGTGTCGCAGGTGGTGCACCACCCGGCCACCGGTGCCCATGCCCGAGGCGGACACCACGATGCACGGAGAGCCGGGCCGGTTCAGCCGCATGGACTCCTCCACGGTGTGCACCGGCCGCAGGTCGCCGGGGTCGAACGGGTCTCCGCCCGCCAACTCGCCACGTACTCCGGGCGCCCTGGAACGGAGCGCGGCCCGATAGACATCCAGCGCGGCGAGGGCCATCGGACTGTCGACGAAGACCGGCACGCGTGGGACCGCACCCTGGGCCATCAGCTGGCGCAGCTCGTACAACAGGATCTCGGTGCGGTCCACTGCGAAGGCGGGGATCAACACGACGCCGCCCCGGCGCACGGTACGGGTGATGGCGTCGGCGAGGGTTCCCGGCGCGGGCGCCTCATGGCGCCGCAGACCGTACGTCGACTCCACCACCAGCACGTCGGCCGGCGCCGGCGGTGCGGGAGGTTGCAACAGAGGGTGGTGCCGCCGGCCCAGGTCGCCGCTGAACAGGATCCGGCGGCCCGCGACGTGGAGGCTGACCGAAGCCGAGCCGAGGATGTGACCGGCGGGGTGGAACCGCACGGTCACATCGCCGACCAGCGCGTCGGTGTCGTACCCGACGGCAGACAGGAGCGCGATCGCCTTCTCGGCGTCTGCCCCGTCGTACAGGGGAAGCGGCGGATCCGACATCCTGCCCGAAGCACACGCCTCGCACCCGTCGCTGCCGACCATCGGGTTCACCATCGCCGGAACCGAACTCATCCCTGGCGGCGCCACCAGTCGGCGGCGAGGTAGGCGATCTTCTGTGGTGCGCCGGCGCATTTGATCGGGCCGGGTGGCATGGTGAACAGTGCGGTGCCGCTGGTGGTGGCTTGGATGTACTCCCAGGTGCGCGGGGCGAGGTCGAAGCGGTAGTTGCTGGAGACGTGGTTGCGGCCGAGGGTTTCGGTCAGGCCGGACACCTTGTCGAAGTCCAGTTGCAGTCCGGGTGCCACGACAAGGGAGTTGTATGTGATGGGTTGCCCGTCCTGGGTGCTGACCGTGCGGGCTTCGGGGTCGGCATCGGCGGCGCGGCTGCGGATCCAGGACACCCCCTTTGGGATCAATCCTGCTTCGGGTCGCACGGTCGTGCCGGCGGGGGCGCGACCTCCGCCGACGAGTGTCCACAGTGGCTGGTAGTAGTGCTGGTCGGACGGTTCGACGATCGCGACGTCGGTGACTCCGGCGCGGCGGAGCCGGGCGGCGACGGCGATGCCGGCGGTGCCGCCGATGATGAGGACGTCGTGGTGGGAGGCGGCGGGCGGGGTGCTCATAGGGTTTCTCCTTCGCGGAACTGCTCAGGTCTGGACGGTCGATGACGGCTACCCGTCGGTGCTCTGGGCGTCGAGTGGTAGGCCGGCAGCGGCGGCGTTGGTGAACTCGTCGTCGATGCTGATCACGGTGCGACCGTGTGCGGCGAGGATCGACGCGGCGATGGTTGAGCGGTATCCGGTGCGGCAGTAAACCCACACTCACCGGCGGGTACTTCTGCGGCACGGTTGGGCAGTTCGTTGAACGGGATGTGGTGCGCGCCGGCGACGTGGCCGTCGGCCCATTCGAGGCGGCGTCGCACGTCCAGGACGACAACGTCCACGCGTTGACCGACGGCGGCCAGGTCCGCGAACGTGGCAAGCCGGAGGCGGGCGGGTGGTCGGCCGCCGGTCCAGTCCACGGGGTGTCCGGTGGCCGCGGCGGCGGGCCGGTCGATGCCGATGCGCACCAATTCCCGCTGTGCCTGGGCGACCTGCTCGGGTGTCCCGCCCAGGAGTGTGATCGGCGTGCCCCAGGGAATGGCCCAGCCGAGGTAGCTGGCGAAGCTGCGGTCCAGGGTGAAGCTGTACGAGCCGGGCAGGCGGCGTTTCCGAGACGGGCTTCGGTGATGTAGTCCTGAACGTGCCGGTCGATGGTGGCGAGGGCGTGACGCAGCTGGAGTGGTGCTGGTGGAGCGTTGGAGGCGATGAGGGGGCGGAGCAGCCGGTCGTGGATCTTGGTGTAGAAGACGGCGATACGCTGCCCGTCTGGGGTGGGTAGATAGGTGTTGGTTCCCTCGATCCGTTCGATGAGCCCGTTGAGTCGCAGGCGCGCCAGGTCGTAGCTCATCTGGTTGGTCGTGTAGGCCACGCCGAGCAGACGGCTCACCTGGGCGCGGAGGCTCCGATTGGTGAACCCGAGGGCATTGAGGCCGACGCAGAGCGCGCCGAGCAGGGCCATGACCCGAGGGTCGCCGAAACGTAGGGCTGGAGCCCTCCTGCCGTCCGTGGTGACCGACGGCAGCGCGACCCGCTCAAAGGCTGGGCTCGCAAGGACACAACCCTGCCCGACTCGCTCAGTATCGAGCAGCCGGGCGTTGACATCACGGGCTTTGGCCTGCAACTCATCCAGATTGCGCAGACGGCGTTGGCAGCGCAGGTCGTCTGGTGAGTTGACCACGGTCTCGATCCGCAGCGCCCGGCCGTCTTTGAGGTACTGCTTGACCCGGGAATGTTTGTAGAAGGCGTTGATCGTCACCTCGGTGTCGCGGGTGACCACCTTCGTCTTGAACGTCAGCGGCTGTTTGCGCGGCCGGCCGCGTCGTTCGTTCTTGCCGGTGAAGATCAGCTCCACGCTGTCGGGCCGGCCGAGGTCGAGGTTGTCGGCGACCAATGCCTCGAAGAACCCGCGGGCGTGGCGCGGGGCGTCGAAGACCAGCGTGCGCGAAACCTCGATCTGCCGCATCGACAGCTCCCACCAGTAACCAGCCTGCCGATCGTGGTCGGTCAACGGCAGCGGCAGCACGCTCATCCAGCGTTGGAAGAACACGTTGATCGCGCCCGCTCCGAGACGGTCGCAGATCGCCTGCAGCCCGTCCGGGTCGGCGCAGGAGGCGAACCCGTTGGACAGTTCGGTGAAGGCCAGGCCAGCGTGAACGCACTGACGCTTGGCCCACTCGTGCCCGTTCACCCACACCTTGACCGGATCGGGAAGTAGGCGCACACCTTGATGAACGCCGCGCCGAACTCGACGTCCCACAGGTAGAAGTAGAAGCACGTCACGCGCCGGTCGGCCTTGGTGAAAGAGAACCACGGCACCCCGTTGCCGCCCCGCCGCTGGATGGCGGCGAACACGTTCTGATACTCCTGCGCCACCCCGATCGCCGCCACCCCGGAACGGCCGGTCGCTGCCTGGATAGCCAGGTGCTGACGCATCAGTCGATCTTGCGGTCGCCCTTGCTGAACCGCACCACCGGAATGTGCTCAGACTCGGCGAACGCGCTCACCGACCGCCGGCACCCCGTCCCGATCCGCTCCAGGATCGCCGGCGACGGGATCGGGCAGCCCAGGTGCTGAGTCATGAACGAGACCACCTGCCCACCCACCTGCAGGTTCGGCACGTAGCCGTTGAGGTAGATCCGGTCCAGGCACTCGATCTCCAGCGACACATGCCCATCCACCAGATCGTTCACCGTCACCGCGCCAGCCATCGCCACAGACTGCCCGCACCCAACCCACTCGCCCAACCCCCAACCTCGGCGGTCAGAGGCGAAGCCTCACTGGGAGACCCCTGAATAACCGGTGAGTCCTCGCGGTCGAGGGGCGCTTTGGCTGCGAGGATCGCTGGGTGCAGGGCGCTGGCAAGATCGATACGGATTTGATGGACGCTGCGGCGTTGGTGGGGCATCTGGTGCCGGCGGGCAGCGTGTTCTCGTTTCTGGCCGAGCATCGCCGCGAGGTGTTCCCGGCGGAGCTGTTCGCCGATCTGTTCCCGAGTGCGACGGGCCGGCCGAGCCTGCCTGGTGAGGTGGCCGCGTCGGTGCTGGTGTTGCAGGCGCTGCACGATCTGTCCGACCGGGAAGCGGTGGAGGCGGTGCGCTGCGATATCCGGTGGAAGGTCGCCTGCGGCCTGCCGTTGGATCACGCCGGGTTTCACCCCACCACGTTGACCTACTGGCGGCGTCGCCTTGCCGCATCGCAGCGCCCGAACCGGGTCTTCGACGCGGTGCGGGCGGTGGTCGCCGAGACCGGGGTGCTGAAGGGGAAGACACGGAGGGCGCTGGACTCGGCGGTGCTCGATGACGCGGTGGCCACCCAGGACACCGTGACCCAGTTGATCGCCGCGATCCGCCGGGTGCGTCGCGAGGTTCCCGGCGCGGCGGAGGTGATAGCCGGGCAGTGCCGCGGGCATGACTACGACGAGGTGGGCAAGCCGGATATCGCGTGGGACGATCAGGCGGCCCGCGATGCGTTGGTCTCAGCCCTTGTCGATGATGCGAACACGGTGATCGCCGCCCTGGCTGAGGCTGAGCTGGACGATAAGGCGTCGCAGGCTCTGACGTTGTTGGCGCTAATCGCCGGCCAGGACGTCGAACCCGCCGACGGATCCGACGGCACCGACGGGCGGTGGCGCATCGCCCGCAAGGTCGCCGCCGACCGGGTGATCTCGGTGGTGGATCCCGAGGCCCGGCACGTGCACAAGACCGTGCACCGCCGCCAGGACGGCTACAAGGCCCACGTCGCGGTCGAACCCGACACCGGGCCGTTCACCGCCGGGCGGCTCAGCCAGGGCAGCGGCGCGGACAACCACGAAGCCGTCGTGGGGCTGGCGTTGCTCGCCGCCGACGGCCACGAGACCGACGGCGGGTTTGAGGTGCTCGGCGACAGCGCCTACGGCACCGGCGACGCGCGGGCCGCGCTCACCGCCGCCAGCCACACCGCGATCATCAAACCCGGCCCGCTGCGACCCACCGTCCCAGGCGGGTTCACCCTCGACGACTTCACCGTCGACGAGACCACCGGCACCGTGACCTGCCCAGCCGGCCTGACCCGGCGCATCACCGCCAAACGCAACGTCGTGTTCGGGGCAGCCTGCCGCGGTTGCCCGCTGCGTCAACGCTGCACCACATCCAACACCGGCCGCACGCTAATCCTGCACCCCCACCACGCCCTGCTACGCCAAGCCCGCCGAGACTGGGCCCACGACGAGCAGCTTCGCCACACCTACCGGCAGCACCGGCCCATGGTCGAACGTTCCATCGCCTGGGATCGGACCGAAAGGCCGCTGCCGCAAGCTCCGCTACCGAGGCGTGAACGCGAACAATCTCTGGCTCCACCTGCGCATGGCCGCCCTCAACCTGCGCCGCATGACGAACCTCGGGATCGCCCGCCACACCGGCACCTGGGCACTGACCTAACAGCCCACATCCGGTCACCCCGCGCCTGGTTGCCGCCGCGACACTCTTCAACCACACTGATCGTCGGCGGGAAGAACGACCACGTTGTCGACCCAGGGTCTGACCTTGCCGCACAGACGGCCTTGTCGGCGTTCTTCCCGCCCCAATCACGCCTTGTTCAGCGGGCTCCTAGG
>Ga0137369_10002716_pt1 | contig 18140 bp, 19 predicted proteins | sample SagtaG_12_FD_104918 | JGI IMG/M metagenome (GOLD analysis project Ga0137369, IMG submission 104918) | Vadose zone soil microbial communities from Sagehorn Ranch, Mendocino, California, USA - Sage1_L_113_16 metaG | ecosystem: Environmental > Terrestrial > Soil > Vadose zone | place: USA... | reverse complement strand
GCCGGCGTCGGCAGCTTCACGTTCAAGTTCGACCACATGGCGGAGCTGACCGGCCGCACCGCCGACCAGATCATCGCGGCGCGAAAGAGCGCCGCGGCGTAACGGACGACCGAGGACAGCCGACCGAGGACGGATGGATTCTGGTCCGTCCTCTGTCCTCTGTCTTCGCGAAGCCTGTCTTCGCGACATCCGAAGATGAGACGCGGAAGGTGCCTGCTATAAGCGGCGGATGGAGGCGCCGGTTCTGACGCTCGGCTTCGCGGTCTCGACGTTCCTGCTGGCGGGCTTCGTGAAGGGGGTGATCGGCCTCGGCCTGCCGACCATCGCGATGGGCCTGTTGGCCGTGGTGATGACGCCGGCGCAGGCCGCCTCGCTTCTGGTCGTGCCGTCGTTCATCACCAATGTCTGGCAATTGGCGCTCGGTCCCGGCATCGGACGACTGCTGCGACGGCTGTGGCCGATGCTCATCGGCATTTGTGTTGGAGCCTGGGCGGGCGTCGGGCTGCTCGCTGACGGAGCGCGCCCGAGCGTGGCGCTGGGCGCGGCGCTTGCGCTCTACGCCGCGCTTGGACTGACGTCGGTCGCGTTCTCGGTGCCGGCACACGCGGAGCCGTGGCTCTCGCCGCTCATCGGCGCGGCCACCGGCGTCGTCACCGCGGCGACCGGCGTGTACGTGATCCCGGCCGTTCCCTATCTGCAGGCGCTGGGCCTCGAGAAGGACGAGCTGGTGCAGGCGTTAGGTCTGTCATTCACGGTTTCGACGGTCGCCTTGGCGGCCGTTCTCGCCCACGACGGCGTGCTCGAGACCTCGGTCGTGGGCGCGTCGCTGTTGGCGCTGGTGCCGGCATTGATCGGCATGGCGCTCGGGCAATGGGTGCGGTCGCGCGTGCGTCCCGACCTGTTCCGCGTTTGCTTCCTGGTGGGATTGCTGGCGTTGGGCGGGCATCTCGCCGTGCGCGGGCTGGTGTGAGGGAATCCGGGGGCTATGCGAGCCCGGGGTTACCAATTGCAAAGCATATTTGCGCTTCGCGCCCTGGGTTTAACCATATTGCTTTGTTTTCACCCATAATTGGGGCCGAGAACCACACGTCCGGCGCCGCCAACCGGCACGGGGGAGACGTCACGAGCTGTCCATGTTCAAAGTCCTGCGCGAGCTGTTTTCGTCGGACAAAGGCAAGACCGACACGGGCGACGGCAAGGTCACGCTTGCCGACGTGCTCGAGCGCGGCTGGTTCGAGCTGTTCTACCAGCCGAAGATCGAGCTCAAGACCATGCGGCTGGTCGGCGCCGAGGCGCTGGTGCGCGCCCGCCACCCGACGCGCGGCGTGCTCAGCCCCGGCGTGTTCCTGCCGGGCGCGAGCGAGGACGACATGCTGGCGCTCACCGAGCGCGTCATCATCACCGCCCTCAAGGATTGGGAGGCCTGCGTCGCCAACGGCATGTCGATCAAGCTTTCGGTCAACGTGCCGGTCTCGGCGCTGGTCAAGCTGCCAATACCTACCATTCTACGCGAAGAGCGGCCGCAATCGCCCAACTGGCCCGGCCTGATCATGGAAGTGACGGAAGACGAGATCATCCACGACCTCAAGATCGCGAACGACGTGGCCGACGCATTGCGCGCGTACAATTGCTCGCTGGCGCTCGACGATTTCGGCGCCGGCTATTCCTCGCTCGCGCGCCTGCGGCAACTTCCGTTCAGCGAGCTCAAGATCGACCGCAGCTACGTGACCAACTGCCATGCCGATCGGATCAGTGCCGGCTTGTGCGAAACGATCGTGGAGCTCGGCAAGCGCTTCGGGCTCAAGACCGTCGCCGAGGGCATCGAGACGACGCATGAAAGCCACAAGCTGCAGGGCATCGGCTGCGATGTCGGGCAGGGCTATTTGTTCGCCAAGCCGATGGCGAAGGTCCAGCTGATCGGGATCATGCGGCGGCGCCTGATGAGAAAGTCGGCCGCCTGAGGCGAGCCGCGGCGGCATCCGGTCTCATCTCCGAGTTGACTTTCGAATTTCAGCCGGCCGTCACCGGCGCGTCCGGCTTGTCGCCGGGCGCCCGGGGGATGATCGAGATGCGGCCGCTCGCCTCCAGGATGGCGAACCTGATCTGGTCCATGCGTTCCAACCCGTGCGAGTGCCGCGCCGCTTCGAGCACCTCGTCCTCGGTGACGCGCGCCCGCCGCAATCGGCCGGATAGGACATGGCCGTTCTCGACCACGATGGTCGGAACGCCCTTCAAGATCTTCGCGACGCCCGGCACATCGCGCTCGACGAACGAGAGCAGAATATCGATGGCCACGAAGGTGATGATCACCAGAAAGGCGTTGGTCAGCGAATAGTCCTGTCCCATCAATGCGCGTTGCGCCGCTCCGCCGACGATCAGGAATAGAATGAAATCGAATACGGTCAACTGGCCGAGCGTACGCCGCCCCGACGACCGGATCACCAGCCAGAGCACGAGATAGACGACGACGGCCTTGATCACGCTGTCCATGATGCGTCACGGATAGACCAGGATGGAGAACGCCACGTTCGCCTCGGGTCCGGTGGCGGCGGTGAGATCGAAGACGCCGAAGGAGCGCGGAGCGGCCCAGATCACGACCGCGAGTTCGCCCGCCGCCGGCGGCAAAAAGACCAGCTCGAGGCCGCGCGGGCCGGCACTGCTGCGGATGGGTCGCGGCTCGATATCGGCGATTTGGAAATTGTCGTGGAATGACGGGCCCAGTCGCAGGCTGGCTTCGCCGACGTTCGGCGCGGATATTTTCCGATATATCGCGACACGGCCGTGATGCGCTGGAAGCGCTCATAGGTCAGCGACAGGCGCTGGCCCGGCTCGGTGACGGTCTTCTGGCTGAGCGCGCCGCGGGCGAGAACGCCCGAAAGCGCAAGCATGATGACGAGCACCATCACCACCCACATCGCGCGCTCCCATGCCCAGAACGCGTATTGGAAACCCATGTCCTCGCGGACGGGATGGCTGCGACTGTCTTGCTCGCGCATGGGTGCCAGGGATCAGAAGGCAGTGATCGGTAATCAGTGGCCAGCAACCCTGCGATTTCCTTTCTGATTGCCGACCACCGATGACTGATTCCTGTCACAGAACGCGGGTCAGCCCGCGTCGGTTCCGCCCACGATCACACCGCCTTGGCGCATCCGTGACTTGCCCGTGAAGGGCGCCGGGCGTACGAAGAGCGTACGAATCCGGAGCGCACCCCCATGCACGTCATTCGCCGCCGCGGATGGGAAATTCCCGAACGGCTCGCCACGCCGGAGCACCTGGTATTCAACCGGCGCGCCTTCATGGCGGCGGGCGGCGCGGCCGCGCTCTCGCTGTCGCCCGAGCTCGCCCTAGCGCAGCGCATCGCCGACCGGCCTGATCCGACCAAGGAGCTCTATCCGGTCAAGCGCAACGAGACCTATGTGCTCGACCGTCCGATCACCGACGAGAAGGTCAACACCAACTACAACAATTTCTACGAGTTCGGCTCCGCCAAGACGATCGCCAAGGCGGCGCAGGGGCTGAAGCTGCGGCCGTGGACGATCAAGATCGACGGCATGGTGGAGAAGGCGCAGGACATCGGCATCGACGACCTTCTCCGCAAGATGCCGTTGGAGGAGCGGCTCTATCGCCACCGCTGCGTGGAGGCGTGGTCGATGGCGATCGCGTGGTCCGGCTTTCCGTTCGCCAAGCTCATAGAATTGGCGAAGCCGCTGTCGTCGGCGAAGTACGTGCGGATGGAGACCTTCCTCGATGCTTCGGTGGCCTCGGGCCAGCGCCAGAGCTGGTATCCATGGCCCTACGTCGAGGGCCTGACCATGGCGGAGGCCACCAACGAGCTCGCCTTTCTGGTCACCGGCGCCTATGGCAAGCCGGTCTCCAAGCAGATGGGGGCCCCGCTACGGCTCGCGGTGCCTTGGAAGTACGGCTTCAAGTCGATCAAGTCGATCGTGCGCTTCCATTTCACCGACCAGCGGCCGAAGAGCTTTTGGGAGGCACTGCAAGGCTCCGAGTACGGCTTCTGGGCCAACGTCAATCCGCAGGTGCCGCATCCGCGCTGGAGCCAGGCGACCGAGGAGCTGATCGGGTTCGGCGAGCGCCGGCCGACGCTGCTGTTCAACGGCTACGGCGACCACGTCGCCCATCTCTACAAGGGGCTCGAGCAGGAGCGGCTCTGGGCGTAATCATCCGCTGCGCGCGGCCGGCCGGATGAGCGGAAAGATCCAGTAACACGTGCCTTTGGACAAGGAGATCGTGAGGCCCCACTCGATGTCCTTGCCCTCCGCGAGCTGGAATCCGAGCTTGAGCTGTTCCGAGCCGGTCTGCCGCGTCGTCAGCACGGTCACGCCGGCTGCCGACTTCCACCGGTACACGGTGCTGGTCGCCGGATCGGTCACCGCGAATGCGATCGGCTCGCGATAAATCGCCAGCGCGCCGTTCCTGAGCCCGATCACCGCATCGGAGGATGGCAGCAATTCGGTCGTCTCGCCGATCATGCCGATCCTGCCGGGCACCCAGCCCACCACGTTCTTGGGGGCCTTGGCGAGCGGCGCGATCAGGAAATAAAGCTTGTCCGGGGTCCGCTTGGCTTCTTCCTCGCACTCGGCCATGGCCTGGACCAGCCAACCGTAGCCCTCGGTCGTCTCCGCCTTTTGGTCGGCGGGCGCGGCATCGCCCGGCGGCTTGGCCAAGTCGACTTTGCTGCGGAAAAACATCTGCCAGCCGAGCGCGATCACCAGGCCGACCAGCGCCACGACAACGAGCGCCGCGATCGTGACGACCGGATTCGGCAGATTGGATGCGCCGCAACTCGCGCACGATCGGGCGAAATAGGAAACCTCGGCGCCACAGTTCCGGCATGTGCCGACGGGCATCCTGGGCATCTGGCTCAATAGATCGCGCATCATCCGAATCGGAGATTATCCGATCGCAGCAGGTGGTTCGAGTGCGCTCGGCTGCGCGCACGCGCCGCCACGATGCCGATCCGCTTCCGTCTCAATTGCTTTCCCCCGCTTCCGCCGCCGCCAGCTTGCTGCGCCAATCCCGGCGCCTGCGCAGCGCCGCCCAGGCGGAAAGCAGCAGCAGCAGCGCGCACACCGCCAACAGCGCCAGCGCGATCGGACGCTGGAAGAAGATCGTCCAGTTGCCGTTCGACATGATCAGCGACTGGCGCAGGCTCATCTCAAAGAGCGGCGCGATGACAAGGCCGAGCACCAGCGGCGCCGGGTCGAGGCCGAATTTCTTCAAACCATAGCCGACCACGCCCATGATCAGCATGATCCAGACGTCGACGATCGAGTGGTTCACCTCATACACGCCGATCACGCAGAACATCACGATCAGCGGATAAAGGTACGCGTAGGGAACGCGCAGCAGGTTCACGAACAACCCGACCAGCGGCAGGTTGAGCGCAAGCAGCATCAGGTTGCCCACATACATCGAGGCGACGAAGCCCCAGAATACGTTGGGGTGGTCGTTGACGAGGGTCGGCCCGGGCGGAACGCCGTGGATCAAGAGCGCGGCCATGAGCACCGCGGTGACCGGCCCGGTCGGGATTCCCAGCGCCAACATCGGCACGAAGGCGCCGGTGGAGGCGGAATTGTTGGCCGATTCCGGCCCGGCGACGCCGGCGACCGCGCCCTTGCCGAATTCCTCCGGGTGCTTGGAGATCCGTTTTTCCAGGGCATAGGACATGAAGCTCGAAATGATGTGGGCGGAGCCCGGGATGATGCCGATCAGGAAGCCGAGCAGCGAGCCGCGCGCGATCGGCAGCGCCGACTGCCGCCATTCCTCGCGGCTCGGCCACAGCTCGCGCAGCTTCGGGCGCTTGACCTCGCTGGTGACCTGGCGGCTCGGCGTCGCCAGCAGCTCGCCGAGCCCGAACAGCCCGACCGCCACCGGCACGATGCCGATGCCGTCGCCGAGCTCGGGAATGTCGAAGCTATAGCGGAAGTGCCCGGTCATCACATCGATGCCGATGGTGCCGAGGAGGAGCCCGAACGTCGCCATCAGCAACGTACGAATGAGCGAGGTCGTCGACATGTAGGCGAGGAAGATCAGGCCGAGCATCAGCAGCGCCGTGTACTCGGGCGGGCCGAAGCGCAACGCGAAGGTGGCGAGCGGCGGCGCAATCAGGGTGAGCACGATCACGCCGAAGGTGCCGGCGATGAACGAGCCGACCGCGGCGATGCACAAGGCAGCGCCGGCGCGGCCCTTCTTGGCCATGGCGTTGCCGTCGATGCAGGTCATCACCGAGGCGGCTTCGCCCGGGATGCGCAGCAGGATCGAGGTGGTCGAGCCGCCATATTGCGAGCCGTAATAGATGCCCGCCAGCATCACGATCGCCTTCGTGGCATCGAGCCCGAAGGTCAGCGGAAGTAGGATGCTGATGCCGGCGAGCGGGCCGATGCCCGGCAGCATTCCGACCAGCGTGCCGACCAGACAGCCGAGGAATGCGTACCACAGCACGTCGGGCCGCAGCGCGACCGAGAAGCCAAGCAACAGGCTGTCGTAGGTTTCCAAGGCGTCAGAACCAGAGCAGGCCGCGCTCGAGCGGGGAGTTGAGCGCCTTGCCGAACAGCCAGTAGGCGAACAACGTGAGCCCGACGCTGTAGATGGCGGCACGCAGGACGTTGCGGCGCTCGACCGCGACCAGGAGCGTGAACACCAGCATCGTCATGGTGATCAGAAAACCGAGCCGCTGATAGAGCGCAATGGCCGCCGCCGTGATCAGCACCAGAAGCACGGCATGGCCGCGGTCGCTCCAGTCGATCTCGGCGAATTCCTGGCCGACGCCGGCGCCGATCACGATCAGCGCGGCGAACAGCATCATCAGGCCGGTGACGAGCTTCGGCATCATGCCGGCGCCGGGTGCGGAGAGGCGCCCGAACGGCAGGTCGCCGCTGATCGCGAACACGACGATGCCGAACGTAATAAAAGCTGCTCCGGCAACGCCATCGGCGCGGTGCAGCACGCGGAGAATCATGCGGAGAAGAATCATGATGGCCGTCCGAGCTGTCCGCCTCCTTGCCGCGGCGCTGCGGTTCCCCTCCCCCCGCGCGCAGTGCGGCGGGGAGGGGTCAGGGGTGGGAGGCTCTGCTCGGTGCCGTTGCGCAGCGCCAACAGGATCGTCTCCATCACGCCATCAATATTGTGCAGCACATCGTTGTTCCAGAAGCGAAGAACGCAACAGCCGCGCGGCTCCAAAAACGTCGTCCTCATCGCAGCTGCGCGCGGGGGGAGGGAAGCCGCAACGCCTCGGCTAGCGACTTACACCTTTTTCAACCGCGGCGTTCAGCCCTCCACCTTGCCGATCTGGCGGACCGCATCATCGGACCGCTTGGCATCCTCGTCCCAGAATTTCACAAAGTCCGCCGCCGGAAGGTAGCTCGGTTCGAGCCCGATATTGGCGATCGCGGTGGTGAATTGCGGGCTCGCGGCGGCCTTGTCGATGGCGTTGCCGAGGGCCGAAACGATCGCGGCGGGTGTGCCCTTGGGGACGAACAGGCCAACCCACAAATAATAGACGACGTCGTAGCCGCGCTCCTTCAGCGTCGGTACGTCAGGAAGTGCCTTCGATCGTTGCGCGCCGAAGTTTGCCAGTGGGCGCAACTTGCCGGCCTTGACGTGCTGGAGCGTCGCCAACACCGTCTGCGTGCTGGCCTGGGCGTTATTGCCGAGCAGCGCCGTGATCGCCGGCCCGCCGCCGGCGGTCGGCAGGTGGCGCAGCTTCGACAAGCCCGCCGCCTTCTCCAACAGCGCCATCGGCAGATGGCTTGCGCCATAGAGGCCGCCGGAACTGTAGATGGTTTGCTCGGGGCGCTTCTTGGCGTCGGCGACGAATTCTTCGAGGGTCTTATATGGCTGCTGATCGTTGACCAGCAGGAGGACAGGATCGGCGGCCAGCCGGGCCAGTGGAATGAAGTCGGCCCGGGTGGTCTTCGCCTGCCGCCCGAACAGCTTGTCCACTTCGGCGTAACCGGCAAGTCCATTGTTGTGCGAGAGCAGCGTATAACCGTCCGGCTTGGCGCTGGCGGCAACCTGCGCCCCGACCGCGCCGGCGGCACCGGCCCTGGTCTCGACCACGACGGGATGCTTGAGGACCGCTTCGAGTGCTGACGCCGCCGGCCGCGTAACAAGATCGTTGGCGCCACCCGGCGGAAATGCGTTGATGATCGTGACCGCGCGCGAGGGATAGGCATCTTGTGCGAATGCCGGTCCGGCTGCAATCGATGCAGCCGTGCCGATGATGAAACTGCGTCTGTCCATGAGGCGCTCTCCAATCATCCGTCGACCTTGCCGATCAGGCGAACCGCCTCTTCGACGATCTTGGCGTCGGCGTCCCAGAACGTCTTGAACTCCGGCTGGTCGAGGTAGGCGACATCCTGGCCGAGATTGTTCACGGCCTGTATGAACTTCACGTCCGCAACGGCCTTCCGGTTTACCTCGCGCAAGGTCGTGATGATCGGGGCTGGTGTGCCCTTAGGTGCGAACATGCCGAGCCACAGATAGAACTCGACATTGTAGCCGAGCTCTTTCAGCGTCGGCACGTCGGGAACGGCCGGCGCGCGCTTGGCGCCGAAACAGGCGAGTGGCCGCAGCTTGCCGGCCTTCATCTGCGCGCTGGACGCTGCGATCGAGGACACCAGCACCTGCGAGTTGTTGCCGAGGATGGCGGTCAGGGCCGGCCCGCCGCCGGCCGTCGGCAAGTGCCGCATCTGGATGCCGGCGGCCTTCATGAACAGGGCGGTCGGCAGGTGCAGCGCGCCGTACAACCCCGAGGAGCTGAAGATGATCTCGTTCGGCCGCTTCTTGGCATCGTCGACGAACTCCTTGAGCGTCTTGTAGGGTTGCGTGTCGTTGACGACCAGCACCATCGGGTCGGCGATGAAGCGCGCGATCGGGATGAAATCGTCGCGCGTGAACTTCACCGGCCGCCCGAACAGCTTGTCGACCTCGGCGAAACCAGACATCGAGCCGAGGTGCATGAGCAGCGTGTAGCCGTCGGGCTTGGCGCTGGCGGCGAATTGGGCGCCGACCTGGCCGGCGGCGCCGGCCTTGGTCTCGATCACCACCGGCTGCTTGAGGATCGGCTCGAGCACGGCAGCGAGCGGGCGGGCCACCACGTCGACGGCGCCGCCGGGCGGAAACGGATTGATGAAGGTGACCGGCCGCGCCGGATAGGCCTCCTGCGCCGTTGCGGATCGGGCGGCGAGTACGGCGGCGGTTGCGGCAGAGCCAACGACAAAGCTTCGTCTATCCACGCCTGATCCTCCCTGGTCTGGTTCCGGCTTGCAGACCGCCGGTATCGCGTCGGCCGCGACGATAGGAGCCGAGCCAAAAGCGGTCAACCTCGCGGCCACGCGGCATAAGGCATCGCGCGCATCCCGGGCTAGCGACTCATCGCCATGCGATGATTGCGCCGCCGATCGCGCAGAGGATGACCACGAGCCACGGCGGCGTTTTCCACATGAACAGCAAGAGGAACGCCGCGGCTGCGAGCGCGAAATCCGCCGGGCGGGTGATCCCCGCCGTCCAGACCGGGTGGTAGAGGGCGGCGAGCAGCAGGCCGACGACCGCGGCGTTGACGCCCTTCAAGGCGGCTTGTGCCGCGGGCCGGCCGCGCAAATCCTCCCAGAACGGCAAGGCGCCGATCACGAGCAGGAACGAGGGCAGAAACACCGCGACCAGACACAGCGCTGCGCCCAGCCAACCATTCGGTGCCGGGCCCATCACCGCGCCGAGATAGGCGGCGAATGTGAACAGCGGCCCCGGCACCGCCTGCGCCGCGCCATAGCCGGCGAGGAAGGAGTCGTTGGTGACCCAACCGGGCGGCACGACCTCGGCTTGCAGGAGCGGGAGCACGACGTGGCCGCCGCCGAAGACCAGGGATCCGGCGCGGTAAAAGGCGTCGAACAGCGCAAGGCTCTGGCTTCGGACGACCGCCGAGGCGAGCGGCAACCCGATCAACAGGACGAAGAAGACGACCAGCGCGGCGACGGCGACCCGACGGCTCACGGCGAGCGGCAGCGAGGCGTGACCTGTCGGGGCATCGCCTCGCAACAAGGTAGCGCCGACGACTGCGCCGACCAGGATCGCGCCGACCTGACCCCAGGCCGATGGAAACGCGAGCACCACCACGGCCGCGGCGACCGCCAACGTGGCGCGCTCGCGATCCGGCGCCAGCGCGCGCATCATCCCGAGGACGGCCTGCGCAACGACCGCCACCGCCGCCACCATGAGGCCCTGCAGCCAACCCGATCCGGCGGCGTCGCCCACGACGCTCACGCCGTAGGCGAACAGGACGAGGGCGATGGCGGACGGCAGGGTGAAGCCCGCCCACGCCGCCAGCGCGCCCAAATAGCCGGCGCGTGAGAGGCCGACGGCAATCCCGACCTGGCTGCTCGCGGGCCCGGGCAGGAACTGGCAGAGCGCGACCAGGTCGACGTAGCTCTTGTCGTCGAGCCAGCGGCGGCGCACCACGAACTCGTCGTGGAAATAGCCGAGATGGGCGACCGGACCGCCGAAGCTCGTGACCCCGAGCCGCAGGAAGACGCCGAGCACCTCGCCGACGCTGCCGTGCCGCTCGATCTCCTGTGCATCGGCGGTCTTGCTCATGCTCAGCCCCGTGATTGCTCTCGATGCCGCAGGACCGCGGCGAGATATCGCGGTGCCGTCATCGCCGGCGCACAGCCTAGCACTATTTGCGGGACGATCTATCCTGCTCGCCATCGGCCGCCACGCGGTGAGTCGTATCGTCAAATCGGAGGTTCATATGCCGGCTTATTGGGTTGCGCGTTCGAAGATCAACGACCCGGCCGAGTACAAGAAGTACACCGACCTGGTGCCGGCGATCATCGCCAAGCACGGCGGCAAGGTGCTGGCGCGCGGCGGCCGCTACCAGATCATGGAAGGGCCGGACAAATTCCACCGCTTCGTGGTCATCGAATTCCCGACCTTCGAGCAGGGCGTCGCCTGCTTCACCTCGCCGGAGTACAACGCGGCGGCGGCGTTCCGCCGCAAGGGCGCGGGTGAGGTCGAGACCATCATCGTCGAAGCCGGAGACGCGACGGCGCGGTAAGGCCGGCGTCGCCCGGATGGAATGCCAGGGCGGGTCCTCATAAATCGAGCTTGTCGAGTGCGGATTGCTCAAGGTCCGCTTCCCACCCGATAGCGACCAGATAGCAGACATCTCGGCAGGTCCGAGTCGTGCCAGCAGCAGACATCAGACGATCCAATTCCCAAGAATTCGACTAGGCATTGGATTCGCAGACATGCATCACCTGTTGCTGCAACCATTGGAGCGCTGGATCACTCGCGCGCGCGGCGTTGGTCAATACACTGATGGTGAATTCAGGCAAGTTGATCGGCGGATCGAATAGCATGAGGTCATGTTCTGCGGCATAGAGCCGGGCGATCCGCTCGGCAATCACCGCGACAAGATCCGTGCGTGCCACGATCAATGGCGCGGCTGATATGTGTGGTATGGTCATGACAACGCGTCGTCTGATGCCGCTGAGTTGTGCCAACGGCTCGTCAACGATTCCCTTTGGGTCGCCCCTCGGCGAAAACAAGAGATGCGGCAGCGCTGCGTAGGCTTTAGGCGTCAGCGATTTTCCCTTGAGACCGGGGTGCCCGCGGCGTGCGATTCCGACATATCGGTCCTTCAGCACGGGCAGGCGCGCAATGCGCTTTGGCGGGTTTGGAAAATTCAAGATCGCCATATCAATTTCCTGACGGTCAAACGCGGCGACCACGTGTTCGCGAACGAGCGGCACCACCCTCAGATCGATCGCCGGCGCAACACACCGCAGATGCTCGATGAGCGGTACGATGATGGTGGGGAGCGTCAAATCGATTGTTGCGATCGTGAAGCTGCATGCCAGCGTCGGATTAAACACCGGCGAAGTGATCAACGACTGGGTGCGGTTCAGGATGTCAGCGATTGTGGGAGCGAGCGCAAGGGCGCGCGCCGTCGGCTCGACTCCCTTTGGATGACGGACGAACAATGGGTCTCTGAAGAGGTCTCTCAGCCGTCCCAAGGCATGGCTCGCGGCCGACTGGGTCAGCGCAAGTCGTTTTGCCGCGCGGCCGACATGGCGCTCGGCGAGTAGCACCTGAAAGACCACCAGCAGGTTTAGGTCGGCACGACGAAGATCGATTTGGTTCATCAACATTAATTATATTACGAATTGGATTGCTGAACGATGAAATATTAGTTTGGCGTTGGACGGGGCGGCCTGGGCACATGGAGATACCCATGAAACGGACAGCTCTGTTGTTCGCCCTGTTCTTGGCTCTGGGAACCGCCCTCGCAGTTGTCGGACAGCAAGTCGCAAATGCCCAGCGGTCGACTGACTCGCGGGTCGCCGATCTCGTTCAGGCCGGTAAGCTTCGAGCCGGCTTAGGCATTGTCGCTCCGCATTGGGCCGTTAAAGACCAAAAGACTGGTGAGTTACGGGGAGTGGCAGTGGACCTCGCCCGCGCCCTCGCATCGCGCCTCGGAATTGAGCTGGTCACGGTCGAATATCCGAGTCCTCCCGGTGTGCTCGAAGGGCTGAAGGTCGGCGCCTGGGATGTAGGATTCCTGGCGATCGATCCATCTCGGGTCGCCATGGTGGATTTCTCTCCCCCTTATCTCCAGATCGACGCCACGTACCTGGTGAAGGAAGGCTCCGCGATCCGCAACGTTGCCGATGCCGACCAACCCGCGATGCGCATCGCGGTCACGCGCAAAAGCGTCGAGGAGATTGTTCTGAGCCGCTCGTTAAAGCGAGCTGAATTACGCGGCGTCGACACGATAGCTGCCGGTTTCGAATTGCTGCGCGCCGGAAATGCCGACGTGCTTGCGGCTCCGCGGCCCGCATTACTGCAATTTTCGAGCCGGTTGCCGGGCTCTCGCGTGCTGGAGGACCGCTTCCATGTAGCATTTGGATCAATCGCGGTTCCCAAAGGCCAGACTGAACGGCTTGCCTACATCACCGAATTCGTCGAAGAGGCCAAAGTCTCGGGCGTGGTGCAGCGGGCAATCGAGCGCGCGGGCGTGCGCGGGGTCCAGGTGGCACCTCGAGGAAACCGAAATACGCAATAGCAAGTCCAGCGAAGGTGCTTCAGTTCAGTTGCGCAAACGAATGTCTGTTTCGGGTCATTATGCGCAAAAAACTCGCATTGAGCATATATTTTCCGGATTGCACCCGATAGCGGACCTTACCTCGCTTTCATCCAACTTGCGTCCATCAGGCTATCGTTGCGCGGTAATGAGTCGACGCCCTGGCGAAGTCCGGGATGCTGTCCCGCCTTACGCGCGCTTCTTGGGCTGCGCTGCAGCGGGTCAGTTCGGCTGGATCCCGGCGGCGCGCACCGCCTCGCCCGCAGCCACCACCTCCTGGCGGAAGAACTCCGCCGTCTGCGCCGCGGATCGTCCGTCGGGCTCGTAGCCGGCGCGTTGCACGACGTCGGCGACGGCCGGAGCTTTCAGCGCGTGCTGGACGGCGGCGTTGAGCTTGTCGACGATCGCAGGAGATGCCTTTGCCGGAGCGAAGAACATCCCCCACGAGCCCGCCGTGGAGAAGCCCGGAAGGGCGGCGCTGACCAGAGGAAGCTCCGGAAGCTCCGGGAACGGCTTAGTTCCGGTATGGCCGATGGCGCGAAGTTTCCCCTCCTTGACCAGCGGCAAGGAGGAGGGCGCGGTGACGAACATCACCTGGATGCTTCCCTGCAGCAGCGCGGTGACGACCTCGGACGCCCCCTTGTAAGGGACGTGCTCCATGGAAATTCCCGCCTTGACGTTGAACAGCTCGGCCGTGAGGTGGAGCAGGTTGCCGACGCCGGGCGAGCCGTAGAGCACGCGGTTCTTCTTCGCATGGGCGATGAATTCAGCAACCGTATGGACCGGCAACGACGGGTTCACCAGCATCAGGTAACCGTCGAGGATGCCGACGGTTGCGATCGGCGCCAGGTCGCGCAACACGTCGAAGGAAATATTTTTGTAGATGTAGGGTGTGGTCGTGATGGCGGAGCTCGAATAGAGCAGCGTGTGGCCATCGGGGGCGGCGTCGACCACGGCCTTTGCGCCGATCGTGCCGTTGGCGCCGGTGCGGTTTTCGACGAAGAAGCTTTGGCCGAGGTCCACGCCGAGTTGCGCCGAAACCGCGCGCGCCAGGATGTCGGGACCGCTGCCGGCCGCGAAGCCGACGATGACGCGGATCGGCCGATTGGGATAGTGCTGGGCCTGCGCTGCGGCCGCGGACACGCCGCTGGCAACCGCCAGTGCCGCGATGGCCTGCATCAAATGACGCATGGAATCCTCTCGTCCATATCCCCCATCGCGAGGGCAGCCAAAGGATTCAAAGTCCCAGATAGAACTTGCGGATCAGCTCGTTGTTGTTGAGCTCGTCGGCCGAGCGGCCTTCGAAGGCGATCTGGCCGTGGACGATGACGTAGCCGCGGTCGGCGATGCGCAGCGCCTGCGGGAAGTTCTGCTCCGCCATCAGCACCGTCAGCTGGTACTGGTCCTTGAGCTCCTTGATCTTCTCGATGGTGCGGCTGACCAGCACCGGTGCGAGCCCCACCGACGGCTCGTCGATCAGCAGGATGCGCGGCGCCAGCATCAGTGCGCGCGCCAGCGCCAGCATCTGCTGCTCGCCGCCGCTCATCGAGCCCGCGAGCTGGGCGCGGCGCTCGGCGAGGCGCGGGAAGCACTCAAAGCAGAAATTCAAATTCGATTTCAGCGTCGCGCGCGCCTTCGGGCGGAAGGCGCCGAGCAGCAGGTTCTCCTCGACGGTGAGCCGCGGAAACAGCCGGCGGCCTTCCGGCACCAGCGCGATGCCGAGATCGACGATCTGCTCGGTGGTGCGCCCGACCAGATCGTGCTTCTGGCCGTCGATCTCGGCGACGATGCGGCCGGCGCGCGGGCGCACGATGCCCATCACGCATTTCATCAGCGTCGACTTGCCGTTGCCGTTGGTGCCGAGCAGCACCACGGTCTCGCCGCTATTGACGGTGAGCGAAACGTCCTCGAGCACGCGCACCGAGCCGTAGGCGGCGTCGATCTTCTCGATGGTGAGGCTATTGTCCAAGGTAGGCCTTCTCCACCTCGGGGTCGCGAATGACCGCGTCGGGCTTGCCGTCGGCGATCTTCTTGCCGGAGACCAGCACGACCAGCCGCTGCGAGAACCTCATCACGGCGCGCATGATGTGCTCGATCAGGATGATGGTGATGCCGCGCTCGTTGAGCCGGATCAGCAGGCCGACGATGTCGTCGACCTCCGACTGCGACAGGCCGGCCATGGCCTCGTCGGCGAGCAGCAGCTTCGGCTCGGCGGCCATGGCGCGGGCGAGCTCGAGCTTGCGCATTTCCACCTGGGTGAGGTCGCGCGGATATTTGCCCGCCTTGCCCTCGAGCACGACCAGGCGCAACAGCTCGGCGCAGCGGGCATCGATGTCGGCCGCCGAGAGCGAGGGTCCGGGCCGCGCATTGACGGTGTACAGGAGCGGCACGCGCAGGTTGTCGGCGACCGTCAGCGTCGCGAACGGGCGCGGTAGCTGGAAGCTGCGGGCGAGGCCCCGGCGCGTGCGCTCATGGGTGAGCAACCCGTCGACCGCCTCGCCGTTGAAATGCACCGTGCCGGTCTCGTTGACGAGCGTGCCGCAGATGCAATTGACCAAGGTCGACTTGCCCGAGCCGTTGGGGCCGATCAGGCCGACGCGCTCGCCCTCGGCGACCGCGAGATCGATGCCGTCGAGCGCTACGAATCCGCCGAAGCGCTTGCTCAGACCCGCGACCTGGAGCAGCGGCTCGGCCATCACTTCGTCCTCCCGCGCAGACGGTCCTGCACCAGCCCGACGATGCCGTTCGGCGCGATGATCACGAAGCCCACGAGCAGCAGCCCGACGATCAGCAGGCTGAGCTCGGAGGAGATGCTCACCGTCGCCCATTGCTGCAGGGTCGCCACCAGGATAGCGCCGATCAGCGGGCCGATCCACGAGGTGGTGCCGCCGATCATCGGCATGGCGATCGAGTTGACGGCGTAGTCGAGCGCGAAGGCGGAGGCGGGCTGCAGGTAGCCGATGTAGTAGGGGAAGGGGGCGCCGGCCATGCCCATGAGCCCGCCCGACAGCGTGGTGGCGACCAGCTTGAGCTTCAAGGTCGGCACGCCCGACGCCTCGGCCGCCAGCTCGTCGTCGCGGATGGTGGCGAAGCCGTAGCCGAGCTGCGAGCGCTCGATCGCGCGCGCCACGTTGATCGCGATGATGGCGAGCGCCAGCATGATCACGAACAGATAGTTGATGTAGTTGCCGATCAGCGGCACGCTTTCGGGACGGATCACGTAGGCGCCGCGCGCGCCGCCGACATAGTTCCAGTTGACGATCAGGGTCTGCAGCACCACCGCGAGCGCCAGCGTCGCGATGGCGAAGAACGCGCCGCGCAGCCGCAAGGTCAGATAGCCCATGCCGAGGCCGATCAGGCCGGAGACGATGGCGCCGAGCACGATCAGCACGGGGATCGGCAGCGGATAGAATTTGTGGAAGAACACCGAGGTGTAGGCGCCGGCCGCGAAAAACGCCGCCGAGCCGAAATTCACATAGCCGGTATAGCCGCCGAGGATGTTCCAGGCGGTCGCCAGCACGATGAATTGCAGCACCACGTAGCCGGCAAAGAACACGTAATCGTTCTGAACCAGGCGCGCGCCTGCGAACACGACGGCGCCGACCGCGACGCACACCAGGAAGAAGACCCAGGAACGCACGGTCGGCCGTCCTATCGTCCGAACAGACCCATCGGTCTGAACGCGAGGGTGAGCAGCAGGAATCCGAACGAAACGGCCGGCGCCCAGGAGGGGCCGGAGAAGGTCGAGGTGAGGCTCTCCATCACGCCGAGCAGGATCGCGGCGATCAGCGTCCCGGGCAGGCTGCCGAGCCCGCCGAGCACGCAGATGGCGAACACGCGGCCGATATATTCGCGCCCGACCGAGGGCTCGATCGGCTGGATGATGATGAGCAGCGCACCGGCCACCGAGCAGGTGGCAATCGAGATCGCGAAGGCGATCCGTTTGATGCGGGTCGGCGAGGCCGCCATCAGCTGGAGCGCGAGCTGATCCTGCGCCACCGCCATGATCGCGCGGCCCATGAAGGTGCGCAATAGGAACAGCTGCAACGCGGCGAACAGTATGAGCGCCGCGACGCACGGCACCAGCATGCGCAGCGGCAGATCGACGAACCCGAAGCGCAGCGTCGGCCCGATATAGGACGCCTCGACGTAGCGGTAGTCGACGCCGAACACGATGATCAGCACGACCTCGGTGACGAACAGGACACCGAAGAAGAACGCGAGCCCGCTCAGCGCTTCCCGTCCGCGCTTTTCAAACGACTCGTAATAGACCTGATAGACCAGCGCGCCGAGCGCATAGAACGCCGGCAGCATCACGATGCTCACCACGATCGGATCGACGCCGAAGCGGGTGTTGACGATATAGGCGATGTAGGAGCCGAGGATGATGAAGCCCGGGTGCGCGATATTGACGATGTCGAGAATGCCGAACGAGATCGAGATGCCGACCGTCACCGCGGCGTAGAAGCAGCCGAGCAGCAGGCCGGCGACCAAGGCATTGATCAGCAGGTCGAGCGAGATGACCACCTGTTTCCCCCAGGCCCGTTCGGGCACCTTCTTTTTTGTTGGAGCGCAGTGTGCAGGAAGGGTGAGGACTTGGCTAGAGCGTTCGACCTTGCGGTACCCGCACTCAACGCTCGGTCTGTCGTAGCGAGCTAACAGAAAGACTCCGTAGGGTGGGCAAAGGCGCCTGACGAGCTTTCGAGGGGGCACGACGTTGCGCGCCTTTGCCCACCTCTAGAAGGAACCACCGAGAGGTGGGCAAAATCGCGCTCGGCTCTTCGTGACACGAGGCGACACGGCAGGCGATTTTGCCCACCCTACACTCCGCGGAAACTATGGCGTTACGCCGCGGCCTGGCGCCGCACCGTGTCGGGCAGCGGCATCGGCTTGTTGGCGCTCTGCAGGAACTCGATGGTCATGAACACCATCTCCCGGTCGCCGAGATTTTCGAGGTCGTGGACCTTGAACTGGCCAGCGCCGTAGTGCTCGTGCCGGGTCTCGCCGGGCGCGTAGGTGTATTCGACGGTGGTGCCGT